>Ga0111539_10002390_pt1 | contig 24932 bp, 16 predicted proteins | sample RhiMethybrSRZTD1_FD_79667 | JGI IMG/M metagenome (GOLD analysis project Ga0111539, IMG submission 79667) | Populus rhizosphere microbial communities from Tennessee, USA - Rhizosphere MetaG P. TD hybrid SRZTD1 (version 2) (version 2) | ecosystem: Host-associated > Plants > Roots > Rhizosphere >...
CCCGGGGGGCCGTAGGTCGGAGTCAGCGCCAGAGGGGATAGGGATCGATCGGCCTCCCACGCCAGGGACGCTTCGCGTCCTCGACTTCATAGATCGCGAAGTGCAGGTGGGGCGCGTTCGGCGGAGCGTTGCCCGTCGTACCCACGAAGCCGAGCACGTCGCCGCGCGTGATCTTCTGGCCCTCCTTGAGGCCGTCCGCGTATTGGTCGAGGTGCGCGTAGTAGTAGCCATACCGGCCCGATCCGTCGAGCTGGTAGACGGTGATCCCGCCCGAGCCGCCGCGGTGCAGGCGGACGATGCGGCCGTCCTCCACGGCGAGCACCGGCGTCCCGCGCGCGGCCATGATGTCGAGCGCGTGATGCACGCGCAGGCCGCCCGCCCGCGCGTCGTTGAAGTTGTCCCGCAGGGCGGCGGGAGCCACGCCCTTTACGGGGATGAGCAGGCTGCGCTCGCGCAACTCGGGCTGGGGCTCGACCGCGGACGCGGTGGCCTCGGGCTCGTCGGGCATCACTTCGATCACGCCGCGGCCCAGCAGGACGAGCCGCCAGCCGATCAGGCCGACCGCGAGCACCGCTCCCGCGAGGAGACCGGACGCGATGAGGCCGCGGACGGTGTGAAGGGAGAACGTGCGGCGGGGCACGGTCAGGGATTATCCGCGGAGGCGTCGGAGGCCGCGAGGGCGGCGTCGTATTCGGCGGGATCGTTGAGGTTGCGGAACACTTGCGCGCTCGGGCCGAACGGGGCGAGGTCGTCTTCGCCCAGCGCGCGCACGCGCAGATGCGGCCAGAAAGACGTCATCTTGCGCTGCCCCGCGGCGAGCGCCGCCTGGACGGAGGCGCCGCAGGTATCCGCGTAGGCCGCGCACAGGGGCTCCGCGCCCGCGGCGAGGACGGGCACGACCGCGTCCGCACCGGCCAGGGCGTCGCGCAGGCGCGCCAGCAGGGCCACGGTCACGAACGGCATGTCCACCCCGAGGAGCAGCACCGCGCGAGGCGCGGCCACGGACAGCGCGGTGGCCAGTCCGGCGAGCGGCCCGCCGTCCGCGACGCCGTCGATGTCGACGGGCAGCCCACGGTCCGCGTAGCGCGGCTCGCGTCCGCTCAGGATGCGCACCTCACGGCACACCGCGCGCAGGCGCGTGATCGCATGGTCGAGCAGCGTCCCGCCGCCCCATCGCAGCAGGGCCTTGTCGCGTCCCATCCGCCGGCTGTGGCCGCCCGCGACGACGAACCCGACGATCGCCTCCGACGGGACCACGCCCGGCGCGGTCACGACCGCCGCTTGAACGACCAGGTCACGCGGAACTCCGAGGCGGGAGCGCCGTCCGGCCCTCGTCCGATCGAAAGGCCGGTGTAGCTCTCGCTCTCGCCGCTGGACGCGGCGCGCGCGATCACGGCGTGCATTCCGGCCACGTCGTCGAAGGTGAAGACGGACGGACCCTGGATGCGCTTGGTGAAGACGGCTTCGATGCCGCGCAGGATCAGCGCGATCGACGCCGGCGCTCCCTGCACGAGGACCATCGCGGGCGCGCCCGTGGACATCTCCGCGGCCATGGCCTGGGCCGCGAAATAGGTCGAGCGGAACGGGTTCTGCGTGCGCCATCCGCCGGGGAGACCCACTTCGCACCCGGTCTCGTCGAGCCGCCGCAGGCTGAGGCCCGCGCAGGCGGCCAGGGGGAGCTTGCCCAAGAGGTAAGCCTTGAAGTTCCACGGCTTCAGGAGCCGGCGGCGCAGCGCGTCCGCGCGCGCGTCGAAGATGGTCACGGACGCCCCTCCTCGGGCTCGCGGGCCCAGCCTTTCTTGAGCTCCACGTACGTGTAGACGACCCGCTGGATCGCGGTCGCGTTCGCGAGGACGGCGATGATCCAGAGGGCGGCGGCCATGCGGTTGAAGACGGCTCCGATCAGGATGAGCACGATGCGCTCCGGGCGCTCCAGGAACCCGACCGTGCAGTGCGGAATCAGGCTTTCCGCGCGTGCGCGCGCGTACGACGTCATGAAGCTCCCGAACGCGGCCACCCAGACCAGCACCATGAAACCCGTCCGGTGCAGGCGCGCGTACAGGAGCAGGAGGCCCAGGTAGAGGAGCATGTCCGAGTAGCGGTCCATCGTCGAGTCCAGGAAGGCCCCGAACTTCGTCGAGCGGCCGCGCATGCGCGCCACCCGGCCGTCGAGCATGTCGAACACGCTCGCCACCAGGGCCACGAGGCCCCCCGTCCGGAGCAGCTCCGGCATCACGTAGTCGCGGCCGCCCGAGAAGGCGAAGAACGCGCAGGCCACCCCGTTGAGGGCGAGGCCGGTGATGGTGAGGACGTCGGGGCTGACGTGCGCGAACACGTGGACGAGCCGGTCCACCGGCCGCGAAAAGGCCTCCCCGAGGCGTTCGGTGAGCATGTGTGGAGCGATCGTATAATTATCTGTTGCGTTTCCGCAGAGGAGCGATTCCTTGCCGGCGAACGCACTCTGAACCATGGGTCTCACGGAGAAGCTCGAGACACTGCCGGTCCGCCCCGGCGTGTACATGTTCAAGGACGGCGAGGGCCATGTCCTCTACGTCGGCAAGGCCCGTGTGCTCCGCGACCGCGTGCGGTCGTATTTCCAGGCCGGCCGCCCCATCGACCCCCAGCGCGGCGACATGGTCTCGCAGATCGCGGACCTCGACCTCGTGGTCACCGACACCGAGATGGAGGCGCTCGCCCTCGAGAACAACTTCATCAAGCGCCACCAGCCGCGCTTCAACATCCTCCTCCGCGACGACAAGAACCACCCGTACCTCAAGCTGACCCTGGACGAGGAATACCCGCGCATCTACGTCGTGCGGCGGGTGGCGGAGGACGGGAACGCCTACGGGGGGCCCTACATCCCGGCCAAGCTGGGACGGCGCACGGCGTCGATGGTGCACCGCATCTTCGGCATCCGATCCTGCAAGGAGACGCTGAACGGCCGGCGCCCGCGGCCCTGCCTGCAGTACCAGATCAAGCGCTGCCTCGCCCCGTGCGTGGAAGAGATCTGCTCGCTCGACCGCTACCATCAGGCGTCCCAGGACGCGCGGCTGTTCCTCGAAGGGCGCACGGACGAGGTGGTCAGGAGCCTGCGCGCGCAGATGGAGGAAGCCGCGCAGGACTCCCGCTTCGAGGAGGCGGCCACCCTGCGCGACCACATCCGCGCCCTGGACCGCCTGGAGGCGCCGCAGAAGATCACGACCACCGACATCGACGAGCGCGACCTGTTCGGGGCCCACGTGGAATGGGACCGCGGCGCCTTGCAGATATTCTCGGTGCGCGAGGGCAAGGTGGTCGGGCGCGAGGGCTACCTCGTCCATCGCGTGGCCGAGCCGGAGCGGTTCCTCTCCTCCGCCATCCAGCAGTACTACGCGGACGCCCAGCGCTACGTCCCGCGCGAGGTGCTCGTCCCCGTCGAGATCCCCGACCGCGGGCTGCTCGAGGAATGGCTGAGCGCGCGCCGCGGCACGCAGGTGCGCATCCGCATCCCCCAGCGCGGCGAGAAGGTGCGCCTGCTGGAGATGGTGGTGCGCAACGCGCGCCTGGCCTTCGACCTGGAGTGGCGCCATCCGCGCACGCAGTCCGAGGAGATCCTGCGCGGGCTGCAGGACCTCCTGCAGCTCGAGGTCGAGCCGCGCCGCATCGAGTGTTTCGACATCTCGAACATCCAGGGTTCGGACGTCGTGGCCTCGATGGTGGTGTTCGAGGACGGCCTCAGCAAGAAGTCCGACTACCGGAAGTTCCGGATCAAGGGGCTCGGGGGCACCCCGGACGACTTCGCCTCGATGCGCGAAGTGGTCGGGCGCCGCTACCGCCGCCTGCTCGAGGAGGGCAAGGAGCTGCCCGACCTCGTCTTGATCGACGGCGGCAAGGGTCAGCTCTCCGCGGCCACGGAGGCCCTGGCCGAGCTCGGTCTCGGCGACCAGCCCGTGGCCAGCCTGGCCAAGCGCGAGGAGCTCATCTTCGTGCCCGGCCGTGACGAGCCGGTGGCGCTGCCGCGCTCGTCACCGATCCTGCAGTTCGTCCAGCGCGTGCGCGACGAAGCCCACCGCTTCGCCATCGGCTTCCATCGCCAGACGCGCTCGAAGCGCACCTTGAGGTCCGAGCTGGACGAGATCCCCGGCGTCGGGCCCATCAAGCGCCGCAAGCTCCTCTCGCGCTTCGGCTCGCTGCGCGGCGTGCGCGGGGCCAGCATCGAGGAGCTGACGAGCGCGGTCGGGCGCACGACGGCGGAGCGCATCCGCGCCTGGCTCGACCAGAGCGGAGCACCGACCGTACAGACCTGATCGCCCGATCCGACCGCCCCGCCGCCAGGCCCGCGGCCTTATGACATCGAAGATTCATTCAATGGCTTGACCATTGAGCGCCCGGTGGGCCAAGATCCAAGAAATCTCATACCCATCCGTTCCCCGGCCTTTTGACGTGCGGGGAAGCATTTCCCCGAGGCGCTTCTGAGAGCCATCGGCTCCAGAAAAGGAACGGGAGGGGTTTATGAGGCAGAGGTTCCTCGGGTTCTTCCTGACGGTGCTGGTCGCCCTGGCCAGCCCAGCCGTGTACGGGCAGGGCGGCAACACCAGCGCCCCGCTGACGGGGACGGCCGTCGACGCGTCCGGCGCGCCGGTGCCCGGGGCCAGCGTCGTGGTGAAGAACGAGGCCACGGGCGCGATCTATCAGGCGGTCACGGGCGACAAGGGAACGTTCGCCGTTCCGGCCCTGCAGGCGGGCACCTACACGATCACGGTGTCCCTCTCGGGCTTCAAGCAATCCGTGACCAGGGGATTCAAGATCCTGGCCGCCACGCCCGCCTCGCTGAAGGCGACGCTCGAGGTGGGCGGACTGGAAGAGACGGTCACGGTCGAAGCCACCGGTGCCCCTCTCGTGCAGACGCAGTCCACCGCGATCTCGACCACGGTCGAGGTCGGTCAGATCAACAACCTCCCCGTGCAGTCGCGCAATGCGCTCGACTTCCTGGCCGGCATGCCGGGGGTGTCCTCGCCCGGGGGCGCACGTGACTCGATCGTCAGCGGCCTCGACCAGAGCGCCATCAACATCACGATCGACGGCATGAGCGTCCAGGACAACTACCTGAAGACGACGGACGGTTTCTTCGCGCGCCTGAGCCCGCGCCTGGACGCGGTCGAAGAAGTGACGATGACGACGGCGGGAGGGGGAGCGGAGACCTCCGGTCAGGGCGCCGTGCAGATCCGGTTCGTCAGCCGTCAGGGCACCAACGACTATCACGGCAGCGTGTACGAATACTTCCGGCGCGACTCGCTCAACGCGAACACCTGGTTCAACAACCGCGACCTGCCGCCGGACCCGGCGACGGGCAAGGCGCCGCGGGCCAAGCTCAAGTTCGACAACTACGGCGTGCGGTTCGGCGGCCCCATCCGCATCCCGCGCCTCTTCGACGGCCGGAACAAGGCGTTCTTCTTCGTGAACTACGAAGAGGTGCGGCAGCCCGCGGACGTGCAGCGCCAGCGCATCATCCTGAGCCCGTCCGCCCAGCAGGGGATCTTCCGCTACAACGCGGCGGGCGGCGTGCGCGAGGTCAACCTGCTCCAGCTCGCGGGCGCGAACGGGCAGACCTCGACCGTCGACCCCACCATCGGCGCCCTGCTCGGGAAGATCCGGAGCGCGGCCGAACAGGGAGGCATCGCCGACCTCTCCGATCCCCTCGTCCAGCGGCTCAGCTACCAGGGCGGCTTCAGCAACGTCACGCGCTATCCACACGTGCGGCTGGACATGCAGCTCTCGAACAAGCACCGCATCACCGCGACCTACACCCTCAACAAGCTGCTCTCGGATCCGGACACGCTGAACAACCGGGACGTCGCCTTCCCGGGCTTCCCGATCCACGGAGTCCAGGACTCGAAGCGCTTCGCGTACCAGGGGTCGCTGCGCTCCGCGCTGACCGCGAACCTCGTGAACGACCTGCGTGTCTTCGGCGCCACCGGTGGCGCCACCCTCTTCTCGACCGAGATCTCGCCCGCGCTCTTCAGCGATCCCGCCGCCAACCAGGGCGGACGGCACCTCAACATCAACGGGGCCTGCTGCGGCACCGGCCAGCTTCTGATGAATCCGTCCGGGAGCATCGGGGCCCTGGGCGGCGCGGCCGGGAACCCGCAGAACATCAGCGCGCGCGAGGCGTCCACCAAGGTGGCGCACGACAGCCTCAACTGGATACGCGGCGCGCACAACCTGAATTTCGGAGTCGAGTTCACCCAGGCCGACGTGTGGCTCCAGAACCAGAGCCTGGTGCCGCGCATCGATTTCGGGATCAACAACACCGATCCCGCCTTCGCCCTGTTCAACACGACCAACTTCCCGGGCGCGTCGGACACGCAGCTCGCCAACGCGCGCGGCCTGTACGCGATCCTCACCGGCCGCGTCACCGGCATCCTCGGCAACGCACGGCTCAACGAGAGCGGCCAGTACGAATACCTCGGCTCGTCCATGGCCCGCGGCCGCATGCGCCAGCTCGACTTCTTTGCCCAGGACTCGTGGCGGGCCCGGCCGAACCTGACCCTGAACTATGGCCTGCGCTACGTCGTCCAGCTCCCGCTGTATCCCACCAACGGCAACTTCTCGACCGCGACCGTCGCGGACGTGTGGGGCGTTTCGGGCGTGGACAACCTGTTCAAGCCGGGCGTGCTGAATGGGAAGAAGCCGGAGTTCGTCCAGTATCAGGAGGGACAGCACGCCTACAACACGGACTGGAACAACCTTGCGCCCAATGTGGGTGTGACCTGGCGGCCCACCGTCGAGAACGCGCTCCTCGGGAAGCTGTTCGGTCACGAGCCCGTGTTCCGCGCCGGGTTCGCGATGGCCTACAGCCGCAACGGCATGTCGGACTTCACCGACATCTTCGGGGCCAACCCCGGCATCTCGATCGTCGCGAACCGTACGTACGAGCTCGGCAACCTGGGCGCCGCTCCCGTATTGCTCCGCGAAGAGGCCCGTCTCGCCCCGCCCCTGGTGCCCTCGACGCCTCAGTACCCGATGACGGACGCGATCACCGAGGACATCTCGATCTTCGACCCCGACCTCAAGGTTCCGTACTCGCAGACCTGGAGCGCCGGGTTCCAGCGCCAGCTCGGCAAGAGCATGGCCTTCGAGGCCCGCTACATCGGCTCGCGCGGCCGCGACCTCTGGACCGACTACAACGTCAACGAGGTCAACATCGCGACCAACGGATTCCTCGACGAGTTCCGGCTCGCCCAGCAGAACCTGTTCGCCAACATCGCGGCCGGCCGCGGGAACACGTTCAAGTACTTCGGCCCCGGCACGGGCACGGCGCCCCTGCCCATCTACCTCGCGTACTTCAACGGAATCCCCGCGTCACGCGCGGGCGACCCCGCGCTCTACACGTCGCCGCTGTTCGGCAACAACAACTTCATCAACCCGCTCGCGCGGTTCAACCCGCAGCCCTACGTGCCGGGCGGCACCAACGCGAACACCGGCCTCGACGCCGATGCCGGGCGCCGGGCCAACGCGCGCGCGGCCGGCCTGCCCGCGAACTTCTTCCGGGCCAACCCCGACCTCCAGAACGGGGCCTGGATCCGCGGCAACGGCGGGGGGACGGACTACCACGCGATGGAGATCGAGCTGCGGCGCAACATGGCCAAGGGCCTCTTCTTCCGCACCAGCTACTCGCTGGCCCGCTCCTGGGAGTGGCAGCGCTTCGGGCTGGAGCAGCCGGACCAGAAGCGGATCAACGTCGGCAACGAAGGCAGCATCACCCACGCTCTCAAGGTGTATGCGATCTGGGAGCTGCCCATCGGGAAGGGCCGGAAGCTCATGGGCAACGCCCATCCCGTCCTCGAGGCGCTCTTCGGTGGCTGGCAGCTGGCCACCATCAGCCGCGTGCAGAGCGGCCGCATGCTGGACTTCGGCAACGTGCGGCTCGTGGGGATGAGCCGCAAGGAGTTCCAGAAGGCGTTCAAGCTGCGCTTCGACGACGCGGGCAAGGCGATCTACATGTTGCCGCAGGACATCATCGACAACACGAACCGCGCCTTCAGCGTGAGCGCCACCTCGCCGACCGGATACTCCTCGCTCGGCGTGCCCACCGGCCGTTACCTCGCCCCCGCGAACGGTCCGGACTGCGTCGAGATGGTGGATCCCACGACCTACATCCAGGGGACGACGAACAGCACTGCCCAGTTCGGCTACAACTACGGGCCCGGCAAGTGCGGCGAGGGAAGCCTCGCGGTGACGGGGCCGACCTATTGGGCGGCCGATATCAGCCTGGTGAAGAGGTTCAAGCTCAAGGGCACGGCCACCATCGATTTCCGTGCCGAGCTGCTCAACGCCTTCAACCACCCCAACTTCGTTCCCGTCACCGGGGCGGGCACGTTGGTCGGTTTCGACGCGCGAACGGGCACCTCGGCCACGGCGTATTCGAACCCGAGCTCGTTCCTGCTGACCAACAACACGGACCCCGCCTATGCGCCTCGCGTCGCGCAGCTCGTGGCCCGCTTCTCGTTCTAGGGCTTAGCTTCAATCTCAGGGGGGGAACTCTCTCGTCATCCGCGACGGGAGAGAGCTCCCCCCCTGAAACCCCCCGTCGCGCGCCGCCGCTTCGCGGCGCCGCGCTTACTGGCTGGCTTGCCCGGCCGCGTGGTGCGCTTGCCCCGATGGCGCACTCGCGGCACCGGCCGGTGCCCTCGCCTCTTCTCGACCTGCCGTTTCGTCGCGGCTATCCTCTTCGCGCGTGACCCGCCCGTTCCTTCCACTGTCGGCCGTCCTCGTCGCCGCCGGCGCGTTCGTGTATGCGCCCGTGCGCCACCACGAGTTCGTGAACTTCGACGACCCGCAATACGTCAGCGAGAACCGTCACGTCACGAGCGGCCTGAGCGGACCCGCCTTGTCCTGGGCCCTGACCACGGGACATGCGAGCAACTGGCATCCGCTGACGTGGCTCTCGCACCAGCTCGACGTCGAGCTGTTCGGCCTCGACCCCGGCCGGCACCACCTGACGAGCGTGGCCATTCACCTCGTGAACACGCTCCTGCTCTTCGGCCTGCTCCACGGGATGACGGGAGCGCTCTTCCGGAGCGCTTTCGTGGCCGCCCTCTTTGCGGTGCACCCGCTGCACGTCGAGTCGGTGGCCTGGATCGCGGAGCGCAAGGACGTGCTGAGCGCGCTGCTGTTCCTGCTCACCCTGCGCGCCTATCTCGCGTACGTGCGGCGGCCCGGGCGGAGCCGCTACGCCGCCGTGGTCGTGCTCTGCGCGCTGGGGCTCATGGCCAAGCCGATGCTCGTCACCTTGCCGTTCGTCCTCCTCCTCCTCGACTCCTGGCCGCTCGGTCGTGTCGAGTCGTCATCCACCTGGCGCCGCCTGATCGTCGAGAAGCTGCCCCTGGTGGGACTGGCCGCGGCCTCCAGCCTGGTCACGCTGGCCGTCCAGCAGCGCACCGTCCAGAGTCTCGAGCTGCTTCCGCTGAGCCGGCGTTTCGCCACCGCGGCCCTCGCCTACGTCTGGTACGCGGCCAAGGTGGCCTGCCCCTCACGCCTCGCCGTTCTCTATCCCTATCCCGCGGCCGTTATCGCGTGGCAGGTGCTCGGGGCGGCCGCCATTGTCGGCGCCGTTTCTTGGCTGGCGTGGCGTGCGTCCCCGCGTCATTCCTACCTGACCGTCGGTTGGTTCTGGTATGTCGGGACGCTGGTGCCCGTCCTGGGCCTCGTGCAGGTGGGAAGCCAGCCCTGGGCGGACCGCTACACGTACATCCCCGCCATCGGCCTCTTCATCGTGGTGGCGTGGGGAGCTGCCGACCTCGCGGCCGGGTGGCGCCATCGCGACCTCCTGCTGGCGGCCGCCGCGGGCATCGTCCTCTCCGGGGGCGTGCTCGTCGCGCGCCGGCAAGTCGGGTACTGGCGCAACAGCGTCGCGCTCTGGGAGCGTGCGCTCGATGTGACGGCGGCAAACTATCGCGCGGAGAGCAATCTGGGCCACGCTCTGGCCAAGCAGGGCCGGACCGAGGAAGCCGTCACCCACTACGAGGCATCTCTGCTCATCAAGCCGGACTTCCCGGAAGCGCACAACAATCTCGGCCTGGCCCTGGTCGACCAGGGTAAGGTGAGCGAGGCCATGACCCACTACGCCGATGCGGTGCTTGCGCTCCCGGAATACCAGGAGGCCCACAACAACCTCGCGGTGGCGCTCGTGAAAGAGGGAAGGAACGCCGAGGCCCTCCGCCACTTCACGGAGGCGGTGCGGATCGATCCGAGCGTCGCCGTCGCGCACAACAATCTGGGAGTCGCTCTCGCCCGCGAAGGGAGGCTCGAGGAGGCCGTGCCCGAGTTCGGAGAGGCTCTCCGCCTCCAGCCCGGCTACCCGGAGGCGCGAACGAACCTCGCCGTTGCCCACAACGGCCTGGGCGCCGCGCTGGGCGATCAGGGGAAGGCGGCCGAGGCGATCGATCATTACCGCGAGGCCCTTCACCTGCAGCCGGACCTCGCGGACGCCCATGCCAACCTCGCCCGAGCCCTGGCCGGCAAGGGAGAGACCGCGGAAGCGATTCGCGAGATGCTGGAGGCGGTGCGTCTCCAGCCGGGCGAAGCGGACCTTCACTACGACGCGGCCGTCCTGCTCGTGCGAGCCGGGCGCACCGCGGAGGCCGTCCCGCATCTCCGGACGGCGCTCGCCCTGGTACCGACCCATACCGCCGCGCGGCAAGCCCTGCACGCCCTGACGGACCTACATGACTGACCGCCGCCTGGGCGATCCGTCCGTCCCGCCGCCGCTCGTCTGCGTCGACGCCGGCACGACCAACACGCGGGTGTGGCTGGTGGCCGGCGACAAGATCCTGGCCCGCCGGGAGGCCACGATCGGCGCCCGCGATACGGCCCGCGACGGGCATTCCCGCGCGCTGCGAGGAACCCTGCGCGACCTGATCGGGACAGTGCGCGCCCGGACGCCGCTGGGCACTCCAGCGCCGCTGCGTGTGGCCGCGGCGGGCATGATCACGTCGCCGCAGGGGTTGTGCGAGGTCCCGCACGTGGCCGCTCCCGCGGGTGCGGCCGAGCTGGCCGCCGGCGCGCGCGAGACCGTCCTGCCCGACGTCACCGAGGTTCCCATCCTGTTCGTTCCCGGCATTCGCACCGGCTCGCTCGACGGCGGGGAGGCCGGCATCGGCTCCGTGGACGTCATGCGGGGGGAAGAGACGCTGGCCGTGGGCCTGGTGCAGCTGGGCCGGGTCCCCGCGAGCAGCCTGCTCCTGCACGTGGGCTCGCACTGGAAGCTGATCCGCATCGACGCTTCCGGCCGCGTGGCCGGGAGCGTGACGTCCCTCGCGGGCGAGATGCTGCAGGCGGTGACGAACCAGACGATCCTCGCTTCCGGGCTTCCCTCGACGTCGCTCGTCGCCCCCGACGAGGACCTGCTCCGGCAGGGCATGGGCGAGGCGCGGCGGTCCGGCCTGGCCCGCGCGCTCTTCTGCGTCCGTCTGCTCGAGCTCGCGGGCGGTTCTTCCCCCGAAGGGCGCCTGTCCTTCCTGGTGGGCGCCTTCATCGGCGCCGAGCTCGCCGGGCTGGAGGCCGGCGGGGCCCTGGTCCCGCGTATGACGGTCACGATCGCGGGAGACGACAAGGTCGGCGGGGCCTGGCGTCTCGCGCTCGCGCGCGCGGGCTGGACGGCGCACAGCCTGACCCCGGCCGAGCGGGAAGCGGGCTTCCTGGCCGGGCTGAGCGCGGTCGTGGCCGCGCGCAGCGGGGGACCGGGACCGGCCCCTGGCTAGAGTGTTCTCGACCGGTTGCGGGAGCTGGCGCTCCCCGCGGGCTGCAAACCCGCCGGGCGCTGCCTGATCGCAGCGCTGCTGGGTTCGATTCCCAGCCCGGTCTCCACTCTTTCATCAGCACTCTAGAGACGCGTCGTACGCGTCCAACTGGCGAAATTTGGGGTCACCTGTGAGCTTCTGCTATCCTCCCGATGTTTCTCCCTATGTGAATCTACAAGAGGCGCAGCGTGAGCGACGAGACTGACGTCCTGCAGGGCACCCTCGATCTCCTGATCCTGCGCACGATTGCCCTCGGGCCGATGCACGGCTGGGCGATCGCCCAGCGGATCCAGCAGATTTCCGATGACCTGCTGCGAGTCCAGCAGGGGTCGCTCTATCCCGCGCTGCACCGCCTCGAGCATCAGGGCTGGATGACCGCCGACTGGGGCGTGTCGGAGAACAACCGCCGGGCTCGCTTCTATTCGCTGACCAGGGCGGGCCGCAAGCAGGTCGAGGCCGAAGTCGCGAAATGGGAGCGCCTGTCGGCGGGCGTCAACCTCGTGTTGCAACGGACGTAGCCGTGCGCGCCTGGCACATCGTCCGCAGCCGGCTCCGATCGCTTCTCTTCCGCGGCGGCCGCGAATCCGATCTGGACGAAGAGCTGCAATTCCATCTCGAGCGCGAGACCGAGCGGCTGCAGGCGAACGGCCTGTCGCGAGAGGACGCGCGCCTCCAGGCCCTGCGCCTGTTCGGCGGCGTCGAGCAGATCAAGGAAGCCAGCCGCGACGCGCGCGGGACGGCGGCCTTCGACGCCCTGGCGCGCGACACGCGCTACGGGGTCCGCCGCCTGGTGCGCGATTGGCGTTTCACCACGGCGGCGGTGCTGATCCTGGGCCTCGCCATCGGCGCCAACACCGCGATCTTCAGCCTCGTGAACGCGGTGCTGTTCCGTGACTCGCCGTTCGCCGACCGCGATCGCCTCGTCAACATCTATCAGAACGATCTCGCCGGCAAGCCGCTCGCCGTCGTCTCGTACGACTCCTACCAGGAGATGGCGCAGTACACCGACATCTTTGCGGCGACGATGGCGGCCACGATTCCGATGCCGGCCCGCTATCTCCACGAAGGCGGCATTCGCAGTGGGACCGCCGAGTACGCGACGGCGTCCTATCTCGATGTCCTTGGACTCCGGCCGTCGCTCGGCCGGTGGTTCGACGCGACGGAGGAACGGCCCGGGGCACCGCTGGTCGCCGTCCTCGGGTATCAGGCGTGGACGCGAGCGTTCCGCGCGGATCCTTCCATCCTCGGACGCATCGTTCGGATCGAAGGCGCGCCGGTGACGATCGTCGGCATCGGTCCCGTCCATCACCGCGGCACGCTCGACGTCGGTCTCGTGACCGATTTCTGGCTGCCGGTGACCGCCCTTCGTGAGCTCAGCGCCATGCCTGTGATGCGCGCGGGCCCCACGATCATCGCGCCCTTTTTCGTGAAAGCCCGGCTGCGCGAGGGCGCAACCCTGGCCCAGGCCAAAGCGGCGATGGACGTCCTCGCACCACGGCTCGTGGCCGCTCTGCCCGAAGAGCTTCGCGGTGGCGGCGAGTTGGCCGTAGGCCCAGGCATCACGGTCGTGGCCACGACGGACGTGCGGGTTCATCCGCAGGCGGACGCGCCATTCATGGCGATCGCCTCAGGCGTGCTCGTCGTCGTCAGCCTCGTTCTCGCCATCGCCTGCGGCAACCTGGCCACGCTGCTGCTGGTGCGCGGCGCCGCGCGTACCAAGGAAATCGCGGTGCGGCTGGCCCTGGGCGCCACGCGGCGGCAGCTCGTCCGGCACTTGCTGATGGAGAGTCTGCTGCTCTCGCTGGCCGGCGGCATCGCCGGCTGCATCCTGGCGTGGTGGGCCTTGCAGGCGCTGCGAGGAGTCGAGCTCCCGGTCACCGTGGATCTGACCGTGGACTCCCGCGTGCTCGCCTTTGCCATGGCGCTGTCCCTGATCACGGGCGTGGCCTTCGGTCTGGCGCCGGCGCTGAAGGCCACGAAGGTCGACCTCCTGCCGGGACTGCGCGACGAGGGGGTGCCGCCGATCGATCGTCGGCGGCTCACGCTGAAGAACGCGCTGATCGTCGTTCAGGTCGCGGTCTCCGTGCTGCTGCTCGGCGGCACGAGCATCTTCCTGCAGCAGCTCGCGGCGGCGAGAGAGCGGCGCGTCGGCCATGCCGTCGACGGCGTGGCCATGCTCGAGACGGACGCGCGCTTCGCCGGCTACCCGGCGGCCGCGGTCGTGAACGTATACGACGAACTGCGGCGGCGGATCGCCGCTCTTCCGGGCGTGCAGTCCGCGGCCCTGGCCTACGGCCTGCCGATGCAGAGCGGGACGGTGGCGATCGTCGTCGAGGGAGCCAGCGACACGAGATCCAATGGTGACTCCGCGATGATCTGGGCGGGGCCGGGCTTCTTCGAGACGCTGCGCATCCCGCTGCTGCACGGCCGTGTCTTCGACGCCCGCGATCGCGCGGGCACCCCGAGCGTCGCAGTGGTGACGGAGACGATGGCGCGGCAGTACTTCGGCGCCGTAGACGCCGTCGGGCGTCGCTTCCGGAACGGGAACCAGCCGAACTCGTGGATGGAGGTCATCGGCGTCGTCCGCGACACGGGCGCGCGGAGTCTTTCCCCTGATGACGTCCTCGCTCGACCGCCGTCCCAGTTCTACCGCTCGTACACGCAGTCGGGCCTGGTGGCGACGACCGTCATTGCGCGGACGTCGGGTGATGCGGCCGCCCTTCTCGGAGCGATGCAACGCGAGCTGCGCGCCGTGGACGTCACGCTGCCGGTGATCACGGCGCAGACCATGGCGCAGGATCTGGAACGATCGCAGGCGGCGCCGAAGGTGGTCGCCACGTTTCTCGGTGTCCTCGGCGGCCTCGGTCTGGTGCTGGCGAGCATCGGTCTCTATGCGGTCGTCGCGTTTTCGGTCGCGAGGCGGTCGCGCGAGATCGGCATCCGGATGGCGCTCGGCGCCCGGAGTCGGCAGGTGGTCTGGAGCATCGCACGAGGGGTAGCAGGGCTGATCGGCGTTGGTACGAGCATCGGTCTCGTCCTCACGATCCTGATCATGCTCGCGCTGCGCGCGACGTCCGGATCGGCGGGCATCGGGATCGGCAACATGGACGTGTATCGCCCGGACATCGACCCCGTGACGCTCGTGGCCATCGCCGCCGTGACCGCAGTCGTCGGCGTGGCCGCCGCCTTCGTGCCCGCGCGCCGGGCCGCCCGGATGGATCCGCTCGTGGCCCTGCGCTACGAGTGACTTCGCGGCCGCGGGATCGCGGAGGACCACGCCGCGCGGGGCCGGATGCTACAGTGGCCGCGGCATGACGAGCCCGGTTACGGCGACGCGCACGATCGACTTCGAAGCGGGGCTGCGCCGGCTGGGCTACCAGTCGTTCCGCCCCGGCCAGCGTGAGGCGATCGAGACCTTGATGGAGGTGGGCCGGCTGCTGCTGGTCGCCCCCACCGGTGGCGGCAAGAGCCTCAGCTACCAGCTACCGGCGGTGGCGCTCCCGGGCACGACGCTCGTCATCTCGCCCCTCGTGGCCTTGATGAACGACCAGGTCCAGGCCCTGACCGCCCGCGGCGTGAGCGCGACGTTCCTGGCCTCCACTCTCGACGGCGACGAGGTCCGCCGGCGCATGGCGGCGATGGGGCGCGGGGCCTACTCGCTCGTGTACGTGGCCCCGGAGCGGCTGGGGTTCCCCGGGTTTCGCGGGCTGGTGCACGACATCGAGATCCCGCTGGTGGCGATCGACGAGGCCCACTGCATCAGCGAGTGGGGGCACGACTTCCGGCCGGAGTACCTCGAGATCGGCGGGCTCCTGGCCGAGATCCCGTCTGCGCGCGTGCTGGCCTGCACCGCCACCGCGACGCCGGTCGTGCGCGACGAGATCCTCGGCCGCCTCGGCCTGCCCGCGGACACGCCGCAGCACGTCCGCGGATTCGCGCGCCCCAACCTCCGCCTGCGCGCGACCGAGGTGGACGACGCGCGCGGGCGCTTGGCGGAGGTGGACGCGCTCCTCACGGAAGCGCTGGGCCGGCCGGGGGGAGGACAGGGAGTCGCCATCGCGTACGCGCCGACGCGACGAGGCGCGGAGGAAGAAGCGGCCCGGCTCGCGCGGCGAGGATGGAAGACCGCCGTCTATCACGCCGGGCTGGGGCCGGCGGCGCGCGAGACCGCGCAACGCGCCTTCCTCGACGGCAAGGTCGAGGTGATGGTGGCGACCAACGCGTTCGGCATGGGCATCGACCGTGCCGACGTGCGTGCGGTGGTCCATCTCGGTCCTCCGGGGTCGATCGAGGCCTATTACCAGGAGGTCGGACGCGCCGGCCGTGACGGGGCGCCCGCCTGGGGCCTGCTCATCGTCTCGCCCTCCGACATGCCGCGCCGGCGGCGCCTCCTGGAGATGGACGCGCCTGGCGAGGCCGTCCTCGCCCACAAGTGGGGGCTGTTCCTGGAGCTGATGCGCTGGGCGGAAGGCGGCAGCTGCCGGCACGACGCGATCCTGCGCTACTTCGGCGACGAGGCGGAGACGCTCGACGGGTGCGGGCAATGCGACGTCTGCGCGGCGCTGGAGGAGACGACCACGGGCGAGGCCGTCACCCTCGTGGTGCGCAAGGCCCTCAGCGCCGTCGCGCGCGTGCATCGCCGCTTCGGGCTGCAGGCGGCGGTGCGGCTCCTGCGCGGCGAGGCCGACCCCCGGCTCGAGCGCTCGGGTCTCGATCGCACCCCGACCTTCGGCTCCTTGCGCGAGCATCCCGAGCCCTGGCTCATGCGCGTGTTGCGCCGGTGCGTGACCGCGGGCTGGGTGGACTTCACCACGGACGAGAAGCCAGTGGTGCTCCTGACCGAGGCCGGCCGCGCGGTGATGAAGGCGGAGCAGCCGGCCCGCTTGCTGTTGCCGTCGCGCGTCAGCGCGGTCCCGGGCGGCCCCAGCCGCTCGCGCGGAGAGCGCGGGCGGCGCTCCGGGGGAGAGTCCCTCGAGGCCGAGATCGACGGGCCGGCGGCCGCGGTGTTCTCCGCGTTGCGCGCCCATCGCTTGTCCCTGTCGCGTGCGCACGGAGTGCCGCCCTACGTCGTGGCCAGCGATCGCACGCTCCGGGAGATGGCGGTCCTCAAGCCGCGCACGCTCGGCGAGCTGATGAGCGTCCACGGCATCGGTCCGGCCAAGGCCGACCGCTACGGCCGCGGGTTCCTGGATACGGTCGCGCGGGCGTTGTCCGCGTCCGCCTGACGGCGGGAACTCGTTCCAGAACGAGTTGAGCCGATGGCCATCAACTCGGTCCGGACCGAGTTCACCGCGCCGCATCCGTCCCGGAACGGATAACCACCTTTAGAAGTAGTGCGCGCCGGCCGCGATCGTCTTGACCGCGGTCTCGGCCGCCCCGTGCCATCCCGGGCACGGCGAGCAGCAGGACGGCCAGGGTGAGAGCCCTTCGCATCCAGGTCGACATCGGCGGAACCTCCTGCGGCGGGACGGCGGCCCGCCGTCTCGGGAGATAGGCGCGAAGCAGCCGGAGCGTGACCGCTCGCCGGGCCCGCCGCCTATTTCAGGTCGGCGAGGATCTCGCGGGCCGCGTTCGCGCCCGGACCGCCGGTGACTCCGCCCCCGGGATGTGTGCCCGCCCCGCACATGTACAGGCCGGGCAGGGGACCGCGATAGCGGCCCCAGCCCAGCAGCGGCCGGGCGAGGAAGAGCTGGTCCAGCGCCATCTCGCCGTGCATGGGGTGCCCTCCAGTCAGGCCGTACGTGCGCTCGAGGTCGAGCGGCGTCAGCACCTGCCGCGCCACCACGCGGCGGGAGATCCCCGGCGCGTAGGTCTCGAGCGTGCGCAGGGCGGCGTCACCGACCTCGTCGCGCCGCGTCTCCCAGCTCCCTTCACGCAGGGCGTAGGGCGTGAACTGCACGTACACGGACATCACGTGTTGTCCGGCGGGAGCGAGCGTCGAATCCCACAGCGTCGGGATCGTGGCCTCGAGGTACGGCTTTTTCGAGAGGCCCCCGTACTTCGCGTCGTCGAACGCGCGCTCGAGGTCATCCACGTCGGGACCGACGTGGATGCGGCCGCGCAGGAGGTCGGGGGAGACGTCGCCGCGGAACGGCGGCAGCGAGTCCAGGGCGAGGTTGACCTTGGAGGCCATGCCCTGCTGGCGGTAGTTGCGGAGCCGGCGCACGTCGTCGGGATCGAGCACGGCCGGGTCGAGCAGGTCCAGGAACGTGCGCTTGGGATCGGCGCCGGAGACGACGGCTCGCGCCGCGATCTCCTCGCCCCCCGCGAGGACGACGCCCGTGACGCGCCCGTCCTTGACCGCGATGCGCTCGACGGCCGCGCTCGTGCGGATCTCCGCGCCGTGCTGGCGGGCGGCGGCGGTCAGTGCTCCCGCCAGCGATCCGAGGCCGCCCACGAGCTGGACCGTGCTGCCCGCGCCGTTCCCGTCCGCGGACGCCGCCTGCAGGAGCAGGTTCGCGGTGGTGCCCGCGGACCAGGGTCCGCCGAAGAGCCCGTGGATCCCGCGCCCGCAGACGATCGCGCGCATGACGTCGGTGGAGAACCACTCGGTCGCGAAGTCCGCCACCGCCATCGGTCCCCAGCGCAGCAGGCGCTGCGCGTCCTCGCGCCCGAGGCCGCGGAAGCCCATCCCGAGCCCGAGCCAGGGCAGGATCGGCCCCTTGAGCGGCCGGTCGATGTCCGGCGGAGTCAGGGTGAGCAGGCGCGACAGGTAGGCCGCGATCGCGGACAGCGAGCGGTGGAACTCTGGATAGCGGTCCGCGTCCGGGGGCGAGAGCTTGCGCAGCTCGAACGCGGTCTTGCCCGCGTCGCCCCACAGCGCGACCCCGCCGCCGTCGGGCAGGGGCGCGAACACGCGCGGCTCCGCCTCGACGAACCCGAGCCCGCGGTTCTTGAGGTCGAGATCCTCCACCACGGACGCGCGCAAGGGCCCGAGCACGTGCGCGACGGTGGAGGCCCGGAAGCCGGGATGGAACTCCTCGGTCACGGCGGCGCCGCCGAGGACGTCGCGGCGCTCGAGCACGAGAGGCTTGAGGCCCCCGCGCGCGAGCAAAGCCGCGGTCACGAGGCCGTTGTGGCCTCCGCCGATGATGACGACGTCCGCCTTCAAGCGACCTTTCCCTTCTTCCAGTCCTTGATGAGCTCGAGGGCGGAGATGCGGCCGGGGGCGCCCATGATTCCACCGCCGGGGTGGGTGGCGGATCCGCACATGTAGAGGCCGCGGATGGGCGTGCGGTAGCGCGCCCATCCCGGCACCGGCCGCAGGAAGAAGAGCTGCTCGAGGGACAGCTCGCCCTGGAAGATGTTGCCTTCCGTGAGCCCGAACTCGCGCTCGAGGTCGAGCGGGGTGAGGACCTGCCGGTGCAGGATGAGCTTCTTGATGTTCGGCGCGTACTGGGCGATGGTGTTCACGACGGCGTCGCCGAACGCGTCGCGCTTCTCGTCCCACGTCCCTTCCCGCAGCTTGTAGGGCGCGTATTGCACGAAGCAGGACAGGATGTGCTTCCCGGGCGGAGCCACCGACGGGTCGGTGAGCGACGGGATGACCATGTCGATGTAGGGGTGGGTGGAGAACTCGCCGTATTTGGCCTGGTCGTAGGCGCGCTCCATGTAATCCACGCTGGGCGAGATCGAGATCGCGCCGCGCAGGTGCGGGCCCGGCCCCGGCATGGCGGTGAACTCGGGCAGCCCGTCCAGGGCGAGGTTCACCTTGCCCGAAGACCCGCGCAGCTTGTAGCGCCGCACCTCGGAGAGGAAGTCCGCCTCGAGCACGCCCGGCTCCACCATCTTCAAGAAGGTGCGATGGGGATCGACGCTCGACGAGACCACGGGGGCGTCGATCTCCTCGCCGCCTTCGAGCACGACGCCGGTGGTGCGGCCGTCCTTCACCTTGATGCGCTCGATGGAGGCGGCGGTCCGCACCTCGACTCCGGCCTCCTGGGCGGCGGCCGCGATGGCCATGGAGATGGCGCCGGTGCCGCCCCGCGAGAAGCCCCACGATCGGAACACGCCGTCGATCTCGCCCATGTAGTGGTGGAGCAGGACGTAGGCGGTGCCCGGCGAGCGCACGCCCAGGAAGGTCCCGATGATGCCGCTCGCGGACATGGTGGCCTTCAGCACGTCCGTCTCGAACCACTGGTCGAGCAGGTCCACCGCGCTCATGGTCATGAGCTGGAGGATGTTGTGCTGGTCCGTGCGCGAGAGGCGCTGGAAGCGCCGGCCCATGGCGAAGAGGCGCGAGAAGCCCGGCACGTCGAAGGACATGGGGTCCGGCGGCACCATGGAGAGGATCGGCTTGACGAAGCGGGCCATGTCCGCCATCGCCTTCGAGTACTCGTCGTAGGCCTCGGCGTCGAGCGGGCTGTGGCGGTAGATCTCGCGCCGCGTCCGGGCGTGGTCGCTCATCCGCCACAGGTAGTCCCCGTTCGGCATGGGGGTGAAGGTGCCGTCCAGGGGCAGGATCTCGAGGCCGTGGCGGGGCAGGTCCAGCTCGCGGATGATCTCGGGCCGCAGCAACGACACCACGTACGAGCAGACGGAATACTTGAACCCGGGGAAGACCTCTTCGGTCACGGCGGCGCCGCCCAGGACGGGCCGGCGCTCCAGGACGAGGACCTTCCGGCCGGCCCGGGCCAGGTACGCCGCGTGGGTGAGGCCGTTGTGCCCGCCACCGATGACGATGGCGTCGTAGGTCTTGGACATGGGAACGGCCATCATATCCGATGGGTTTGCGCGCGAAAGCGCCACGCTGGGGCGGACCTGCGGCCCTTGCGACCTCGTGCGCCGGCGTAGCGCGGGCGGACTCCAACGGCGCGTCCACGACATAGCGACGCCGTCCGGCGGCGGTCGTGCGGCACGCGGATTGAAGTGAGAGGATGCCCTAGGAGGCTCCAAAATGATGCGATCCCTGCGCGCACTCGCGCGGCTGTCTCTCCTCGTCGCGGCCGGAATGCTGGCCGTTCCCGTCCATTCGGCGCCGGCGGAAGTGAAGGCGCCGGCCAAGGCTCCCGCCAAGCCGGCGGTGAAGGCGCCCTCGGCGGCGCCGGAGGCCCACCTCGTGGACCTCAATACGGCGACGGCGGAGGAGCTGGCAGCGCTGCCCGGCATCGGCGACGCCTACTCGAAGAAGATCATCGAGGGGCGGCCCTACAAGCGGAAGGACGAGCTGACGACGCGGAAGATCGTCCCCGCCGCCACCTACGCCAAGATCAAGGCCCTGGTCATCGCCAAGCAGTAGCGATAGGGCACAATCGGGTCAGGACCGCTGAGTGGAAGCCCTCCTGGCCCGATACGGCTACCTGATTCTCTTCCCCGGTATCGTGGTCGAGGGGGAGGCCTTCCTGCTCGCGGGCGCCTTCATGGCGCATCGCGGCGTGCTGGACCTCCCCCTCGTCATCGCCGTCGCGGTGGCGGCCACCATGTCCGGCGATCAGGTGTACTACCGCGCGGCCCGCGCACGCGGCCGCGCCTGGGTGGAGCGCCGCAAGGGCTCGCGCGCCAAATACGCGAAGTGGATCGATCTCGCCGAGCGCCGGGGGATCTGGATGCTCCTGGCCAGCCGCTGGACGTTCGGCCTGCGCATCGTGATCCCCGCCGCCTGCGGCGCCGTCGGCATGCGGCCGGCCGTCTTCACGATCGTCGACTTCGTCGCCGTCCTCATCTGGGCCCTCACCCTCGGGCTGGCCGGCTACTACAGCGGCGCCGCCATCGAGAAGCACCTCAAGGACATCCAGCACGTCGGGGTCTGGGTGCTGCTGGCGGTGGTGCTCTGCGTGGCCGCCGTGGTCGGCGCCCGGCGCGTGCAGCGCCAGGCCCGCGTGCGCGAGCTGAACGTCAACGACCTGCACGGGATCGTGCCGTTCATCATCGGCCTCCTGGGCGCCTTCAACATCCTCACCGCGCTTGGGCCGCGCCGGGCGGCGGCCATCGTGACCCTCGCGCGCTGGATGCCCCTGGACGTTCCCGAAGGCAACCGGCTCGTCATGCTGTTCGCCGGCCTCGCCCTGCTGCAGGTCACGCGCAACCTGGCCCGGCGCAAGGAGCTGGCCTGGTGGGTGGCGACCCCGGCCCTGGCCGTCTCCGTCGCCTCGCAAGTCGGCCCGCACTTCGAGCTCCAGCGCGTGATCGTCGCCGTCCTGCTCCTCGTCTACCTCGTCGTCTTCCGGCGGCGCTTCAGCGCCCAGAGCGACCCCGCGACGCTGCGCCGGGTGCTGGTGATCGCGCCCGTGCTCGCCTTCGCGATCGTGGCCTACGGCTATCAGGGCCTGCGCGCGCTCGACGCGCATTTCACCTGGCCCCCGGGATCCCAGCCCGCGGGCATGGACCACGTCCGCAAGGAGGTGCGCCTGCGCGAGGCCGTGCGCGGCGGGATCCTGATCAGCGGCCTGGAGGTGCGCCCGCGGGACAAGCCGGCGGCGCGTTTCCTTGCCTCGCTGCAGGTCGCGGGCTGGATGGCGCGGCTGTACCTCCTCGTCCTCCTCTTGCGGCCCGTCGTCCTCCGAGACCGGCTGGAAGCGCCGCCGGAGGACGTCGATCGCATCCGCCGCGCGCACGGCCACCGCCCGCTGTCCGCCTTCGCGCTGCAGCCCGACAAGCATCATCTCCTCGTCGCGGACGGGCGCGGCCTCGTGGCCTATGCCGTGCGCAACGCGGTCGCGGTCGCCTGCGGCGGTCCCCTGTGCGCCCCCGGGGACCTGGAGGCGGGCGTGCGCGACTTCGTCGAGCACGCCCTCAAACACGGGTGGAGCCCGTGCTTCTACGCGGTGCCGGGGGAAGACCTCCCCGCCTACGCGTCATCGCGGCTCAAGGCGCTGCGTATCGGCGACCAGGGGATGCTCGATCCGCACGTGGCCAGGAAGGGCCCGGGAGCGGACGGCGTGCCCGCCGAGGGTCGGACCCTGGAGGTCTGGCGCTACAATCGCGCGGCCGCCGTGGACACCGTGCTCGACGAGCAGATCGTGGAGGTTTCGGACGAATGGCTGGCCGAGCGCGAGATCGGCGAGCTGCACTTCACGTTCGGCTCCCTCGACCTCGAGGAGCTCGGGTCCCTGCCCGTGTTCGTGTGCGGGGAGCCCGGGGGCCGGATCGAAGCCTTCTGCACGTGGCTTCCCTACGCGAACGGCACGGGGCTCATCCTGAATCTCCTGCGGCGACGCCGTGAGGCGCCGGAGGGAGTGCGCGAGCGGCTGCTGGCCCGCACGCTCGAGCAGCTCGCGCCCGACGTGCGCGAGGTGAGCCTGGGTCTGGTCCCCTCGACCGCGACCGCGGAGTCACGCCCCGACGCCGGGCCCTTCGCGCTCGCCGAGCGCCTGGGTGCGCTCTACCGGTACGACGACCTCTACCCGGTGAAGGATGCGCTGGGGCCGCGCTGGGAGCCGCAACACCTGGTCTATCCGGGGGACGCGGACCTGCCGCGCGTCGCGGTGGCGGTTGTGGACGCACACACCACCCTGCACGAGCGATCGCCGATCCCGCGGTTGATCGCGGCGGCGCGGGCGCTCCGGCTTCGCGCCACCCGTCGGGAGCGGAGTTGAGCGCAGGATCCGAGTTCCGGCGCGGCTTCGCGCGCTGGATCGACGCGCTGCCCGCGGGCGTCGTCTTCGCGTTGGCCCTCGGCACGACGGCGGTGGTCGGCATGACGGACGAGCTCACCGGGCCCGACGTCAACCTGACCCTCGCGTACCTCCTGCCCATCTGGTTCGCGGCCTGGTTCCTGGGCGCGGCGGGCGGGCTCGCGATCGCCACCGCGGGCACGATCGCCTGGTGGGCGGCCGACGTCGCCACCCGTTCCTACGGTGCGCCGCGGCCCGCGGTCCAGGTGATGAACATCGTGGCCCAGCTCGTCCTGTTCGCGGCCGCGGCCGTCGTCCTGGCCGCTCTGCGCAAGGGTGGAGCGCGTGCGTCCGTCCTCGCGCGGACCGATTCGCTGACCGGGCTCCTGAACCGGCGCGGCTTCCTGGAGGTGGCGCGCCGGGAGATGGCGCGCAGCGCGCGCTCCGGCCGTCCGCTCACCGTCGCCCTGGCCGACGTGGACGGTTTCGCCGAGGTCAACCGCTTCCGCGGCCACGACGCGGGCGATCACCTGCTGGGCGGGATGGGCTCGGCTCTCCGCGCCGCCCTCCGCGCCGTGGACGCCTCCGCGCGCCTGGGCGGAGACGAGTTCGCCATGCTCCTGCCCGACGCCGACGTCGAGTCGATCGAGTCGGTCTTGGACCGGCTGCGGCTCGTGCTGATGCAGGCGGCGGCGGAGAAGGGGGCCCCCGTCACGGTCAGCCTGGGGGCGGCGACGTTCCAGCGGCCGCCCTCGAGCCTCGACGAGATGCTGCGTGCCGCCGGCCGCATGCTGCACGACGCCAAGGCCAGCGGCCGCAGTGCGGTCCGCCACGATCGCATCGGCGCGGTGGAGAATATGGAGGCCCTCCCATGAAGCTCCCTCTCGGCGTGCTCCTGGCCCTGTCCCTGGCCGCCGCGCGCACGGGCGCGGAAGAGGCCGCGCGCCCCTTCGTGTTCACGACGGTCGCGCCCACGGAGGAGCGGGGCTGGGTCGCTCACTACGATGCGGGCTATTCGGAGCGCGCCGACGCGGCGGTGGCCGAAAACGGCTTCGAGCAGCGCGTGGGAGTACAGGGACGCCTGGGACACGGGCTGACCCTGCTCGGACGGGTGGGGCTGGTGCTGGACGAGGGCCGCAACACGGGCGGAACCGGCGAAGCCGAGATCCTGAAGGACGTGGCCAACTGGGACGGAGTCCGGACATCCCTGGGCGGCGGCGTGCGGCGAGAAGCGGCAGGCGTGACCGTGCTGCTCGCGCGGGTCGCGGTGGGGAAGACCTTCCGGCGGTCGGCGCTCTGGAGCAACCTGCGGCTGGAGCGGCCGCTCGCCTCCGGCCGCGACGCCATCGACCTCATCACCAGCATCGGCTGGACGCGCCGTCTCGGGCGTTCGCTCCATGCCGGGTTGGAGGTGCTCGGGGAGGACCTCGAGGGATTCTGGGAGCCCGAGGAGGCGGAGGGAGGCGCGCGCCTGTTCGTCGGCCCGTCCGTGCGGCTCGCTCCCCCGCAGCGCCGCTGGCAGGTGAGCCTGGCCGCGGGGCCCGTGATCCGCGCCTCGCGGAGTCCGCGCCTCAGCGAGGCGGGCCGTGCCCTCGAGGCG
>Ga0111539_10002391_pt1 | contig 24931 bp, 15 predicted proteins | sample RhiMethybrSRZTD1_FD_79667 | JGI IMG/M metagenome (GOLD analysis project Ga0111539, IMG submission 79667) | Populus rhizosphere microbial communities from Tennessee, USA - Rhizosphere MetaG P. TD hybrid SRZTD1 (version 2) (version 2) | ecosystem: Host-associated > Plants > Roots > Rhizosphere >...
ACAATGTAGTCCGATGGGTGATCCGCGCCGATTGCTCCGATGACGACCGCGGCGATCACGGCCACGAGCAACAGGGCGCGCAGGGGCAGGCGAAAGGGGGGCATGGGCATATGTCAGTATACACTAACATACTGTCCGGTCCCTTTCCGGCCACGGCCGCGGCAGCGTGCTGTCCGCCTGGAGGTCGTCCCGCGATCCGATCAACCCCGATTGTCGCTACGCTGCACGCACTTCATGCCTGCCGCTGCGGTCAAGGCCATTCCCAACGTGCTTTCCTCACTGCGCCTCGCGCTGGCGATCGCCTTCCCATTGCTTCCAAGCGAGTGGCGATTGCCGGCGATGATCGTCGGCGGATTGAGCGACTGGATCGACGGCGTGGTGGCCCGGCGCTACAAAGCCAGCACCGCTTCCGGCGCGCTGCTTGATGCCGCCGCCGACAAGGTCTTCACGCTGTCGGTGCTGCTTACCATCATCATCGATGGCGCGCATCAGGTGCACTTGTGGCAGGGCCTGATCATCCTCGCCCGCGACCTGACGGTGGGCGTCATCGCGCTGTACGCGGTCCTGATCGGGCGCTTTGATGCGTTTCGACACATGCATCCGCGCCTGCCGGGCAAGTTGACGACGACATTTGTGTTCCTCTGGCTGGTGACGGTGCTGGCGGGCGCGCCGCTGGCGTGGCAGTGGACGCTGTTCGTGCTTGCTGCGGTCGCGAGCGTGGTCGCGGGCATCGATTACGTGGCGCAGTTCGTCCGGCGATATGACGAGGTCTACGGCGAGCGCGCTCTGCCGGCGCACATCGACGGCGCCGACCAGTCGTAGTTTGCAGCGATCGAACACACGATGGTTCGCGCGAATGTCGTTGGCCGGCTGCGTTGAGCCGACCTCGCCGCCAGTCGAGAGGATCACTGGAACAGCGCGATGTTCCAGGAGGATGCAGGCATCAGGACGGTCGCGCCGGAGGTGTTGAAGATCCGCACCTGCACCGTGTTGGCAGCTGACACCCGTGCGCTGGCGATGATCAGGCCTCCCAGGTCAGCCCCGTAGGAGATCGCCACGGCGCTGCCGCCTACCGCGCCAGTGACGGCAAGACTCACCAGGCTGATGCCCGGGGAAAAGAGCACCTCTGCCTGGGCGACGGTGGCGCGGCGAACGGCGCGCAGCTGCAGCGAGCCGTCGGGGAACATGATGCCATCCACGCCGGCCGTGCCCGCGACATGCAGTTTCGCCTGCGGGCTGATGGTGCCGATGCCGACCTGGCCATCGGTGTCGACCGTCATGCGCACGAGGTTGTTGGAGTTCAGGCGGAAGGGGAAAGCGTTGGTCGTGCCGATGTCGCCAATGTTTCCCTGGGCGGAGACGCGCACCGTGGCGCCGCCGGTGCGCTCGAGGCGGACGGTGCTGGAGAGCGAATCGACGATGTGCATGGGATCGGCAGGGGCGACGGTTCCGACGCCCACGTTGCCTGTCGCGTCGAGAACCATGCGCGTCGTGTTGCCGCCCGTGCGGAACTGCAGACCGCCGAGCGTGTTGGCGGCGTTGAACAGGAAGCCGCCGCCGATGTCGGTGGTATCGTCGCCGAAGAGCAAGCCGCTCTCGTTGGCGTCGGGGGCGTACATGTGCAGGTAGTTGTTGTTGTTGCGCTCGAGCACGAGCGAGGAGTTGCTGTGGGGCACGATCGTTCCTGCCGAACCTTCCTGCACGTGCAGCGGCGCCGACGGCGATGCGGTTCCGACGCCCACGGCGTTGGCGACGGGATCGACCACAAGGCTGTTGCTATCGACATTGAGGTCGCTGCTCAGGGCCCAAGTGCCACCGGTGGCCAGCCGTGCGGTGGCGAGGCTGCCGGTCGCGATGTTGGTGGCGTTGAGGCCGGTCAAACCAACGCCGACGCCGCTGTGCACGCCGGTGAACTGATTGGCGCTGTTGGTGAAGAAGACGGCGTGGGGCTGCGCGCCGGCCAGCGAGAGGGCGTGCAGCGCGTAGGGCGCGGGCTTGACCGCCTGCCGTGGCACGAGCGTGGTGAATGGCCCGGCGCCGTTGGTGGAAGGCGCAGTGACGGCGATCTGCAGCCAGCGCTCGTCGCCGTTGAAGACGACAGCTCCAAAGTCAATGTCCACCGTGAACACGCCCTGGGCAACCGTGACGTTGGTGGCCAGCAGCGGCCCGGCGACCTGCGTGACGCCGCCCGAGGTCTCGAAGAGCCTGAACTCGAGATCGGCGGTGCCGTTGTAGGGCGCGCCGCCCTGTTTCAACTGTCCCTGGTACGTGAAGCCAGTGCCCACTGGGGCGGCGCCGGCGAAGGCCGCGTCGCTTGCAAGCGCGAACAGGCACAGAACACATGTACGTATGGCGAAGCTTGTCATTTGGGGATGATGTCGCATGGGAACCTCCGTGACTCCCTGCGAGATTCCCCAGCTTGCAGGCTCACAATCGGAGACGCCTCAATGCCTGCATTTGTCCCGCGCCGATCCGTTGGGCAGAATCACGGGCACGCGCCCCGTGGCCGACCGGCATTGGGCGCGGGGCGATGCGATGCTGGCCAAGGGCGTGGTGCTGACTCGTCGCGGAGCGTTCAGCGATGCCGAACCATTGCTGGTGGCCAGCGAGTCGATTGCCCGCTCCGGCGGCGAGCGGCACCGTCCGCGACGCGATCGCGCCGTCAAGGCCTTGGTCGATCTCTACGAACAGTGGAACGCCCGCGAGCCCAGCAGCGAATCGGGCCGGGCAATTGGAGCGTTGGCGCAAGGCATTGCCGATGGAATGAGCATTCACGCTCGTCGGCGACTGATTCACCCAACCGCCTACCCTTTCATCGGTATGCTGCGATCGGGACGGCGCCCGCCCACACGTGATCCGAATGGCCGACACACGCGTCCGAGCAGAAAACTACCTGGCCCCGGAGACGCTCGCCCAGCTGGCGCCCTTCGAACTGCGCGCCAAGATGATCGTCGAGGGCGTGATGAGCGGCCAGCATCGCTCGCCCTACCAGGGCATGGCCGTCGAGTTTGCCCAGCACCGCCAGTACACGCCTGGCGAGGACCTCAAGCACCTTGACTGGAAGGTCTACGGCCGCTCCGACAAGCTCTATATCAAGCAGTACCAGCAGGAGACGAATCTCGATGTCATCCTCCTGGTGGATTCCAGCGCGTCGATGAACTTCGGCACGCTGAGGACCAAGGCCGGCTGGGGCGGCACCCAGGCCAGCCGTTCCAACGGTGATTGGACCAAGTTCGATCACGCCACCGCGACCGCCGTCGCCGTCGCCTACCTGTCGTTGCAGCAGGGCGATCGGGTTGGCGTGGCCGTGTTCGCTGACGAGATTCGCACAATGGTCAAGCGCTCCTCCAGCCGAGGCCAGTGGCGCTCGATCGTCAACACGCTCAACGTGCATCCGGTGGATGAGCACACCAACTTCGCCAAGGTGGTCGAGCAGGCCCTGAGTAAGGTGCACAACCGCGCGATGTGGGTGATCATCTCCGACTTCTTCGAGGATCTTGCCGGTATCCGTACCGCGCTGGCGCGATTGCGTCACCGCCGGCACGATGTCGTGCTGCTGCAGACGCTCGACCGCCAGGAGATGCGTTTCGACTACAGCCAGCCCGCGCCGTTCGAAGGGCTCGAGGACGAGGGCCGCCTGCGCATCGACCCGCGGGCCCTGCGCCAGGCCTATCTCGAAACGCTGCAGAAGCACAATGACGCGCTGACGAAGGCGGCGATCGGCTTCGGCTTCGACTACATGCGCATGGACACGCACGAATCCGTCGGTCCCGCGCTCAGCTATCTGCTCGCACGCCGCAATGCCCAGATCAAGAGGAGCAAGAGCGGATGATGCGATTTTGGATTGGCGATTTTGGATTTTGGATTGCTGCGACAACGCCGCCGCGAATGCTGTCCGATCCAAAATCCAAAATCCAAAGTCCAAAATCGGCCGGGGGTGATGCATGACGCTGCTCACGCCCGCCCTCGCCATCGCCGGGTTGTGCGCGATTGCGATTCCAATCCTTATACATCTGCTGATGCGGCAGCGGCGGCGGCCGATCCCGTTCGCCGCCATGCGCTTCCTCATCGAGGCCTTCCGCAAGCACAAGCGACGCCTGCAACTCGAGCAGATGCTGCTGCTGGCTGTGCGCTGCCTTATCCTTGGCCTGCTGGGTCTCGCCCTGGCGCGGCCGTTGCTCGAGGGGACATCCATCATCGAGAAGGGCGGCGGACGGACGGTGACCTTCGTCATCGACAACGGCTTGGCGTCCGGGGCCCTCGGCGATGACCAGCAGCCGGCTTTGCGCAGGCACATCGACAAGGCGGTCGAGATCGTCCGTGCGCTTGGCCCGGGCGACACCGTCAGCGTTATCAGCGCGGCGAGGCCTGCCAAGGCGCTGCTGAGCCCGCCGTCGAGCGACCACGCTGCCGTCATCAGCCTGCTGCAGGCGCTGGAGCCGCGGCAGTCCCCCAGCGACCTCTCGGGCGCGATGACGTACGTGCGCGACGCCGCATCGAACGCGCGGCAGGCATCGCGCCCTGCGGTGGTGTACCTGCTCAGCGATTTCCGGGCCGGCTCGGCCCCGCTCGATTCGCCCCTCCCGCCGACGCAGGCCGACGTCGAAGGCGCGGATGTGAAATTGCTCGCCTCGCCCGCCGCGGCTGACGCCATCACCAATGTTCAGATCACGGCGATCGAGCCGGTGCGAAGCCTGGTGATTCCCAATGCCAACGACGGTTCAGGCCAGGTGAAGGTGCGCCTGGCGCGGCGCGGCGGCGATCTGGGCGCCGATGTCACGCGCGTGCGCCTCGCCGGCGAAGGCATCCAGCCAGTCGAACCCAGGACCGTGCAGTGGCGGCCGGGCCAGAGTGATGCGGATGTCGAGTTCATGCTCGACTTCGGCCTGAGCATCGATCGCAAGATCGCGATCACCGCCTCGATCGATGATGACGCGCTGGCTGCCGACAACTCGCGCCAAACGATTCTCGATCTGCGCAGCCAGTTGCGAGTGCTGCTGATTGATCGCCGCAGTTTCGGCTTCGAGCGCACGCTCGACCAGCTCTCAGCAGGGCAGTGGATTCGCCGCGCGCTTGAGCCGATGCTGGACGAGAAGGCCAAGCCGATCACCATCGTCGAAGCCGAGCCCGCCGCGCTGGATGTGGCGGACCTGCGCACGGCGGATGTCGCGATCGCGCCGCGGCCCGATCTCATCAGCGACAACGGCTGGACGCTGCTGCGTGGCTTCATCGATCGCGGCGGCCTGCTGCTGGTCACGCCCCCGGCCGAGGTCACTGTCCACCAGTGGACCGCCTCGTTCTCCAGCGCGCTGTCGCTGCCGTGGCGGATCGCGCTCGAACCGGTGGATCACGGCGAGGGGCTGACGCTCGCAGTCGAACAGCCAGCCAGCGAGATGCTGCGATTGATTTCCAGCGACTTGTCGGAAATGTCGCGAGCGGTGCAGGTGATTCGCACGCTGCCCGTTGAAGCGTCCACTGAGGCGGGCACCAATGGAGGAGGCGCCGCAGAAGGCGCTGCGTCCAACGGCGCTGCGGCCGGCGCATCGGCGACGACGCTGCTGCGATACGCCGATGGCTCGCCCATGCTCGTGGTCGGGGCACCGCTGGTTGGCAACACGGCGGATCGGCCATCGACCGACAGCAACGGCAACAACAACGCCAATCACGAAGCGTCGTCATCGCCGGGACTGGTCCTGTACCTCACCGTCGCGCCGGAGGTGAAGTGGACGAATCTGCCGACCAAGCCGCTGATGGTGCCGTTGCTGCAGGAGATCGTGCGGCAGGGCATGAGCATGATCCGCGCTTCGCAAAAGGCGGATGTCGGCGACCAGCCGACGCTGGCCCAGGCCGGCCCGGCGGCTCAGGATCTGCATGGACCCGATGGCCGCATCATCGCGCTCACGCGCGGCCGGCCGCAGCAGCCGCTCGACGCCGCCGGCGTGTATTCCATCACCGACGCATCGAATCAGAACATCGGCCTGCTCGCGGTCAACATCGATCCCAAGGCCGGCGTGACGGACGTACAGAGCCCAGCGGCGGTCGGCGCGTGGCTGAACAAGAGCGGGCCGTGGTCGACGTTCGATCCCGAAAGCGTGTCGGCGACGCTCAGCGGCGGCGCGGGTGGCTCGCCCCTGGCAGGACTGCTGCTGGCGCTCGTGCTGGCGCTGGTGATTCTTGAGACGCTTATGGCGCGCTGGTTCAGTCACGCCTACCGGGCTGAAGCCGAAGGCGATCGCTGGTCGATCAAGCCCTCCATGGGCGCGCACGCACCCGCCGCGGCCGCGGGGGGAGGCGCCTCATGAACAGCGACTTCATCCGCTGGCTGCTCGACATCGACGCGATCCCGCAAGGCGCGCAGGGTCTGCGGCTGGCGTGGGAGCGGCCCCTGCCCGCATGGGCGTGGGCGATCCTCTTCATTCTCGCGGGTCTGTTTGCGATCTGGAGTTACAGCGGCCTTGTGGGCAACCGAGTCGGCCGCGGCATCCTCGCCGCCGCGCGATTCCTGATCGTGATGCTGGCCCTGGTGCTGGTAAGCGGCCCGATGCTGGAACTGCCGCGCGAGACCGTCGAGGAAGACTGGGTGATGATGCTGGCTGATCGCAGTGCGTCGATGACGATCGCCGACGTCGAGCGAGGTGTGGGCGTGGGCCCTGCCGGCCGCGAATCGCGCGATGAGCAGTTGCGGCAGTCGCTTCAGCGCGCCTTGCCCGTGCTCAATCTCCTTGCCAGCCAGCGCCAGATGGTCTGGATGGGGTTCCACTCCGGCGCGTTCAATCTCGTCGCCGAGCAGCCGACGACCGTTCCATCAGGCGCCGGGGAATCGAATACTCCCGGCGCCGCGGTCTCCGCGATTCCAGACATCGGCGTGGCGGATGGCCGGCGCACGAGCATCGACGCCGCGCTCGAGCAGGCCTTGCAGCGGGCTGCCGCGCGGCCGGTGAGCGGCATTGTGGTCATGTCCGACGGTCGCAGCGACACGCCGCCTTCGCGTGCTCTCGTTCGCCGCCTGCAGGCCGACGCGATTCCGGTCTTCGTCGTGCCGCTGGGCGCGGAGGTTCCGATGGGCGACTTGGCGGTAGCCGACGTCGAGGCGCCGCGCCGCGCCTTCGTGCATGACAAGGTGCCGGTGGTGGTCGATCTCGATCGCTTCGGCGCGGCGGCGAGCGATCTGACCGGCACGCTGCGCCTGATCGATGAGGCCAGCGGCGAGGAACTCGACCGCGTCGATCTCGCCACGGCCCAGAACAAGGATCAGGTCACGCTCACCGCCGAGCCCAAGCTCGCCGGCGAGACCACGTGGAAGGTCGTCATCGACACGCCGCAGCAGGACCTCGTGCCCGACAACAACCTGCGCAGCGTCAACATCGAACTGGTCGATCGCCCGCTGCGGGTGCTGTACGTCGAAGGCTACCCGCGCTGGGAGTACCGCTTCGTCAAGGAACTGATTCGGCGCGAGAAGTCGATCGAAAGTTCGGTGATGCTCATCTCGGCGTCGAGCGATTTCGCGCAGGAGGGCAACGTGCCCATAACGCGCCTGCCGCGCAGCCCGGAGGAGTTTGCGGCGTACGACGTGGTCATTCTCGGCGATGTGCCTGCAGGGTTCTTCTCGCCTGAGCAACTGGAGATGCTGCGCGATCACGTGGCCGAGCGCGGCGCCGGCCTCTTGTGCATCGCGGGCGAGCGGGCCGTGCCCTCGAGTTACGCCGGCACGGTGCTCAGCGATCTGCTGCCCATGCGCGGCCCGCTGAACCTGCCGCCGATCGGCGTGCCGGTGACGGTCGAGCCGACGCCGCAGGCCGCGCGCCTGGGCGTGATGCAACTGACCTCGGGCGACGCTGTCGGCTGGCCGCGCGAACTGTCCGATCCCGCCACCGGCTGGTCGCGGTTGTTCTACGTCCAGCGCATCGAGCCCGGACAACTCAAGCCCGCTGTGGAAGTGCTCGCGCAGACCGTCGGCACGATCAACGGCGCCAGCAGCGGCACCAGCGCCGGCCCCGGCACCTTTCCGCTGGTGCTGAGCATGCGTTACGGCGCGGGGCAGTCGATCTACGTCGCCACCGACGAGACCTGGCGCTGGCGCTACGGTCGCGGCGAGTTGTATACCGACCAGTTCTGGATGCAGATGATCCGACTGCTGGGGCGCGAGAGCCTCTCTGCCGGCGGCAGCCAGGCGATCCTCGAGGTCAGCCCGCGCCGCTCACAGGTCGGCGCGCCGCTGCGCATCGAGCTACGCCTGCTGGACGCACAGTTGCTGCAGCACTCCCAGGCCACGGTGCGCATCTCGCTCAAGAGCGCCAACGGCGAGACGGCAGGCGAAATCGATCTCAAGAAGGTCGAAGGCAGCGAGGATCGCTACGCCGCCACGTATCTGCCCGACGCGCCCGGCCAGTTCGACCTGCGAGTGGATGATCCCGCGTTTGCCACGCTGGATCTGCGGGCTCACGTCGAGGTCTTCGCACCGGATGACGAACTCCGCCGGCCCGAGACCGATCACGAACTGCTGCGCTCGCTGGCCAGCGCGACCGGGGGCAAGGTGCTGCGGCCGGAGGAACTGGGCATGCTTCCGCAACTGCTTCCCAATCGCGAGGTGCGGACGCTCAACCCGCTCACCGAGCCCATCTGGGACACGCCGTTGATGCTGATCCTGGCGTGTGCGCTGCTGACCTTCGAGTGGATCGGGCGTAAGATTATCCGCCTTGCCTAAGCACCCGATGCGTCGATCGCGCACGGCCTGGATGGCCTGCTCGCCTCCAGACTTTTTACAGACAGAACTGTCAAATCCGGGTCGATTGAGTCGTTATGAATGGAGAAAGCCGCGCGGCCGCGACGGATGTCGCGCGGCGTTGGCAACTTCGGCAACCTCGCCCGTTCCCTGACAGTACTGTGTAACGGCAGGCCCGCGCCGGTTCGCCCGTGGCTTTGACCTGTTCAGGAGCGCCGCCACATGCAGGAAGTGATCGCCGAACTCCAGCGTTTGAAGACTCGCAGCCGCGGCATGCTGGTGACCCAGCGCGTCTCGGTCATCGTCGCCTGCGCTCTGGCTGTCGTCATCGCGCTGATCGCCTTCGACTTCGCCTTCCGCCTGCCGGGCACCTTCCGCTTGGTGCTGCTGGTTGGCGGCTTGGGGACGCTGGTCTGGGCGGCGTGGCGTTACCTGGTGCCGGCCCTCAACTTCCACCCCTCGCTCACACAACTGGCGCTGCGCGTGGAGAACGTGCTGCCGTCAGTCTCCGGTCGGCTGGCCTCCAGCGTCGAGTTCGCATCGGGCGGCGTCGATCACGCCAATCCGCTGGCCGATCGCGCGGTGCGCGAGACGACGCGCCGACTTGCAGGCGAGTCGGTCGCGAAGGTGGTCAATCCCTCGCGCACGCGGCGCGATCTGGGCATTCTGCTCGGGGTGGTGGCTGTGACCGCGGCCTTGATGGCGTGGCAGCCCTCTGTCGCCGCCACCGGCCTGACGCGCCTGTTCATGCCGTACGGCGAGACGCGCTGGCCGGCTCGCACGGGCGTCGAATCGATGATGGATCGCGTGCTGACCAACGGCGTGTTCGCGCGCGGCGAGGCCATGCCCCTGCGGGCCCGCGTCGTGCGCGGCGAGGCCGACCAGCGCGTCGAAGCCCGCTATCGCCTCAAGGCCGACGGCGACTGGCAGCCATGGCAGCGCATCGTCCTCACGCACCAGGGCGGCGGCGTGCACGAGCGACTCATCGATACCAACGCCGAAGCCGCCGAGGTGTACTTCACCACGGATGACGATCGGACTAGCGAGCTGGAAATCGAACTCGCTCCGCCGCCGGCGGTGCGCCGCGCCTCGCTGATGGTCGAGCCGCCTGCGTACGCCATCGGCCACGTCAACGTGTACGAAACCGAACTGGGCCAGGGCATCGACGATCGGTCCGTGACCGACGTCGCCTCGCTCGCCGGCTCGCAGGCGACTCTGCGCCTGGAGATGAACAAGCCGCTGGCCACGCCCGAGCACACGGGCATGGACCAGGCGCGCTGGTTGCGCAGCACATTCGGCTGGAGCGACGATGCCGAACTGCCGCGATTCGTCGTCGAATCCGATTCATCCACGACGTGGACGCTGCGCTGGACGCTCGATCGCACGCGCACGCTGCCGCTGAGCCTGCGCGATGAGCATGGTCTGGCGAACACTGAGCCGATTCAGTTCCGGATCGAGGCGGTGGACGATCGCTCGCCGGCGGTGACGATCACACAGCCCGCCGCCGATGAAGCCGTGCTGCCGACGGCAGTCGTCGCGCTGCAGGCCGAGGGCCGCGATGACGTGGCGCTCTCGAGCATCGGTCTGGAGGCTCGCGTTCAGACCAACGGCGTGATGCAGGACGAGGCCCTGGCCGCGGCGCCTGCGTGGTCGCAGAGCCAGCAGGTCACCGCCGCCGAAACCACTGCCGGCGCCGAGATCGAACTCGGGCCGCTGAGCCTGAAGAAAGGCGACGTGGTGCTGGTCACCGGCGTAGCCCAGGACATCTTCGAATTGAACGGCGCCAAGCACGAGCCGGCACGTTCGGCGCCGCGTCGTTTGCGCGTGATGGATGAGACCGAGTTCTCCACGCAACTTCGCCGGCAACTTGGGGCGGTGCGGCAGAACGCCATTCGCATCGAGGCCCAGCAGGGCGAACTGCAGGACGACATCGACGAGGGCGGCCTGCAGCCGGGCATGAACCGCGCCCAGGCGCAGATCGGCGAGCGCATCGCGACGCAGCGCCAGTCGGTGGAGGAGATCGAGCGGCTGCTGCGGCAGAACCGGCTGGAGGATCCGCAACTGCAGGACATCCTGCGCCAGACCAACGATCTGCTCGATTACGCCGGCCGCAGCGCCAACAAGGCGACCGAGGCGATTGAGGCGCAGCAACCAGGCAGATCAAATCAACAAGGCGCGCAGCCCGAGCAAGCAAGCGCCAATCGCGGCGACAGGCAGCCGCAGCGCGACGGCTCCAATCCCTCGACGGGCCAGCGCGGCGAGAACCAGCAACAGCAGCCACAGCAGGGTGGTGAGCAGCCGCAAGGCGGCAACCAGCAGCAGCCCCAGCAAGGCGGGAATCAGCAGGGCGGCAATCAGCAGCGGCCTCAGCAGGGTGGAGAGCAGCAACCGCAAGGGGGCAACCAGCAACAGCCCCAGCAAGGCGGCAATCAACAGCGTCCTCAGCAGGGCGGTGATCAGCAGCCGCAACGCGGGAACCAGCAGCAACCGCAGCGAGGCGATCAGCAGCAACAAGGCGACAACAATCAGCGTCAGCCGCAGCCCGGCCAACAACCGGACCAGCAGCGGGCCGACAACGACAACACTCCGGCCGAGCAGGAGATCATCGACGTCCAGCAGGAGGTGCGCGATGAACTCGCCGATCTCATCAAGCTCCTCGATCGAGATGAGGACACCTGGGTGGTGAAGAAGCAGCTCGAGGGCCTCGCCGCCGACCAGGCCGATCTTGAGCAGGAGACGCGCAACCTCGGCCAGCAGACCGTCGGCCAGCAGGTGCAGGATCTCAACGAGCGGCAGCGCAGCGAACTCGATCGCATCTCGGAGCGGCAGAAGGACCTCACGCAGCAGGCCCGTGATCTCATCGAGCAGATGCGAGACCGGGCCGAAGGGCTGCAGCAGGTCGATCCGCAGGCGGCGGAGTCGATGCGCGAGGCCGCCGACACCGCCGAACAGCAGCAACTCGACCGCGATATGCAGCAGGCGGCCCAGCAGGTGCAGCAAAACCAGATGACTTCCGCAGGCGCTTCGCAGCAGAACGCGCAGCGCACCATGCAGAAGATGATGGAGAACATCGACCAGAACAAGCGAGCGCAGGCTCAGCAACTGCTGCGGCAACTGGCGAGCCTGATGGAGTCGATCCAGCGCCTGATCAACGTGCAGGAGAACGAGTTGAACGCGCTGGCGGTGGCGAAGGACGCCAACACGTTCGGCGGGCTCGATCGCAACATGATCCGCCTGAGCCAGAACACGCAGGCGGTGGCTCAGGAGGCTCGTTCGGCCGGCCAGCAGGCGCGGCGCGTGGCGCGCTCGCTCGATCGCGCTGCCGACGCCCAGGGCGCGGCGGTGGGCGATCTTCGCGCCACGCCCATCAACGCCGCGGGCGCCGAAGAGGCGGAGACGCGCTCGCTGGAACTGCTCAAGGAAGCCAAGTCTCTCGCCGAGACGCTGCAGAAGGAAACGGCCGAGCAGGAAGTGCAGCGGCGCCGCGAGGAACTGATCGCGCAGTACAAGCAGTTCGCCGAGCGCCAAGTCGCGCTGCGCAACGAGACGGTCGAACTGTCGAAGGCCGCGGCGAACGCGCCGCTCGATCGCCGTCAACTCGTCGAAGCCAAGCGCCTCGGCTCGCAGCAGGAGGAGTTGCGGCAGGGGCTGGCCGCGATGCGCGATACCACCAGCGAGATCCTCGATTCGCCGGTCTTCTCGCACGTGCATCGCCTGATCGACGGCTGGTCGTCCCAGGCGACCGACAGCCTCGCCGCGGGCAATGCCAACGTCGACGTCACCGATCTCCAGCAGATGATCGCTGATGCGATCGGCCGGCTGATCGGCGCGGTGGAGGAAACCATGGCCGCGCCGCCCGAGTTTCAGCAGGATCAGCAGAATCAGAACGATCAGCAGCCCGGAGGCCAGCAGCAGCAACAGCAGCAACCGCTGATTCCGCCTGTGGCTCAACTCAAGTTGCTGCAGGGCATTCAGGAGCAGGTCTACGATTTGACGAAGAATCTCGACGGGCGCACTGATTTGGACGATGCGCAGCGGCGGAATCGCCTCCGCGACCTCGGCCAGCAGCAGCGCGAACTGGGCGAACTGGCCCAGCAGATGCTGGATTCGCTCGAGCGCGACCGCCGTCCCGAGCAGCCCGTCCCCGATACGCCACCGAGTGGAGGCGGAGAACCGCAGGAGCCCCAGTCATGAAATCAATCATGAGACCGCCTGCCTCAATCACCTTTTCGTTCGTCCTCGCCGCAAGCGGCCTGGCGATTGCGCCGCGCGCAACGCTGGCACAGACTTCGGACGCGGCGCCGCCCGCATCGCAGCCGAGCACGCCGCCGCCCTCTTCGCTCGATGACCTCCTCAAGATCGACAAGGAAAAGCCCGGTGCCGAGAAGCCGGCGACCGAGCAGCCGCCTGCCGATGCTGCAGCCGACGAGGCCAAGCGCGAACTCGACAAGCAACTGAGCGAGGCCGAGGTGGCCAACGCGTTCGTGCAGGCGGTGGAGAAGATGGGGGTCGCCGCGGACCTGCTCGATGAGAAGTTCGACCCCGGGCTGGGAACGCAGCGCGTGCAGGAAGACATCATCGCCAAACTCGCGACGCTGCTGGACCAGGCCAAGAAGAACAAGTCGCAATCGTCGTCCTCGTCCTCGTCGTCATCCTCATCGCAGCGACAGAATCAGCGGCAGCAGGATCCCGGCCAGCGGCAGAACCAGCAGCAGAATCAGGCCAACCAACAGCGCAACAACAATCCGGCTGACAATCGTGCGGAGATGGAGCCGCCCGCGCCGCAGGACGCCAGCGCCAACACGATTCTCGAGGAATCGCGCACGGAATGGGGCAACCTCCCGCAGCGTCTTCGCGAGCAGTTGCTGCAGGGCCGGCGCGACTACATGCCCGCGCTGTATCGCCGGCTGATCGACGAATACTACAAGCGCCTCGCGGAGGATTCGCCGTGAGATCACCCGGTCGAGGCGCGGGCGCGGCTCGCCGCAGCGCGTGCGCATCCATTGCATGCGCGCTCTCGCTCGGCGCGTCGATTCAGCTGCTGGCCGCCCAGGACGCCTTGCCGCCGGCGCCGCCCACTCCCGTGCCCGCGGCGCCCGTCCCGGCCGACAAGACGCCGCCGCCCACACCTCCGGCCGGCGATCAGCAGACCGAGAAGGATGAGCAGCGTCCGGCCAACTCGGCCGCGAACAAGCCTGCCGCCAACGAGATCACTCCCGAACTCAACGACGCCGTGCTGCGCGGCTTCGAGTACCTGCGCAGCCAACAGAATTCCGATGGGTCCTTCGGGCGCGGGCGCTACGCCAAGCATGTCGCCATCACCGCGCTGTGCGGCCTGGCGTTCATGGCCGACGGCAACCTGCCCGGCCGCGGCGAGTACGGCGAGGAGGTTCGCAAGGCTCTCGAGTTCGTGCTCGCGCATTCGCAGGAGTCAGGCCTGCTCGCCTCCGAAGGCTCGCACGGGCCGATGTATGGCCACGGCTTCGCCACGCTGTTCCTCGGCGAGATCTATGGCATGAACCCCGACGACAAGCGCGTGCGCGATGCGCTCGTGCGGGCCGTCGACCTCATCGTCGGCACGCAGAACGATGAAGGCGGGTGGCGCTACAACCCCGTGCCCTACGACGCCGACGTGTCGGTGACCATCTGCCAGGTGATGGGGCTGCGCTCAGCCCGCAACGCCGGCATCAAGGTTTCCAAGCAAACCATCGATCGCGCCGTCGAGTACGTGCGCAAGTGCCAGAATCCCGATGGCGGGTTCAAGTACATGCTGCAGGCCGGAGGCAGCGCCTGGCCGCGCACCGCCGCCGCCGTCGCCACGCTGTACTACGCGGGCATCTACGAAGATGACTCGATCACGCGCGGCGAGGACTACCTGCTGCGCAATGCCTTCCCGGGCATGGGCATCGCCGGACAGGCCCACTATTACTACGGCATGTACTACTCGGCCCAGACGATGTATCTCGCCGGCGGCGAAAAGTGGGGCCGCTGGTGGCCCGCGGCACGCGATGAACTCATCGCCCGACAGGCGGCTAATGGAGGCTGGCTCGACAGCTCCACCGGCGGCTGCGACGCGACGGCTATGGCCCTGATCTGCCTGCAGATGCCCAAGCGCTATCTGCCCATCTTCCAGCGCTGAACTCTTGCCTATGACGCACGCCATTCCACGCAACGGCGCGACAGTCTCACGCACTCTGTGTGCGCTTGGATGTGTGGCGGTGGCGCTGAGCGCGTCGAGTGCGCGGGCGCGTCAGACGGCGGATGGCGATCGAGCCGACGATACGTTCCTTCTCGTCACGCGCGACTTCAAAGTGCAGAGCGTGCAACTGGCGGCGATCAACGACCAGTCGCTGGTCATCATGCAGGACGACCGCGGCTGGGTCACGCTTGATCTCAAGCAATGCATCGCGCTGCTCAACGCCGACGGCGAGACCCCCACGCACCCCGCGCGCGGCATGCTTCTCCTTGCTGACGGCCAGCGCCTGCCCGGCGAGGCAGTCGTCGGGGCCGAGCCTGCGCCCGACACGCTCGTGTGGAACCATCCCTGGCTGGGGCGCGTCGATGTACCGTTCAAACTCATCTCGTCCGTCCTGCTCACGCCCGACGCTGTCGCGCCTGCGCCGGGCAACGCCGACGTCGTGCTGCTGGCCAACGGCGACAGGCAGGAGGGTTTCGTCACGGCCATCGGCGATCCGGTGACGATCGAGGTCTCCACCGGCGGCGCGGCCGCGGCGTCGCAGGCCCTCAACATTCCGCTGGAGCGCGTCACCGCCATCACCATGATCGCCCCCAGGCAGACCGGCAAGGGTCGGCGCATCTGGTTCAGCGAGGGAACGGTGCTGGATGTGCAGTCGATCGCGGTGGGCGATGACGGATATGTACGGCTTGGAGCCGGCGGGTTGATTGGTGCTGGCGGCGCAGGAGCGGGGGGCGCGGGCGGAGCCGCGGTCAATCCCGCCGCCGGTCCGCAGCCGCCGCGCATTCCGCTGACCGAAGTCGCCGGCGTGCTCTTCGATCGCGAAGCGATGATCCCGCTGGCATCGATCGCGCTGTCGCGCGTGGAGGGCCCGGCCACGCGCTACGTGATCCCGCGTCCGTCGAACAGCGACCCGGATGCGGCGCTGGGCCTCTCGGCGATCGAGTATTCGGGCCCGATCGTGGCGCGCTACGCGCTGCCGGCCGGCTGCCAGCGCTTCATCGCCGACGCCGAGCTGCCGCGTGATGCCCGGACATGGGGCGATTGCGAGTTGGTGGTGCGCAGCGATGACGAGGAGATATTCCGCACGCATCTGAGCAGCGCGACGCCCGTCGCCAGCATCAATGTGCCGGTCAAGGGCCGCGAACTCACAATCGAAGTGGCCGCCGGCGCGCACGGGCCGATCCAGGACCTCGTGCGCCTGCACCGGCCGATGCTGCTCAAGGGCAAGTGACCCACCGTTGCGCCTGCGCCCACACATTGCAATGCGTGGGCTTCACGAGCCGCGCGTCGTCATCTCCACCAGTCGATGGAGCGTCCTTGCGGCCGCGCCGCTGTCGATTGCGGCGGCGGCGATTTGCGCGCCTTGGCGAAGCGAGTCGGCTGCACCAGCAACGACGAGCGTCGCCGCGGCGTTGAGCAGCGTCATGTCGCGCACCGGACCCTTGTCACGGCCCTCAAGCACATCGTGCACGAGACTCGCTGCGTGTTCGAGATCGCGCGCGGTGACCTCCTGCAGCGCGGCGCGCCTCAGTCCGAGATCCTCCGGCGCGATCGTCTCCTCGCGCACTGATCCCGACTCGACATGCATGATCCGCGTCGGCGCAGCGATGGAGATCTCATCGAGCCCGTCCTCGCTGTGGACGACCATCGCGCGCACCGCGCCGAGATCGCGCAGCGCCTCGGCGATCGGGCGCAGGAACCTGGCGTCGTACACGCCCATCACCTGCCGCCGCGCACCGGCGGGATTGGTCAGCGGGCCCAGCAGGTTGAAGATTGTCGGGAAGCCCAGGGCCTGGCGCACGGGCATGACGTGCCGCGTGGCAGGATGATGATGAATGGCGAAGCAGAAACACACGCCAACCTCATCAAGGCAGCGGGCCTGCACATCGCGCGGCGCATCGATGTTCACGCCCAGGGCGCGCAGCACCTCGGCCGAGCCGCGGCCGGTGCGCGAGCGATTGCCATGTTTCGCAACGGCCCACCGGCTCGCTGAGGCAGATCTGCCGGATGAAGTCCAATCGCGCAGCGCGGCGGCGGCGACGATCGCGGCCGCGGTCGAGACGTTGAAGGTCTTCGGTGCGCCGCCCGTGCCTGCGGTGTCCACGATCGAAGCAGGATCGAGGGCGCTGCTTGTCACGCGATCGACGTGCCGGCGCATGACGCTGGCCGCGCCGAGCAGTTCATCAGCGGTGGGGGATCGCTGCGCGAGAAGAGCCAGCAGCGCGCCGATCTCGCCGTGATGCGACTGTCCGGTCATCATCGCCTCGAACGCGGCGACGGTTTCATCGGCGCTGAGCGTCGCGCCGGCAAGCAGGCGCCGGATCGCGGGCGTCAGGTCGCCGGGACGCGGCGGCCGCGCGAATTCCGAAGGTGACGGCGAGGGCGACGCTGACGGCGCTGATGCGGGATGGTGATTCGGATCGCTCATGGCGTGCCACGAGTGCCATGCGCGACGGCGTGGGCGCCGGCGGCTACACTCGGCGAGCGACGGTTACCGTAACATCGATATGCGCATGCTGCTGGCCGATTCATTCCTGCACCATTTCGATCCCTTCGCGTTCCGTTTCTCGGAGAACGTGGGTGTGCGATGGTATGGCCTGTCGTACGCGGTCGGGTTTCTGCTGGCGTGGCTCTTCGCGCGCTGGATGGCGAAGTCCGGCCGCAGCACGCTGACCGTGCGTGATGTCGGCGACATGATGTTCAGCGTCATCCTCGGCGTGCTCATCGGCGGCCGCCTGGGATACGCGATCCTCTACGAGCAGCGCCTGCTTACCGATTTCACCGGCCAGTTCCCCTTCTGGGGCCTGTTCGCGATCAACAAGGGCGGCATGGCCAGCCACGGCGGAATGGTCGGGGTGATCATCGCGCTGACGTGGTTCGGCAGACGCCGAGGCCTGAGCGTCCTGCACATGCTGGACATCGGCTGCCTGGCCAGCACGTTCGGGCTCTTCCTCGGTCGCATCGCCAACTTCATCAACGCAGAACTCTGGGGCAAGCCTCTGCCCGATTTGCAGCAGTCGTACGTGATCGGTCGTGGCCTGACGCAGGTCGATCCGCCATGGTGGAGTATCAAGTATCCACAGGAGGTGACCGAACTCTGGACGCGCGCCAACGATGCGCGGCTGGAGATGCTCGAGCCGCTGCAACGCGTCATCGCCGATGCCGATCGCTTCTATCCCAAGATCGTCGCCGCGGCCCAGAAGGGCGATGCGACCGTCGTCGCGACGCTCAAGCCGCTGCTCACGGCGTACTACCCCTCGCAACTGATTCAGGCGTTGACCGATGGTCCGCTGCTGGGGGCGGTGCTCGTTCTGGTGTGGCTCAAGCCGCGCAAGCCGGGCGTGGTCGGATCGTGGTTCCTGATCACCTACGCAGTCATGCGCGTGATCACCGAGATGTTCCGGCAACCTGATGATGGCGTCGCGCTCACGTTCGGCCTGTCGCGCGGACAGCTGCTCAGCGCGTTCATGCTTCTGACCGGCTGCGTCTGTATTTGGATCGCCACGCACCGCAAGGTCGAGAAGATGAGCGGACTGCTGCGGCCGATGCATGCAAGGGAATGACGAATATCGATTTACGAACGACGAATTCGCCTTCCGCCCCGTTCATTCGACACTCGTCATTCGTCACTCCTAATTCTACAATCTCCCGTCCATGCTCAATCTCGACGCCCGGCATCAACCGCTGGTTTCGCTGCTCACCGAGCAACTGGAGCAGGTCGCGATCATCTTCGAGCGGCAACTGGCCAGCGACATGTCGGCCGTCAACAACCTGTGCATGCACGTAGAACAGTACCGCGGCAAGATGCTGCGGCCGTCGCTGGTCCTGCTCAGCGGCATGGCGGCGGCGGGCGATGTCGGCGACGGTGCGACGCTGACCGAGAAGCATCGCATCGTCGCCGCCGTCGTCGAGATGATTCACATGGCCACGCTCGTGCACGACGATGTGCTCGACGAAAGCCAGGTGCGGCGGCGCGGCGCGACGGTCAATCACCTCTGGGGCAACGAGACCGCCGTCATGCTTGGCGACTACCTCATTTCCAATTCCTTCCACCTGTGCTCGACCGTGGGCGATCCGTCGATCAACCTCGCCCTCGGCGCGGTCACCAATACGCTGTGCGAGGGCGAACTGGTGCAGCTGCACCATCGCAACAACTACTCGATCGATCGCGACATGTACATGGAGATCGTCGGGCGCAAGACGGCCTCGCTGATCGGCGAGTGCTGCCGGCTGGGCGGATTCGTCAGCGGCGCCAGCGACGAGGCATGCGCCGCACTATCGCGCTTCGGCTCGGGACTGGGCGTGGCGTTCCAGATCCAGGATGACCTGCTCGATCTCGTCGGCGACCCCGCGGTGCTGGGCAAGCCGCTCGGTCAGGACCTGGAGAAGGGCAAGTTGACGCTGCCTGTGATTGATCACCTCGCACAGGCGAGCGCGCTGGAGCGCGGCGAGACGCTGAACATCGTCATGCGCGGCGACGCCGCAAGCCTGCGTGCACGGCTGGTCGAATCGGGCGCGGTGGCACGTACGATCGACAGCGCTCTCGAACTCGTGGCCCAGGCCAAGACCGAACTGCCGCGGCTGCCCGACGGCCCGGCGCGTGACCTCTTGGCGGCGATGGCCGACAACGTCGTGTCCCGGGACCGGTGAGGCAATTCAGGCGCTGGCGCGCAGGCGATCATCCGCGCCGGCGATCAGCACACGATCGCGCCCGGCCTGCTTGGCCGAGTACATCGCGGCATCGGCTCGCTGGATGAGGACCCGCGCCATCGCCGCCGGCGTGGCATCGCCTCGCGCCTCGAGTTCCGCGACACCGAAGGTCGCCGTCACGACCAGGCTGGGCGCTTCCTCCCAGCGCAGCGAGCGAATCGCCTCGCGCAGCCGCTCGGCGAGCGCCGCGGCGTCGGCGGCGGTGCTGCGCGGCAGGATGATCGCGAACTCCTCGCCGCCGTATCGGCAGGAGACGTCGCCCGCGCGGCCGCCGCCCAGCACGCGGGCGCACTCCTCCAGCACGCGGTCGCCGTGCGTGTGACCGAAGCGGTCGTTGACCGACTTGAAATGGTCGAGGTCGCACAGCACCAGGGCCAGCGGTGAGCCGTGGCGAACAGCCGAGACGATCTCCTCGTGCAGGCGCTGGTCGAAGTGGGCGCGGTTCCAGAGTCCCGTCAGGCCGTCAATCTGCGCCCGTTGCGCCAGCATCTTGATGAGCGACCGGATGCGCACGGCGTTGCGCACGCGGGCCCGCAGTTCGCCTGCATCGAAGGGCTTGGCGACGAAATCGATCGCGCCGGCATCGAGCGCCCGGATGATCATGTTCGCGTCGGGGGCGTGCGACAGGAAGATTACGGGAATGTCCTGCGTGACGCCGTCGCCCTTCAGCCGCTCGACCAGCGAGAAGCCGTCGGCGTCGGGCAGTTCCATGTCCAGCAGGATCACGTCCGGCATCAGGGCGCGGGCGATGAGCAGGCCCTGCTCGCCGTTGCTCGCGCTGTGAACATCCACGCGCTCGTGCCGCAGCGACGACTTGAGCAGCCGGTGCACCTCCATGTCGTCATCAATCGCCAGCAGGCGCGGGCGCGGCTGCGGCAGCGGCGACGGCGGCGGCGGAGCGTTCGCGCGGACTGAGGACGAGTTGGCGTTCGGCTCCGACGGCATACCAGGATCAAAACGAGCAGCGGACACACGGCGCGCGACGAATCCACACGGAATCAGCGCCTTGCCCGACGCCGTCTCAATCAGGGAGCGGCGGCGCGGGCAAACTTCCGAAAGACCGCAAACAGAGCGCAACGGCGGACAAGGCCGATCCGTACTTCGTCCTTATCGGCACGAGCCGGAAGCGTGTTGCCCCGAGCCACCCGGATGCGATGCGCAATCAGTCGTGAGGCATCAGCAATGAGCGGCGAGGGGTCGATAACGCCGAGTAACCCTCATGGCCAAGGCGCATCTGTCGTTCGTACGAAAGTGCCCGCGCCCGGCGTCGCAACAAGGCGAGCCGGACGCGGGCGGACAACCGGAATCACATGAAGGAACGTGCCTCGTGACGGCCGATCAATACGCGCCGTGGCCGAGGTTGTCGTTCTTGTCGGCCTTGTCGCCGACGCCCGAGGAATCCTGCGACCACAGTTGGTTGCCAGCGGACTTGAGGCCCTTGGCGCCCGTGCCGTAGATCACGTTGATCGCGCCGGCGTTCTCGGCGGCGCCAACCTTCTCATACGGCACGCCGATGGCGAGATCGTCCTTGCCGTCGCCGTCGAAGTCGGCGCCGATCAGCAGCGAGCCGAAGCTGTCGCCGCCGGCGGCTGCACCGGCGATGCCGGCCGTATCCTGCGACCACACCTGGCTGCTGGCCGAGGCGAGTTTGTTCGCCGAGCCGTAGAGGATGTGCACGCAGCCGGCTCCGTTCTTGGTGTCGATGGCTTCGTCCATCGCGCCGACGGCCAAGTCCATGAAGCCGTCGCCGTCGAAGTCGCCTGTCCCCAGCGTCGAGCCGAAGCGATCGTTGGCCTCGCACGCATCCGCGACGCCGCTGGAGTTCTGCGTCCAGAACTGGCTGCCCGTGGCGCGCAGACCGTTGTTGCCGCCATACAGAACGTGCATGGCGCCGGCGTTGTTCTTGCCGTCGATCGTCTCGCTGTCGACGCCGATGGCGAGGTCATCCTTGCCGTCGTTGTCGAAATCGCCAGCAGCGAGCGCGTACCCGAAGTACTCGTAGCCATTGATCGAGTTGGCGATGCCGGTGGAGTCCTGGTGCCAGAACTGGTTGCCGGCGGAGGTCAGGCCCGAGGTCGAGCCCATGATGACATTGACGGCGCCGCAATTGAACTTGCCGTTGCCGTTCTCCCACGGCGTGCCAACCGCGAGATCGTCCTTGCCGTCGCCGTTAAAGTCGCCGGCGGCGAGCGCTGAGCCGAAGTAATCGATGTACTCAGCCTCGCCCTGGATGCCAAGGGTGTCCTGGCTCCACATCTCGTTGCCCGCGGCGGTGAGGCCCGAGCCCGAGCCGTAGATGACGTGCACGGCGCCGGCGTACTGCACGCCGCTGACGTCTTCATCCGAGGCGCCGACCGCGAGGTCGTCGTAGCCGTCGCCGTTGAAGTCGCCGGTGGCCAGGGCCCAGCCGAAGTACTCCGAGCCGGTGCGCAGGCCCTGCATGCCGTCGACGCCCTGCTTGAAGACCTGGTTGTTGGCGCTGGCGAGGCCCGAAGCGGAACCATAGATGACGTTGACGCTTCCCGCGCCGCCGTCTTCGCCGGTAGCGGAAACAGTAAGATCGCTGTAACCGTCGTTGTTGAAGTCGCCCCAGGCGGTCTGGATGCCAAAGTGATCGTTGGCGCCGGCGGTTTCGCCGATGCCGCCCGAGCCTTGGCTGAAGCCCTGGCTGTTGTCGGACTTCAGGCCGTCGGCCGTGCCATAGACGATGTTGACCGCGCCGGCGCCCTTGAGCGTGCCGATTTTCTCACCCGGCGCTGCCATGACGAGGTCGCAGTAGCCGTCGTTGTTGAAATCGGGCTGACGGTTCGAGGCGGCGGCAGCGAGTCGCGGCGCGACCGCTGCCAGCAGCGCGGCTGAGAGGATTTGACGAGTTGAGAACGAAGCGTGCATGACGAGGGTCCTTTCAATCTGAGTCTGATGCGAACGTGAGGAAGGGGAGGGAGGAGTGACCGCAGCAATGCGACGAGTCGAGCGGCGGCGGCTAATCCGACTGGCGATGTCGAAGCCATCGGGCGAGGGCGCGCTCGCGAGGCGAGGTCTCTCCGCAATGGGGGCAGCGATTCACGGATGCCAATACGAAAAGCGCCGCCGCGGCTCGGACTGGCCGATCGGCGTGGCCGAGAGGAGGCCATCACAGGATCAGCGAGTCGAGCCGCGGCGGGCACAGGAGAGAAATGAGTCGGACCGGCAGTCGCCGATCCAACGAAGCGATCATTCAGGTGTCTTGGACCAGCACGGCCCCCAGTGCATGATGACTTCCAGCAGGTCGTTGACATCCACCGTGCCGTTGCCGACGTATGTCGGAACGATGTCGCCCGGTGTGCCGAGAGGGCAGGCGCCCCAAGACGTGATGACTGACAGCAGGTCGTTCACGTCGATCATGCTGTCGCCATCGGGCGCAGGCGCGACGTCGGCGGGGCACGTGTACCACACCGACGGCCGCACGAACGCCGGCGGGATCTGCAGGTTCGGCGCGCCCAGCGCGAAGCCGGTGACATACGGCTGGTCATCGATGAGCGGCCAGGGGTGCGGCGCCAGCGCCGTGCTGATGTTGATCGGCCCCGGCACGGTTGTGTTGGCGAGCGCAACAACGCCGGAATCGAGCGTCGACTGCAACGCGCCGCTCAGGCCGCTCTGATACGAGGAATACGACGCGGCGCGGAATCCTCGGTACGGGCTGAACCCAGGACCTTTCTGAATGAAGTGGTCGGCCAAGAACTCGCCTGTGTCCACGGTCTGGTTGTCGCAATCCATGTCTGCGAACACGACCGGTGCGATGTTGAGGGTGCGCCCCAGCGTGTCAGCGAACTTCATGCACGTCACCAGCCCGCCGTTGCTGCCCGCGTACATCCGCGAGTCCATGATCAGCACCAGCCCCGGCCAATCCTTGGAGTTCAGCACCGTGCTGGTCATGCTGGTGGTATCGGTGGGATAGAAAAACGCGATGCGCTCGAAGGTGTCCTTGACCTTCTGGCCATCCACCGGCAGCTGCGTGCTGATGGCGAGATAGTGCGTGACCAGCGTCGCAAATCTCGACGTGTCCACGGGCATGCTGAAGTCGTACATCGATGTGATCTCGCCCGCCGAGCCGTGATCGAGGTACGCGTTGCCCGTGTTCACCGCGGCGCTCCAGCGGCCATCCGAACTGGCGATCGAGACGGCGCCGGCATTGGGAACCAGACCGAAGCCTGCGGGAATCGAAATGTTCTCGTTACCCAGGGCGTAGGCCACCGTGTGCGCATCGCCGGGCCCGAGCGATCCAACTGCGAAACTCATCGCCGTATTGATGTCGCCCGGGCCGGTGTTGGAGATGTTGGCGAGTTCAGCCATGCCGCTATCGAGCGAGTCCTGCATCGACGAGTTGAGCATGCTCTGATGCGCGACGGGATCACGTCCGCGGAACCAGCGGTCATTGCCCGTGCCCGTGGGCGGCGCCGCCTGTGTGTAGTGATCAGATGACCACGATCCGGTATTGCCGAGCATCTGGCCATCAACGTTCAGGTTCGCGTACACGAAGGGCTTGACGCTGTACTGCGCGAGGATGAGGTCCGAAGGCGCCGTGTCGGCGAACGTCAGGCACACGCGCAGCCCGCCGCTCGCGCCGGCGACCATCTCGCCGTGAATGATCGCGATCAGGCCCGGCACATTGTTGCTCGCGAGCACGGCGGTGTAGCTATCGTTGCTGTTGGCGAAACTGAGCGGATGAAAGTGGTTCTGCATCGGCTGCGACACCGCCGCGCCGTAGGAGATCGCTGTGCCGATGCGCACGTAGTGGCGCGTGTTGACCAGAAACGAGCGATACGCAGCAGGCTGCGACGTATCGGACATGCCGTTGCACTGGCCGGTCGCGCCGCCGTCGGTTTCGATGATGGCCGTCCAGCGGCCATCGGAACTGGTGAGGGTGACATCGGCCAAGGCCTGCGGAGCACCGGCCGTGAGAGAGGCCCCGCAGACGCTCGCGGCGGCAAGTTGAATCGGATTGAAGCGTGGCATGTGACAGTCCTTCTGGGAGAGTGCGAGGAGGTGGGATGGCTCCAATGCGACGCCGGGCGACGTGGCGGCTAATCCCGGCTGGCAATCTCCGGACAGGCGATCTCTCGCTGTTGTGCCCGGCGAGGCGCGGTGCAACAATCTGCTTGCCATGTCCGGTGGGTTGCGCCTCCAGCCCGGATCATGCGTTTCCCCTATGGGCGGCCGCAGTAAACCGAATGACGACCGGCGAACCTCGACTTGAAGTGACGCAACTGCTCGCCGCCGCGAGCGAGGGCGATTCCCACGCCGCCGCCGAACTGCTGCCG
>Ga0111539_10002392_pt1 | contig 24928 bp, 17 predicted proteins | sample RhiMethybrSRZTD1_FD_79667 | JGI IMG/M metagenome (GOLD analysis project Ga0111539, IMG submission 79667) | Populus rhizosphere microbial communities from Tennessee, USA - Rhizosphere MetaG P. TD hybrid SRZTD1 (version 2) (version 2) | ecosystem: Host-associated > Plants > Roots > Rhizosphere >...
ATCAGCGGCCTGCACAATCGCGCCGCCGAGAGCCTTGGCGACGGGAACGGCGATCACACGCGCAGCACCGCCTCGTGGCTCACCGGGACCCACATCAAGCGCACCGAGGGCTCGGATCTGCGCGCAGGCACTTCGGTCGATCAGGTCATTGCCGCGCAGTACAAGAAAGACACGCCGCTGCCGTCGCTCGAGCTCGCGATCCTGCCGAACTCGGTCACCGGCGGATGCGATACCGGATACAGCTGCGCGTACGGCACCACACTCGCGTGGTCGTCGCCGACGACGCCGCTGCCGACGCAGAGCAGTCCGCGGCTCGTGTTCGAGCAGCTCTTTGGTGATGGCGGTTCGGCCGAGCACCAGCGTGCCGCGGCCCGGACGAAAGGGAGCCTCCTCGATTCGGCGATCCAGGAGATGCACGGCCTGGAGGCGAAACTCGGTCCTGCGGATCGGTCGACGGTCTCGGACTATCTCGATGTGCTGCGTGAGGTCGAGCGCCGGATTCAGCAGACCGAGGCGAAGAACGCCGAATCGCCGTCGGCGGAGTACGAACGGCCCGGCATCGGCGTGCCGGAGCGATTCGACGACCACGCCAAGCTGATGTTCGACTTGCAGCACCTTGCCTTCCAGGCCGACATCACCCGCGTGACCACGTTCATGTATGGCGCGGAGCAGCGCGCCCGGATGTATCCGGAGATCGGCCTGAACGAATCGCACCATTCGATGTCGCATCATGGGAACGCACCCGACAACCTGGCGAAGTACACGAAGCTGTGCACCTGGCACGTCGAGCTGTTTGCGTATCTCGTCGAGAAGATGCGAAACACGCCGGACGGCGACGGCACCCTGCTCGATCACTCGCTGCTGATGATTGGTGGCGGCATGAGCGACGGCAACATCCACTCACACATGGACGTGCCGATCGCGCTGGTCGGCGGCGCCAATGGCTTCAAGGGGAATCAGCACGTGGCGATGAAGATGGGCACGCCGCTGTCGAATCTGCTCGTCGGTGTGGCGAACCACTCGGGTGTGCCAATAGACAGCTTTGGTGACAGCGCGAGCGCGATCAATCTGAGGACAACATGAAATCGCGACCTGTTCTCTGGAGCGCCCTGACGTTGGTGGTGGTCGTCGCGGGTGCAGTTCGCGCGGCCGGACCGCCGACGATCGTCGACGTCGCGAAGGCCGGCAACGTTGAAGCCGTTCGCACCTTCCTGAAACAGCCGAAGGCCGCGAACGTCGCGACCAAAGATGGCACAACCGCGCTTCACTGGGCCACGGATCTCGACAACCTGGCGATGGCGCAGGCCCTCGTGCGAGCGGGCGCCAACGTCAAGGCCACGAATCGCTACGGCGTCACCCCGATGTATTCGGCGGCCGTGAACGGCAATGCCACGATGATCGAGCTGCTGTTGAACGCGGGCGCCGATCCGAACGTCGCCTTGCCGGAAGGCGAGACGCCGCTCATGACCGCGGCGCGGACCGGCAAGGCAACGGCGGTGCGGCTGCTGCTGGCACGCGGCGCCACGGTGAACGCGGTCGAGAAATGGAAGCAGCAGACCGCGCTGATGTGGGCCGCGCACGAAGGCAATGCCGAGGTCGCGAAGATCCTCATCGAGGCCGGCGCTAATGTGAACGCGCGCTCGATGTTCGGCTGGACTCCGCTGTTGTTCGCCGCCCGCCAGGGTCAGGTTGCGACGATCGAGGCACTCGTCGCGGGTGGTGCGCGAATCAACGAGACCTTGCCCGACGGCACGAGCGCGCTGGTGACTGCGGTGCAGGGGCTCAACTACGAGGCCGGCGTTGCGCTGCTGAAGCACGGCATCGATCCGAACGCGACCGGTCAGGGCTGGACCGCGCTGCACCAGATCGCATGGTCACGTCGGCCGCAGCGTGGCCAGAACAATCCGGGTCAGCGGGCGCACGGCAACGTCAGCAGTCTCGACCTCGCGCGTGCGCTCGTTGAGCACGGCGCAGACGTCAACGCCCGACAGACGAGAGAGCCGAACTCGGATATGGAGGGCCGCAACAGCCTGAACCGGTTCGGCGCCACGCCGCTCTTCCTTGCCGCGAAATCGGTGGACGTGCCGCTGATAGAAGTCCTCCTCGAGCTCGGTGCTGATCCGTTCATTGGCAACGTTGACGGCGACTCACCGCTGATGGTGGCGGCGGGCGTCGGCGTGTACTCGCAGGGCGAGAGTCCCGGTTTACCCGAGGAGTCGGCCGATGCGGTGAGGATACTGCTCGACCTCGGCGCTCCGGTGAACGATGTGGACAAGAACGGTGAAACAGCCCTGCACGGTCCGGCCTGGCGCGGATCGAACGACGCGGTGATGCATCTGGTCAACGCCGGGGCGAAGCTGGATGTCCGCAACAACCGGGGCTGGCTGCCGCTGACGATTGCCGACGGTGTCTACTACAACGCGCGCGTGATGATGAACAAGCACACCGCACAGCTGTTGCGCGAGCTGATGGCCGCGCGCGGCATGGACACGAGCGACAAGGGCGCCAACATCGGCGGTGCGCTCCGCGCCGAGCTGCCTGATGAAACCGAGTTGGACGCCGACAACCCGTCGGAAGTGCAGCAGCGGCTCATCGAGCAGGCGAAGAAGCGTCAGGAGATCCTCGAGCAGCTCCAGCGTCAGTCGAAGTAACCACTATGCGCCACACACGTGCATCGGCCATTGGCTTCTCGCTCGTCGCGGGCGCGGCATTCGTGTTCGTGCTGACTACCGTCGTTGACGCACAGCGGCGCCGTGGGAACGACAACTCGGCATTCGGCGTGCCGGTCGCCACCAACACGATCGTGGACGCGCCCGATCAGTACTTCGGCAAGGTCGTCACCATCACGGCCGGGGTGGAACGGATGGTGTCGAAGACGACCTTCCTGATGGACCAGCAGAAGATGGCGGGTCCGAAGGACGTGAAAGGGGTTGGCAAGCCGATCCTGGTCATCGCGCCCTATCTGACCTCCCCGCTGGATCAGAAGAAGTACTTCCTGGTGAGAGGTCAGGTCGTGAAGCTCGAACCGTCAGCGCTAGCGAAGCTAGCGCCAGGCTACGTCCTCGACCTGCCACAGGAGGTCGGCGTCAAGTACATGGGACTCCCCGTGCTCGTGGCCTCGTCAGTGCTCGATTCGACATATGTCGAGCTGGCGAAGAAACCGATTTCACCACCGACTCAGGCCGATGTCGCGTTGACTGCGGCGATGAAGACGATCTCTCCGGCGTTCAATGCCCTGCGCGCCGCCGCGCAGGAATCCAAAGCCGACATCGCCACAAAGAATCTCGCGGAGCTCGGCCCCGCGTTCGCGCAGGCGGAGTCGGTGCTTGGGAACCTTCGCCACGCGGCGGTCACGCAGGTGCGCGACGCCCGTACGCAGGTTGCCTCGATCGAGACCGCGCTCGCAGCGGGGAACTGGGATGCCGTGAAGTCGTCAGCGGCGGCGCTCAATCAGACGTGCCAGAGCTGTCACGCCGCGCATCGAGAAAGGCAGGATGACGGAACGTTCAGGATTAAACCCTAATCCTCGATGAACACCTGCTGGAGTTTCTGGCGATCCGCTGACGCGAACACCCAGTCGTCAGAACGATCGCGCGTCAGCTCCTCATCGGTCCACACGGCCCGCATGATGCCGCTGCGGCTGTGCCCGCGCACGCCGAGCAGCAGGTGGCCGACCTCGTGGGCGAGAGCCCGGCCGAGGAGCTCGCTGCGTGCAACGCCGGTTCGGCGTGCGACGGCTTGGACTTGATCGTGAAACACCGTCGCCATCTTCCCGGCGTGCGTATCCGGGTCGACGACGGCAAAACCGAGCGGCGGCTCGGCGTCGCCCTGCGCGCCGAGCGCCTCGATGGATAGCTTGCGCAGCGGCGCGCTGGGTGTCAGCGTCGGCATGAGGCGGGCGATGAAGTTGCCGGAGCGGCGTGCATCCTGGCACACCGGGCGGCGTCCGTTGTCAGTGCAGTCGTACCACTCGACGGACACGCCGGCCATTTCCACGATGGACGCGGCCGTCCGAATGGCTGCGGTTCGGAGTGCGACGTCGCCGATTCCGGTCTCGTAGACCCGGACGACCACACGTCGGGTCTCAGCGCTGCACGTAGTGGCAGTCAGGGAGACCATCGCGAAGCCTATGGTGATCGCCGTACTTACTCGGACGGCGATCGATGAGCCGGCGTACGTCATGGAACGCCTCATCGATAACGCGCCCCGCATCGCAGCGAGGCGCAAAACCCGCCTAAAGTAGCACGCCTTCGCTGCGCACGTGTGCCGTCCGACCGTCGTGTCGGTTTGCCTCATCCGTCCTGCAACTTCGTCGGCCTCCGCTCCGCCTACAATAGCCAGCGCACCGTGCCGCTCGAAGTCCTCTTCGCGTTCGTCGTCGGTATCGCCGTGACGTTGCTCTGGCGTCGCGCCCGCGCCATCTTTGCTGACCGGAATCAGCCTTCGCCAGCTCCCGCTGACGCGACCGTGCCAACGCAGCGGATCCAGCAGCTGAGTGAGCCGCTGACGGCGATCGCCGAATCGAGCGCACATCCGCGCGACCTGCTCGACAACAACTCATTCCGTGAAGCCGTCGCGATTCTTGAGTCCGACACGGTCTCGTTGAAGCTCGTCACCGATTACGTCGGCGGTGCGAACTGGCCGATCGCCACAGCCGCGTGTGCGGCGTTGATCACCCGTCCGGATCGGGCCGAGGCGCTGTCCACCGTCGTCGCTGGCTTCCGGCACTGCCGGCCGTGGCCGATGTACTTCGTGCTGCGCTACTTCGAAACGCTTGATGAGCGTCCGCCAGTGGGCACGCTGGTGCTGCAGGGGTCAGAGTGGTGGATTGACCATCCGTTCATCCCCGGTCTTCTCGCCGAGCACTTCGTGGCGCGCAGCGAGAAAGGTGATGAACCCTCATTCGGCGACGGTCTGGCGCGCGCGACGGCGGCCGAGATCAATATCGCCGAGACCCTGCTGCGGAAAATCGACAGTCCGACATCGAAGCAACTGCTCGACGGGATCGCGACATTCCGGCGCACGACACTCGATCGCGAGTACCTGCAATCGTTCGGGCGCTTCGTCGAAGACGACGCCGAGCGTCCGCTGCTCGTTGAGCACGACCCCATTCGCGATCTTCTGGCGCGAGGCGACGTGTGTGTCCTGCACCAGCCACCGCGCTCACTCCTCGTCGTCGGCGAGCCGCGCAGCGGCAAGACCAGCTTTCTCACTCTGCTCGCGATGCGGGCGCAGGCGAACGGCTGGACGTTGTTCGAAGCCGGCGGCGTCCATCTGCAGGCCGGGCAGACCTATATCGGACAGCTCGAGGAGCGTTTGCGGCGGCTGCCAATCGAGCTGGCCGCCGACAAGCGTGTGCTGTGGCACGCGCCGGATTTTCTCCAGCTGGCGACGAGCGGCATGCATCAAGGTCAGACGGCGAGCATCCTCGATCAGGTCCTGCCGGCGATCGCGGCCGGCCGACTGGTGCTTCTGAGTGAAATCACACCTGCGGCATTGACCAGGGTGCTGCAGCAGCGGCCTGCGGTGAGGACCGCGCTTGAATTGCTGAGACTGCGACCGCTCTCCGATGCCGAAACCACTCGTCTCGTGGATGAAGTCGCGTCGCGGATCCACCAGCACCTCGCGCTGCGCGTCGAGCCGGAAGCGCTGGAGACGGTGACGTATCTCGCCCGGCACTATCTGAGCTCAGGTCAGATGCCGGGCGCCGTACTGGATCTGTTGAAGCTCTCGATGCAGCGCGCGATCGCGCAGGACGGCTCCCGCGTCACGCGCCCCGACGTGCTCGCGACGATGGCGCAGCTCACCGGCATGCCGCAGCAGGTGCTGGACGACCGTGAGCGCGTGGACCTCGCCGAGCTGCGCCGTTTCTTCAGCACCCGCGTCATCGGCCAGGACGAGGCGGTCGATGCGGTGGTCGATCGCGTGGCCATGCTGAAAGCCGGGCTGACCGATTCGACGAAGCCGGTCGCGGTGTTTCTCTTCGCCGGACCGACGGGCACCGGCAAGACCGAGCTCGCCAAGACGCTCGCGGAATTTCTGTTCGGCTCTCCCGATCGCCTGATTCGACTCGATATGAGCGAGTTCCAGAGCGTGGAGTCGATGCGGAAGATCGTCGGCGATCCCGATCGCCCTGACGAGTCGAATGCGCTGACCGATCGCGTGCGCAAGCAGCCGTTTTCGGTGGTGCTGCTCGACGAATTCGAAAAGGCGCACGGCCACGCGTGGGATCTGTTCCTGCAGGTGTTCGATGACGGCCGTCTCACCGATGCCAAGGGACACACGGTGGACTTCCGGCACTGCATCATCATCCTGACCTCCAATCTCGGCAGCACGATTCGTCACGACACCGGCTCGGGATTTGTGGCGCATGTCGCCGCAGCGCTGTCGCCGCAGATCGTCACGAAAGCCATTCATTCCAGCTTCCGTCCGGAGTTCGTCAACCGCATCGATCGCATCATCGTGTTCCGGCCCCTCAGCCGCGAGCACATGCGGAGCATCGTGACGAAAGAGCTGTCGCACGTGCTGCAGCGTCGCGGGCTGCGGCATCGTGAGTGGGCGGTCGAATGGGAGGCGTCGGCGCTCGAGTTCCTGCTCGACAAGGGCTTTTCACCGGCGATGGGCGCGCGGCCGCTGAAGCGCGCGATCGATCAGCACCTGCTCGCGCCGCTGGCTGCGACGCTCGTCGAGCATCGGTTCCCGGAAGGCGATCAGTTCCTTTTCGTGCGCAGCGACGGGAAATCGCTGCAGGTGGAGTTCGTCGATCCCGATGCGTCAGCGCCGATCACGCCGCGACTGGATGTCGAGCCGATCGTTCCGCGCGGCTCCGACCTCACGCTCGCGCGGATGATGCTGCAACCCACCGGCTCGCCGGCTGAGCGGGCGGCGTTGGTCGCCGAGGTGCAGCGGCTCGACAGCCGGTTCACAGACGACCGATGGGTCGGGCTTGAATCGGAGCTCGCGGTGCAGATGCAGCGTCCTGATTTCTGGAGCCAGCCGAACCGCGCTGCGATCCTGTCGCGTTTCGAGGTGATGGATCGCGTGAAGGCAGCCGCCGGCACCGGGCGTGGGTTGGCGACCCGTCTCGAGCGCTCCGTGAATTTCTCGGGCCGCTATTCGCGCGACTTGATCGTGCGCCTCGCGTCTCAGCTCTTTCTCGTCAATCACGGGATCGAAGACGCCATGACCGATGCTCCGGTTGAAGTGGCGCTCTCCGTTCAACCCGTACTCGATCAGACGCGTCACGCCGAGGCCTCCACGCGATGGTGCGAGCGGCTCCTCGAGATGTACCGAAAATGGGCGGCCCGACGCGGTATGCAGGTATCCGAGGTGAGTGTGCCTGAGTCGCGACTGAACCTCTTCGTCATCTCGGGCTTTGGTGCGGCACGGCTCCTCAGCCCCGAATCCGGCCTCCACGTCCTCGACTACGAGGACTCAGACGAGGCAGGCCGCACCGTCGCGCGTGTCACCGTCAGGCCGACGCCGCTCGTCCTCCCCGAATCGACCACCGAGCAGTGGGTACTGCTGTCAGCGCTCTTCGGCAAGGGGCCCGCGCCGGCAGCGATCGTGCGGCGTTATCGGGTGGACTCATCGCCCGTTATTCGCGACCTCAAGCAGGGATGGCGAACCGGACGCACCGAACTGGTCTTCGAAGGCCACTTCGATCTGATCGCCGAAGTCTGGCCAGCCGCTGCCGAAGAGCGACGCAGCTGAGCACGCGTTGAGCCGCCTGGACGCGGCTTTACTTGGCACGGTTGGCGCATCGAGCGTTCCTTTTGCTCAGCACAGCGATTGAGAGGAGCCGACCATGACCGTAAGGGAGTTGCAGACGTCCAATGTGAAGACCGTCTCTCCAGACACTGATCTCGCCGTTGTCGCCAAATTGATGTGGGAAGGCGACTGCGGTGCCGTACCAGTGGTCACCGACGACCGCAAAGTCATCGGCATGATCACCGATCGAGACATCTGCATCGCCTCGGCGACGCGGTCCAAACCGCCGGCCGAGATTCGCGCCAGCGAAGTCATCAGCACCAACCACGGCGTTCATGCGGTGAAGCCGGACGACGACGTCCGTATCGCGCTGAGGGCGATGCGCAAGCATCGCGTACGGCGGCTGCCCGTGGTGGATCGAGAGCAGCGGCTGACCGGCATTGTCTCGATCAACGATCTGGCGATCAATGCGTCGCCCTCGCTGCCTGACAGCGTGCCCGCCCAGGAATTCCTCGAAACGTTTCAAGCGATCTGCGCGCATGAGAAGCACGCGGTCGTATAACGACGCCAGCGCGTCCGACCCGCCTTCGCTCTTCGAGCTTCGGCGGGTCCGCCGTAGCCTTGGCGAAGGCGGAAAGGACGCGCCCTACTTCAGATTCGACTGACGCGTAAGACGAGCGCGTCTCGATCTTTTCGGACCGAGACGCGCGTCTGGTTGGGACGTGTCGGGAGGCACCGTACGCCTCCCGCCGATGTGAGGTAGGGTTGTTGTCGCGTCCCAAGAGCGGGTCACGAGCGAGGCTGTCCATCTAACAGCAATCGCGGTACCACCCTTCGAGTCTTCGAGAACGCGAACATATCCGCCAGATCACCTCGTGACTATGCGTGGCCACGGCGCGCCGCTTTGAGCCGCGACTCAAGATGGGTAATCCACCGGAAGGTCTGAGTACCACGCGGGTCTACGTCTGCTCGAGCTCGTCGCGACTGAGCGGTTCGCGCGTCGAGTGGGCGAGCGTCTTGCACATACAACGGTTCATGGAAACGTTGGTGCTCACAGCAGCCATGACGCTGTCTGGTTTACTCGCGATCGGAAGTACGCGCGCAGTGCTCGGTGTACTGCTGTTCGCGCTCACGCGCGACGCGTCAGCACGATAACGCGCGTCGCGGCGACGCGGCCGGCCGCTAGTTCTCGGTTGGTCGTTCGATACGATCGATCACGAAGACCGGCACGAGCGACTTCTCAGGTTGGAGTTTCAGCCCGAGTTGCTCCTGCAGCGCGGTGAAGAAATCCGGTGCATCGTCAGGAAGCGGGGCGTCTGGAGATGTCCCGGGCGTGCGCGGTGGCGAGAATTTCAGCGTCAACGAGTAGTTGCCTTTCAGCCCGGTTCGATCGAACACCTGTCGTCCGGCCAGGCCGGCGAATGACAGGACCAGCGAATCCATCGTGGTGCTGCCCGAGACGATCATGCCGTTGCCGAACCTTCCGCCGCAAAAATTGAGGTAGTCACTTTCACTCGCCGGCGGTGGCGGGGGTGGGGCAGGCGGTGTGCCCGGTGGTTTCGGGCTGCAGTCGAGCGTTGAGGGTTTCAACTGAGGGCCGAGACGTCCGTCGCTGCGCGCGAGGACGAGGGCGAAGGTATCGCGCTCACGCTCTTCGACGTGCGCCACCAGTTTCATCCGCTCGGCGAAGAACGTGCGCCACATTTCGGACCGTTGCTGCGGCGTGGAACCGGCGGGCGGCTTCGCGGTGACATCGTAGCGCTCGGTTGTGGCCCATTCTGGCAGCCCGATCACTTCTCGCACCGGTACTGGCGCTGCACTCGTGATGAACTGCTGAACCCGCACGTTGACCATGATCGACGTGCCGTCAGGCAAAGTTCGCATGCTGCTGCCGGCCGCGTCGGGCGCGCCACGCTTGATCGAGACGACGTCGAACTCCCTTCGACAGGGCTCAGGGCAGGCCGCGGGCGGTGCTTGCGCCAACAGGCTCGGGGCGATGGCGAACGCGACGAGGAACAGCGCGGCCGCTCGAGGCATGGCAGCGAGATTCTACGCCCCGGCTTCGATCTCCGCTACAACGGGAAAGTGATCGGACGCCACCCGTGCCGTGCGCGTCGAGTGCGTGAAGATCCGGCGAAGCGCGCGTGTCGGGTGGACCCAGATGCGATCGAGCGCCACGATCGGCCACTTCACAGGGAACGACGCCGGCCGTGGCTGCCGGCCGAGCCGATGGTCGAGTACGTGAACGACCGATCGGCCGGGCAGCCAGTCGTTGAAATCCCCGAGCACGACGAAGAGCGTATTCCGCACGGAATCGAGATACTCGGCGATCTGCCTCACTTGAAACCGGCGCTCGCGGACGCGCAGCCCGAGATGCGCGGCCAGCACATGGACCAGCTCTCCGCGGACGTTCACCGTTGCCGCGATCGCGCCTCGCGGCTCGCGTCGTTCCATTGACAGATCGATGCGATGGACATCAACGATCGGATGGCGAGTGAAGAGCGCGTTGCCGAAGCACTGCGTGATGTTCTGCCGCGTGGGTCCCAGTGCACACGTATAGCTATCCAGGGTCGTCAGGACGACCGGGCTCCGCGTTTCGAGCGCGACGCTGGCGGGGTAGGTGAACTCCTGCAGCGCGACGATGTCGGCGTCGAGCTCGGCGATCACCGTGGCGATACGGTCAGGGTCGTGGCGTCCGTCGGTGCCGATGCATGAGTGCACGTTGTAGGTGGCCACCCGCATTGGGCTCCTAACCAAACTCCGCCCGGGCGCGCTGACTGGAGACCGACGGCGCGAACTGACGAATCAGCAACAGCGTGCGCAGAACCGCCGCGGCCGCTGTCAGGACAACCGCAGCGACGATGGTCAAGACGAGGTGTGACGTCGTTGGATTGAGCAGCGTCTGACGAAGCAGCGACCCGAGTGCGGCGAGCGAGGCGATAGCCGGCACGAACGCGAGCAGGGTGCCGGTCATGAACGTCGAGAAGGGAACGCGTCCGGCACCGCAGAGGAGATGGATCGATCCTGATGTGGCCACCGATGCCAGCCTCAGCGCGAGCACGCCGATGACGCCGTGCGCACCCAACTGCCTCGCCGACCGATAGGAGCGACGGCTCATCCATCGCGGCAGCCGCATCGCCCCGATCTGCCGGCCCAGGACATAGCCGAGCGCTGCGCCGGCGAGCGCGCCCAGCAGCGCCGCCGCGGCGCCGCGGGGGGCGCCGAGCATCACACCGGCAGCGATGGCCATCAATTCCAGCGGTACGAACACCAAGCCAGCGACAGCAATCGCGCCCGCGATCGTCCACGAGATCGACGGCATGTGTGGAAGCGCGATGAGCAGCTCCCGAATGGTGCGGAACTCGGGACGCCAGATGACGGCCGAGGACAGCGAAGCGAGGGCAATCGCGAGCACGGCGATCGGAACCGTCGGGAATGGCACCGGACGCAGACCGTTGGTCGCGTCTGCGGCCGGCACGAGTTCCTCGACGTCGGATCCGAACGCGATCGGCTCCTCGGGGTCTGCGAGGGCCCGCGCCGCTTCCGACGGCGCCGCTTCTTCTTCGGGCGGGATCTCGATTCGCGCGAGCGTATGCTCGGCGAGCTGCCGTGAATCGATGAATGTACGCAACGAGCCCGCGCGTTCGATCCCCTCAGCGACAGCATCAGTGGTGAGGCCCAGATGCTCGGCGAGCAACCGATTGCGAATGCGGCGGACGCCCGCGCGCGCCTCGGTCTGGGCGGTTGCATCCACGGCGACGTCGCATTCCGTGTCCACGCCCATCGACCGCCGGGAGAAGTTCGCCGAGCCAATCCGTACGAGCGTGTCGTCGACGACCATCACTTTCGAGTGAACGAACGTCAGCACGTGCTTCGTGCGTGATGCGGCTGGATAGACCAGCCGGAGCCGCTTGTGCGTGTCGGCGTCAATGAGCTGCCGGAACACCTTGTAGCGGAACGCACCCATCGTGTTTTGCTCGAGCCAGCCATGGCATTCGGCCGGCGAGACGACGACGACTTCGGGGCCGTTGGGTTCGCGCAGACGCGCCGCGAGGGCCGCCGCAAGCGCTTCATTGGTGAAGTACTGGCTTTCAATGTAGATCGCTCGCTGGGCGGCGGCGATCGAATCGAGGAACAGCGTCTCGCATTCGCGGACGTGCGGTTGCGCGTCGGAGCCCGGGACCGTCCTCGCGATAGCGACATCGACTCCGGTGAGATCGGGCGTGACGTCGGCGGGCCACAGGTCCTCGGTCGAGGGGCGAACCGGTGGCAGCCGTTCCTCGCCCAATGCGCGCCAGCGGTCGCGCGCCAGCATGCCGAGGCTCGCGGCCACCGGCCCAGCCACCATCGTGTGGACCTCGTGATACGGACCGTAGGGCTTTCCACCGAATGATGTTCGCGCCGGCTCGTCCACACGATGCGCGCTCGTGTCCCATCGATGACTGGTGAGATCGATGCCGCCACAAAATGCGAGCTGATCGTCAACAACGACGACCTTTTGATGATGCGAGCCGCCAACGGGGTGACGATCGTCGAACCCGAATCGCACGTGGCGATGCGTACGCCAGCCCAGCTTCCATCGCGACCACGGGTCGCGCTCGAGCGTGTAAAGCGCGGCGTAGTCCCAGATCAGAATGTAGCAGCGAAGCTGTGGCCGCTGTCGCGCGATGAAGGTCAGCAGTTGATCGAGTCTCGTGGGCGCATCCTGTAGGGCCGGTCCTTTTGGACCGGCCGGCGTCGGCAGCAGATCCACTTCCGCGAAGATGTCCCATCCGAGAATGAACACCGTATCGCGCGCGGAGAGCAGCGCCTGCCTGACCAGCCTGAAGTAGTCGGCGGCGTCCTGGATGCAGAAGACCTGATGTGCGCGATCGATGCGCCAGCAGTTCTTGCCCGCCTGAACGATCGGTGCCGCCGTGGGAGAGGGTGCGCGCGGCGCGGTCTGCGCCGGTGCGCTCATGCAGTGGACCTCGGTCGCAGCGAACGGTTGATCAACCAGGCGAGCGTCAGCGGGATGCTCACGATCAGAATCGCACCGACGATCGTCGCCGGGGAGGGGCTGCGCAGCACCATCGTCAGCTGGTAGCCAAAGCCTGCGAGGCCGACGACGAGACCCGTCATGCCGAGAAGCGTGCCCACGACGAAGTCACGATATGTGACGGTTGAGGCGCCGACGATGATGTTGGCGAGCGTGAATGGAAACGGGATCTTGCGCAGGAAGAAGACCGCGAGCGTGCCGTTGCGTCGCAACGCACGCGTGACGCGGACGACGCGTTCGCCGCCCAGTTGTTCGACGCGATCCTGACCCAGCCAGCGGCCGATCCCGAAGCCCACCGAGCCGCTGGCGAGACACCCCGCCATCGCGTAGATCGGACCCAATAGTGGACCGAACGCGATACCAGTCGCCGCGATGAGGAGTACCACGGGCACGGGGGAGAGCGCGACGAACGCGAACACCACGACGGGTAGCCCGTACCACACGTGACGGTGCGGAGCCATCCACGCGGAAATCGCGTCGAGGTCCCAGGTCGCAGTAGGGAGCTGGCTCCACACGACCGCAACCACTGCACACACGATCAGCACCGTCCCTACTCGAATCAAGCTCGACCGGTCCATCGACATACGCTCAGCAGCGATGGAGGCAAGAAGGGTGCCGAGAGCTCGCGCCTCAGCCTTGCGGTATGCTTGCCCGCCTATGAAGAGACACGGCGCGGCTCTCATCGTCACGTTCGCGATCTCTACGGCTCCCGCCTCGGCCTTCGCACAGGAGATCGATTTTTCAGGCCAGTGGGCGCCCATCTATCACGAGGATGGTCCCGAGCGGCTGCCCGGCCCCGAGCTCGGCGACTATCTGGGGCTGCCGATCAACGACGCAGCGCGGCTGCGCGCCGACAGCTACGACGCCGATCGCATCTCCGCTGTCAGCGAATATCAGTGCCGCCAGCATGCCGCCGACTACGGCATGCGCGGTCTCGCCAACATGCGGGTTACCGCCGCGATCGATCCGCTGAAGCAGCGTATCTTTGCGTTCCACACGCGCATCGGCTTTCACGATGCAGAGCGCACGATCTATCTTGACGGCCGCCCGCATCCTCCTGCGACGGCGCCGCACACCTGGGCTGGCTTCTCGACCGGTGTGTACGAAGGCAACATGCTCACGATCAAGACGACGCACCTGAAGGCGTACTACATCCGGCGCAACGGCGTGCCGGCGAGCGATCGCCGCACGATGACCGAGCACTGGGTGCGGCACGGCGACTTCCTGACGGTCGTCACGGTGATCGACGATCCGGTGTTTCTCACCGAGCGTCTCGTGCGCAGTCAGTCGTGGGCGCTCGATCCGGGGCAGACGATGGGCTCGAATTGGTGTGAGTACGCAGCGGAGTTGCCGCTTGGTGACGAGGCCGTACCGCACTATTTGCCTGGCACCAATCCGTACCTGAAAGAGTTCTCGGCCTGGTACGGGATTACGTACGACGCGACGCGTGGTGGCGCCGAGACGATGTATCCCGAGTACCGATCGAAGCTGCCGCAGACGTGGTCGACGCTCGATCGGTGTGGCCGCTACTGTCAGTGCTTCAATGCCGAGGGCGGATGCGCGGTGAAATGAGCGCCCTCACGTGTGGTTCTCGCGGCGTGAGGGCCTTCACGCGTGCTCTCGCGGCGGCTGTCGCTACGACCGTGTGCGTCATCGGGATGCGCGCGCAGACTCCCGCGATAACCGTGTTGCCCGTGCAGGGAACCGTGTCGATGATGACGGTCTCTGGCATGAACGTGACGGTGCAGATCGGAAAGAACGGCGTGCTGCTCGTGGATTCGCCGCCTGTGGACGCCGTGCCCGCCGTCATGGCGGAGATTCGCAAGCTGACGGACAAACCCATTCGCTACATCGTCAACACGAGCGACGATGGGGACCACGTAGGCGGCAACGCGGCGATGGTCTCGGCGGCGGTCGGCCGCGAAGTGCGCGGAGCGCCGATGGGCGCGCTGACCGGTCTTGGCGCGACGCTGGGCCGGCCGGCCATTATCGCGCACACCAACGTTCTCGGGCGGATGTCGAAGGCGGTCCCGGCCCCGCCGGCTGCGGCGCTGCCGACAACTGAGTACTTTCAGCCGTCGATGGATTTCTTCAACGGGGAAGCGATCGTGCTGTCACACCATCAGGGACATACCGACGGCGACAGCCTGGTGTTCCTGCGGCGATCGGACGTGATCGTCACGGGCGATCTGTTTACCCCAGGTCGATACCCGTCGATCGATGTCGCACGCGGCGGATCCGTGCGGGGCCTCGTGCGGGCGTTGACAGAGATCCTGGCGCTTGCGGTGCCCGAGGCATTTGCCGAGGGCGGCACCAAGATGATCCCCGGCCACGGCCGTGTGGCCGAGGAGACCGACGTCGCCGAGTTCCGTGACATGGTCGTGATCGTCCGCGATCGCGTGCAGGATCTCCTCGCGAAGAAGATGACGCTCGAGCAGATCAAGGCGTCGAAGCCGTCGCGCGATTACGACGCCGAGTACAGTGCCTCGCCCGCTGACGCGGATCGCTTCGTCGAATCGATTTATCGAAGCCTCACTGCGGCCAGGCCTGCAGGAGGGAAGTCGTGAGGCTCGCGCGCGTCGCGCGCGCGCACTCGCGGATCCGTAGGGCCCGTCCCTTGGGACGAGCCGTTGCGGCCCTGTGGGTCCTCTTCGCGGCATCGCTCGCGGCGCAAGGTCCTCCGGGCGGACGCGCGGGTGGTCCGCCGCCGACCGCGAAAGCCGCAGCACGCGTCGACTTCACCGGCAACTGGGTGTCGGTCGTCAGCGAAGACTGGCGATGGCGCATGATCACGCCGGCGAGGGGGGACTACGCCAACATTCCCATCAACGCAGCGGCGCGCAAGATTGCCGACACGTGGGATCCCGCGAAAGACCAGGGCGCCGGTGAGGCGTGCAAGGCCTACGCGGCGCCGGCAATCATGCGCGAGCCCGGCCGCTTGCAGATCACCTGGCAGGACGACAACACGATGAAGATCGAGACCGACGCCGGCATGCAGACTCGCACGCTGCGCTTCGTCGTGCCCGGTACACCTCCGCCTGCAGCAGGTGAGCCGACGTGGCAGGGCTCGTCAGTCGCGCGATGGGAAGGGCCGCCGCGGGGGATCGCAGGCAACACGATTCCGCTCGGCCTCGGTGCGCGTGCCGGCACCGACAGCCGTACGCTCGAAGTCACGACCACACGCATCCGTCCGGGGTATCTGAGAAAGAACGGCGTTCCGTTCAGCGCCGAGGCCAGTGTCACGGAGTACTTCGATCTCTTCAAAGATCCCGATGGCCTGGACTGGTTCGTCGTCACGACCATCGTCCGCGATCCACAGTTCCTCAATGGCCCGTGGGTGACCTCGAGTCATTTCAAGAAAGAGCCGAACGGCGCGAAGTGGAAGCCCACGCCGTGCACGGTGCGCTAGATCGTTTCAACTCCCAACTGCCAACTCCCAACGCCCAACCACTCCCAATTCCCAACGTCCAACGGCGACCTCGTTTGGGAGTTGGGGATTGGAAGTGGTTGGGAATTGGAAGTTGGTCGTTGGGAATTCACGGAGCGCGCAGCGCGCGCTCCGTGCATGAGCCCTGCAGAGGACACCGCCGGCTCTGCCAATCCTGCGCCTCCCCTCGAAGCGCCGCGTTCACAAGCACTTATATGGATGCGTCGATCTGGCACGGCGGCCGCATATACAGGGGCGACAGCCACACAGGCTGCTTACAAGGAGAAGGCAACGATGAACCCGATCGCGGCAGGAGTAGCAGGTGCGCTGATTTCAGGTGTGGCGATGTACACGCTGGGTGCGAAGACGACCCAGGTGGATGCGTTCACGCAGGAGCCGGCAGCCGTCCATGCTGTGGACAGTCAGGTCGTGCCGGCGACGTACACGACTTCACTGCGACCGGTGGCAGCGCCTTCGACTGTGCCGGTGCGGAACGCGCGGCGCACGTCCGCGTCGCCGACGTCCGCGTCGCAGACGAGGGCGTCGCAGCCGGTGTATCGCGCGCCGGTGCAGGAGCGCGAGGTTGTGACTGACGACCGCGAGGTGGTGCGCGAGGACGACCGCTCGTGGGGCAAGACGGCAATGATCATCGGCGGATCGGCGGCTGGCGGCGCCGGCGTCGGTGGCGTTGTCGGCGGCAAGAAGGGTGCGCTGATTGGCGCGGCGATTGGCGGCGGTGCCGCTTCGATATACGAGGCGACCCAGCGCCGCTAACTCGCCGCGGCCTGGCCCGCCGAAGCCCTGAAGGGCGAAGGCGGCCAACTCAGAGGGACGTGGATCCACACCCACGTCCCTCTTTTTTTATTCCCAATTAAGCGTTGAAGGTTACTTGGGAATTGGGCGTTGGAAGTGGTTGGTAATTGGGCGTTGGAAGTTGGGAGTTCAACTCGCGTCGCTTGCTCACGTTGGACGGGTTCTGCTAGCCTGCAACCGTTTACAGAGCACCGACGTGAGAGCGCCGACCATGTGCAGAGCCGCGTTCCGTCATCACGCCATCCCCGCGGCGTTCGTCGCCGCCGCACTATTCGGCACACCCAGCGTCCCGGCGGCTTCCGCTCAGCAAGGAGGCGCGGGTCGGGGCGGATTAGTTGCGTACCCGCAGCGCCCGCCGGGTAACCCCGCAGCCATCGAACGAGGGAAGACCCTGTGGGGCGTGAACTGCACGTTCTGCCACGGACCCGATGCGCGCGGCGGTGATGGCGGTGGTCCGAATCTCCTGCGCTCGTCGGCGATGCTCGACGATCAGAACGGCGAGTTGATCGCACCCATCGTCCAGAAGGGACGAGGCGCGATGCCGGCGATCCCACTGTCGAGCGACCAGATCACCGACATCGCCGCGTTTCTTCACAGCATTCCGGTCAGCAGCCGGACGGGCCCGTCGACGATCAACATCCTTGTGGGCGACGCGAAAAAGGGCGAAGCCTATGTCGCCCAGGCGTGCGCGAAGTGTCACTCGACCGCTGCGCTTCGCACGTTTGCGGGAAAGCTGGACGACCCGAAGACCTTGCAGCAGATGTGGCTGATGCCCGGCAGCGGCGGGCGCGGCGTCGGCCCGAACACCGCGCCGATTCCTCGTCCACCGATCACCGCCATCGTGACGATGCCGTCGGGCGAACGCGTCGAGGGCCGCGTCGAGCAGATCGACGACTTCACGGTCACGCTGACGCTGGCCGCTGGCCGGCAGCGCACGATCAAGACCTTCGGGACAACGGCCCGCGTCGAGCTTCGCGATCCACTGCAGCCCCACAAGGAATTGCTGCCGATCTACACGGACACCGACATTCACAACGTGACGGCGTACCTGGCCTCGCTGAGGGAACGGCGATGAGAGCCGTGCTGCTTCCCGCGGTCATGCTCGCGTCGGTGATCGCGCTCGGCGCGCAGAGTGGAACCGATCGCACGCGTCTGCAGGCACCGCTCGGTGAGTCGTGGCCCACCTACAACGGTGACTACTCAGGCAGACGCTTCAGCGCGCTCGCGCAGATCAATCAATCCACCGTGAAGAACCTCACGCTGGCCTGGACGCGGCGGCTCACCAACGGCACCAGCGCGCCCGGCGTTCCGCTGGTCGTGGGTGGTGTCGGTGACATTACCTGGAACGGCGCGACGCAGGTCAAAGGATCGATCCTGCAGGTCGATGGTGTGTTGTATGTGACAACGCCCGACAACACCTGGGCGATCGACGGCCGCACCGGACGCGAGCTCTGGCACTACGTCTGGAAGACACGCGGGGGTACGCACATCGGAAACCGTGGCGCCGGCCTGTGGAACAACTTCCTGTTCTTCGTGACGCCGGACAACTACCTGATCTCGCTCGACGCGCGCACGGGCAAGGAGCGCTGGACGAAAGAGCTTGCCAGCTTCGAGCAGCAGTACTTCCACACCATGGCGCCCATCGTGGTCGACAACCACGTGCTCGTCGGATCGAGCAACGACCTCGACATGCCCGGGTTCCTGCAGTCGTTCGATCCCGAGTCTGGTCAAATACAGTGGAAGTGGTACGCGACGCCACAGAAACCCGGCGACCCGGGTCTCGAGACGTGGAAGGACCTGGACGCGGCGATCCACGGCGGCGGACACCCGTGGGTCCCCGGTGCGTACGATCCCGACACTCGCCTCTACATCATCGGCACTGGGAATCCGACGCCCGCCTACACCTCTGCACCTCGTGGGGAAGGGATGGCCAATCTCTTTACGTGTGCGCTCGTGGCCGTCCACGTCGACACGGGCAAGATGGCCTGGTTCTACCAGACCTCTCCGCATGACACGCATGACTGGGACTCGGCGCAGACGCCGGTGCTCGTCGATGGCGTCTTCAACGGCCGTCAACGAAAGATGGCGGTCACGGCCGCGCGCAACGGCTACTTCTTCGTTGTCGATCGACTGACGGGTGAGCACCTGATCACGAGCAAGTTCTCGACGTCAGCGAATTGGGCCGAACCGGCATTGAATGCGAATGGCCAGCCGGTGCGCATTCCCGCCAAGGACCATCACATCGCCGGTGCGCTGGTCTCGAATGCGAACCAGGGCGCCGCCAACTGGCCGCCTCCGTCCTTCAGCCCGAAGACCGGTCTGTTCTACGTGCCGACCGCGGACACCTACGCGATGTATTACCTGACCGAACCAGATCCGCGCGGTGCGCTCGGTCTCGGCGGCAAGGAAGAACGGAGCCTCGGGAGTCTGGGCAGCTATCTCACCGCGATCGATTACAAGACGGGCAAGATCGCGTGGCAGCACCGGTTCCGGACGATCGCGAATACCGGCCTCGCTACCGGGCTGCTGACGACGGCCGGCGATCTGCTGTTTGCCGGTGACGTCTCCGGCAATTTCATCGCGTTCGATCCGGCGAAGGGCGCGCCGCTGTGGCACACCCAGCTGGGCCAGGTGCCGAGCAACGCGGCGCAGACATACACGATCGACGGCAAGCAGCACGTGCTCGTCGCGGCGGGCGACACGCTCTTCGCGTTCACGTTGTATTGAGTCGTGTCCGGCTTGAGCCGGACGAGCGAGTCGGTAGGGCACGTCCTTGTGGACGTGCCGCAACCACGGGAGACGACGATGATCCTCACGAGGCGTGAATTCGGAAAACTCGCGGCGACAGCGATCCCGGTGTCAGCGCAGCTGACGAATCCCCTCGGGGTGTTCGCCCAAAGCCAAAAGCCGAACTCCCTCATCAACGGCGTCCAGCTCGGCACGATCACCTACAGCTATCGCAGCATGCCCGACCAGAGCGCCGAAGCGACGCTCCGCTATATCGTCGATTCGGGCATCAGTGCGATCGAGCTTATGAACGGCCCCGCGGAGAGCTTCGCGGGAGCGCCGTCATCGGGGCGCCGCGGTGGAGGCGGCGGCCGCGGTCAGGCGCTGACGCCCGAGCAGCAGGTGGCACAGCGTGCCGCGGCTGATCAATTGAAGCAGTGGCGTACATCGGTGTCGATGGACCGGTTTAAGGCGCTGCGGAAGATGTACAACGATGCCGGCGTGACGATCTACGCGTGGAAGGTGCTCGACCCGGCGATGTCAGACGCGGAGTTTGAATACGTGTTCGACGTGGCCGACGCGCTTGGCTGCACACACACGACACTCGAGCTGCTGACCGACGCGGCGCAACTGAAACGGATCGGGCAGTTCGCCGAGAAGCGGAAGATCTACGCCGCCTACCACACGCATACACAGGCGACGATGACCGCGTTCGATGAGGCGTTCGCGTTGTCGAAGGCGAACGTGTCGAACATCGATCTCGGACATTACGTGGCTGGCACCGGTGAGAGCCCGATTCCGTTCCTGCGAAAATTCCACGGTCGCATCGCCAGCGTCCACCTGAAAGATCGCACCACACCCGCGCATGGCGCCAAGAACCTGCCCTGGGGCACTGGCGACACCCCGCTCACCGAAATCCTCCAGTTGATGAAGCGTGAGCGCTACACCTTCCCGGCCAGCATCGAGCTCGAATACGACATACCGGCCGAATCGAATGCGGTCACGGAAGTCGCCAGATGCCTGGCGTTCTGCGCACAGGCGCTCGCCTGAGGGCGGCCGGCGCGTCCGAAAGGACGCGCCCTACAGCGCGCTTGCCTCGCCGCACTCCTTCTGCTAGGCTCTGCAACCGTTTACATATAGGACGGTAACCGATTTCTGGGTTCGCCACGCGGGGAAGGAGAGACGTATGACCGCTGTCAGATGGGGCGTGCGCCTGATCGCTTTCAATCTCCTGCTGCACTCTCTGGCGTTTGCGCAAGTGACCACGGCCGACATCGTCGGTCGCGTCAGTGACTCGACGGGAGCGGTGCTTCCCGGCGCGACCGTCACCATCACCAACGAAGGCACGCGCGACGTGCGCACGGCGCCGACCACAGAATCGGGCGACTATGCCTTCAACCTCCTGCCCATCGGCACCTACGCCGTCAAGGTGGAGCTACAGGGATTCGGCACGCAGAACACGCGGCTCGTGCTCTCGGCGGGCGACCGCGCCCGGTTCGATGCGAAGCTCTCGCTCGGGCAGGTCGCGGAGAACATCACCGTCACCGCGACGGTCTCCGCGCTGCAGACCGACACGTCGACGGTCGGATCGCTGATCAATCTGAAGGAAGTGCAGGACCTTCCCGTGAACGGGCGCAACTTCATTCGTCTGATTCAGGGGCTGCCGGGCGCCAACGAGGGGCTGCCGAATTCACTCGCCAGCGGCACGCGGCCCGACGATCGACGTCAGACCTCGGCGATCTCGATCAACGGCGCAGCCGACAACCAGAACAACCAGCTGATTGACGGCATGGACAACAACGAGCGCGCCATCGGGACCATCGGCGTGAAGCCGTCGATCGACGCGATCGCCGAGATCAAAGTTCAGACGAGCAACTACACAGCGGAGGCCGGCCGCACCGCTGGCGGCGTGGTGAACATCATCACCAAGTCGGGTACCAACAGCTTCTCGGGCTCGGCCTTCGAGTTCTATCGCAACGATCGCTTCGACGCGCGCAACTTCTTCTCGGCCACCAAGCCGTTGCTCAAGCAGCATCAGTTCGGTGGCAGCCTTGGCGGACCGCTCCGGACGGACCGGATGTTCTTCTTCGGCGACTACGAGGGCTTCTCGCAGGATCAGGGGGTCACGAACGTCGTGACGCTCCCGACCAGCCGGATGCGGGCCGGGGATTTCTCCGAGCTGTCCGTGCCCATCTACGATCCGTTGACGACGCCGCGGACGCCGTTCCCCGGCAATCAGATCCCTGTCGGCCGTCTCAACCCGATCGCGCTGAAATACATGGCGCTGCTGCCGGCCAACACCAACGGTGGCCTCGCCAACAACTACTCCAGCACCACACTACGCACGCAGGACAGCGCGACGGCCGACGCCCGCATCGACTACCGGTTCAACAACAGCCAGAGCATCTTCGTCCGGTATTCGTTCAACAACGTCGATACCTTTACCCCGTCGGCGTGCGATGCGACCGCGGAAGGCATCCAGCCCGGGTGCGGTGGCGGGCCGGCGTTCCCAGGGCAGAACAACACCAAGGCGCACGGGACGCAGGTGAACTACGTCCGCATCTTCAGCCCGACGATGATCGCCGAGGTGAAGGGCGGGTACCTCAAAGCCGACATTCAATCGCTGCCGCTCAACTACGGGTCGAATCTGAGTCAGACCTTTGGCATTCCCGGCGTCAACTTCGACGCCGTGACGTCCGGCCTGGCGCTGATGACGTTGACCGGCTACTCGGCGCTTGGCGACTCGACGTTCATCCCGCTGATTCAGGTGGACGATACGTGGCAGACCAACGCGATCGTCACCAAGATCTTCGACGAGCACAACGTCAGGATGGGCGCCGGCTACATCGCGCGTCAGTTCACGGTGTTCCAGAGCGCATCGCCAGTCGGCAACTTCACCTTCAACACGCAGTTGACCGATAACGGCACGGGCTCCGGCGGCAATGCCATTGCCTCGTTCTTGCTCGGCTATCCCTCGCAGGTGGCACGGTCGCATTCGCTGATCTACCCGCATTACCACACCAACGAGCCCAACTTCTTCGTGCAGGACGACTGGCATGCGAGGTCGTGGCTGACGCTCAACCTGGGCGTGCGATACGACGTGTTCACGCCGCTGACGGAGGAATCCAATCAGCTGGCGAACTTCGATCCGGCGACCGGCAAGATTCTGGTCGCGGGACAGAACGGGGTGAGCGAGAGCGCCAACGTCAAGACCGACTATTCCAACTTCGCGCCTCGACTGGGATTCTCCGCCACACTGCCCTCGAGCATTGTCTTCCGCGGTGGCTACGGGCTGGCCTACTTCCCGGGCAACATGCAGTCGGGGGCGTTCATGAAGAACGCGCCGTTTGTCGCCTCGTACGGGCCGGTGATCAGCAACGGCACCATCGGCGCCCAGCCGTCGGTCTTCCTGTCGAACGGTCTGCCGACGCCGGTGGCCATCGATCCCGCAAACCCGAGCGGCGCCGTCATCGCCGTCGATCAGCACTTCAAGTCGACGCGCGTGCAGCAGTTCAATCTGATCGTGGAAAAGGAGTATGCCGGCAACGTGCTCAGCGCCGGCTACGTGGGCTCTCGCGGCGACCGCGTGCTCCAGAACGGTGGCGCGGCCGGTGCGGACATCAACCTGGCGCCGGTGGGGCCTGGGGCCGTGGCCGGACGCCGGGCGTTCGCGACGCTCGCGCCGGGTCTCACGAGTATCAACATGCTGATCACGCAGTACGAGACGTCGTACAACGCGATGCAGCTGGTGTTTCAGCGCCGCTATCACGCCGGCTTCTCGATCAACTCAAACTACACCCTGGCGCACAACGTGTGGACGGGGTCAGCGCCGTGGAATGCCGCGGTCATCGAGCGCTACGACGCGGACAACGACGTGCGCCACAGGGTCGGCTTCCTCGTCAACTACGAGCTGCCGTGGGGACGATCGATGACTGGCACCGCCAAGCACTTCGTGGCAGGGTGGCAGGTGAATGCCGTCGCCGGCTGGCAGACGGGCGTCCCGTTCAACATCACCAACGCGGCGGCGCGGGCGAACACCGGCGGAGCCGACCGGCCGAATCTCGTCGGCAATCCGGAGCTCGAGAATCCGACCATCAATCGGTTCTTCGACACGACGGCGTTCGTGGGGCAGACGGTCAACACCATTGGCGATCAGATCGTGGCCCGCAACCTGCTCCACGGTCCGTCGCTGAAGCGTGTCGACATGTCGGTGTTCAAAGACGTGCCGCTCAGTGGCAGCGCACGGTTGCAGCTCCGCATGGAGGTCTACAACGTGACCAACACCCCGAGCTTCGGCAATCCGAACGGTCAGCTCGGGAACGCCGCGTTCGGCACGATCACCAACACGCTCGGCACGCCGCGGCAGATGCAGTTCGCGGCGAAGCTGCTGTTCTAGCTGCCCGCGCGTCGACATATGATCGTGGTTCGTGTCGAACATCTACGAAGTTGCTAAGCGCGCGGGCGTGTCGACGGCGACCGTCTCGCGCGTGCTCAGCCAGCCGAATGTGGTTGCGCCGGATACGCGGCGCAAGGTGATGGCGGCGGTCGAGCGGCTCGGCTACACGCCGAACGCCGCCGCCACGAACCTTCGCACGCTGCGCACGAAGAAGCTCGTCGTCACCGTGCCCGACATCTCCAATCCGTTCTTCTCACTCATCCTGCAGGGCATCGAAGAAGCGGCGCAGCGCGAGGGCTATTCGGTGCTGCTCGGCGACACCCAGCACGATGAGCAACGCGAAGAGCGCTACGCGCTGATGCTGCGACGGAAGGAGGCGGACGGACTGATCTTTCTTGGCCATCGTCTGCCGAAAGAAGCCGCCGCGTTAGTGCGATCGATGCCCGGCCGTGCGCCGATCGTCAATGGCTGCGAGTTCAGCCCTCGTCTCGGCATTCCGAGCGTGCACATCGACAACGCCACGGCGGCGTCCGATGCGATGGATCATCTCTATCGCCTCGGCCATCGCCGCATCGGGATCGTGACCGGACCGCTGGTCAGCCCGTTGAGCCGCGATCGTCTGCGCGGCGCCACGGCGCGCGCGAAGAAAGCCGGGGCAGAGCGCGACTTCATTGTCATGAACGGCGACTTCTCGATCGAGTCTGGCGCGGTGGCCGCCGAGCGGCTGCTCGGACGCAAGGAACCGCCGACGGCGATCTTCTGCTTCAACGACGAGATGGCGATGGGGGTCATCGATACCGCACGGCGCCGCAAGCTG
>Ga0111539_10002398_pt1 | contig 24915 bp, 16 predicted proteins | sample RhiMethybrSRZTD1_FD_79667 | JGI IMG/M metagenome (GOLD analysis project Ga0111539, IMG submission 79667) | Populus rhizosphere microbial communities from Tennessee, USA - Rhizosphere MetaG P. TD hybrid SRZTD1 (version 2) (version 2) | ecosystem: Host-associated > Plants > Roots > Rhizosphere >...
AGCGTGTAGGACCCGGATAGGACCCGGCCGGTCATCGACGCCCTGCCCGAGCCGTTCACGCGCGGGCGAAATCCCAAACAGTTCCCGGTGCCGGGGGCGGGGCTTGAACCCACAAGCCGCTTTCGCGGCAGCGGATTTTAAGTCCGCCGCGTTTACCATTTCGCCACCCCGGCGTTGCTATCTGATGGCGCAGCCTATCTCGACTACCTCGATCCCTGCGGGGCGATCTGTGATCGACACCGGTTTGGCTCGCAGCTGGGCGTCGCTCGGGAGCTCCGCTAGGCCGGCGGTGCGGCGTCGCCGCGCAGTAACGAGAGCGCCTCGTAGTTACCGCACGGTGGCGTCGAGGACCGTAAGGCGGCGGCTTACAGCGCCGGTGAAATTGGCACGATCGTGGCTGTACGTCTGTGCATGAGCACGACACACAAGAAATCAGGGACGTCGGCCAGTTCGGTCAAGAAGGTGGCGAGGCGCACGAGGGTGGCCGTGAAACGGTCACAAGGTCGAGCGAGACGCTTCGTGAGGAGCGCTCCCGTGGGAGTCATCCTGGGTGTCGCAGCGCTGGCCTTCGTTGTGGCCAAGCTGAAGCATCTCGTCTGAGACCCAGCCTTCGGTGACGGGGCCGGTCCTCGGTCAGACCATCGTGCCTTTGTGATGTCGCCGCAGCCGGGAGGCCGCCAGACGCGCCAGCGTCGTGACGCCCCTCCAGATCTCCGTCCTCGAGATCTTCGTAGAACCGGCGCGGCGATCGACGAAGCGGATGGGGAACTCGGCCATCCCTTGCGGCGCGCCCGCCTGCTGCGTGCGCTGGGTCACCTGATAGATCGACTCGACGAAATACGAGTAACCGTCGGACTGGATCACGTCGATGTCCAGCCGCTCGAGCAGGCCGCGCCGGAATCCGCGGTACGAGGTCGTCGTCTCGCGCACCGGAATGCCGAGCAACGTGCGGGCCAGCGCGTTCGCGGTACGGCTGAGCACCACGCGCGACAGCGGCAGCTCGCAGCTCCCGCCGGGCATGTAACGCGACCCGATGACGAACTCCGAAGTTTCGAGCAGGCGGACGAACTCGGGCAGGCACTTGGGGTCATGGGAGAAGTCGGCGTCCATCGTGATCAGCGCGTCGTAGCCGTGAGCCAGCGCGTATTGGATCGCAAGCTTGTGCGCCGACCCCAGGCCGTTCTTGCCCGGTCGATGGACAACGTGGAGGCGCGCGTTGCCGCTCCGGATGCGATCGATGATCTCGCCGGTACCGTCGGGCGAGTTGTCGTCGACGACCAGCACGTCGCAGTCGGGCAGCGCGGCAAATATTTCCGCGACCAGCGACGCGATGTTGGGCGCTTCGTTGTACGTCGCGGTGAAAACCAGGACCCTGCGTACCATCTCGAAATGGAAACCGACAATAGTCGGACGACCTCTGAAATGCGAGGGCGCGCGGCCCCCTGGTCCCCAGCAGGACGCTCGGCTAGTGTACCCAGGCATGCTGCTCGCGCCTTTCGCTGACCCGTTCGTGATACAGGCGCCGCCCGGGTCATGAACGCCCGCGACATCGCCCAAAAGAGCTCCGAGTGGATCTTCCGCCGGGCGGCGTTGCGAGACGCGCGCGCCGGGCTGCCGGTCGCGGACGACCAGCGCGCCGTGGCCGCCCGCCAGGCGAAGCTGCTGCTCGAGATAGCGCGGCGGACGACCGAGCCGGCGGAGGCGCTGCCGCCGGGGGCGCTGCCGCCGGTGACGCTGGGCCTGTGTCGCGAGGTGATTTACTGGGCGCTGGCCGCGCGGCGCGCGGATGGCGGCGCGGCCCCGTCCGACCTCCGCACCCTATGGGACGTCTCGCACCCGCAGACGTCGGCCGCATCGCCGCCCGACAATGAAGCATCGGCCGCGCTCAGAAAAACGCTGTTCGACGACTACGCGCCGCACTCGCTGGCGGTCACCGACGCGGAGGCGGCGCGCGCCCGTGAGTTCGCGGAGGCGTTGGTGTGGAACCTCGACGCGCCCCGCCGCCGGATCGAACGGGTCCTGCTCCAGCGCTGGCTGCGGGTCGCGTTGCTGGGCGCCGTGCTGTTTCTGCTCGTGATCGGCGGCCGCGTGCTGATGCTGGGACCAAATCTGGCGGCCGGAAAACCGTTCCGCCTCAGCTCGTCGTTCTCGGGGTGGGCCGCCTGCGTCGCGAACAACGGCTGCAACGGCTTGATGTTCCACACCGAAACGGAGCCGAACCCCTGGGTCGAGATCGATCTGGGAGCGCCCACGAAAGTACGTCGCGTGGAGGTCATCAACCGGGGCGACTGCTGCGCCGACCGCGCGACGCCGCTGGTGGTGGAGGTGAGCACCGATCGCGCCGCGTGGACGCCGGTGGCCCGCCGCAACGAACCGTTTGGCAGCTGGACGGCGACCTTCCCGGCGCGCGTCGCCCGTTACGTGCGGCTGACCGTGCCCAAGCGGACGGTGTTGCACCTGCAAGCGATCGCGGTCCGCTGACCGACTCGGACACTAGGTCGGCCGCGGCGCGGTTTCTTCACCGTCGTCGGGGCGCGCGATGACCAGCGCCGCGACGACGAGAAACGCGATCTGCAGGGTCAGGTGAAGCACCGGGTTGAAGACCGCGCCGGCGGGCCAGAACAGCCGCCTGTCCCCGGCGATGGCGAACACCCCGAATGCCAGCAGCCCCCAGCGATTGGTCCGCTGCGCCCTGAGGAACAACAGCAGCAGCAGCGGATAGGTGCTGATCAGGTTGTAGTCGTAGCTCGTGCGCGGGACGTACGTCGATATCGCGAGCGATCCCGCGAACGCCAGACCGATGTCGCCGCGGGCGACCGCGCGCCCGCCCGCCCAGATCCACACGACCAGCAGACAAAGGTTCAGCGCCCAGCCAAATCCGGTGTAGTCGCCGCCGACGAAGCTGGGAATCGAGTGCGACCATTCGCGCAACGGGGTCAGGGTCGCGGCGTAGTTCGGGAGGACGTCCAGCAGGTACCGCCGGGCATCGCCGAAGAACACCAGCAGCGTCAGCGCGAACGCGGTGAAGGCGCCACCACTGAAGCGCAGCCAGGTCCACCGCGAAACCTGCGGCCGCGCCACCGCCAGCATCCCCGTCATCGCGATGACCGCGACGATCGGCGACAGCTTGAACCCGGCGGCGAGGCCCGCGGCCATCCCCGCGAACCAGCTCCGACCGCGCACGAACAGGACGGCGGCCAGCGTGTAAAACACCACGTTGATCGTGTCCGTGTTGCCGCGCTCCAGCGCGAACACGAACGGATACTGCAGCAGCAGCAGCGCGCAGAACGTCACCAGCTCGTGCCGCGCGCCGGGCGCGGGCGCCCGCGAGATCTTCTTGGCCCAGGCGTAGAAGATCCCGGCGAACGACGCGCACAGAAAGACCGTCCAGATGCGCATCGTCGCCGCCAGCGACAGCGGCCGCACCCAGCGGAAAAACGCAAACAGGAACGGCGGATAAAAGAACGGCCGCGCCAGCACGTCGCCGCACGCGCGCGGGTCGACCAGGTAGGGCGACCGGCCGTGCACGCACTGCTGGTAGGCGTGGATGTTCTGCATGTCGACGCCCCACGGCGTCAGCACCGGGATCGCCGCCAGCGACGCCACGCACACGACCATGAAGCCGATGAGCAGCAGAAACTTCGTTCGCCCGTCGAGCTCGACGAATCGCATCTGCCGCGTTCAGTCGACCTCAGAGGCGATGGCGCGCGCGCCGCCGGCGCAGCGCCGCGGCGAGCAACGCCAGGCCCACGCCCGCGCCCGCGAGCGACGGCGCGCCCGCGATGCTGCAGCCCCCATCATCCCCACCGCCGGTGCCACCCGTGCCGGTTCCGCTGCCGCCCGTGCCCGTCCCGCTGCCGCCCGTCCCCGTGCTGCCGCCGGTGCCGCCACCGGGAGGGATGGTGAACGTGCAAAAGAAGCCTGCGCATGTCGCGCCCATCGACGCGCACTTGCAGTTGCTGTTGACCTCCGCCCCCGCAGAGCTGGCGCACCAGCCGTCGTTGGTGCCCGACGCGCCCGACGTGTTCGCCGGGACGCACATCGAGAGACCAGAGCTGTGGACGCACACCTCGCCGCCGCACGCGGCGTTCGGGCAGTCGATGTCCACGCTGCATGGGGTCGGCGCTGCGTGTGCGCGCCCCGCGACCAGCAGGCTGGCGAGTCCAGCCAGGACAGACCATCGAATTACAGCCGCGCGTGCGCTCATTGTCAGAACCTCCTTGGTTCGCGGCGCAGCCTATCAAGTCCGACCACGCGCGCCAAGCAAACGGCCGCGCTGCGAGAACGCCGGAACCCCTTTCGCGCGATGGCGTTGCATCCTACACTCGCGGCCCGCGTGACGAGATGAGCGCCCGTTCGTTCCTGGCCAAGCTGCGTGAATGGTTTCTGCGCTCGGCGGCCATGCGGGAGGCGCGTGCCGTCGTCGCGGGCCCGGACGGGCGCCGGAAGCGCGCGACTGCGCAAGTGGAGCTGCTCGGCGAAGTCGCGCGGCGCGTGGCCGAGCCGGTCGAGCCGCTGCCGCCCGGGTCCCGCGCCGCCGTGCAGCTGGCGCTGTACCGGGACATGACCTACTGGGCGCTGGTGGCGATGCGACCCGACGAGACCAGCGCCCCCGATCTGGCGACGCTCTGGAACGAGACACCACCGGAGCGGCTGCAGCAGGCGGCGGGCGGCATCGAGGCCGCCGAAGCCATGAGGAAGACGCTCGCCGACGGCGAGCACGCCCCGCTCCTCGAAGTGACGGACGACGACGCGGCGCGCGCGGGCAAGTTCGTCGCCGCGCTGGCGGTGGAGGTCGACATCCCGAAGCGGCGCATGGAGCGGGTGCGCTTTCAGCGCTGGTCCCGCATCAGTCTCGCCGCGGTGGCGTTGCTGCTGGCCGCCTATGGCGTACGCGCGCTGATCCTCGGCCCCAACCTCGTGTCGGGCAGACCGTTTCGCACCAGCTCCAACTGGGCCGGCTGTCCGTGCGACGGCATCTTTTTTCACACCGAGAAAGAGAACAATCCCTGGCTGGAGTACGATCTCGGCAAGCCGAAGGCGATCCAGTCGATCGAGATCAAGAATCGCCCTGACTGCTGCAAGGAACGTGCGATTCCGCTGATCGTCGAGACGAGTAACGATCGCGCCAACTGGACCGAGCTGATCCGCCGCGAAAAAGAGTTCACGACGTGGACGGCGAAGTTCCCCAAGAGGACCGCACGCTACGTCCGGCTGCGCGTGCCACGTATCACCGAGCTCCACTTCAAAGAGGTCGTTTTACGCTAGCCGCCGTCGCCGGCCAGACCCCCCAATGACAGCCCGCCAGATCCTCTCGACTGCCGCTGAATGGATGTTTCGGACCGCGTCCGTGCGCGCGGCGCGCGCCAGCATCGTCGGCGTGGGGACGGCCCGCGACGAGCGGGCGCTCGCGCAGGCCCGGCTGCTGATCGAGGTCGCGAACCGGGTGAAGTACCCGGTCGAGCGGCTCCCCAAAGGGAGACGCCCCGCCGTGCTGGTCGGCCTGTACCGCGATGCGATCTCCTCCGCGCTGGCCGCCCAGCGCCCGGGTGACGATTCGCCGCGGGATCTGGGGGCGTTGTGGGCGGACCGCGCCCCCGGGGAGCTGGCGCGCGCCGCCGGCGGCACGGCGGCGCTGGACGCGGCCAGGCGGGTGCTGTTCGAGACCCCCCCTTCGCGCGCGCTCGACGTCAGCGCCCAGGACGCCGCCGCGGCCGGTGCCCTCGCGAAGGGCCTGGTCGGCGATCTTGACGCCGCCCAGACCCGACTGGACCGGCTGATCGCCCAGCGCTGGCTGCGTATCGTGCTGGTCGCCGGCGTTCTGGTGGGGCTTGGTTTTGGCGTCCGCGGCCTGGTGCGGGGCCGGGATCTGGCGTCCGGCGCCACGCTGCGCCTGAGCTCGAGCTGGGCTGGGTGCGCCAACGATCCGCCCTGCGTCGTGCTGATGTTTCATACCGACAGCGAGTCCAGTCCGTGGGCAGAGCTCGACCTGGGCGCGCCGAAGACGATCCGCGAGATCGAGATCACCAACCGGACGGACTGCTGCAGCGAACGCGCCCTGCCCTTGATCGTCGAGTCCAGCATGGACCGCACGAACTGGACGCCGGTGGGCCAGCGCGACACGGAGTTCCGTACCTGGACGCTGACCTTCAAACCGCGGCTGGCCCGCTACGTGAAACTGCGGGTGCCCCGGAGCACCGTGTTCCACCTCAAGGACGTCGCGATCCGCTGAATTGTTGTAGTCTGCCGACCGCGATGGCCGTCATCCTGCGCGCCCTGGCGCTGCTTTCCGTGAGCGGGGCGTCGATCGCGCTGTTCGCGCAGGAGCTTGCCGACTCGTGGTTGACGCCGTACATCACCGCGAACACGCTGAGCCTCGCCAACCGGCAGCGCCTGATCATCGGAATGGCGATTGGTGTCGCGGTCGGCGTCGTCGCCGGCCTGCTCGCCTTGTGGAACAGCGTCCGCCGGCTGAATCGCATCGCGCACCTGCTTGCGCCCGCCATCCTGGTCGGCTTCATTCCCCCGCTGTGCATCCCGGCCGCCTGGCCGAACGCGCTCAACCTGTGCGTCGTCATCGGCGGCTTCCTGCTGCTGGGCGAACGGTTATTCCGCATGGCCTTCGCCGCCGCGGCAGAACGGCCCGAGTCGTCGACGTTCGCGAGCTCCCGCGACCGCTGGGCGGCCCTGGTCCCCGAGCGCATCCGCCACTGGCTCCCGCCCCTGATCGTGCTGGCGGCGGTCATCGGCTATGGCGTCTACATGTCCGTGTTCACGCTGCGCATGCACGGGCGCTTCCAGACCTACGGGTTCGATCTCGGCCAGTACGACAACGTCTTCTGGAACACGATGCACGGGCACCCGCTGCGCTGTACGCCGCTCGGCATGGACGAGAACTGGCACAGCATGCGCAGCCACGCCGACCTGGCGGTGCTGTTCTTTGCGCCGATCTACGCGATCAAGCCCGGCGGCGCGATTCTGCTGCTGATTCAGTCCTGGGTGATCGCCCTGGGGGCAATCCCGTTGTATCGATTCGCGGCGCGGCGGCTCCCCCGTTCGTACGCGACGGTGATCGCGCTGGCCTACCTGTTTTTCCCGCCGACACACGGGCTGCAGTTCTACGACATCCATTTCCAACCGATCGGCGCCTTCTTCGTGCTGCTGGTGATCGACTTCATCGACGAACGTCGCTACTGGGCCTGCGGCCTCGCCTTCGTCGTCGCCCTCGCCTGTCGCGAGGACATCGCGGTGGGCCTGGCGATGCTCGGCGCCTTCCTGGTGCTCTCCGGTTACCGCATGAAGGCGGGGATGGCGATGGCGGTCGCCGCAAGCGCCTACTTCGTCGTCGTCCGTTTCATCATCATGCCCAGCTTCGGTCCCTGGGGGTTCTCGGAGATCTACAAAGATCTGTATCCCGCGGGCGCCCGGAACTTCGGGGGCATCATCGCGACGATGCTCAGCAACCCGATCTTCACGCTCGGCACGCTGCTGGTCCCGGACAAGCTGCGCTACGCCCTCCAGATCTTGCTGCCGGTGGTGTTCTTGCCCATCCGGCGAAGCTATCTGGTCGTTGCAATCGTGCCGGGCGCGATCTCGACCCTCCTCACGACCGCGTATCCGCCGACCGTCGACATCGGCTTTCAATACTCCGCCCATTTTCTGCCCTACATCTTTCCGGCGGCCGTGCTCTGCATCGCCGCGCTCGGAAGAGAAGGACAAGGGATGGTCCGTCGGCGCGCGGCGCTGGCGGCCCTCGTCATGGGAACCACGCTTTGCACGATCCACTGGGGTGCCATTCCGCCCCGCGACAAGGTTCACGGTGGCTTCAGCACCATGTCCATGCGGGCCCCGACGGAAGCCGAGCGACAGAAGCACCGCGACCTCGTCGCGCTGCACGCCATGATCCCGCCGACCGCCTCGGTTGCCATCAGCGAGGCGGAGATGCCCCACGTCTCGCGGGATGTCATCAGGACTCTTCGCGACACGACCGATGCCGATTATCTGCTCTACGACACGAACTCGGGCTTCGGAGGAGCCACCCGGGCCAACGCGGAGCTGGCCTCCGGCGCGTTCGAGGTGGTCGCGACGCGACCGGGCCTCACGTTGCTCAAGCGCAAGCGCCCGACAGGAGCAGCGACGGCGACGCCGCCGACACCGCCGCCAGGCCCGGTCCGAGATGACGCGAGAGCCCCGTAGCAGTCCGGTCGGCGCCCCGGCCTCGCCCGCCACCGCCCTGCGCGGCGTCGTCTTGCTCGCCCTCGCCGGCGCGTCCGTCGCTCTCTTCGTGCAGGAGCCTCGCCATTCGTCGCTCGAGCAATTCATCCTCGCAAACACGCTCTCGCTCGCGGACCGGCAGTTCCTGCTCGTCACCCTCGCGATCGGTGCTGCCGCAGGCGGCGGCCTGGGCTTCCTCTGCTGGGCCCTGGGCGCGCCGGTCCGACGGCTCGGCCAGCTGTGCGCACCGCTGATTCTGCTCGGCCTCGTCCCGCCACTGCTCTCCAAGCACCCCTGGCCCGACACGCTGAAGTTGGCGATCAGCATCGGCGGATTCCTGCTTGTCGCCGAGCGCCTCTTTCGCATCGCGCTTGCCGCCGCCGCGGCGATGCCGCCGTCATCGCCCGCCGCGGCCGGCCGCTTGGAAAGGATCGTCGCGACGGTTCGCGAGACCGTCCACGGCCTGGGCCTCGTGCTGGTGCCGAAACGATGGCGACGTTGGTTGCCCGTCGTTCTCGTCGTCGCGGGTGCCCTCGGCTACGCGATCTACATGTCGGTGTTCACGCTCCGGATGCATGGACGCTTTCAGACCTACAACTTCGACCTGGGCCAGTTCGATAATCTCTTCTACAACGCCCTACACGGCAGACCGCTCCGCTGCACCATCCTCGGCTTCGACCACAACTGGGAGGATCTGCGCAATCACGCCGATCTGGTGTCGTTTTTCCTGCTGCCTTTCTACGCCATCAAGCCCGGAGCCGACACGCTGCTCGTCATTCAGGCGGTCGTGCTCGGCCTCGGCGCGATTCCCCTCTACCGGTTCGCCGCCCGCCGGCTGCCGCGCGCGTACGCCGCGGCGGTCGCGTTCGCTTACCTCTTCTACCCGCCGATGCACGGCTTCCAGTTCTTCGACATCCATTTTCAGCCGATGGCGATTCTGTTCGTCCTGCTGGTCATCGACTTCGTCGACGATCGTCGCTACGTCCTGTGCGCGATCGCCTTCGTGATCGCGATTTCCTGCCGTGAGGACATCCCGGTGGGACTGGCAATCATGGGAACGTTCCTGGCGTTGTCCGGTCACCGATTCTGGCCCGGGTTGGCCATCGCCGCTGCGTCGACCGCGTACTTCATCGTGATGCGGTTCATCATCATGCCCAGCTTCGGCCAATGGGGTTTCGAGCTGACTTACCAGGCCCTCTTCCCCCCGGGCAGCGCAACGTTCGGCGGCGTCATTCTAACGATGCTCAGCAATCCGATCTTCACGATTCAAACCATGATGACCGCGGACAAGCTGCGCTATGCGCTGCTGATCCTCTTGCCGCTCGTGTTCTTGCCGGTGCGGCGGAGCTACCTGGCGGTCTCCTTCGTCGCCGGATCGATCTTCACGCTCCTGACCACCGACTACCCGCCGACGATCGACACCGCGTTTCAATATTCGGCTCACTTCGTGCCCTACGTCTTTCCGGCGGCCGCGCTCTGCCTGGCGGCCTTCCCCGCCGCGGGGCCCGGCCTGGCCCGACGGCGAGCGGCGCTGGCGAGCCTGATCCTGGCGACCGCCGTCTGCGGCTTTCACTGGGGCGCGATCCCGCCCCGCGTCGGCTTCCGCGGCGGCTACGGCGTGTATTCGATGAGGGCGCCCACCGCCGCCGAGCGGCAGAAACATCGCGATCTCGTCGCCCTTCACGCCCTGGTGCCGCGGACCGCGTCACTCGCGATGAGCAACGTCGAGATGCCCCACGTCACGCACCTGATCATGCGCACCATGACCGAGAACAACGACGCCGACTACCTGCTCTACGGCACCGATTCGGGCGAGGCGACAGCAATGGCCCCGAAAGCTCTGGCGTCCGGCCAGTACGAAAAGGTCGCAGAGCGCGGACTCGTCGCGCTGCTGAAAAGGAAGGGCGCGCCGGGCCCGACGAGGCCCTGATTTTCAGCGCTCCGTGCTAAGTTGCTGCGCGATGTCCCCTGAACTTTCTGTCATCGTTCCCTGCTTCAATGAGGAGCACAACGTCGACGAACTGACTCGTCGCATCCTGACTGTCTTCGCGACCGGCGGCTTCGAGGGCGAGCTGATCCTGGTAGACGACGGCAGCCAAGACGAGACCCGATCGCGCATCGAGGCGCTCGAGCGCGCTCACCCGAACGTGGTCGTCGGCAAGTATCATGCCCGCAACGGGGGCATCTCGCAGGCCTGGCGGACCGGGGTGGCGGCGGCCCACGGCCGACTGGTGGCGGTGATCGACGCCGACCTGCAGTATCTGCCCGAGGATCTGCTGCGCCTGCGCCGGGAGCTGCGCGAGACCAACGTCGACATCGTCCAGGGAATGCGCAGCTCCATGGGCCGCCAGCGCGACTCCCGTTACTACTATTCGCGCGGCCTGAATGCCCTGCTCAACACGACGTTCGGGATGAACCTGAATGACAACAAATCCGGCTTCATCATGTGCGCGAAGGAGGTGCTCGAAGACCTGCTGACGTACCGGAGCAACTACTACTACTGGCAGTCCTTCATCATGGTGGCCGCCCACGCGAAGGGCTACTCCTACAAGGAGATCGAGACCCTCTTCGAGAAGCGGCGCGCGGGCGAGAGCTTCCTGGCGAAAGACGCGCTCAAAGCCTCCGCCCTCTCGTTCATCGATCTGGGCAAGGCCGCCTGGGAGTATCGGGTTCGCCAGCGCTTCGCCGATCTATCGGTGCAGTTCCTGCGTCGCAATCCCGTCGTCGATCGATCGAAGCCACGGTCACCTACGCGCGACCTGCGCTGGCAGGGGTACATGGCGACCTTCTCGCAGACGCACTGGATGCTGACCCGCGACGTCGAGCAGTACTACGACGTCTTGCGCAAGACACAGTGGCTGACGCCGTCACAGATGCGCGAGCTGCAAGACGAAAAGCTGCGCCGCCTGGTTCGTCACGCCTACCGCAACGTCCCCTACTACCGGGTGCGGATGCAGGAGCTGAAGCTCCGCCCCGAGGACATTCGTGGTCAGGAAGATCTGAACAAGCTGCCGCTGCTGACCAAAGACGACGTCCGCAAGCATCTCAACTTCGACATCCTCGCGGAGAACCACGTCAAGAACGAGATGTTGCGGATCTCGACCAGCGGCTCGACGGGCGAACCGTTCGTCGTCTACGCCAACCGCTCCCAGCTCGAATTCCGCTGGGCGGCGACGCTGCGCTCCCAGGAATGGACCGGCTACGAGTTCGGCGATCCCTGCGTGCGTCTCTGGCACCAGACGCTCGGGATGTCCAAGTCGCAGATCTTCAAGGAGCGGGCGGACGCATTCTTCTGCAATCGCAAGTTCATCCCCGTCTTCGAGATGCATGAGGACAAGCTGGACGCGATGGTCCGCGACATTGCGACCTGGCAGCCGACCCTGCTCGATGGCTACGCCGAGGCGCTCGATTTCCTCGCCCACTATCTCAAGGGCAGGGGCAACGTCGACGTGAGGCCGAAGGCCATCATGTCCAGCGCACAGACCCTCCCCGAAGCCAGCCGCAAGATCATCGAGGAAGCGTTCGGCTGCCGCGTCTTCGACAAGTACGGCGCGCGCGAGTTCTCGGGGATCGCCTACGAGTGCGAGGCGCACGACGGGCATCACATCGTGGGCGAGGGCTACATCCTCGAAGTGCTGCGGGACGGCAAAGCGGCGGCCCCGGGCGAGCTCGGTGAAATCGTCATCACCGATCTCAACAACTACTGCCTGCCGTTCATCCGGTATCGAATCGGCGATCTCGGCATGGCGATGGACGCCACCGCGATGTGCGCCTGCGGGCGAGGCCTGCCCAGGGTCGGCAGCATCGAAGGCCGTGTCCAGTCGATCATTCAGGGGCGATCGGGTCAGTTCCTGCCGGGTTCGTTCTTCCCGCATTACCTGAAGGAGTTCGATCACGCCATCCAGCGTTTCCAGATCGTGCAGGAGCGCGTCGGAGAGATCACTTTCAACATCGTCAAGGGCGGACGGTACTCCGACGAGGTACTCGAGGAAGTGCTGGCGACCTTCCGGAAGCACCTCGGTGACGACACGAAGATCGACGTCCAGTTCGTCGACAACGTCGAGCTGGTGCGGACCGGCAAGCGCCTGGCGAGCATCTCGAAGCTGGGCATCGACTTTCAGAAGAACACGCCCACCCACGCGGCCACCAGATGAGCACGGGGTTTTCCGACGCGTCTCAGCTACGGTTTGCCGCCGTGGCGGTCGGCGAAGTTCAGGTAGTGCCAGAAATCGGCGGCGAGTAGGTCGTGGGCGCCGGGGCGGCAGTGGTAGCCGATGGAGTCGCCGAGGCTTTGATTGAGCGGGAGGTCGCCGGGGGCCAAGCGGAGGCCGTGGAAGCCGAGGAGCTCGTAGACGGGGCTGGCTTCGAGACACGACAAGAGCTCACCGCGCGGATCTGCCCATAGGTCATCGGCGGCGCTGGCGACGTAGAGTGGTCTCGGGGCGATCAGGGCCAGGAGCTGGTGTTGATCGATGGGGAGGCTCGCTTCGCGATCGTCGTAGGCGCTGAAATTCTTGGCGAACCAGTGGGGGAAGCGCTGATTTAGATGGCGAGTGAGCTCGCCGAAGCGGCGGCGTGAGAGCGCGGCGCCGCCGTGGCCGGAGTTGTTGCAGACGACCCAGGCGAAGCGCGGATCGAGCGCGCCCGCCCACAGCGCGGCCTTGCCGAAACGCGAGTGGCCGAACACACCGACGCGATGCGGATCGATGCGCTCGAGTGTCGTCAGCGCATCGAGGGCGCGGGAGAGGCCCCAGGACCACGCCGCGAGTGAGCCCCAGGCATCACCGGGCCGCTCCCCTTGGGTGGCGCTCGGGAATAGGCCGTGGGCTCCGTTTTCGAAGCCATCGTGATAGTCGGGATCGATGTCGCCGCCGTACAGCGTGGTCAGCGCGTAGCCGCGTGCGATCAGCATTTCGACGGGCCAGCGCCGCGCGCGCAGGCCGCGCGACGCCTCGTTGGCTGCGTAGTGGGTGATTCCTAGCTCGCTGCTGTTGAGCACCCAGCCTTGGGCGAGGCGGATCGCCGGGTCGGGGTGCACTGTTTGATTTCCGAAGAAATTCAGGCCGAGAAAGGCTGGAACGGGGGTCTTGGCGTGGTTCGGAAGCCACAGGAGCAAACGCAAGATCAGCGGAGGGCGCGTAGAAGCGCGGGGGCGCACGTGCACATCGAGCTCGAGCCGCGTGGCGAGGCCGGACAGCGCGTGGTCGTCACGGTTCACCGGGAGCACGTCGATTTGTGACTCTGCGGGCGCGGGGGCGCGGCCGTACACTTCGCGCTCGAACAGCGTGAGGAGCTCGGGCCTGCGGCGTTGAAACCAGTCGTCGGCGCTGCGAACGGGGCTGCCGTCAGCGGCGATGAGCGGATCGGGCAGCGTATAGGCGGGAACGCGCGACTCGTCGTAGTTGACGTCTGGCGGGCGCGGCGAGCGGGCGTGCGGATAGCGGGTCATTTGCCGTGGTCTGGCAATGAGCGCAGCCAGCGGAGCTGTTCAGCCATGCCCTCCGCGAGCGGCACTCGTGGCTCGAAGCCGAGCTCGCTGCGAGCTTTGGCGATGCTCATGTGGAAATCGAAGCGTTTTTTCTGGGCGGGTAAGAGCTCCGGCTCTCCGCCGAGGCCGGCGACTGCGAGCGCGGTGCGGGCGAGTGAGAGCACGGAGTGCGGCGTGCCGTCAGCCAGGTTGTAGGCGCCGGAGCGGCGGCTCGCGAGCGAGCATTCGACGCCGAGCGCGGCGTCGGCGGCGTGCAGCTGGTCGCGAAGGTCTTGACCGTCGCCGTAGATCTTGGGGCGTTCACCGCGCGCGACAGAGCGCAGGAAATTGGGGAGGGCACGCGAGACGTGCTCGCCGGGTCCGTAAATGGCCGGCATGCGCAGCGACAGCGTTGGAATGCCTTCTTCGGCGGTGAACGCGAAGAGGTGATCTTCGCCGGCGAGCTTGGTGGCGCCGTAATCCGAGAAGGGCCGCGTTGGGGCGGCCTCCGTGACCGGTTCGCTGCCTGACGGGACGCCGTAGACCTCGAAGGTGGAGGCGTACACGACGCTGCGCGCGCCGCCGCCCGCGCGCACGGCGTCGAGCACGCGCAAGGTTCCTTGGACGTTGACCTCGATCAAGCGGCTGCGGTCGGCGGGCGTCGAGGCCGCGGTGGCGGGCGGATGCCAGGCCGCCAGGTGCACCAGGCTGACCTCGGGACCGAGCTCTTTCCCGAGCACTTCGGGCACGTTTTCCGACGAGAGATCGAGCACGAGCGGCCGCACGCTGCTTGAGTCGGGCAGGGCTTCGAACGCCACGCGCGGCATTTGCCCACTGCGCGACGCAGCGACGACTGCCCAACCCGCGTTGGCCAGGTGTTGGCAGAGGTACGCACCCATGTGGCCGGTGGCGCCGGTGACGACGACTTTCACGACGCGCCTCGCGGGGGTTCGACGTACTCGCTGGCTCGAGTTGGATCCGCGCCTTCCGACAGCCAGCGCGCCTCCTGCGTAAGGCCCGTGAGCAGCGGCGCGGGTTCGTAGTCGAGCAGCGCGCGCGTGCGCGAGATGTCGAACGACTGATTGATCCAGCGCGCCGGTGGGCGCGCGTCGCTCAAGCTGGGTTTTAGTCCACGCGGGCCACCCAGCGCTTCGACTGCGCGGCAACACAGCTCAGCCACTTCGAACAGCGTTCGGGAGCGGTCGCCTGCCGCGTTGAAGGCGCCTTCCGCCTTTCGCAGGCACGCCTCTGCCAGGCAATAGGCGACGTCGCTCACCAGCACGTCGTCGCGCAGCTGTAGGCCGTCGCCGAACACGGATGGCCCGGCTCCCGACAGGCAAGTCCGCAAGAATGCCGGGATGGCCGTGGTTGTGGGCTGGCCAGGGCCGTAGACGAAGCTCGGCCTGACGACCGCGTAGCTGCCGAGGCCGCGCGCGCGGCTGATTTCGAGCAAGCGCTCGGCCAGCGCCTTCGCCGAGCCATAGGAGTGCGCTTCGGGTCGCAGGGGAGAGAGGCTTGGCTGGATGGGACCCGCGCCTTGATCGCCGTACACCTTGATGCTCGAGCAGAAAACCAGGTGCGTCGGCCCGTAACGGGCGTTGAAGGCTTCCATCACGCGCACGGGAACTTCGGCGATGGCGCGCAGGTTGCGGCGAGCATCGCCGTCTACGCTCGAGCCGCGGGTGATGCGCGCTGCGAGATGCACGATGCCGTCGACCGCGCCCACGCGCTCCGCCAGCGCCTCTGCCGAGAACTCAGCGTCGGCCAGGTTCTGCTCGAGCTCTGCGCCGCGACCTGGAAGATCCACGCCCAGCACCAAGGCGCCGCGCGCGACCAGCGCGCGCCGCAAATGGCGACCGACGAAGCCCTCCGAACCAGTGACCAGGACCTTTTTCGTCATCGAACGGCGCCTCGGCGAGAGCGACGGCTAGGCCATGGTTACCACAGCACTTGCTCGATTTCATGATCGTCGAACTGGAGCGGCGCGGCCTCATCACCCGTATCCCGCGCCAAGCCCGAAGCAGGATAGCCGGTCGCGCGGACCACGACAGAGCGACAACACCGCATCGCCGTGTTAGTGACGCTGGGCCAGAGCTCATGTCCGGCATCGCGGGATTCATACAGAAGACGCCGAATGCGGACGCGTTGCCGCGGATGCTGGCGCGGATCGCGCACCGCGGCCCTGACGGCGAGGGCATCTGGGACCGCCAGCTCGGCGGCTGGCAGGTCGCGCTCGGCCACCGCCGCCTGTCGATCATCGACGTCGCCGGGGGAACGCAGCCGATGGAGAACGCGGACGGCGCGGTGGTGATCACCTCCGACGGCGAGGTCTACAACTTCATGCGCCTGCGCGCCGCGCTCGAGCGAAACGGCCACCAGTTCCGGACGCGCAGCGACACCGAGGTGATCGTCCATCACTTCGAGCAATACGGCGTCGCCGGCATCCCGGCGCTGGACGGCATGTTCGCGTTCGCGATCTGGGAGGCGCGCACGCGCCGGCTGACGCTGGCGCGCGACCGCGCGGGGATCAAGCCGCTGTATTACGCCGAGCTCTCCGACGGCGGCATCGTGTTCGCCTCCGAGCTGCACGCGCTGCTGGCGCACGGCGGTGTCGACCTGGAGCTGTCGATCGAGGGCCTCGCGTCGTATTTCTTCTCCGACTACGTGCACCCGCCCGCGACGATCGTGCGCAAGGTGCGCAAGCTGGCGCCCGGTCACACCATCCTCTGGCAGGACGGCAACTTCGGCCTGCCCCACGCCTACTGGCAGGTGCCGGCGCCCGGGCCCACGCCGGCCAGGCCCGACGGCGAGCTCGCCGCCGAGCTGTGGTCGAACCTCGAGCGCGGCGTCTCGTCGCAGCTGGTGTCCGACGTGCCGGTGGGCATCGTCCTGTCGGGCGGCATCGATTCATCGTGCGTCGCGGCCGCGGCCGCCGCGGCGGGCGGACGCATGAAGGCGTTCTCGATCGGCTTCGAGAACGCCACCGTCGACGAATCGAAATACGCCCGCATGATGGCGGAGCGTCTCGACGTCGAATGGATCTCGGAGACGCTGAACGAACGGAACCTGCTGGAAGTGCTGGACGTCGCGCTCGACCACATCGACGAGCCGCTCGCCGATCCCACGTTCTTGCCGACGTTTCTCCTGGCGCGGCTGGCCGCCCGCCACGTCAAGGTGGTCGTCGGCGGCCACGGCGGCGACGAGCTGTGGGGCGGCCACCCGACGTATCGCGCCCACCACATGGCGGCGGTCTACCGGCATGTCCCCGCCTGGATACGAAAGCACGTCATCGGCGGCGCCGTGGGGTTCACGAAGCGGTGGGACGACGACATGGTGACGCGCCACCTGCGCTGGATGTCGACCATCGACATCCCCGATCTGGCGCGCGCGATTCCAGCGGCGAAGGGGATGCGCCCGGCGACGCTCGCGGCGCCGCTGCCCGAGACGGACGACCTGCTGCAACGGATCCTCGCCCTCGATTTCTCGACCCACCTGCCGGGCTCGGTGCTGACCAGGGTCGACCGCGCCTCGATGGCGCACGGCCTGGAGGTCCGCCAGCCGTTGCTCGACGACGCGATGCTGGACCTGTCGTTCGCGCTGCCGTCGCGCAACAAGCTCGGGCGCGGCCAGGGTCAATACCTGCTCAAGCTCGCGGCGCGCGGCAAGATCCCCGACGAGATCATCGATCGGCCCACGAAGGGGTCCGGGATCCCGCTGGCGAGCTGGCTGCGCGGGCCGCTGCGCGACCGCATCGCGGAGGTGGTCGCCCACTCGCCGGTGTTCGATCGGGGCATCGTGGACGGCGAGGTGTTCCGCGCCTGGAACCAGGCCCACCAGAAGAAACGCGCCGACCACAGCAAGCCTCTCTGGGCTCTGTTCGTGCTGGATCACTGGCTCCGACGCATCCAGTCCCCTCGCCCCGCCACGCGGGGAGCGGGTTAGGACCAATGCCGTTCGGGTAAGGGCCTCGTTCGGTTAAGGGCCTCAGGCCTCGGGCCTCAGGCGTCGGGCTTCGGACTTCGGACTTCGAACTTCGTGGGAAACTCTTGCGACTCTCTCAACTCACCCGAGGCCCGAAGCCCGAGGCCCGAGGTCCCTTAATCGAACGCCCGAGGTCCCTTGACCGAACGGCATGGGGTTAGGACCCGGGGCCTGGGCCCGGCGGCACGACAGGCGGCGGGGCGGGCCTCTTCGCGACGAGCGGGCGCCAGAGGCCGTGCTCCGACAAGCAGCCCCACACCCAGCGCGCCCAGCGGATGACGGCGAGCGCGAGCCACAGCGACCAGGCCAGCATCGCGAGGCGGTAGGCGAGCAGCGGCACCGACACGACCCACGGGCTCGGCAACGGGCCCGACACGCGATCGGTGAACCAGGCCAGCGACGTCCCCGACGATGAGCTGAACGATCCGTTGCCCGCGATCATCATCTCCGGGTAGCCGAGCAGGCCGTGGCCGACGCCGCCCGCGAGGATGGTGATCGCGGCGACGGTCCACATCGCGAGCGCGAGCTGCGACAGATCGTAAAGCCAGGCGCGCGCCATCGGCGGGCGCGACCGCCGCCAGCCGAACACCAGGAACAGGCCCGCCACCGCCGCCGCCGCCGGTACGGACGTCTGCACCAGGCCAATGCCCAGCAGGATCCAGTGATGCGCGGCCAGCGGCGTCCACGGCGATCGCGCAAGCACGGCGCCGACCAGGATCATCACGATGATCGCGCTCCAGAACAGCACCGCCGGCCCAAGGCGCGGGCCGCCGACGGAGAGCACCCAGCGATCCGCGGGCAGCCCGATCTTCACGGAGGCGTTGACGCTGGCGACCCGCAGGTCGACCTCCGGCGCGCGGAAGACGAGCCCCAGGCCCACGGGCTGGCGCCAGGCGAGCTCGATCGTGCTCGCGCCCGGCGCGACCGGTACGGTCACCTTCGCGCCGTCCTGGCGCAACGGCTGCGCGGCGCCGTTGATCTTCAGCCGCTCGAGGGTCGCGCCCGGCGGCAACGCAAACGCATGTTCGCCGCCCCGGCTAGACCGCACCAGCACGGTCAGCGTTGCCGCCGTGGAACGGATGCCAGGCTCGAACAGCAGGTCGGCGTGGTCGACGGTCATGGTCTGACCGCCGGTGCCGGCCGGGCGCGCGATCGCGATGGTGACCTTCTCGCCCGGCCAGGGACGGAAGGTCGGAACCCGCGCGGCGTCGCCCGTCGCCGGCTGCACGGGCGGAATGCCCGAATAAGTGAGGTGCCACAGCGGCCCCGGGTTCACGATCCAGGTCTCCGCCCAGGCGGCGGCTGATCCACTCTGGCCGGCCGCCGGCGCCTCCAGCGTCAGCGCCTCCGCCTGCGCCAGCGTCGACACCCAGGACATCCCAGACTCCTCGGCGCCGAGGTTCACCTGCACCTTGCCCTTGTTGATGCGCACGCCGGCGCTGATCACCGACTCCCCCGCGAGCAGCGGAATCTCCAGCACGATCGCCGCGCCCCGCGGCGACTGCCGCGCGACGGTCGTGCGTGCGAGCCACTTGAGGCCGAGCTCCAGCGTCCGCTCGATGGTCACGAAAGGCGGCAGGCTGGTGGACGCGAGGCCCTGCGGATTGTCCGCCTCGACGCCGCTCTTGGGCGCGCGCTCGACGCGCGCCAGTTGCAGGCTCTCGGTCACCTGCCCTTCCTCGTCGATGCCCTCGACGCGCCAGCCGCGCACCGCGGTCGTCAGCGCGTGGGGCGTGAGCGGGAACGGGATCTGCACGACGTCGCGCGCAGGCAGAGGGCCCTCCATCACGATCTGGTGGCCGCCGGCGGGCAGGCGGATGTACAGCGCGCCGTCGTCGTCGCGCACCAGCGTGCCCGCCGGCTTGCCGTCCAGCAGGACCTGCGCCGGCAGCCAGTGCTTGGCGTGCCCCGGCAGCGCCGCGACCGTCGCCGCCTCCGCGCCCACGTCGAACTTCAGGCGCAACCGATCGGGCGACGCCTCGATGTTCAGCCGTCCGATCGAGGCGCAGTTCGGCTCGCACTTCGGTTTCTCGACCACGCGCTCCCGGAGCTCCTCGAGCAGCTCACCTGACGGATAAGACGTCGTGCCAGCCGGCAGGTCCGCGCGGGCCATCCCGGGGGCCAGCAGCGCCAGCGCCCCGACGAGCAGCGACAGCACGGGCGCCGCCGCGCCGAGCCGCCACTTGTCGACGAAGCCGCGCCGACCGCCGAGCAGCAGCCAGATCAGCGCAGCGATCAGGCCGACGCGCACGAACGCGAGCGGCATGTTCAGCCAGGGCGGCATCAACCAGAGCTTCAGGCGTTGCGTCCGCTCGACGGGTCCGTTCCACCCGAGCCGCACGATTGGGCCCGTCCAGCGCGGCACGCCCGGGCCCGTCTGGACGAGGATGTTGGGGTCGTAGCTGGTCAGGTTCTGGAGCGCCGACTGGCTTTCCTTCTTTTCCCCGACGGCGCTCCGGAGGAGCGTGTCGCGGGAATCGAGCAGGTTGTCGACGGCCGCAACCACGGGCCTCTTGCCGCCCTTGGCTCGTCGTTCCGTTCGCTGCGGCCGCAGGTTGCCGGCGATGCCAGCAACCTCGTCGGCCTCCCACCCTTCCGCCTTGGTCGTGGTCGAGGGCGCGGCGGGCGGCGGTGGTGGCGCCTCGGCTCGCGTGTCCTCGGCCAGGGCGCTGAAACGCGCGCTGGGCGCGAAGGCCTCCTGGAGCAGGCCGACGTCGGGCCCCCTTGCCTCGGCCGCCAGCCCCGGGTGCAGGCCGACGCGCACGTGCTGGACGGCGAACGGGATGGCGACCAGCACCAGCACGACCCACGCAGTCAGGCGGAAGAGGCCCGCGACCCGCCGGATCGAACCGGCGGGCAAGGCGCGGACCAGCGCCTCGCTCACCAGCACCACCAGCCATACCCACTTGGGCGCGCCGCCCTCCGGGAACACCAGCGCCAGCGTCGCCAGCGCCAGCGCGCCGGCGCGAGGCCCGTACAGCTTGCCGATGCCGATGCCGGTGATCAGCACCAGAAAGAGATCGAGCAGCGTCCAGTTGCGCAGCCAGCTGGTGCTGACGGAATCCGCGCCCGAGGCGTGGAACAGCCGCCAGCCCGGCGGAAGCGACAGCTGCGCGGCGGCCGACTGGAAGTCGTGATCCCAGCCAACCGCGGGGATCCCCGCATCAGCGCCCGCGCGGGTGACCCGGCTCTCGGCGACGATGACGGCCTTCGACTGCCGGATCTCGATGCCGTCGCCGCCCGGACCAGCGCCGCCCGTGATGCGGGTGATGAACTGGTCCTGCCCGCCGACCGCCGCCCGCCCCAGCCGCGATTCCGGTCCCATCGACAGCCGCCAGGCGCGCCGGAACGTGGCGTTGATCTCGTCGCGGGCGGTCAACCCTTTCCCGTCGAAGTCCAGCCACAGCGAGCGCACCAGCGACAGGTCGTCGGCCGCCGGATCGGCGTCGCCGCGCCGGCGCTCGACCAGGGCCATCGTCGCGTCGACCGCCATCACGTAGGCGGGCAACGTCTTCCACTCGTCGGGCAGCGTCGTCTGCTGCGGATCGACGCCGGGCACGCCCTCGACGGTGACGACGCGCAGCGACGGGCGCGATTCGAACACCCAGACCTCCTCCCCCTCCTTCCAGGGCCCGTCGGGACGCGGGCGCGAGATGCGCTTGCTGGGCGCGTTGTTGCGCGCCGTCAGCGTGACCACCCACTGGCCCGGGCGAAGCTGGACGCGCAGGCGCCCGTCGGCCTCGATGCGAACGGGCAGGGACGACTCGAGCGCCTGGGGCACGAAACCGTCCGGCAGGCTCTTGCCGAGCACGATCTCGCGGGCCTTGCCCGCGACGTTGAGGGCGATCCGGGTGGTGAGCTGCAGCGGGATGTCGTCCGCGACGTGGCGATGGACGGCGACGTCCAGCCGGTCCTCCTCGCCCGCCTCATCCGCCGCCTCGTCCTTGCGCAAGAACAGGGTGCCCGCCTCCGACCGGCTGGGAAACTCGACCGCGCGGCCCGCCAGCGTCAGCGACAGCAGCGCCGCGCGCGCCGGCACGGGCAGCGTCTCGGGCAGCCGCTTCCAGACGAACATCCCGGTGACGGTGTGGCGGCCAGCGGGCGCGCGCACCTGGGGCGAGGAGTCATCGCCGTCGTCGCCACCGCCGGTGGTGGCGACCGCGGCCCGGCCGTCGACCTTCACGTCCAGCGGCCACTGCGCGGCGCCCCCCGGCAACGGAATCGGGCCCTCGGCGTAAAGTTCCCAGGTCTGCGAGAAGCGGCCGCCGCCTGGGGAGAGCGACAGCTCCAGCCGCCCGCCCCAGGCGCAGACGGTCTCATCGTCCCCGTTCGCGATGGTCGGGCAGAGCTCCTGCTCGTGGTCGTGCATCACCCACGGGATCCAGGGCCGCAAGGCGTCCGGCACCGCCGGCGGAGCTGGAGCACGTCCCCCCGGCGTCGCCGCCGGGGCCCCCCGCGTCGTCCCCGCCGTCAGGCCCAGCCAGATCACGACACCAAGCGACAACACCCTGCGCATGTCAGTCACCCCCGGTTTGGAAGGCCCCGTCAGACGTCCGACGGCATCCGCGGATCTCGTCGAAATCCGCCAAAGACAACGACGATCGGGCGGACCCCCGGTCGCGTCAAGCCTCCCGGCGACGGCTGGTGGGGCGTCCACGCACATTCTCTTCGCGTTCGCGTCACCTCCGGATCGCCCCGGTCTTGACGCCGCACCGGCTGGCCGCCGACGGAATCTCGACCCACATTTGATTCATGGCGAGCTTTGGCCACGTCGCCGTGGGGTTGCTGACCGGGCGCCTCCACGGCGGAGGCGGTAAGGAAAAAAACGGAGGGTCGGCGGGAGACGGCGGGGAGAAACCAAGGCGTCCTTTATCGTGGCCGACGCTGCTGGTGTTCGCGGGATTGGCGCTGCTCCCCGACGCCGACGTCGCGCTGGTGGCGCTGGGCGCTTGCGATGACGGGTCGTGTGGCCATCGCGGCGCCTCCCACTCGCTGCTGGTCGCGGTCATGATCGGGCTCTTCGCGGGGCTGGTGGCGCGGCGGCTGGGATGGCCGGTCGTCCGGACCGTCGTCGCGGCGGCCTTCGCGGTCGGGAGCCACGCGATGCTGGACGCGCTGGGCGCGGGTGGACGCGGGCTGCCGTTGCTGTGGCCGTTCTCGGACGCCCGCTTCATATCGCCGATCCGGATCTTCCCGGACGCGCCCCGCGGCCTGGCGCTGCTGTCGATACCCGGCGCCATCAACGTGGCCATCGAGTTCGCGGTCTTCCTGCCGATGATGCTGTACGCGACCTGGCCCCGGATCATGCGCCGGCGGGCCGCCGGCGCCGTCGTCAGTGCGATCCCGAAGCTGCCCGACATGGTCTTCGGAACCCTCGAAGGGTTCCGAACCTCCCACGATGAGGTCGGTCAGGCAGAGCCCGACCTCCCTCACGCGATCCTCCTCGATGGGGCGATGGGACCGTCGCCGGCGGCGACGCCGGCGTCGCCTGACGAGCGCGATCGCCCGATACGTTCAGCCGGCTAATCCGAACTGGAAAGCCTTCAGGTTCTGGTAACCTGTCGCCGATGATCTTCGGCAGAGAACGTGAAGCCGTACGAAACGCCACGCGCGCCATCCGTGACCTCGTGCTGCGGCGTGAGCTCGGCGGCGGCGGCGGCCTGGGCGGGGGCCTGAGCGCGATGGCGATGCTGGCGGTCGCACCGCTCCGCCAGTTGCCGGAGATCGCGACGCAGGTCCCGGGAACGCTGCGCGACCTCGGCGAGCGGATGACCGCCATCCCGAGCGCCCGCCGGCGCGCGCCGGCGCTGGCGTTCGCGGCGCAGGCGCTGGCGGGCAGCGTCCGTTACGGATCGACCCTGCGCGAGCGTTACCTCAACCTGCTGGCCGCATCGATGGACGGCGAGACCGCCGCCCGGGTGCACCCCGCTTTCATCACCGTCCTGCGCCAGCTGACACCGGACGAGGTTCGCATCATCAGCACCTTCCAGCACGACGGGCCCTACCCGCTGCTCACGGTCGGAGCGCGCTATCGTTTCGGCGAGCGGCTGTCGACCGAGCTCAGGCATTTCAGCCTGTGGGCCACCCAGGCCGGGTGCGAGCACCCCGAGCGCGTCGCGTTGTACGTCGACAACCTGTGCCGGCTGGGACTGGCGGAGCTGCGGCCCGTGCGCATCGCCGACGACACCCGCATGTTCCGGCCGCTGGAGGCCCACCCGCAAGTCCTTGCCGCGATCGCACGGATCGAGGCGCGAATCCCGGAGCTGGAGAGCGCGAATCCCGGCACCGCCGACGACGGCAACCGCGTCGTCGCGGACGTACAGCGCACGTCCCTCTACGTGACGGCGTTCGGCCGCCAGTTCTACGAGGCGTGTGAATACCGCCCCGAGCACGCTCGGTGATCCGCCAGGAGGTGTGATGGAAGCCGGGCCCCCGCCCCACCCCCACCCGCCGGCCGCCGACCGCGAACCGTTGTCGCTGGGGGAGATCCGCGAGATCTGGCCGCTGCTGGCGCTGCCGGATCGCATCCAGGCGTTCCTGCTGCTGCCGCGCGACGAGGCCGAGGACTTCTTCTTCGGGCTGCCCGCCCGCGATCAGGCCGACGTGGTGCTGGGCGTCCCCGCCCGCGAGCAGCGATCGTGGCTGCGCAGCCTGCCGCCCGACGACGCGGCCGACCTGATCCAGTCCGCGCCGATGACGAAGCGCGAGGCGCTGCTGCTGCTGCTGGACGAGGCGACCCGCCGCGAGGTGACGGCGCTGCTCGCCTACTCGGAGGACAACGCGGGCGGGCTGATGAACCCGCGCTACGTGCGCGTCCGCCCCGACATGACCGTCGACGAGGCGATCAGCTACGTGCGCAAGCAGATGCGCGAGCTGACGCGCACCATCTATTACGTGTTCGTGCTCGACAACGAGCAGAAGCTGATGGGCGTGGTGTCGTTCAGCGCGCTGTTCAACGCGTCGGTGCGCGCGCGCGTGGCCGACATCATGCGCACGCAGGTGATCACGATCCCCGAGCAGATGGACCAGGAGACGGTCGCGACCAAGTTCGCCCAGAGCCGCCTGCTGGCGCTGCCGGTCGTCGACCAAACGGGTCGGATGCAGGGGATCGTGACCGCGGACGACGTCGTCGACGTCGTCCGCGAGGAGGCCACCGAGGACATGCAGAAGGTCGGCGGCGTCGAGGCCCTCGAGGCGCCGTATCTCGAGATCAGCATGTCGCGCATGTTGCGCAAGCGCGTCGGCTGGCTGTG
>Ga0111539_10002401_pt1 | contig 24910 bp, 27 predicted proteins | sample RhiMethybrSRZTD1_FD_79667 | JGI IMG/M metagenome (GOLD analysis project Ga0111539, IMG submission 79667) | Populus rhizosphere microbial communities from Tennessee, USA - Rhizosphere MetaG P. TD hybrid SRZTD1 (version 2) (version 2) | ecosystem: Host-associated > Plants > Roots > Rhizosphere >...
CCCTTCTTGCCGATGGCCAACGAGAGCTGATCGTCGGGGACGATGACCTCCATGGCGCGGTCGTCCTCGTCCATGATGATCTTCGACACCTTGGCCGGCGCCAGCGCGCGGCAGACGTACTCGGCCGGGTCGCCCGTCCAGGGGACGATGTCGATCTTCTCGCCGCGGAGTTCCTGGACCACCGCCTGGACCCGCGTCCCGCGCATGCCGACGCAGGCGCCGACCGGGTCCACGTCGCTGTCGTTCGACGTGACGGCGATCTTCGCGCGCCCGCCGGGCTCGCGCGCGGCCCCCTTCACCTCGACGATACCCTCGTAGATCTCCGGCACCTCCTGCTCGAACAGCTTGATCAGGAGGCCGGGATGCGTGCGCGAGAGCACGATCTGCGGGCCCTTGCTGGTGAGCTCCACGTCGAAGATGAACGCGCGGATGCGATCGCCCTGGCGATAGCGCTCGCGGGGGATCTGCTCCTTCTCGGGCAGGATGGCGTCGGTGCGTCCGAGGTTGACGATGATGTTCTTCTTCTCGAAGCGCTGGACGATGCCGGAGAAGAGCTCGCCCTTCCGGCCCTTGAACTCGTTGTAGATGATGTCGCGCTCCGCGTCGCGGACGCGCTGGATGATGTTCTGCTTGGCCGCCTGCGCGGCGATGCGGCCGAACTTCTCCGCCGGCAGCTTCGCGAGCAGCTCGTCGCCCATCTCGGCGTCCGGGTCGAGCTTCTTCCGCGCCTCGTCGAGCGTCACCTGATTCTCGGCGTCCTCGACGTGCTCGACGACGGTCTTGATCTCGAACAGCTCGACCTCGCCGAGATCCGTGTTGAACTTGGCCTCGATGTTCTTGTCGTGACCGAAGGTCTTCTTCGCCGCCGAGAGCATCGCCTCCTCGAGGGCGCGGACGATGATCTGGCGGTCGATCCCCTTCTCTTTCGAGACCTGCTCGATGACGCGGTTGAGATCGGGCTGCATCGCGTGTGTGCCTCAGGCGTGGGCCCGGGCCGGGCCTCCGGGGCGAGGGAATTCGTACTCGACGTTGGCGCGCTCGATCGCCGCGAAGGGGATGAATGCCGACACGTCGCCCTGCTCGACGACGGTGACGCCCTCGGCCGAGACCGACGCGAGCCGGCCGCGGAACTGGCGCCGCGCGTTGAGCGGCTCGCGCGTCCGCACGCGTACCTGCTTGCCCACCGCGCGCGCGTAGTGTGCCTCGCGGACGAGCGGGCGGTTGAGGCCCGGGGACGAGCACTCGAGGTGATAGCGGCCGGGAACGGGATCGTGGGCGTCGAGGACGTCGCCCAGCTCACGCGCCGTGCGGGTAATCTCCTCGAGAGTCACGCCGCCCTCGGGCCGGTCGAGCAGCAGGCGAAGCACGAGGCGGCCGCCCTCGGGACGGTACTGGACGTCGACCAGCTCGAGCCCCGCCGCGAGCACGACGGGCTCTGCCAGCTCCCAGACACGCTGGGTGACGGCCGACGGATCCATTGCAATTCATTCCTCCAAAAATGAAAAAGTGGGCGGCGCCCACTTTCAGGATACTACCGGAACCAGAGTATCGGCGGGTATAACACGGGCCCCCGAACCCCGCAACGGCCGGAGCGCGGCTCAGGAGCCGTACAGTGCGGCTATCTCGCGCTCGAAGCGCTGGGCCACGACCTTGCGCTTCACCTTGAGGCTCGGCGTGAGCTCACCGCCCTCGACGGTGAGCTCCATGGGGAGGATGTGGAACCTTTTCACGGTCTCGAAGGAGGCCAGCTGGGCGTTCACCGCGGCGACTTCGCGCTCGACGAGCGCCCGCACCGCGGGGTCGGCGGCCAGCGTCGCGGGCGTGGTCGCACCGCTCCCGCTCTCCCGCGCCCACGCCGCCATCGCGTCGGCGTCGAGCGTCAGGAGCGCGACGCAATAGTTCCGCTGGTCGCCGACCACGATGGCCTGGCTCACATGCGGCTGCAGCTTGAGCAGGTTCTCGATCTTCTGCGGCGCCACGTACTTCCCGCCCGAGGTCTTGATGAGGTCCTTCATCCGGTCGGTGATGCGGAGGAAGCCGTCGGCGTCGAACTCCCCGACGTCCCCGGTGTGGAACCAGCCGGTCGCATCCCAGCTCTCGGCGGTCTCCTCGGGCCGTCGATGGTAGCCGCGGGCCACGTTGGCGCCGCGGCCGAGGATCTCGCCGTCGTGTGCGATGCGCACCTCGCAGCAGTCGAGCGGCAGCCCGACGGTGCCGAAGCGGAAGCGGTCCGGCCGATTCACGGTGAGCACCGGCGTCGTCTCGGTGAGCCCGTAGCCCTCGAGGATCAGGATGCCGACCGCGTGGAAGAACTCCGCGATGTCGCGCGCCAGCGGCGCACCGCCCGACGTCATGTAGCGGATGTTGCCGCCGAGGAGATGATGAATGCGCGCGAACACGAGCCGCGACGCGATCGCGTGCTGGGCCGCGACCAGGGCCGGCACGGCACGGCCCTCGCGGACGTGACGGCTGCGCTCGCGGCCCACGCCGACCGCCCAGTCGAACAGCGCCTGCTTCACGCGGCTGCCGGAGTCGCGCACCGTGTGGATGCGCGCATAGATCTTCTCGTAGATGCGCGGCACCGCGGGCACGAGGTGCGGGCGGGCCAACGCCAGATCCTCGGCGAGGGTGTCGATGCTGCGCGCGAACGCGGTGGTGGTCCCCGCCGCGAGGCCGACGTACTCGATCAGGCGCGCGAAGGAGTGCGCGAGCGGGAGGAAGAAGAAGTCCACGTCCCCTTCCCGCACGATGCCGAGCCGCAGCAGGGACTCGACCGAGGCGAGATGGTTCCCGTGCGTCTGGAGGACGCCCTTCGGCGGGCCCGTCGTCCCCGAGGTGTAGACGATGGTGGCGAGGCTGTCGCGGCCGAGCGCCGCCGTGCGGCGCTCGACCTCGGCGCGCGCCGCGACGCCGCCGGCCCGTCCGCGCTGCATCAGCCCCGCGAGTGACCCCGTGCCGTCGCCGCCGTCGATCGACACCGTGACGCGCGGGCTCACGCGATGGCGGACGCCATCGAGCTCGAATCCGTCCGCACGAACGCGGTCGATCTTCTCCTTCAGCGCGTCGTTCTCCACGAAGACGATCGACGAATCGGAGTTGGCCACGATGTAGCCGCACTCGGCCGGCAGGTTCGACGGGTAGATCGGGACCGTGACCGCGCCGCAGGCGAGCGTCGCGAGATCGACCTCCATCCACTCGGCGCGCGTCGCGGAGAGGAGCGCCACCCGATCCCCGGCCGCAACGCCGAGCTCGAGGAGTCCCGCCGCGAGATCCTGCACCCGCTCGGCCATCTCCGCCCACGTGACCTCGCGCCAGCCGTCGCCGCGCCGGACCGGTAGCGCGGCCGGTCCGCGAGCGCGCGCGCCCGGTCGAAGAACATCTGCGGCAGGCTGTCGTACGGCATCACGGCCTCCCAGCGTCGCCGGCGGTGCTGGCGCCGACCCGCGCGAACGTATAGTAGCCGCGACTCCGTCGCTCAAGGCGAACGCATCCCCGGAGCGGCGGCCCCAGCATGTCGGAGCTGCGCCGGGATCCCATTCTGCGTCGCTGGGTGATCATCGCGCCCGAACGCGGCGCCGAGATCGCCACGCGGCGGCCTGCCCGCGCCGACGCCCCGGACGGGCCCTGCCCGTTCTGCCCCGGCAACGAGCACCTGAACCCGCGCGCGATCGCGGTCGCTCCGGAGGACGCCGGTTGGCGGGTGCGCGTGACCCCCGACAAGCGGCCGCTCCTACGGGTGGAGGGCGAGCTCGGCCGCCGCGGCGCCGGCATGTTCGACGTGATGAACGCGATCGGTGCGCACGAGCTGGTCTCGGACACCCGCAATCACGCGCAGAGCTGGGCCGATTTCTCGGCCGCCCAGATGGCGGAGCTGCTCGCGATGTACCGGTCCCGCATCCGGGACCTCGCGCGCGATCAACGCTTCCGCTACGCGATCGTGCTGAAGAACCACGGCGCCGCGTGGAGCCACTTCGGCCACGCCCACTCACACGTGATCGCGACGCCGTTCACGCCGCGCCGCCTCGAGGAGGAGCTGGCGGGCGCCCGGGAGTACCATCGGATGCGCGAGCGCTGCGCCTTCTGCGACCAGGTGCAGGAGGAGCTCCGCGTGACGGCGCGCCTCGTCGGCCGGAACGCGCACTTCGTGAGCTTCACGCCGTTCGCCTCCGAGTACGCGTACGAGACGCGGATCGCGCCGCTCGAGCACTGGGCGAACTTCGCCAGCCTGCCGGACGACGCGCTCGAGCCGCTCGGCGCGATGCTCGTCGATGCACTCGCACGGCTCCGCATCGCGCTCGCCGACCCGCCGTACAGCGTCGCGCTCCACGCGGGCGCGCTCGACGGGGGCGACCAGACCGAGTTCCACTGGCACTGGGAGATCGTCCCGCACCTCGGCGGCCAGCTCGGCATGGAGTGGGCGACGGGCATCTTCTCGAACCCGGTGCCGCCCGAGGACGCCGCCGCCGCCTTGAGGGCGGCGGTCTAAGACTCGGCCCGGCGCTCGTGGAAGGTCACGAGCTCGATGATCTGGTAGCTGCGCTTCCCGGTCGGCGCCTGCACCTCGACCTCGTCGCCGACACCCTTGTTCAAGAGCGCGCGCCCGAGCGGTGAGGAGAGCGATATCTGCCGCTTGCCGGCGTCGGCCTCCTCCGGAAAAACGATGTCGTACGTGGTGGATTCACCCGCGTCGTCCTCGACGGTGACGCGGCTCCCGTAGGCGACGACGCCGGGCGGGATCGACGCGATCGTGTACATCGAGAGCTCGCGCACCCGGGCCTCGAGCTGCGCGATGCGCGAGCGGACGAAGTCCTGGCGCGCCTTCGCGGCCTCGTACTCGGCGTTCTCGGAGAGGTCGCCGTGGGCGGCCGCCGTCTGCAGCTCCTTGGGGATCTTGAAGGTGAGCTCGTGCCGGAGGTCGGCGACCTCCTTCTTCAGACGGACGAGGATCGGGAGGTCCATGTCGGGGTCAGGCGCTCGCGAGGACGCGGCGCGCGATCTCACTCGCCTGCCGCCCGTCGAAGCGTCCCGCGAATCGCGCCTTGAGGGCGCCCATCACCGCTCCGAGGTTTCCGGCGTTGGGCTCCGCGGCGATCTCGCGGATTGCCTGCTCGAGCGCGGCCGGGTCGAGCTGCGCCGGCGCGTAGGCCTCCAGCATCGCCCGCTCGCCCCTGTTCTGCTCGACGGCGTCCTGCCGTCCCGCCTTCAGCGCGAACTCCTCCGCCTCCTCGCGCTTGCGGATTTCTTTTCTGATGATCTGCGAAAGGTCCGCCTCGGCAAGCTCGGCGCCGCGGCGTTCGATCTTGAGGTTCTTCACTGCGGCGATCACGCCACGCAGCATGTACACGCGCGGCATGTCGCGCGCCTTCATGGCCCGGTTCAGGTCGTCGGCGAGCTGCTGCTCGGTCAGAGCCACGACGAGTTACCCTACGGAGAAGACTCAGCGTTGTAAAGTCGGGAGCCCGCGCGCGGTCAGAAGCGCTTGCCCTTCACGCTCTGTGGATCCGGATCCTGCTTCTGCATGTGGGACGGCGCCGCCGATGCCGATTCCCACATCTGCTCGAACGCCCCGGTGACCGATTCGCCGTTCGTGTAGTACCAGTGCGCCACCGCCAGACCCACCACGACTCCGATCAGAAATCGCATCATATGCACCTCACCTTCCCCGAGGCATCACGCCCGGGTTGCAACGGCGGACGAGCGTGCCCACCGTGAGCGCTCCCGCCCCGGACCTCATGGCGACACGTTGGCTCCGCGGGCTCTTGGACGCCGTCTTTCCGCCGTGCTGCGAGATCTGCGGTGACGGCCTCGGCCCGGATCGCCGCACCTGCGTCTGCGAAGGCTGCCTCGGTGCCATGCCGGCACCCGAGCCACCCTGGTGCGATCGGTGCGGCGTCCCCGTCGGAGCGACCGCGCTGCCACGCCTCTGCCCGTCCTGCCTCCATCATCCCCCGCGCTTCACGAGCGCGCGTGCGGCGGCATTGTATCGCCCGACGGGCCCGGGACTCAATCGGACGCTGGCCGTGGCCATCCAGCGTCTCAAGTATGCGCGGCGGCGGGCGCTCGCGGACGCGCTCGGCCATCTGCTCGCCGAGCGCTATCCCTTCGCGCCGGACGCGGTGCTCGTTCCCGTGCCGCTCCACATCACCCGCCTGCGCGAGCGCGGCTTCAACCAGGCGGTCCTCCTCGCTCGCAGGCTCGGTCGCGCCCGCGGCCTGCCGGTCGCGAGCCGCGCACTCGTCCGCCTGCGGGCGACACATGCACAGCCCGGCCTAGGGGCCACGGCGCGGCGACGGAATCTCGCCGGCGCCTTCGCGCTGCGGCCCGGGATCGCCGTCGCCCGCCGTCCCGTCGTGCTCGTCGACGACGTGCTCACGACGGGCGCCACGGCCGACGCGTGCGCCAGAGTGCTGCTGGCCGCCGGCGCTCCGCGCGTGGACGTGTACACAGTCGGCCGCGCGCCATGACTCGCCCTTGAGGGGTCCCCGGGCGGACGATAAAGGAGGGCAGTGATCGCCCTCGGCGTGCTGGTGTCGGGCTCGGGCACCAACCTGCAGGCGATCCTCGATCGGGTCGCCGCGAAGCGGCTCGACGCCCGCGCCGCCATCGTCGTCTCGAACCGCCCGGGCGTCCGCGCCCTCGAGCGCGCGGCCGCTGCGGGGGTACCGACCTGCGTCGTCGACCATCGCACGTTCGCCCGGCGCGAGGCCTTCGACGCCGCGCTCGTCGAGAAGCTCCGCCAGGCCGACGTCGAGCTCGTGGTCCTCGCGGGGTTCGACCGATTGGTCAGCCGCGTCCTCCTCGGCGCGTTCCCACAGCGCGTGATCAACATCCATCCCGCGCTCCTGCCTGCGTTCAAGGGCCTGCACGCGCAGCGAGACGCGCTCGAGTACGGCGTGAAGCTCGCCGGCGCGACCGTCCACCTGGTCGACGAGGAGACCGATCACGGGCCGATCGTCGTCCAGGGGGCCGTCGTCGTGCGCCCGGACGACACCGAGGAGACGCTCCGGGAACGCATTCTCGCGATCGAGCACGAGATATACCCCGCGGCCATTCAACTGTTCGCGGACGGCCGGATCGAGGTCCGCGGACGGCTGGTCGTGGTTCGGGGCGAGCCGCCGGGCACCGCGTCATCGCTGATCGGCTGGTGAGCGTCCCGAATTTCCGCCGGCGCTCCGTTGAAATCTAGTGATTTCGCTGGTAAACACCCGGCGGTCCCAACCAATGCAGCCTCTCCCAGGACGGGATCGAGGAGTCGATACGATTCTCGCCGACGTTCGCTCCCTGGCGGACCGCGGCGATCACCACACGATCATCGAGCGCTACGGCACGCTCGACGACATGCCCGCCGAGGAAACCTGGCACTCGACGGAGCTCCTCTACGAGATCGGCCGCTCGTTCGGCATGCTCGGCAACGAGGAGAAGGTCGAGCGCTACCTGCTGCGGTGCGCCGAGCTGGCTCCGCGGCGCGCGGCCGTCTTCCATTGCGCCATCGGCTGGTACTTCCAGCGGAAGAAGAAGTGGACCAAGGCGCTGCGCTGGTACGACCGGGCGCTGGCGTCGTTTCCCACCTACCACCTCTGCCTCTTCCGCCGCGGCTACTGCCTGGAGAAGCTCCACCGTCCACGGGAGGCCGTCGAAGCGCTCGTTCGTGCGCGGGAGATCTGGGAGCACGCCCCGTCCGAGCAGCGCCAGCGGGGGCGCGGCGTGCAGGTCCAGGTCCTCTTCCACCTCTCGCGGGGGTTCCGCGACCTCGGGGAGTTCGAGCAGGCGGCCGGGGCGCTCGACATCTGCTGGGAGCTCGACGCGCACAACGATCCCCCGGCCATCCGGGGCGAGCACCGCCTCGCCTGCCGGGGCGAGCTGGCACTCAGGCGGGGGGATCTCGACGTCGCCCTGGCGACCTTCTCCGAGGCCCGGGACCTGGACCCGTCGTCCAGCTACCTCTGGGAGCGGCTCGGCCGTGCCCATGAGCTGCGGGGCGACCACGCCGAGGCGGAGCGGTGCTACCGCCATGCCGCAGGTCTGCCGCGGGGCGCCTTCGCCGCGCTCGCCCTGGGGCGCTTCCACCTGGGCATCACCCACGACCTACCCTCGGCGGCGGCTGCGCTCGCCGAGGCGCTGGCGGGGCTCCGCGGCGCCGAGCCGCTGGTGCGGCTCGAGCTCGCGCGGCTCGAGCTGGCCTGCAGCCGCCCGCGCGCCGCGCTGGAGCAGGTGGGGCGGGCGCTCGATTGCCGCCGCGACCAGGGCTTCGCCGAGGGCTCGCGCCTGGCCGCCGAGGTCGCCGAGCGTCTCGGGCGAAACGACGAGGCGGTCCGCCACCTGGAGCAGGTCGCCCGCCTCACGCCCGGTGACGGCGCCATCCTCGCGCGCATCGAGGAGCTGGCGCGCCGGCCGGCCGCCGACACCGAGCCGCCGCTCGATGCCCAGCTGCCGCCGGCACTCGCCCTCCTCATGGACACCTCCATCGCCACTCCGAGCCGCGAGCGCGTGCAGGGCATCATCGACCGCTTCTTCGTCGAGAAGGGGTTCGGCTTCGTGCAGTACGGGGAAGGCCGCTCCATCTTCTTCCATGTCACCCAGTGCGAGGACCTGCCCGCTCCGGCCCCGGGCGTGCGCGTGAGCTTCGTCGTCGGCCACAACCCGAAGAAGGGAAAGCCGCAGGCGGAAGCCGTCCGCTTCGAGCACTGACGACGAAAGCTGCGGACGATGCCTGAAGACGTCGTCCTCAGAACGCCGACGGAGGACGAGGAAGAGGAGTTCCTGCACGCCCACCGCGCCACGTCGCCGGAGATCCCATCCTTTCTGCACTATTACGACGATGGCATGCCGTTCCGCCGCTATCTCGAGGTGCTCGCGGAGCAGGCGCGCGGGCTGAACCTTCCCCCCAACCACGTCCCCTCGACCTTTCTCTTCGCTTTCGTCTCTCACCGAATCGTCGGGCGGGTATCGATTCGTCATTTCCTGAATGCATTTCTGGAGCGGGTTGGCGGGCACATCGGGTACGCGGTCGTGCCCGAATTCCGTCGGCGGGGCTACGCCACCACGATCCTGCGCCTGGCGCTGCGAACCGCCTCCGAGAAGCTCGGCATCCGCCGCGTTCTGGTTACCTGCGATGACGACAACATCGGCTCGATCAAGACGATCGAGAACTGCGGTGGCATCCTCGAGAACATCGTGACGGGGCCGGACCTGGAGACACCCAAGCGCCGTTACTGGATACAAGCGGCCTAGCGCGAGTCGCGATAGAATCGCGCCAGCGCGGTCGGTGAGATCCCAGCGTAGTACGCGAGTCTCAGCGACCACATGAGCAGCACCGTGCGCCAGAAGCCGTCCCGCTCCCAGCGGCGGGCGGAGGTGACGACGCGCTCGTCGAGCGCAGCAACACGCCCGCTGCGCTTCAGTCGGCGCATGAGGTCGATGTCCTCCATCAAGGGCAACGGTGCGAAGCCGCCGAGCGCTTCGAAGACGGAGCGCCGGACGAAGATTGCCTGGTCGCCCGTCGCGACGCCGGTGAGGCGAGAGCGCCCGCTGATGAGGCGCTCGGTCAGCCGGTAGCGCCAGCCGGGCGCATCCAGCGCCACCGCGAAGTGGCCTCCGACCACGTGCGGGTCGGCGAGCGCCCGTGCTACCGCGTCGGCGAAGCCGTCGGGCAGCTGCGTGTCGGCATGCAGGAAGAGCAGGATGTCACCGCGCGCGGCCGCGGCGCCGGCGTTCATCTGCGCGGCGCGGCCGCGCGGCGCGCGCACTACCGCGTCCGCGAGACGCGCGGCGACGTCTCGCGTCGCGTCACGGCTCTCGCCGTCGGCGACGATCAGCTCGCCGGCGCCGCGCTCGCGCGCCGCGATGAGCGTTTGCGCCAGGGACGTTGCTTCGTCCAACGTCGGAATGACGATGGATATCTCGATCGACGACGTTGCAACCACTCTGACCACCCGATAGAACGCTCGTACAGGATGCCTGACGGGGCAGCCACCGGAGGCAAACGCGTCGAGTCCCGCGACGCGGTCGTCATCCGATTCGCCGGCGATTCAGGGGACGGCATGCAGGTGACTGGCATGCAGTTCACCACGGAGTCCGCGCTGGCCGGCAACGACCTCGCCACCCTGCCCGACTTCCCCGCCGAGATCCGCGCGCCGGCGGGCACGCTCGCCGGCGTCAGCGCCTTCCAGCTGAACTTCTCGTCGCGCGAGGTCTTCACGCCCGGCGACGATCTCGACGTGCTCGTCGCCATGAACCCCGCGGCGCTGCGCGTCAACATCGACGACCTGAAGCCCGGCGGCATCCTCATCGTCGACCGCGAGGGATTCAACGAGCAGAACCTGACGAAGGCGGACTACGAGCGAAATCCGCTCGAGGACGGCTCGCTCGCGCGCTACCAGGTCTTCCAGGCCGACGTCACACGCCTCACGACGTCGGCGCTGAAGGAGCTGAACCTCTCGGCGCGCGCCGTCTTCCGCTGCCGGAACTTCTTCTGCCTCGGCATGACGTCCTGGCTCTACCACCGCCCGATCGCGGCCGCCGAGGCGTGGATCAGCGACCGCTTCAGGAAGACGCCGGAGATCGTCGACGCGAACCTGCGCGCGCTCCGCGCCGGCCATGCGTTCGCGGAGAACTCGGAGCTGTTCGCGGTCTCGTACGACATCCGACCCGCCACCATTCAGCCGGGCCGCTACCGGAACATCACGGGCAACACGGCCACCGCGCTCGGGTTCATCGCGGCGGCGCAGCGCGCCGGCAGGCCGCTCTTCCTCGGTAGCTACCCCATCACGCCGGCGAGCGACGTGCTGCACGAGCTGTCGGGCCTGAAGCAGTTCGACGTCTACACGTTCCAGGCCGAGGACGAGATCGCCGGCATCGGCGCGGCCCTCGGCGCCGCGTTCGGCGGCTCGATCGCCATCACCACGACGAGCGGCCCGGGCATGAACCTCAAGGCCGAGACGGTCGGTCTGGCGCTCGCCGTCGAGCTGCCGCTGGTGATCACCGACATCCAGCGCGCCGGGCCGTCGACCGGCATGCCGACGAAGACCGAGCAGGCGGATCTCCTGATGGCGATGTACGGCCGCCACGGCGAGGCGCCGGTCCCGATCCTCGCCGCGGCGACGCCCGCCGACTGCTTCCACATGGCCTTCGAGGCCGTGCGCATCGCGGTCCGCTACATGACGCCGGTGATCCTGCTGACCGACGGCTATCTCGCCAACGGGGCCGAGCCGTGGCTCCTGCCCGACAGCGGGGCACTCCCCGAGATCCCCGTCCGCTTCCGGAGCGACCCGGCGGGCTTCTTCCCGTACCTCCGCGACGAGGAGACCCTCTCGCGGCCGTGGGTCATTCCGGGCACGCCGGGGCTCGAGCACCGCATCGGCGGGCTCGAGAAGGACTACCTCACCGGCAACGTCAGCTACGCGCCCACGAACCACGAGCAGATGATCCGCGTGCGTGCGCGGAAGATCGCCGGCATCACGCGCGAGATCCCGCCGACGGAATGCTTCGGGCCCGAGAGCGGTGATCTCCTGCTCCTCGGCTGGGGCAGCACCTACGGCGCCATCCGGCAGGCCGTGACCGAGCTCAATGCCGCGGGCCATCGCGTCGCCCACGCGCACGTCCGCCACCTGAACCCGCTGCCGCCCGACCTGGGCGACATCCTCCGCCGCTACCGCGCGGTGCTCGTGCCCGAGATGAACCTGGGGCAGCTCGTCCGCCTCGTGCGCGCCGAGTACCTCGTGGACGCGATCGGCTTCAACAAGGTCCAGGGCCGGCCGTTCAAGGTGGCGGAGCTCGTCACGCGGAGCATGCGGCTCCTCGAGGGAGGTCGCTAGTGTCGGCGCCCGGCGAGCAGAAGCTCGGGAAGAAGGACTTCGTCTCCGACCAGGACGTCCGCTGGTGCCCGGGCTGCGGCGACTACGCGATCCTGTCGCAGGTGCAGAAGGTGCTCCCCGATCTCGGCATTGCGCGCGAGAACTTCGTCTTCATCTCGGGCATCGGCTGCTCGAGCCGCTTCCCGTACTACGTCAACACGTACGGTTTCCACTCGATCCACGGGCGCGCACCGGCCATCGCCACGGGGCTCAAGATCACGCGGCCCGAGCTCTCGGTGTGGGTCGTCACCGGCGACGGCGACGCGCTCTCCATCGGCGGGAACCACCTGATCCACGTGCTGCGACGAAACCTCGACCTGAACATCCTACTCTTCAACAACCGCATCTACGGGCTCACGAAGGGGCAGTACTCTCCCACGTCCGAGCCCGGGAAGGTCACGAAGTCGACGCCGGCAGGCTCGCTCGACCATCCGTTCGACCCGATCGCGCTCGCCCTCGGTGCCGACGCGAGCTTCGTCGCCCGCAGCGTCGACGTCGAGACGAAGCACCTGCAGGAGATCCTGCGCCGCGCGCACCAGCATCGCGGCGGCTCGTTCGTCGAGATCCTCCAGAACTGCAACGTCTTCAACGACGGCGCCTTCGCCGACGTCACCGAGAAGACCACGAAGGCCGATTCGACGCTCGTCCTCGAGCACGGGAAGCCGCTCATCTTCGGCAAGAACCGCGATCGCGGCATCCGCCTCCGCGACTACCAGCCCGAGGTGGTGACGCTCGGCGACGGGATCACCGAGGCCGACATCCTCGTCTACGACGAGAAGAACCCGGCCATGGCCTACCTGATCGCGCGCCTCGGCCCGCCGCGCTTCCCGACCCCGATCGGGGTGTTCACCGCGGTCGAGCGCCCCTGCTACGAGGACGGGGCGGCCGCGCAGGTCGCCGCCGCGAAGGCGAAGACGCCGCCGGATCTGGCCGCGCTGTTCGAACGCGGCGATACCTGGACCGTCTCCTAGCCGTCACCGCCGTCGGCCGCCGTTTCGCGAAGGGGTAGCCCATGGAGTTCGGGGTCTTCGTCGCCACCAAGATCGACGACTGGCAGCTCATCCGCGAGGCGGAGGCGCTCGGCTACGACCGTGCGTGGGTCCCGGACTCCCAGATGATCTGGTCCGACTGCTACGCGACGCTCGCGCTCGCCGCGGCGAACACCACGCGGATCAGGCTGGGTACCGGCGTGGCGATCCCGGGCACGCGCATCGCCCCCGTGACCGCGCACTCGATCGCGTCGATCAACCGCCTCGCGCCCGGGCGTGTCTTCCTCGGCATCGGGACCGGCCACACCGCGATGCGCGTGATGGGAATGGATCCCATGCCCGTCCGCGCGTTCCGCGAGTACGTCCGCGTCGTGCGGTCACTGTTGCGAGGTGAGGAAGTCGAGTACACGCAGGACGGGGTGGCGCGGACGATCCGCTTCCTCCATCTCGACCGGGGATTCATCGATGTGGAGCACTCCGTTCCGATCTACGTCGCCGCCAACGCGAAGCGCGTTCTGGAGATGACTGGCGAGCTCGGCGACGGCCACGTCGCCATGGGGAACCAATACCCGCGTGTGCTCGCGCGGCATGTCGAGACGATCCGCGCCGGCGCCGCGAAGAGCGGCCGGGTTCTGCCGGCGGGCTTCCATACCGCCGCGCTCACGACGGCCGTCGTCCTGCGGCCGGGCGAGCGCGTCGACTCGGAGCGGGTCGTCGAGCAGTGCGGATCGCAGGTTGGCGCCGCGCTGCACTACGCATACGAGGTGTGGTCGAAGACGCGGGACGACGCCGCGATCCCCGCCGGGCTGACGAACGTCTGGCAGGAGTACGTCGACTACGTGGCGGCGATGGAGACACCCGCTGCGAAGCGGTATCTCCAGATCCACGAGGGGCACTGCACGTACCTCGTCCCGGCCGAGCGCCGCTTCGTCACCGCGGAGACGATTCGCGCCAGCGCGATGGTGGGTGAGCCCGACGACCTGATCGCCCAGATCCGGGACGCGGAGCGGGCGGGGCTGAGTGAGATCGGGCTGCTGCCGGCCAGGGCCGCCGCGCGGACGGTCCTGCGGGAATTCGCCGAGTCCGTGATCGCGCGCTACTGAGAACGCCGCGCGCCGGTGTCCGTGCGGCTCAGAGCCGCCGGAGCTTCCGCATCAGGCTGCCCAGCCGCACGATGTCGATCGGCTTCCCGCCCGTCAGCGCCGCGCCGCCGTTGGAGATGATGAGATGCCGCGCGCCGGCGTCGACCAGCGGCCGCACCTGCTCGCAGATCTCGTCGGGACTCCCGGCGAAGAGCGCCTCGTCGATCATCTCGGGCGTGACGTCGCGCACCGCCTGGTCGAGCTCCTCGTCGGTCACGCGCGGCGGGACGATGTCGATGAAGCCCTTGTGGTCGTCCCCGAGCGGGTGGCGTTTCCCGTGCGCCTTCCACGCCTCGGCGGGAAGCAGCAGCGCCATCGCCGCGCCGAGCCGGCTCTTCATGACCAGGTCGAGGATCTGCGCCCTGCTCTCGCCGATCGCGGTGAGGAGCGTCTGGCCGGGCACGAAGTGGTCGAACGAGCGCTTGGCCTCGGCGGCCGCCGCACGGATCGCGCCGAGGCGGCGGCCGTACTCGTCGGCCTTGACGCGCACGGCCGGCACCCAGCCGTCGCCGAAACGGCCGGTCAGACGCAGCATGCGCGGCGCGTGCGCGGCGATCCAGATCCGCGGCGCCCGGCCCTTGTAGAGCGGCAGGTTGAACACTGCGTCGCGGAGCGTCCAGAACTTGCCGGTGTAGGACACCGGCCGGCCGCCGCTCTCCCAGAGGAGCCGGATGATCGTCAGCGCCTCCTCGAGCCGGGCCACCTGCTTCTCCCAGGGCAGCCCGTAGGGCTCGACGTTCTCGCGCTCGCCGTTCCCGATGCCGAGGATCGCGTGCCCGCGCGAGATGTGGTCCAGCGTCACGAACGACTGCGCCAGCGACATCGGATGCTTCCGGATCGCCTCGGTCACGAGCGTGCCGACGTCGACGCCGCGGATGCGGGTGGCCGTCACCGCGAGGATCTGCAGCGGATCGAAGTAGGCGTCCGGCGAGTGGATCGCCTTGGCGGCCTCGGTGATCTCGGGCTTCCACACCCGAGCAGGGATGAAGCCCATGTAGTGGTCCTGGACCCACAGCGAGCGCGCGCCGAAGAGGCGTCCGAGGCGCATCCCCATGCGCACGAGCCAGAGGGGATGGATCGTTCCGTCCTGATAGCCGACCGTGACGCGCCCCATGCGGGGCCACCAATCACGTTCGACCGGCAGAAGCCAAGAGCCGGACCGGCGGCGTCAGCCCCCGTCTCGCCCGTGCCACACGTCCTGCTGCGCCGGTGACGGCGGCACGGTGAGCACGTCGTTGGGGAAGAAGTCGACGATGTAGTTGACGACGTCCTTCACCGACACGACGCCGACCGGGTGTCCGGCGGTGTCCACGAGGGGCACGTGCCGGAAGCCACCGACACTCATCTTGTTGAGCGCATAGACGATCGGGTCGTCGGGCGAGAGCGTCTCGGGCTCCGGGGTCATGACGTCGCGGAGCGGTTGCGTCGAGCGCGGTCCGTCCACGCGCATCAGGAGGTCTCGTTCGGTGAGGATTCCAACCAGCCGCTCGTTCTCGACCACCAGGATGCACCCGACACGATGCTCGCGCATGAGGTGCCAGGCGGCCTCCACGGAGTCGTTCGGGGTGAGAGCCAGCGGCGCACGAGGCTTGGGCCGTAGTAGGCGGATGGGTTCGCGAATCATCCGCTGATCGAGCACACGCGCGGTGCCTTCGGAGCCATCGAGGAGCTCTGCTTCTTCCTCGAGCCATTCTTCCGTCATGGCGCCCTCCCAGTGTACGGGCCGTCGCTCACCCGAAGTGTCCACCCGCCCCGGAACAGCTGTCAAGTAGGCGCGAGAAGCGCGGTCAGGTCCCTGCGATCAGCGCGTGCGTCCGCGGCAGCACGACCTCCCCTCGTTCGAGGAGCCGGCCGAGCCGCTCGAGGTCCCGCGGCTCGTCGACGTCGAAGGTGGGCGGCAGGAGGTGCGTCGCGAGCCCGAGGCCGGCGGCGCGCTCGCGCGTGGCCTCCAGCACCCCGGCGGTCCCCCAGGGCACGCCCGCGAAGAGCTCCGGGATCGGCCGGGGGAGACCGATCAGGTAGTAGCCGCCGTCCTCCGCCGGGCCGACGACCACGCGCGTAGCGGCCATCTCTGCGGCCTCCGCCAGGCTCGCCGCGGGCACGTGCGGGACGTCGGCCCCGATCATCAGGACCGGCGTCGCGTCCTCGGCGAAGGCAGCGGCCATCGCGTTCGCCATGCGCTCGCCGAGGTCGTCACCGACCTGCGCGATGCAGCGAGCGTGCGGGAGCAGCGCGGGAAACGGCGCCGCGGCCGGCGTGTAGGCCCAGAGCACGTCGTAGGGCAGCGCACCGAGCCGATCTGCCAGGTCGAGCACGAAGGCGTGATGGAGCGCGCAGGCGTGGTCCTCTCCCAACACCGCCGCGAGCCGCGTCTTCACGCGGCCCCGCTCGGGATGCCGCGCCATGACGATCACCCGGCTACGGCGCCGGTTTGAACGACTCGACATAGCGGACGACCTCGTCGATCTCCGCGTCCGACAGGACGCCCTTGAAGGGCGACATCATCGTGCCGGGCCGTCCCTGCTCGACCGTCATTCGGAGCGACGCCCGCGTGCGCCCGCGCCAGAACGACGGGTCGCGGAAGTTCCGCGGCTTCGGCTCGATGGCCGCGGCCGCGGGGCCGTCGCCGCTACCCTCGGAGCCGTGGCAGGGCGCGCAGCGGATCTCGTAGACGGCCTTGCCGTCGTCGGCGGCGAAGGCCGGCGCCGCCGCCAGCGCGAGCGCCAGCGCGAGGCTACTGCGCCGCATCCGGCTCGGCGAGGTCGCGCAGCTCGCCCGCCGCGTCGAGCGCGGCCAGCTCCTCGAAACCGCCGATCGAGCGCCCGTCGATGAAGATCTGCGGCACCGTGCGGCGCCCCGTTCGCTCCATGATCTCGGCGCGGAGCTCGTCATCCTCGCTCAGATCGAATTCGGTGTAGGCGATGTGGCGTTCCGCGAGCAGACGCTTGGCGCGCACGCAGAAGGGGCAGCTCGGCGTCGTGTAGAGCTCGACCCTCGGCATTCCGGCGAAGCTAGACCGCGCCCCCGACCGTCGCAAGCGCGTTGACAGCGCACCACCCCGCCGTTACCGTCCCGCGATGGCCGATTCGCGCGCGCTCGACGCGCTGGGGAAACTGGTCGACGTGATGGCGCGCCTGCGCGGCCCCGGCGGCTGTCCATGGGACCGCGAGCAGACGCCGGAAACGCTCCGCCCCTACATCCTCGAGGAGGCGTACGAGGTCCTCGAGGCCATCGACCGCGGCGATGCGGCCAGCCTGCGCGACGAGCTCGGCGACCTCCTGCTGCAGGTGGTCTTCCAAGCCGAGCTCGCCGCCGAGGGCGGCCGCTTCACGATCGCCGACGTCGCGCAGGCCATCACCGACAAGCTCGAGCGCCGCCATCCCCACGTCTTCGGCTCCGTGCAGGTGGACGGCGCCGACGACGTCGTGCGCAACTGGAAGCGGATCAAGGCCGAGGAGCGCCGCGCCGCGGGCGACGACGCGCTCTTCGCGGGCGTGCCGGCTGCGTTGCCGGCGCTCGCACGCGCCCAGCAGCTCGGCGAGCGCGCGGCCCAGTCGGGACTGGACTGGGAGGACACACGCGGGCCGCTGGAGAAGGTGCGGGAGGAGCTCGGCGAGATCGAGGCCGCGCTCGCCCAGGGCGACCGCGAGGGCGCCGCCCGCGAGCTCGGCGACCTCCTGCTCGCGGTGACCAGCGTGGCCCGCCACCTCGACGTGCCGGCGGAGATGGCCCTCCGGGGCGCAACCGACCGCTTCGTCGCGCGGGCCCGCCGCGTGGAAGCGGCGGCGCGCGCGACCGGACGCACGCTCGATCAGCTCACGCCCGAGGAGATCGACCGGCTCTGGGAGCGGGCAAAGGCCGAGGCCCGTTGACGGTCCTCGGAGGCCGTGGTAGCTGCCCTGCCCCGTGGCGAATCATGCGTCAGCCCTGAAGCGGCACCGTCAGAACGAGAAGCGCCGGCACCGGAATCAGGCCATCAAGACGCGCCTCCGGCACCTCGTGCGGGCGGTCCGCGAGGCGCTCACGGCGCGTGACCCCAACACCGCGGCGGCCCGGCTCGTCGACGCCGCGCGCGCGCTCGACAAGGCCGCCACCAAGGGCGTCGTGCACCGGCGAAACGCGTCGCGCCGCATCGCCCGCCTGACGCACGCCGTCGGGCAGCTCAAGACCGGGAGCTGACCGAAGCGATCTCCAGGAGCGCCGCCTCGAAGGCGGCCTCCGGCGGAGCCGGGCTCTTCAGCTCGAGGTCGAGCCGCCGCAAGATCCAGAGGGCCTGCACGAGGTCGCGAGCCCTCCCGCGATGCTGGCGCTTGCCGACCAACCAGGCGGGCATGCCGAGGCGGCGGGAGATGTCGTCGTCCTTCAGCCCCGCTTCCTTGAGCTCCGCGATGTGGAGCGCGCCCCGCACGTTGGAGGCGAGGAAGGCGAGCAGGCGGACGGGCGGCTCCCCGTCCGCGAGGATCCGCCGCAGCATCGCGGACGCGCCGGCCCGGTCGCCGGCGGCGAGGCGATTCGTCAGCTCCCACACCTCGTGCATCCGAGTCGCGGGCACGACGGCCTCCACGTGCGCCAGCTCGATCCGCTTCCCGGCGCCGGCATGGAGCGACAGCTTGTCGAGCTCGGCCGCAAGCACGCCGAGGCTCGCGCCGCTGCGCTCGACGAGGGCCGCCGCGGCCGCGCCGGCGATCTGATGCCCGCGCTCGCGCGCCAGCCATTCGACCCAGGGCTGCGCCGCGCGCGGCTCGACGAGCGGCAGCTCCAGCACCGCGCCCGCCTTCGCACACGCGGCGGCGAGCCGCCGCACCTTGCTCGCGTCCCTGGCGACGAGGACGAGGCTCCCCCCCGCCCCGAGCGACGGCAGCAGGGCGAGCACGCGGTCCACGACCTCGTCGCCCAGCGCCTCGACGTTGCGGACGACCAGCACCTGCGGTCCGCCGAAGAGCGGCGGCGACAGGAGATCGTCGAGCGCGGCGACGACGTCGCCCTCGCCGTCCGCCCAGAGCGTCCGCCACGTCCCGGTCCCTCCCTCGCCGAGCAGCCGGCCGCGGAGGATCTCGAGCACGCGCCCGACGAGGTAGGCCTCGTCGCCGTGCACCAGGTAGACGGGCCGCGGGCGCCCGCGCCCGAGGTCGTCGAGGAGCCTCGGCTCCGGGCCGACGGAGCGGCCGCGGCTCAGAAGCCCTCCACCGCGCGCTGATAGACGTCGTGCGCCAGCAGATCGAGGAGGCCGCGGAGCGCATCGCGCCGCCGCGCGCCGCCGATCTGCACGTTGGTGAGGTTCACGAGATCGCGGCTGTCGATCGTGCCGCGCTGGAAGTTCGGCGAGCTGGTGACCACCACGCCGCTCACGGCGCCGAAGTCCTGCGTCGCCTGGAGGAGCGGCGTGTCGTTCACGACGCGGCCCGTCGCGCGCTCGGTCAGGCGGAACGACACCTGGAGGATGCCCTGGTACTGCACGGCCTCGTCGGTCGCGCTGAAGGCGACCGGGACGGAGGCGAAGCGCCTGATGTCGCCGCTGAGGACGAGATCCGGGTCCGTGTCGACCACCTTGAGCGTGCCCCGGCGGCGGAACTCGTCCTCGACCGCGCGCTGCAGGCGCACCTCGAGGCCGTGCTCGCGCGTGTGGTTGTGGAAGCGGTTGATGCTCACCGTCCGCACGCCGTCCGGCAGGGCCGCGGTGTCGCCGCCGAGGGAGTAGCCGCAGCCGGTCGCGGCCGCGAGGAGGCCGAGGAGAACGCGGACGGCCCTCATATGACGAGGCTCACCAGGCGCCCCGGGACGACGACGTGGCGCTTCACGGGCCGGCCGCCGAGGTGGCTCTGCACCTGCGCGTCGGCGAGCGCCGCCGCGACGACGTCGCCTTCGGGCGCGTCGGCGGAGACGGTGATGCGGCCGCGGAGCTTGCCGTTCACCTGCACGGGCAGCTCGATCAGGTCGCGCACGAGCGCCTTCGGGTCCGCGCTCGGCCACGCCTCCGTGTCGAGCGCCGAGCCGTGGCCGGTCGCCTCCCACAGCTCGGCCGCGAAGTGCGGCACGAGCGGCGCGAGGAGGAGGAGCAGCGCGTCGACCGCCTCGCGCAGGACCGGCCCGCTGGCGCCCTCGGCCGCGGTGAGCCCGGTCCGATGCTCCATGATGGCGGAGATCGCGGTGTTGAAGTGGAAGCGGGTCGCGAGGTCCTGGTGCACCCGCTGGATGGTATGGTGCGTGAGGCGGTGCAGCTCGCGATCGGCGGCCGACAGCGGCTCCGGGAGCGGCGTGCCCGGGGCCGGCAGCTTCGGGAGGAGCGACTGCACGAGCCGCCAGACGCCGTTCAGGAAACGGCTCATGCCCTCGACGCCCTGGTCGCTCCAGTCGAGGTCCTTCTCCGGGGGCGCCGCGAAGAGGCAGAAGAGCCGCACCGTGTCGGCGCCGTAGCGCGCGACCAGCTCGTCGGGATCGACGACGTTGCCGCGGGACTTGCTCATCGCGGCGCCGTCCTTGATCACCATCCCCTGCGTGAACAGGCTCGCGAACGGCTCGTCGAGCTTCACGAACTCGAGGTCGCGCAGCACCTTGGTGAGGAAGCGCGAGTACAAGAGGTGAAGGATCGCGTGCTCGATGCCGCCGATGTACTGGTCGACGCCACGCGTCCCGAGCCAGTAGTCGAGCTCGCGCGGGTCGAACGGCGTCGTCGCGTCGCGGGGAGAGACGTAGCGCGCAAAGTACCACGACGACTCGACGAACGTGTCCATCGTGTCGGTCTCGCGCCGCGCCGGCTTCCGGCAGCGCGGGCAGGCCGTCTCCACGAACGCCCGGTGCGCCGCGAGCGGCGAGCCGCCGACGCCCGTCAGGACCACGTCCTCGGGCAGCACGACGGGCAGCTGATCCTCGGGCACCGGCACAACGCCGCAGCCCTCGCAGTAGACGACCGGGATCGGTGCGCCCCAGTAGCGCTGCCGCGAGATGCCCCAGTCGCGGAGCCGGAACGACACCGTCGGGCCGCCGAGCTTGCGCTCGGCGAGCCACGCGGCGATGCGCGCCTTCGCCGCCTCGCTCTCGAGCCCGGTGAAGTCGCCGGACTCCACGAGCGAGCCCGGCCCTTCCCACGCCTCCTGCATCGACGCCGGGTCGAGGCGCTCGCCGGGCGGCTGCACCACCACGCGGACCGGGAGGCCGTACCTCCGCGCGAACTCGAAGTCGCGCTGGTCGTGCGCGGGCACCGCCATCACGGCGCCCGTCCCGTACTCCATGAGGACGAAGTTGGCGACGAAGATCGGGATGCGCGCGCCCGTGATCGGATGGCGGCAGTACGCGCCGGTCGCGACGCCCTCCTTCGTGGCCGCGCGCTCGGCCCGCGCCTGCCCGCGGACGCGCGCCGCGAGCGCCGCGACCTCCCGCTCGGCGGGCGTGCCGGCCACCAGCTGCGGCACCAGCGGATGCTCGGGCGCGAGGCTCATGAAGGTCACGCCGAAGAGCGTGTCGGGACGCGTCGTGAACACCGTGAGGTCGCCGCCGCGCTCGAGCGGGAAGCGGATCTCCGCGCCGACGCTCTTCCCGATCCAGTTGCGCTGCATGGTGACGACCCGCTCGGGCCAGCCGGGGAGCCCGTCGAGGTCGCGGAGCAGCTCGTCGTTGTAGGCGGTGATGCGGAAGAACCACTGCTCGAGGTCGCGCTCGACCACCGTCGAGTCGCAGCGCCAGCAGCGGCCGTCGATCACCTGCTCGTTCGCCAGCACGGTGTTGCACTGCGGGCACCAGTTGACGACCGAACGCCTGCGGTACGCGAGCCCGCGCTCCAGCATGCGCAGGAAGAAGAGCTGCTCCCAGCGGTAGTACTCGGGGTCGCACGTCGCCAGCTCACGGTCCCAGTCGTAGGAGAAGCCGAGCCGTTGGAGCTGCGCCCGCATGTGCGCGATGTTGTCGTACGTCCAGCGCGCTGGATGCACGTTGTTCTTGATGGCGGCGTTCTCGGCCGGGAGGCCGAAGGCGTCCCAGCCGATCGGATGCAGGACGCTGTACCCCTGCATCCGCTTCACGCGCGCGATGACGTCGCCGATCGAGTAGTTCCGCACGTGCCCCATGTGCAGCCGCCCGGACGGATACGGGAACATCTCCAGGACGTAGTACGGGGGCCGCGCGGCGTCGGCCCGCGCGGCGAACGCGCGGCTCTCGGCCCAATGCTTCTGCCAGCGTGCCTCGACCGCCTGGGCGTCGTATCGGCTCGGCCGTTCCGCGCCCGCGGTCATTCCGGCCGCTCCGCCTTCTCCTTGTCCTTGGCGCCCACGGAGGTGGCGATGGCGTCGAGCACCCCGTTCACGAAGGCGGCCGAGTCCTCGCTCCCGAAGCGCCGCGCGATCTCGATCGCCTCGTCGATCGTCACCGACGCCGGGATGTCCGGGCACGCGAGCAGCTCGTACGTGGAGAGACGGAGCAGGCTCAGGTCGACGCGGGACAGGCGCGGCAGGCGCCAGTGCTGGCTGGCGGCGGTGATGAGCTCGTCGATCCGGTCCCGCTCCGACCGCACGCCGTCGATCAGCTCGCGCGCGAAGGCGATCGCCTCGGGGCTGCCGCCGAAGTGCGCGCCGACGCCGACGTCCTCCTCGCCCGTCAGGTCGAGCTGGTAGAGCGCCTGGAGCGCCAGCTCCCGGGCCTCGCGCCGGGTTCCCACGCCCTCAGAACCTCAGCACGGCGCGCAGCAGCTGGACCATCTCGAGCGCCGTCACCGCCGCCTCGTAGCCCTTGTTGCCGCGCGCGCCGCCGGCGCGCTCCAGCGCCTGAGCCATCGTCTCCGTGGTGAGGACGCCGAACCCGATCGGCACGTCGTGGGCGCGCGCGACGTCGGCGAGGCCGCGCGCCGCCTCGCCCGCGACGAACTCGAAATGCGGCGTCTCGCCACGGACGACGGCGCCGAGGCACACGATCGCGTCGTAGCGGCCGGTGGCGGCCATGCGCTGCACGCAGAGCGGCAGCTCGAAGGCGCCAGGCACCGTCGCGACGTCGATCGCGTCGTCCGCCACGCCGTGCTTGACGAGCGCCTCGAGGGCTCCTGCCAACAGGCGGTCGGTCACGGCCTGGTTGAAGCGCGCGAGCGCGACCCCGATGCGCAGGCCGTTCCCGGTCGGCTCGCCCTTGAAGTGACGTGGCACGAGCGCCGTCAACGCGACGGCAGCCCGGACAGGAGATGCCCGAGCTTCGTCTGCTTGGTGCGGAGGTACTCGATGTTGCCGGCGTGCGGCGGGACCTCGAGCGGCGCACGCGCCACGACGCGGACGCCGTAGGCCTCGAGCCCGCCGATCTTCTGGGGATTGTTCGTCAGCAGGCGCACCCGCTGCACGCCCAGGTCGCGCAGGATCTGCGCGCCGATCCCGTAGTCGCGGAGGTCCTCGCGGAACCCGAGCTCGAGGTTCGCCTCGACCGTATCGCGCCCGCGGTCCTGGAGCGCATAGGCGCGGATCTTGTTGGCGAGCCCGATGCCGCGCCCCTCCTGATGCAGGTAGACCAGCACGCCTCGGCCCGCCTCCGCGATGAGGGCGAGGGCGCGCTCGAGCTGATCGCCGCAGTCGCAGCGCTCGGAGCCGAGCACGTCGCCGGTGAGGCACTCGGAGTGGAGGCGGACGAGCGTGTCGTGATCGCCGCGCACGTCGCCGAGCACGAGCGCCATGTGCTGATAGCGGTCGATGCTCGTCTCGTAGACGATGGCGCGGAACGCCGGCCCGCCGCGCAGCGGCAGATCCGCTTCCGCCACCCGGCGGACGAGCGCGTCGGACTTGAGGCGCGCCTGGATCACGTCGGTGATCGTGAGCCGCGGGATGCCGTGCTCGGCCGACAGCGCCTCGATCTCGGCGGGGGTGGCCAGGTTGCCGGCCGGTCCCAGCACCGCGGACACGACCACGGCCGGGCCGACGCCGGCGAGGCGGCCGAGATCGCTCGTCGCCTCGGGGAGCGCGGCGCGGACGAGCGCGCCGCCGCGCGCGACCTGCATCGTGGTCACGTGTCCGGGCATGACGAGGTGGGCGGGCGTGGCATCGGGCGCGACGGCGGCGCGGACCGTCGTGGCTCGATCCGCGGCGCTGATGCCCGTCGAGACGCCGTCGCGGGCCTCGATGGAGGCACCGTACGTCGGCACGCCCCCGCGCGGTACCGGTCCCATCAGCGGGATGCCGAGGCGGCGCATGCGCTCGGCCGTGAGCACGAGGCACACGAGGCCGCGGGCGTGCGTCGCGAGGAAGTTGATGGCCTCCGGCGTCACGTGGGCCGCGGAGCACGCGAGGTACGCCTCCGGCGGCTCCGTCGCGCTGTCGACGACGAGCGCGAAGCCTCCGGCACGCATGCGCGCGAGCGCGTCCTGGACCGCTCCCGTCATCGCCGCGAACCCTACCGCGCGGACCGGGCCGAGGCAAAGGGCCGTGCGCTCCGCCCGCGCGCGTAGCGCAGGCGTGCCTCGAGCACGAGATCCGGGCCGATGCGGGTGACGGCGACGTGCTCCAGCCGGACCGCACCCGAGGGCCGGACGACGCCGAGATCCCCGATCGCGGGGACGCCGTCTCCGCCGAACAGGAGCGGGGCGAGGAAGAGGATCAGCCGGTCGGCGACCCCGGCGCGAATCGCTTCCGCGGCCACGGCGCCGCCACCCTCCACGAGGAGCGAGTTGATGCCGCGCGCGCCGAGGACGCGCGCGAGGTCCGCGAACGCCACCCGGCCGCGCCGCCCGGGCAGCAGGAGCACCTCGACGCCGCGCCGGCGGAGCGCCGCGACGCGCGCGGCCGGCGCGCCCTCGGGCGCGACGACGAGGGTCGGCGGCCCGCCGCGCGCGAGCACGTGCGCGCGTGCGGGCAGCGCGAGGCGCGCGCCCGCCAGCACGACGCGCAGCGGATCGTGGCCTCCGGGAAGCCGGCAGGTGAGGCGCGGATCGTCGGCACGTACCGTCCCCGCACCGACCAGGACGGCG
>Ga0111539_10002402_pt1 | contig 24901 bp, 19 predicted proteins | sample RhiMethybrSRZTD1_FD_79667 | JGI IMG/M metagenome (GOLD analysis project Ga0111539, IMG submission 79667) | Populus rhizosphere microbial communities from Tennessee, USA - Rhizosphere MetaG P. TD hybrid SRZTD1 (version 2) (version 2) | ecosystem: Host-associated > Plants > Roots > Rhizosphere >...
CGATCGATCGCCTTGCGGCACCTGCGCGTGATCGGCGGCGCGATCACGGTGGGGCGCCGCGGCCGGCCGACCGATGAACTGCGCGACCTCGCCGCTGATGGCTCGCTCAACATCGATGCAGACGCGCTGGTGGCGCGTGTCGATCGGCTCACCCTCCGTGACGTGCGAACGGGCATCGTCGTCCAGAACGGGTCCGCGACGATCAGGTCGTCGGACGACGGACTGGCGTTTGAGGACATGCAGGTCGCCACGACCGGCAGCCAGGCGAGTGGAACGCTGGTGTATCGAGGACGAGCCGACGCGCCCAGCCTCAAGGTGGATGTGGACGCGCCGCGCCTCAGCCTGCTGGAACTGCAGCCGCTGCTGCCGGAAGGCGTGCCTGGCGATCTCGTGTTGTCGGGCAGCGCGCATCTCGACGGGCCGCTGACGGCCACGCATGCGGTCGCCACGGTCGCCTCGAGCGCTGGTGCGATCGACGTGCGCGCAACCGGCAACCTGACGGACTTCCGTGAGCGCATCCGCGGCGAGTTGACCGTTGACCGGCTCGATCTCGCGGCGCTCACGCGGCGTCCCGACCTCCGCAGCCGGCTCACGGCGCAGGCGACGTTCGATGCGCGTCTGGACCCCGACGAGTGGGCACGTTCGCGTGTGGCGTTCGATTTGACGGCGAACGAAGCCGCGCTCGTTGGCTACCGCGCGAGCCGGCTGCGCGCGCGCGGCGTGTACGCTTCGTCGTCTCTCGATCTCAACGCGAGCGGAGTGGCGTACGGTGCGCCCGCTTCGTTCGCCGGCACCATCTCGCACCTGGCCGCCGGACGATCGCCGGTTGTGGACGGTGAAGGGAACGTCTCGCATCTCGACGTGCGTGCTCTGCCGTCAACGCTGCGGCCGATCGACCTCGCGACGGACATCACCGGCCGCTATCAGGTGACGTTCGATCGCGACGCCTGGCGTGTCAGCTTGCGCGCCGCCGAATCGCGAATCGACACGGCCACCATTCTTGACGGCGCGACGGCGACCGTGGCCACGCATGGCGATCGGCTCGCGGTCGAATTCAGCGGCGATGTCCGCGATGTGCCCGCGTCGCTGCTCCGGATTCCGGCGACGCGTCCGACGTCGTTCGGCGGAACACTCCGCACGGCGTTCGAGCTGCCGAGACGGAGCAGCGCCGGCTTCGACGTCGCGTCCATAGAAGGCGCCGCCTTCGCTTCGCTGGCGGGATCGACCGTCGAAGGCGCCGCGCTCGATCGGGCCGACGTTGACGTCAGCATGTCCAGCGGGCGCCTCGACGTGAGGAACCTGACCCTCCGTACAAACGGCATCGATCTGTGTGCGACAGGAATGCTCACGCTCGGCGATCGCGCGAGCGGAACGTCCGATCTGACGTACGTCCTCGACGTGGCCGATCTCACCGTGCTTCAGACCTACGGCGTCACGGGACTCTCCGGCGCCGCGCACGCGAACGGCCGCATCACGGGGCCGTTCGATCGACTGACCACCGCGGGCATGCTCAATGCCGATCGGATCAAGTACGGCGACACCGTGGACGCGCTGGCCCTGACGAGCAGTTTCACCGCGACGCTGCCCAGTCGCGCGGGCACGTTCACACTCGACGACCTGACGGCGACCGTCGACGGCGTGAGCACGTTCGTCACGATCAAGGGACAGGAGATCCAGCGGCTCGCGATCAAATCCACCTACGCCGCCGACCACATCGACGTGACAGCGAGGATCGAGCAGCCGAACCGGACGCTGGACGCGGACGGAACGCTGATCGTGCGGCCCGACCTTCACGAGGTCCGTCTCCGGCATTTCACCCTGGCGGCCGCGGGCGAGCCGTGGCGGCTCGCGAGCGACGGCGACGCCGTCATTCAGTACAACGCGCGCGAGGTGCGCATCGAGAACCTCGTGCTCGGACGCTCGAGCGAACGGGTGGCCGCCGCCGGGCTCGTTGCGCTCGAGCCTGACGCGACTCGGTCCGACGTCACCGTGCAGGCGACCGGCGTCCAGCTTGCAGATCTCTTCACGCTCCTCGAAGGCGCGCCGCGCGTGACCGGACTCGCCAACGGCGACGTGCGATTGACCGGGGCCCTCGCGGCGCCGTCGATCAAAGGAAAGATCGAGGTCACGAACGGTGATGTGCGCGGCGTGGCGTTCTCGCGCGCCGCGGCAGACGTGGCGCTCGCCAACAAGCGCGTGTCGATCGACGGGCGCGTGGATCAGCCCAACGGCATTTCGCTCACCGTCAACGGAGAGGCGCCGCTCGCGACCGATGCCGGCGACTTCGATCTGCGCGTCGCCACCCCCGGGATCGATCTGGGTCTCGCGCAGGCGTTTACGCAAGAGCTCGATCGCGTGCACGGTGCCGCCGCGGCGAACCTGCACATCACCGGGCCGATGTCCGGCGTGTCTCTCACAGGCGATCTCGCCATCTCGAACGGCGGTTTTCTTGTCGTGCCGACTGGCGTGGCCTATGAGTCGCTCAATGCGCGCCTGTCGCTGGCCGGGCACCGAGCCACGATTGCCGAGCTCTCACTGACCGATGACGACGGCCACCCGCTGACGGTGAAGGGCGGGGCAGATGTGTTTTCGGGCGAGGCGCCGCGCGTGCTTGATATCTCGATCGAGACCGACCAGCTGCACCTCGTGCACAACGACCTGGGTGAGCTCGCGATTACCGGCACCGCGCGCGCCCAGGGCGAACTCACTGCGCCCCAAGTCACGGGCGATCTCACGATTCATCGGGGACGCGTCGAGTTGGACTCGGTGTTGCGCTGGCTGAGCACCGGCACGCGCGTGGTGTCCACGATTCCGCCGGACGCGCCAATCGATCTCGAGAAGCTGAACGCGCCGCCGGCGCCGGCCGCGACGCCGCCCGCTGAATCAGGCATCGTCGAGCGCTCGGCGCCCGAATCAGACACGGGTCTGTTCTCGCGATCCTCACTCGCGCTCGTGCTGCACTTTCCCGACAACGTCATCGTGCGCGGGCGCAACGTCCGTACGGGGGCGGGCACCACGGCGCTCGGCGACATGAACCTGACGATCGGCGGCGAGGTCGAGATCCGCAAGAGTGCCGGGACGACGCCCGTTCTGATCGGATCGCTCGAGGTCGTGCGCGGCTACTACAGTTTTCAGGGCCGCCGTTTCGACGTGGCCCGCGGCAGCACGGTGGAGTTCCGCGGCGTGCAGCCCATCAACCCGCGACTCGACATCACCGGCCAGCGCGATGTGTCCGGCGTGATTGCCGAAGTGCACGTCCAGGGCACGATGCGTCGGCCGCGCCTGGCCCTGTCGAGCCAACCGCCGCTCGACGAAGCCGACATCCTCTCGCTCATCGTGTTCAACGAGCCGATCAACTCGCTCGGCGAGGGCGAGCAGGCGGCGCTGCTCGAGCGCGCCGGCAACATCGCGATTGGCGCGCTCGCGACCTCGCTTGCCGATTCCATTGGCCGGGCGCTCGACGTTGACCTGTTCGAGATCCGGCCCTCGCTTTCCGGCGAGGCGAGCACCGTGGACGTCGGCCGGCAGGTGAATGAGCGGCTGTTCGTCGGCTTCCGGCAGGAGTTCGGGCAGGGCGATGCGTCACGCCTCTCGTTCGAGTACCGGCTCACCGAGGCGCTGCGCGTGCTCACCACGTTCTCGCAGGGCGCGGATCGGTCGAAGCGCGTGCGCGATCGCGAAACGGCGGGCATCGATCTCATGTTCTTCATCCGCTACTGATCAGCCGCAATGGCCGCGAAGCAGGCGCAAGAAAGCAGGCCGATACCGAATGTAGGGACTGCAGTCCCCCTTTTCCCGGTGTACTCCTGACGAACTGCTGGCACACCGCTTGAATCGTTATTGGTCATGAGCGACCTTGGAAATCTCACCACGTGGGTGGCGATCATCGCGGTCGCCACGGGACTGCAGACGCTGCTTTTGTGTGGCATCGCCCTCGGCGCCTACCTGGGCTACCGGCGCATCGCCGCGCAGGTCGAGGCGATCAAGAGCGAATACGTCGCGCCGCTGACCGCGCGAGCGCACGCCGCCATCGAGAACGTCGAAGACATGGTCGGCCGAGTGCGGCGTGCTGATGAAGAAGTCCGCGAGGCGATCCATCGCACGTCCGAACGCGCGTCGCGCGTCGCCGGCAAGCTGCTGTGGCCGGTGATTGGGCTGAATCGCGGCATCTGGACGGCCATCACTTCTTTTGTTGCGGGCTACCGCGACGACCGCCGGACGCCGGCCGGCGCACCGGCCGGCCGCGCGGGCATGGCTTATCAGGGAGGGACCCATCATGTACGGAGCTGAAAGCTACGGAAACGGGAACAATGCCGCGCGCGGCGGCGAGTTCATGTTCGGCCTGCTGTGCGGAGCCGCCGTCGGCGCCGCGATCGGCTTGCTGTTCGCCCCGAAGTCGGGCGCTGAGTTGCGCACGCAGCTCGCCGACTCGGCGGACAAGCTCCGGCGTCGGGCCGGCGAGAAGTACGACCAGGCGTCGCAGGCGGTCAATGAGGCCGTTGATCGGGGACGCGACGCCGTGCGCCGCGGCCGCGAGAAGTTCGACGAGGCTCGGGCGTCGTTCTCCGGCGAAACGACCGGCACTACGCCGCCAGCGACCTACTAACTCTGGGCAAGACGCTGCTCACATGGCGGCAGGTTCCTCAATGGCGCCACGGGGCGCCGGAGTGCATCCGTTGCCAGCCGCTACCGATTGACCGGCCGGCGATTCAGCGGCCATTTGGTCTGCTTCCTGCACTGTGCGGGGGCCGGACCCCGATGACAGCTGTGTATCCGTCATCCGGGGGACAGATGAAGCCGAGGAGGGTATGACTATGCGGCGGTCGATGGCGGGGCTCGTCGGCCTTACCGTGTGTGCGGTGGCATTACCGATTCTTGGAGCAAAGACGGTGGCCGTCATGGCGGCCGCGACGATACTGGGCGTAGGCGCGTGGTACGTGCTGCGTTGTCACCATCCGGGGCCGCTGGGGTTGCTCCCGCCGGTCTTCAATGATGATGGGTCACGCACCGCCGCCCAGTGGTTCTGCGACAAGTGCGGCCGGTCGTGGCCGGCCGCGATAGAGCGTGAGCAGCGTACGGTCCGCCGATTTGAGGGGTACGATCCGTCGAAGGCGATCGACTCGGCCCGTCGGGCCGAGGACCTGCGACGACGCCAGCAGTCGCTGGCGTTGCGCCGGGCCGGATTGGGCCCGCACCGCCGGCCGCGCCTGCGGCCGGACGCCGCCGAAGTCGTCCCCATCGCGCAGGTGAGGCGGGCGAAGTAATCAGGAATCTAACCGCGGCGGGGTTCCGACTCGGAACCTCGCCGATTTTTTTACTTGTCGTGCGGCCAGTCGTCTGACGAGGCCGGATCCAGTTCCCACCGGTGACGGTCGCGGTCTGCGATCTTGTCGCTGCCCTTGAGTTCTTCACCCTCGTCGTAGTTCACGCCGAGCGCACGTCCGATGTCATCGACCCGGTCCTGACCGGGCGTCGGATTGTCGCCACCCGGTGCTTCGTCGCCGACCGCGTACGCGTCTTCCCATTTCGCATCGACGTCCCCGGCCGTGAGACTGGGGCTGGTTTCGGTGTGCCGCTGCAGTGCGGCCTGCAGATCATCGTGCCCGGCTTTAGCCGACGAGATCATGCGCGCGTCGGTGGCGTCCGGCAACGGTTCCAGCCGTTCGTCATCCGACAGGCGCCGTCGCGCCCGGTCGAGCGACGGCACCGGAGCCTCGGGTCGCTGGACTGGGCGGCGTGTACGCGTCGCCGAGACCGCTCGCGGAGTCTGAGACCGGCGGACCGGTCGTTTGGTTCTGGTGACCTTCTTACGTTTGGCGGGTTTGGCCGGCCTGGCGGCGCGCGCCGCCTTCCTGGGCCGGGGTTTCGACTTTACGGGGCGCGCCCGGCGCTTCGGGGCGCGGGGCCGGGAGGCTGCGGATCGGCCGGTTTTGCGCCGCCCTCGAGATCGCGTGACGGGTTTTCTGGCAGCCATCGGCGTTCCCTCCGCCCGGTTGATTTCGGTCGCCTAAGTACCGGATAATTAAATGCTTATCGCAATCTTTGCGACGCTATTCTATCCAGCCGACCGGAGCTGTGATCCGGTCAGATCCGCAGTCCCAGGAGGCCCGGCACTGACAATGAGCAACACTGACGCACCAAATAAGAACAAATCCAACCAGGGAGGTGTGAAGGTCCACGCAGGTTTTTCGACATTCTCCTCCGCGGATGGCGGCGACACCGACCCGCAGGAATACGCACGCCTGCTCGAGTTTTACGATACCAGCTTCCGCAACATCGCGGAAGGTGAAGTCGTCAAGGGCACCGTCGTCAAGGTCACACCGACGGAAGTCATCGTTGACGTCGGCTTCAAGTCCGAAGGCATCATTGCCATTGAAGAGTTTATCGACGAGAACGGCCAGGTCACGGCACAGCCGGGCGACACGGTAGACGTGCTGCTCGAGCGGACGGAGGATCGCGACGGCTACGTCGTCCTCTCGCGTGAGAAGGCCGAGAAGATGAAGATTTGGGACGAGGTCGAGAAGGCCTACCAGGAACGGAAGGTCGTGCTTGGCCGCGTGATCGAGCGCATCAAGGGTGGACTGGCGGTGGACATCGGCGTCCGCGCGTTCCTTCCCGGGTCGCAGATCGACGTCCGTCCCGTGCGCAACCTGGATGCCCTGCGCGGACAAGAGCTCCGCATGCGCGTCATCAAGGTGAACAAGAAGCGCGGCAACATCGTGCTCTCGCGCAAGGTCCTCCTCGAGGAAGAAAACGCTGAAAAGAAGAAGACGACGCTCGACACGCTGGCCGAAGGCAAGTCGCTGCGCGGCACGGTCAAGAATCTCACCGACTACGGCGCCTTCATCGACCTTGGCGGTATCGACGGGCTGCTGCACATCACCGACATGTCATGGGGCCGCGTGACGCACCCGTCCGAGGTGGTGCACGTCGGCGACGAGATCGACGTGATCGTGCTGAAGTACGACGCCGGCACCGAGCGCGTCTCGCTCGGCCACAAGCAGCTCGTGCCGGATCCCTGGGGCAACGTGATTGAGCGTTACCCGGTCGGCATCCGCGTGACGGGCAAGGTGGTGAGCCTCACCGACTACGGCGCGTTCATCGAGCTCGAGCCGGGCGTCGAAGGCCTCATCCATGTGTCCGAGATGTCGTGGAGCAAGCGCGTCAAGCACCCGTCGAAGATTCTCAACGTCGGCGACGGCGTCGAGGCGATGGTGCTCGGTGTCGATCCCGGCGCGCGCCGCATTTCGCTGGGCCTGAAGCAGGTCGAGACGAACCCGTGGCACGAGCTGTCGGGCAAGTATCCGATCGGCACGACGATCACGGGCAAAGTGCGCAACCTCACCGAGTTCGGCGCGTTCGTCGAGGTGGAGGAGGGCATCGACGGCCTGATCCACATCTCGGACATGTCGTGGAGCAAGGTCAAGCATCCGTCTGAGGTGCTGAAGAAGGGTGACACCGTGGAGGCGCAGGTGCTGAGCATCGACGCCGACAATCAGCGGCTGTCGCTCGGTCTCAAGCAGCTGCAGACCGGTATCTGGAAAGAGTTCTTCGACAAGCACCACGTGGGCGACATCGTGGAAGGCAAGGTCGTGCGCCTGACGAACTTCGGCGCGTTCGTGGAACTCGCCGACGGCATCGAAGGCCTGATCCACGTCTCGGAGTTCGACGCGTCGCAGACCGCGGAGAAGCTCGAGTTGCGCGCCGGCGAGTCGACGCAGATGAAGATCATCCGCCTCGTGCCCGAGGAGCGGAAGATCGGTCTCAGCATTCGCGCCCTGAAGGACGAGGAATATCGCGCCGACTGGGAAGCGTACGCGGAGACGACCGGGCGTCCGGAAGTGACGCTGGGCGATCATTTCAAGAACTTGAAATGACGGCTGACGGCGCACGGCTCACGACGTACGGCCCGCAACGGCCGTGTCGTCGAGAGTCGTGCGCCGAACGCTGTACGGCTCCCGTGAGCCGTCAGCCGTGAGCCGTAAGCCGTGCGTGAGCCGTCCATGACCAAAGCCGAACTCGTCGAGGAAGTGTCGCGCGTGTCCGACCTCACCAAGAAACACTCCGAGGTCATCGTCGACACGGTGTTCAAGACGATCGTCGACGCGCTGCACCGCGGAGAGAAAATCGAGCTGCGCGGATTCGGCAGCTTCCGGCTGCGCCGTCGCGAGCCGCGCAAGGGCCGCAATCCGAAGACTGGCGACAAGGTGGACGTCCCGCCGAAGCAGGTGCCGTACTTCAAGCCCGGCAAAGAGCTGAAGGACCTGATCAACAAAGCGGATGGCGAGGACGCGGCCAACCCGTAGTGCTCGACCGCCTCTGGACACCCTGGAGACTCGCGTACGTGACGGAGGCGTCGCGTCCCACCTCGGAATGCATCTTCTGCGACGCGCTGAAGCGCGATGAGCCGCTGGTGGCCCATCGCGGCCAGCGCGTGTTCGTCATTCTCAACAAGTTTCCCTACAACAACGGGCACCTCATGGTCGTGCCGGATCGGCACGTCGGCCGGCTGGCGGACATGGAGCCCGAAGAGCTGACGGAGTTCATCCAGCTCACACAGATGGCCGAGCGCGTGCTCACCGATCTGTACCGCCCGCACGGGTTCAACCTGGGTCTGAATCTGGGCAAACCGGCCGGCGCCGGCGTGCTCGATCATCTGCACATGCATCTGGTGCCGCGCTGGAACGGCGACACCAACTTCATGACCGTCCTCGGCGAGACGCGTGTGCTGCCGGAAGTCTTGTCGGAAAGCGCCACCAAAGTTCGCGACGCGTTCGCCCGATTGACGCTACGCTGAAGAGGCGATGCATTTCGGACTGACGCCGGACCAAGACGCATTTCTGGAGCGGGTCAGGGCATTCGCGCGCGATCGCGTCGCGCCGGCCGCGGCCGGAATCGATGCGTCGGCGCAGTTTCCGCGGGCGCTCGTGCAGGAGTGCGCCGCCCTCGGCCTCTGCGGCGTCACCATTCCGCGCGAGGCCGGCGGCGCGGGCCGCGATTACGTGAGCTACGCGCTCGCGATCGAAGCCATCGGCTTCTCGAGCGCGACGCTGGCCGTCATTCTCACCGTCAACAACTCGCTCGTGGTCGAGCCGTTGCACCAGTTCGGCACGCCGAGGCAGAAAGACGTGTGGTTGAAGCGCCTGGCCTCGGGCGAGTCGCTCGGCGCCTTTGCGCTCTCAGAGCCGCAGGCCGGTTCCGACGCGGCGAATCAGCAGACGCGCGCGCGCCTCGAGGGCAGCGGGTACGTGCTGAGCGGCGAGAAGGTGTGGGTGGCCAATGCGGAGGCCGCGTCGGTAGCCATCGTCTTCGCGGCGACCGATCCCGCGGCGCGGCAGCGCGGCATCAGCGCGTTCCTGGTGCCGCTCGACACGCCGGGTATCACTTCCACGCCATGTGACTCGCTCGGCGTGCGCGGACTCGGCTGCCGAAACCTGACATTCGATGAGGTGCGGATCGAGGCCAGCGCGCTGATGGGGGAGACCGGCCGGGGGTTTCGCATGGCGATGCGCGCGCTCGAAGGCGGACGCGTAGCCATTGCCGCCCAGTCGCTCGGCGTCGGCCAGGCCGCGCTCGACGAGGCGCTCGCGTACTCGCGCGAGCGGAGCGCCTTCGGCCAGCCCATCGGCAACTTCCAGGCGATTCAGTTCCAGTTGGCGGATCTTGCGACGGATCTCGAAGCCGCGCGCATGCTGACGTGGCGCGCCGCCGACGCACGCGATCGGCTGCCTCGTGCGAGCGTCGAGGCGGCGATGGCGAAACTGCAGGCCTCGGAGGCCGCGCACCGCGCCGCCGATCGCGCGATGCAGATCCTCGCGTCCGAAGGCTACCGGCGCGGCTCGACGATCGAGCGTCTCTTCCGCGACGTCCGGGCCGCCGAGATCTACCAGGGCACGTCTGAAGTGCAGCGGATGATTATTGCGGAAGGTGCGTTGGGGGATTGACCCGGCTCATCAGCCGACGATGCTCTTCGCGATCGTCTGTAACTGCAAGTTGGATGTCCCCTCGTAGATCTGTCCAATCTTCGCGTCGCGGTAGAGTTTCTCCACCGGATAGTCCTTGACGAATCCGTAGCCGCCGTAGAGGTTCACTGCGAGCGAGGCCGTGCGTTCGGCGGCTTCGGACGCGAAGAGCTTGCACATCGCCGCTTCGGTGAGGAACGGTTTGCCCTGATCGCGGAGGCGCGCGGCGTTGTACACGAGCAAGCGCGCCGCTTCGACGTCCATCGCCGCCCGCGCGAGCTGGAACTGCACGCCCTGAAAGTCTGAGATCGCCTTGCCGAACTGCTTGCGCTCCTTCGTGTAGCGCACGGCATGATCGAGCGCGCCCGCGGCGAGGCCGAGCATCTGCGCGCCGATGCCGATGCGTCCTTCGTTCAGCGTTTCGATCGCGACCTTGTAGCCTCTGCCGACCTCGCCGATGACGTGCGACTTCGGCACGCGGCACGATTCCAGCAGCAGCTCGCACGTGCTCGACGCGCGGATGCCGAGTTTGTCTTCCTTCTTCCCGACCGTGAAGCCGGTCATGCCGCGCTCGACGAGAAACGCCGTGATGCCCCGGTAGCCGGCCTCGGGATTGACGGTGGCAAAGACGATGAAGACGTCGGCCTCGTTGGCGTTGGTGATCCAGAGCTTGCGCCCGTCGATGACGAACGCGTCGCCGTCCTCGCGCGCGCGCGTCGTCAGGGCGAACGCATCGCTGCCCGAGCCCGCTTCCGACAACGCGTACGCGCCGACCTTTGCGGACGCCAGTTCGGGCAGGTAACGCGATTGCTGCTCGGTGCTGGCCCAGCGGCGCAGGGCGTTGACGACGAGCGTGTTCTGCACGTCGACGAGCACGCCGACCGACGGGTCCACACGCGAGAGCTCTTCCACGGCGATCACGGCGTGGAAGAACGTGCCCTCAGCGCCGCCGAGCGGCTCGGGCACTTCGATGCCCATCACGCCGAGACCGAACAGCTGGTCGATCAGCGAGCGCGGGATCTTCGCGTGCTCGTCCATCTCGCGCACGAGCGGCCGGATCGACCCTTCCGCGAACTCGCGCACGCTGGCGCGCAGCAGCTGTTCGTCGTCGCTGAGCGCCGTGAGCGGCAGCGGCGCGTCCGCAGAGGCGGTCATTCGCCGGATGGTATCATTGGCCCCGGGACCAGCATCGTGCGTTACCGCCGTGTCGTCGCGTTTGCGCTCGTGCTGGCGGTGATCGTGCCCGCCGGCCGGATCGTTGCGCGGCAGTCAACGTCGTCGGGTACGCAGACGCCGCCCCAACAGCCGACGTTCCGATCGCGCGTGGACTCCGTGAGCGTGGACGTTTCGGTCACGGACAGGCAGGGCCGTCCGGTCACCGATCTCAAGCCCGAAGATTTCGAAATCCGCGAAGCGGGCAAGCTGCAGACGGTCGACACCTTCAAGTTCATCGAGATCGACGACGGCCGCGACGATCCGGCCGCGGCGCGCGACGTTCTTTCGCTCTCAGACATGCAGCGCGAGACCTCGCGCGAAGACAACCGCCTGCTCGTGATCTTTCTTGACGACTACCACGTGCGCCAGGGCAACGGGATGCGGATCCGACAGCGGCTGGCGTCGTGGGCGAGCACGCTCACGCCGCACGATCTCGTCGCGGTCGCGTACCCGTTCTCGCCGGTGTCCGGTCTCACGTTCACACGGGATCACGACGCGGTCGCCTCGATGATGATGAGCTTCGAGGGCCGCAAGTACGACTACACGCCCAAGAACGCGCTCGAGGAGCGCTACCAGTCGCAGCCGCCCGAATTACAAGAGCAGATGCGCAACGATCTCGTCGTCTCCGCGCTCGAGACGATCTGCGAATTCATGGGCACGCTGCGCGAAGGACGCAAGACGGTGCTGTACGTCAGCGAGGGGATGAGCGGCTCGCTGCCACCCGGCGTGCGGACACGCGGCTCGCAGGTGACGCTGCCGGGTGGCATTGCCCCGACGACGCCGCGGTCCGACTCGCAACAGTTCTTCGATTCGTCCTCCCTGCTCAATAACCTTCGCCGCGTCTTCGTGGCCGCCGCTCGGACGAATACCGCGATTTACACGATGGACCCGCGTGGCCTCACCACGGGGGAGTTCGGCATTGACGACAACGTGAACTCGGCGGCCGATCGCCAGATTCTCCAGGAGTCCACGGATCTCCTGCGCGTGATCGCCGGCGAGACGGAAGGCCGCGCGATCGTCAGTCGCAACGATCCGGTGCCGGAGCTGCAGAAGATGGTGCGCGACAGCAGCGCGTACTACCTGCTGGGCTATGTGTCCACGCTGGCGCCGCGCGACGGCAAGTTCCACGAGATTCAGGTCAAGGTGAAGCGGCCGGGCGTCGACATTCGTGCGCGCAAGGGGTACTGGGCGCTCTCGATGGAGGACCTCGCGCGCGCCACGGCGCCCCCGAAGCCGGCCGCGCCGACTGACGTCCTCGAGGAGCTCGATCACCTGACGTCGGTGGCCGAGCCGTCGCGCAAGCGGCCGATCACGATGTGGCTCGGAGCCGCGCGCGGCGCCACCGAGCGGGCGCAGGTCACGTTCGTGTGGGAGGCGCCCACGACGCCGCCATCCGATCCGTTGGACGTCGTCGATCGCGTGACCATCACGGCGACATCGATTCAAGGTGAGCGGCTGTTTTCCGGACCGGTGCCGCGCGACGAGACGGCCAGCCGGCCCGCGGGCAAGGTCACGTTCGACGCGCCAGCGGGCGCCGTGACCGTGCGCGCCACGTCGGAGAACGTGAAGGGCCTGCGCATCGACACCGAAGACGCGCAGCTCGACATTCCGGACTTCACTGTCACGGGGCCTCAGATCACGATGCCCTTCGTCTATCGCGGCCGAACCGCGCGCGACATCACACAAATCCGCCAGGCCGCGGCGCCGCTTCCCGTGGCGACGCGTGTCTTTTCGCGCACCGAGCGCTTGCTGCTCAAGTTCGACGCCTATGGGCCGGCGGGCACGACGCCCAACGTCACCATGAAGCTGCTCAACACGGGCGGCACCTCGATTGCCGCCCTGCCGGCGCCCGCCCATACCGGGCCCGCGTTCGAAAGCGAGCTGAGCCTCGGCGCCTTCCCTCCGGGCGACTACCTGATCGAGATCTCCGCCGAATCAAACGGCGACATCATTCGAAGACTGCTTGGAATCAGAGTGACCGGCTGACGGAACGGCCGTGGTAGCATCCGCGGCCATGTCGCCATTGGTTGCGTTGCTCGCCGCACTTGCCGGCTTCGGCCTGTTCTACGTCGTCGCGTGGTGGCGGGGTGCTACGAACCGCGCAGCGGTTCCGGGGAGTGCGCCGGAAGCGACGGCAGGCGGGTTTCCTTCCGGTGGCCAGCTCGGCATCGGTTTCATCACCAACTTCTTCGACACGCTGGGCATCGGATCGTTTGCACCGACGACGGCCGTCTATAAATTCTTCAAGATGGTGCCGGATCGTCTGATTCCAGGCACCCTCAACGTGGGTCACACGCTGCCGACGATCGTGCAGGCGTTCATCTACACGCTCGCGATCGACGTCGACATCGTCACGCTCATCCTCATGATCGGCGCCGCGGTGGCGGGCGCGTGGCTGGGCGCGGGCATCGTCGCGTCATGGCCGAAGCGCAACATCCAGATCGGGATGGGCTTCGCCCTTCTTGTGGCCGCAGCGCTGTTTGCGTGGCGCAACCTGGGCGGTGGCGGAACGGAGACGGGAACGATCGCCCTGCAGGGTGCAAAACTCGCCCTCGGACTAGCCGGCAACTTCGCGCTCGGCGCGCTCATGACGCTCGGCATCGGCCTCTACGCACCGTGCATGATTCTCGTCGGGCTGCTCGGCATGAACGCCTCGGCGGCGTTTCCCATCATGATGGGGTCGTGCGCGTTTCTCATGCCGGTCGCCAGCGTGAAGTTCGTGCAGAAGCGCGCGTACTCGCTCCGCGCCGCGCTCGGTCTGGCCATTGGCGGCATTCCCGGCGTGCTCCTGGCCGCCTACGTCTTCACCAGCCTGCCGATCTACTGGGTGCGATGGCTGGTGGTGGGCGTCGTGCTGATCGCCGCGACGATGATGCTGCGCTCGGCGGCGCGCCACGAGTAACGCAGATCAAAAGCCTTACACCACGTCGGGCACGTGCAGCACGTAGGGCTTCTTGGAAGATCAAGAGACGGTGAGACGCGTTGCGGCCGCCGGACCTTCGGTCCACGGCGCTCATCGCGCCGGAACGCGGGCCTTCAGATACTTCGAACCTTCAGGGATCGATCGCGTGCCTTGCCTTCGCACGGCCGATCTTTGAAGCCCAACGTGCCCGACGTGCCCGACGTGCTCTGCGTGGTGTAAGGCTTTTGATTTTATCGACATCACGCGTACATGCCGCGCAGCTTTGTCACCGTTCCGACGCGATTGATCGCGACGATGTACGCCGCCGTGCGCATGTCGCACTTGTACTTCAGCGCCGTCTCGAGCACCGTGTGAAACGCGTCGTACATCTTTCGCTCGAGCCGGTCGTTCACTTCGGCTTCCGTCCAGAAGTAACCGTGTCGATCCTGCACCCACTCGAAATATGAGGTCGTCACGCCACCGGCATTGGCCAGAATGTCCGGCACCACGAACACGCCCCGCTCGTGCAGGTGCTTGTGCGCCTCGGGCGTCGTCGGGCCGTTGGCGCCCTCGGCGACGATGCGCGCCTTGATGCGCGGGGCGTTTTCGATCGTGATCTGGTTTTCGAGCGCGGCGGGAATCAGGATATCCACGTCGAGATCGAAAATCGTCGACGTGTCGAGACGGTCCGCCATCGGATAGCCGGACACCGTCTTGTGCTCCTTCACCCAGTCCATCAGGTGCTCGATGCTCAGGCCGTCGCGCTTGTAGACGCCGCCCTTCCAATCCGTGACCGCGACGATGCGCGCGCCGAGGCGCTGCAGCAGGTGCGCCGACACGGACCCGACGTTGCCGAAGCCCTGCACGGCGATCGTCGCGCCGCGGATGTCGAGACCCAGGTGCCGCGCCGCCTCGCGGGTCGTGATCATCACGCCGCGCCCGGTGGCTTCCCGGCGTCCGAGCGAGCCACCCATCGCCACCGGTTTGCCGGTGACCACGGCGGTGGTCGTCTGGCCGACGTGCATGCTGTAGGTGTCCATGATCCACGCCATGACCTGTTCGTTGGTGTTCACGTCCGGCGCGGGGACGTCTTTCTCCGGGCCAATCGCGTCGATGATCTCGGCGACGTAGCGGCGCGTGAGCGCTTCCAGCTCACGCGGTGACATCTTCGTCGGATCGCAAATGACGCCGCCCTTGCCACCGCCGAAGGGGATGCCGGCGACGGCGCACTTCCACGTCATCCAGGCCGCGAGCGCCGTGACCTCGTCGAGACTCACGTCGGGGTGATAGCGGATGCCGCCCTTCGCCGGGCCGAGCGTGATGTTGTACTGAACGCGATAGCCGGTGAACACTTCGATCTTGCCGCTGTCCATCAGGACCGGGCACGAGACGATGATCTGCCGCTTCGGATGCGTGAGGATCTGCCAGATGTCGGGTTCGAGGCCGAGCAGCCGCGCGGCGCCGTCGAACTCCTGCAACATGGCATTGAAGATGCCCTTGCCCCCCTCCATCCGGCCTCCCTGCGGGTCGACGTCCGACACGGTTGTCGGGTCACCCAACCTTCGACACTAGCTATCGGCCGTTATGGAAGTCAAACTTTGATTTATGCGAGGATCGCCTGTGCCTTCCGCCCCTTCACCGTCTGCGGGTCGCACGTTCACGACCATCTCGGGGCGGCCGATCAACGAGATCTACACGCCGGCGGACATCGCGGGCATCGACTACGCCCGTGACCTTGGCGACCCTGGCACGCCGCCCTACACGCGCGGCATTCACGTCTCCGGCTATCGCGGCAAGCTCTGGACGATGCGCCAGTTTGCCGGGTACGGGACGCCGGAAGAGACCAACCAGCGCTACAAACAACTCTTGGCGGCCGGCGGCACCGGCCTCAGCGTGGCGTTCGACCTGCCCACGCTGATGGGACGGGATCCGGATCATCCCTTGTCTCTCGGCGAGGTGGGGAAGTGCGGCGTGAACGTGACGTCGCTCGCGGACATGGAAGTGCTCTTCGACGGCATCGCGCTCGGCGACATCACGACATCGATGACGATCAACTCGCCGGCGCCGATGATCTTCGCGATGTACCTCGTCGTGGCGGAACAGCAGGGCGCCGATTGGAAGACGCTCTCCGGCACGATTCAGAACGACATCCTGAAAGAGTTCATCGCGCAGAAGGAGTACATCTTTCCGCCGCGTCCGTCGATGCGCCTGATCACGGACGTCTTTGCCTTCTGTGCCAGAGAAGTGCCGAAGTGGAACACGATCTCCGTGAGCGGGTATCACATCCGCGAGGCGGGATCGACGGCCCTGCAGGAACTCGCGTTCACGCTGCGCGACGGGATCGAGTACGTCCAGTGGGGCGTCGATGCGGGCCTCGACGTCGACGACTTCGTACCCCGCATCTCGTTCTTCTTCAACGCGCACAGCGATTTCTTCGAGGAAATCGCCAAGTACCGCGCGGCCCGGAAAATCTGGTCGCGCGTCATGCGCGAGCGGTTTGGCGCAAAGAGCGAACGGTCGTGCAAGCTGCGATTTCATACGCAAACGGCCGGCGTCTCGCTCACGGCGCAGCAGCCCTACAACAACGTCGTGCGGACCGCGCTGCAGGCGCTCGGTGCGGTGCTGGGCGGGACGAACTCGCTTCACACGAACTCGCTCGACGAAGCGCTGGCGCTGCCGACGGCCGAAGCCGCCACGCTCGCGCTGCGCACCCAGCAGATCCTCGCGCACGAAAGCGGCGTGGTCAGCGTGGTGGATCCGCTCGGCGGTTCCTACTTCGTGGAGGCGCTGACGCGCGACATGGAAGAGGGGACGTACCGGTACTTCGAGACGATCGACCGGCTGGGCGGCATGGTGGCGGCCGTCGAGCAGGGATTCCCGCAGCGCGAAATCGCCGAAGCGTCGTATCGCTTCCAGCAGGCGGTCGAGAGCGGCGAGAAGAAGATCGTCGGCGTGAACGCGTACGTCGACGAAGACGACGTGCCCGTGCCGATTCTGTACATCGACGAAGCCGCGGCTGATGCGCAGATGGCGCGCCTGCACGACGTGCGCGGGCGGCGCGATCAGGCACGGGTTTCGCGTGCTCTGGCCGATCTGGCGGCGGCCGCCAGGGGAACCACCAACACCATGCCGCTGTTGATCGAGTGTGTCCGGGCCTACGCGACCATCGGCGAGATGTGCGATGCGCTACGCCTGGTCTGGGGGGAGTACGAGGAGGTGCCTTCAATCTAGTAATCGGTCCGCGACTTGGCGCTCACGGGAATGACAAAAAACGCCTCCCTGCCTGTTTTAAGGCCGCAAACGGCGGTCTCCGACCCTCCGGCACACGCCTTGCACTAAAATGTAAGCCCGAGATGTCACGATCTGACTCGACGGCGCCCGGAACGCGGCGGATCCGCGTGGTAATCGCAAAACCGGGGCTGGACGGACACGATCGTGGCGCGAAGGTGATTGCCCGCGCATTACGTGATGCGGGCATGGAGGTGATCTACACCGGATTGCGTCAGACGCCCGAGCAGATTGTCGCGGCTGCGCTGCAGGAAGACGCCGATGTCATCGGCCTGTCGATTCTGAGTGGCGCGCACATGCACATCTGCCCACGCCTGATGAGCCTGCTGCACGAACGCGAGCTCGATCACGTCACCGTGCTGGTGGGCGGCATCATTCCGGATGTGGACATTCCGAAGCTGAAGGCACTCGGGATCGCCGGCATCTTTCTGCCAGGGAGCCCGATGCAGGACATCGTCGATTTCATCCAGCGTACGGTCCGGCCCCGCGCCGAGGCGATCTGATGCCGAAGACCCTGCTGCTGGTGGACGACAGTGTCACGATTCAGCGGGTGATCGAATTGACGTTCGCGCACGAAGACGTGCGCGTTGTGTCGATCAGTGACGGCCGGCGGGCCGTGCAGTGGATGGACTCGGAGTGGCCCGACATCGTGCTCGTGGATGTCGAAGTACCCGAGATGGACGGTTACGCCGTGGCGTCGTATGTGAAGACGTCGTCGCGGCTGAAGCAGGTGCCGGTGCTCATCCTGGCGGGGGCGTTCGAGCCCGTCGATCAGGACCGAGCGAACAGCATCGGCTGCGAGGGTGTGCTGGTGAAGCCATTCGAGCCGCAACAGTTGGTTGCCCGCGTCAAGGAACTGCTCTCTGCGCCGCCTCCCGCCTCCGGCGGATCGCGCCGCGCCGACAGCGACGCCGCGACCGTCAAGCCGTTCCCGGCGGCCGTCAGCGGACGTCCGGCTGACGACAACGGGTCGGCGGCGCCGCTGCGGTTGAACTACGCCGCGGCTGCCGCAGATGCCGGGCAGGAAGTGCTCGAGCCTCCGACGCGTCCGGTCTGGGAGGGCGGCGCCATGTCCGGTGCCCCCAAGCCGGAGCCGCCTCCGGCGCCTCCGCAGAAGGTCTCGCTGGTCAACGCGTTCTCCGCGCTGCTGGCGGCTGAGCAGTCGGGCCCGGCGCCCGCCGCCGCGGGTGGCCAGATCTCCGACGCCAGCATCGAAGATGCCGTGCGGCGCGTGCTGTCGCGGATGACCGACGATCTGGTGCGCCGAATCGTCGTCGAAACCGCCGAACGATTGATCAAGGAAGAGATCGAGAAGATCAAAGCCAACCCCGAGTAAGCTCGACGCTGCCGGCGCCGCCGGCACCAACGTTATGTCTTCGTCACCCACGATTCCAGACAAGCCGGGTGTGGAAGGCCTCGAAGCGAAGTGGATCTCCCGCTGGGAAACGGACGGCACCTACCGCTTCGATCGCCACACCACCCGCGATCGCCTCTACTCGATTGATACGCCGCCGCCGACCGTGAGCGGATCGCTGCACGTCGGCCACGTCTTTTCGTACACGCACACCGACGTGATCGCGCGCTTCCAGCGGATGCGCGGACGGATGGTGTTCTACCCGATGGGCTGGGACGACAATGGCCTGCCCACCGAGCGCCGGGTGCAGAACTACTTCGGCGTGCGCTGCGATCCGGCGCTGCCATACGATCCGGAGTTCACGCCGCCGGCCAAGCCCGACAAGCCGGTCTCGATCTCGCGTCCGAATTTCGTCGAGTTGTGTACGCGCCTGACGATGGAAGACGAGAAGGCGTTCGAGCACCTCTGGCGCCACCTCGGGCTTTCGGTGGACTGGGCGCTGACGTACGCGACGATCGGCAAGCACGCCCGGCGCGTGTCCCAGCTGTCGTTTCTGCGTATGCTCGCCCGGCGTCAGGCCTACCAGCTCGAGGCCCCGACGCTCTGGGACGTGGACTTTCGCACCGCCGTTGCACAGGCCGAGCTCGAAGATCGCGAGATGCCGGGCGCCTACCACCGGATCCGATTCGCGCACGCCGATGGTGACGGCGGCCTGGACATCGACACCACGAGGCCCGAGCTGATTCCGGCGTGTGTGGCGCTCGTGGCGCATCCCGACGACGCGCGGTATCAGAAGTACTTCGGCAAGAACGTCATCACACCGCTCTTCGGTGTGCCGGTGCCCGTGCGTCCGCATGCGCTCGCCGATCCCGAGAAGGGCACGGGCATCGCGATGATCTGCACGTTCGGCGACGTGACGGACGTCGTGTGGTGGCGCGAACTGGCCCTTCCAGTGCGCGCTGTTCTTCAGCCGAACGGCACGCTTCGTCCGGTGACCTGGGGGAGTGACGGCTGGCCGTCGCGCGACGCCGCGACCGCGCAGCAGGAGTACGATCCACTGGTCGGCCTCTCCACTACCAAGGCGCGTGCCCGCATCGTCGATCGCCTCCGCGAACGCGGCGACCTCGTCGGCGACCCGCGGCCCATCACGCACAACGTCAAGTTCTACGAGAAGGGCGATCGGCCGCTCGAGATCATCACGAGCCGCCAGTGGTTCTTCCGGACCGTAGAGTTCACCGATGCGCTGATCGCACGTGGACGAGAGCTCGAGTGGGCGCCGTCGTACATGGAGTCCCGCTACGAGAACTGGGTGCACGGGTTGAACGGCGACTGGTGCGTCAGCCGCCAGCGGTTCTTTGGCGTGCCGTTTCCCGTGTGGTACCGCGTTCGTGAAGACGGCACGACGGATCACGATGCCCGGCTGTTGCCGGAGGAATCGGCGCTGCCGATCGATCCGTCTACGGATGTTCCGGCGGGCTTCCGCGCCGAGCAGCGCGGCGTGCCCGGCGGCTTCGTCGGCGATCCCGACATCATGGACACGTGGGCGACGTCATCGCTTTCGCCGTTCATCGTCTGCGGCTGGGAAACCGATCCGGCGTTGTGGGCGTTGACGTTCGGCGTGCGCGGTCAGGCCGATCGCGGGATGGACCTGCGCCCGCAGGCGCACGACATCATCCGCACGTGGCTGTTCTCCACGGTCGTGCGCGCGCACCTCGAAGAGGACGCGCTGCCGTGGAAGCACGCGGCGATCTCCGGCTGGGTGCTCGATCCCGATCGCAAGAAGATGTCGAAGTCCAAGGGCAACGTCGTGACGCCGATGGCGCTGCTCGAAGAGCACGGCTCCGACGCCGTGCGCTACTGGGCAGCGAAGGGTGGTCCCGGCGTCGACACCGCGTTCGACCCCGGCCAGATGAAGATCGGCCGGCGCCTGGCGATCAAGCTGCTCAACGCGTCCAAGTTCGTGTTGACGAAGGCGAGCGGCTCGGGGCCCACGGCCGACGTCGTGACGGAGCCGATCGATCGCGGGATGCTGCAGGAGTTGTCGACCGTTGTCGGCCACGCAACGAAATCGCTCGAGGAGTACGACTACGCGTCGGCCCTCCGGCACACGGAAGACTTTTTCTGGACCTTCTGCGACGACTACATCGAGCTGATCAAACGGCGGCTCGCCGATGGAGGTGACGCCGCGGCGTCAGGGAGCACGTCCGCTCGCGCGGCACTGTCGGTGATGCTCCGCCTGATGGCACCGTTTCTGCCGTTCGTCACGGAGGAGATCTGGTCCTGGTGGCAGACGGGCTCCGTGCACCGCTCGCCGTGGCCGGATGCGCGGGAGATCGAAGCTCTGCTGACGCAATCGGCCAATGACGACACGGCGTGCTTCCAGCGCGCGCGAGCGATCACGGCGCTCGTGCGGCACCAGCGTTCGGTGCACAACTATGGATTCGCGGTGCCGGTCGCCGCGCGCCTGATGCTGTCGTCAGCCGCCGATCGCGCACTCTGGTCGCGCATCGAGCGCGACGTCATGGCCGGCAACAACGTCGCGAACGTGGACGTGACGTTCGGCGACGGCGACGTCACGGCGTCGATCGAACGCCTCAGCCCTCCCAATGCCTGAGCCGCTGCCACCCGCGGCGTATCGCGATCTCGTCGCGCGCGCCCTGGCGGAGGACGTCGGCTCTGGAGACGTCACCACCTCAGCGCTCGTGTCGCCGGCCATTCCGGCTCGGGGGGAATTCCAGGCGAAGGCCCCTTGCGTGCTCTGCGGCCTCGACGTCGTGCACGAGGTCTTCCGGCAGGTCGATGCGTCGATCGAATGCGTGGCCATCAATCGTGACGGTGACGCGCTCGCGCTCGGAGAGGTCCCCGCGCTGGTCAACGGCCCGGCGGCGTCGCTGCTCGTCGCCGAGCGTACCGCGCTCAACTTTCTCCAGTACCTGTCGGGCATTGCGACGCTCACGCGCGCGTTCGTCGAGGCAGCCGGCGGACGCCTGCAGATCCTCGACACGCGCAAAACCACGCCCGGCCTGCGGGCGCTGGCCAAGTACGCCGTCCGCTGTGGTGGCGGCGCGAGCTACAGAACGGGCTTGTACGACGGCGTGCTGATCAAGGACAATCACATCAGGATCGCCGGCGGGATCCGGGCCGCGGTCGAGCGCGCGCGGACGCGCGGCATCACCCTGCCGATCGAGGTCGAGACGCAGAGCCTCGAGGACGTGGACGACGCGATTGCGGCTGGCGCGGACATCATCATGCTCGACAACCTCGACGATCGGACGATGCAGACGGCCATCAGCCGCATCGCCGGGCGGGCGCGCGTCGAGGTGTCCGGCGGGATGACGCTCGCACGCGTCCGCGCCATTGCCGCGCTCGGCGCCGACTGCGTCTCGATCGGCGCGCTCACGCACTCGGCGCCTGCGGCCGACATCAGCCTGGAGCTGGACGCGGACCCCATCGGCGCCGGGGATGCGCGATGAGGGCGCCCGAGCCGCTGCCCGACGATCTCGCTGCGGCGCTCGACGTCCCCGGGCACACCATCCGCTACTTCGCCGACGTCGGATCGACCAACGACGTGGCGCTCGCGATGGCGTCGGCCGGCGCGCCGGCGCGCACCGTCGTCGTCGCGGATCATCAAACCGCGGGCCGCGGGCGGCGCGGCCGCCAATGGTTTTCACCGCCGGGCGCCGGGCTCTACGTGTCGATCGTCTGGCGTCCAGCCGGCCCGCCCGCGTTGCTGCCGCTCGTGACGCTCTCGGCCGGCGTGGCCGCGGCGAAGGCGATTACCGCGGCCACGGCACTGCCGGTGGAGCTGAAGTGGCCCAACGACCTGGTGGTGGGCCGTCCGTGGAAGAAGCTGGGCGGCCTGTTGTGTGAGACGGCGGCCGTCGGAGCGCAGATTGACGCCGTGGTCGTCGGCATCGGCGTGAACGTGAGACGCGTGGCCTACCCGCGCGACATCGCAGAGCGCGCGACCTCGATCGAACTCGAGTTGAGTCGTACGATTGATAGAGGCGCGCTGCTGACGGCGATCCTGACGCAGGCCGCCGAGGCGCACGCCGCCCTGGTGATGGGCGATGCGCCGGCCATCGTGGCCGAGTGGCGTCGATTCGGACGTGCCGGGCTCGGCGGCGCGCTGGTGCGATGGGCCGACGCGCAGGGCGACCACCGCGGACGCGCGCGCGACATCGACGAGGCCGGCGCCCTGGTCGTCGATGGCGGTGCCGGCGTCGAACGCCTGGTGGCCGGCGAAGTGATTTGGGAGCAGTTGGCCGGTGATTGAGTCCTCATCAAGCGACGGGGTAATACCGATCGACATCGGCGAGTACTGTCGCGCGATCGAGCAGCACCTCACGCGCGTCAACGCCGGCCACCTCGTACGCATCGTCGGCCCGGGCTTCGAACTCGCGCGCACGTGGGCACTCGAGGGCCTGCCGCTCAGCATCGTCTTCTACGGGATCGACCGAAAGGCCGAGCGTCACCGGAGTGGACGATCGACGCGGCCGCTGCGGCTCGAATTCTGCGAGGCCGACGTCCGCGCCGCGTTCGATCACTGGCGGCGGGCCATCGGACTTTCGACGGGAGCCGTGGCGTCGAATGGTGACGCGGATGCCGCGGCGTCGGAGGCCGGCAACATCACGTCCGATCACACCCATCCGCGCAAGCCATCGCTCACGCGCCACCTCGATCGCGCGATCGAGCGGCTGACGCGCGTATCGGCTCGGATGGACGTCCCTGAACCCGCGCGTGAGGCGTTCGCCGCGCTGCTCATGGACGTCGTGGCCCTTCGCGATGCCGCGAGAACCACGCGTGGTCCCGGCCGGGAGCCGGTGGTCGCCGCCCTGGGTCCGCTCGACGCGCGCGTGCGCGATGCCGCTCGCGAGGCGCTGCCGCCGCCCGAACTGGCGTCGCTGGCGCTCGAGGCGGAACGCGATCTGGCTGCGTACCGATCTCGCCTGACACCTGAGGCGTGGCAGACGAGCGTGGCGATGACGCTCGATCGGCTGACACGCGACCGGCTCGGCCTGCCGTTCCTCGACATCATGGCCACATGACGGCGTTCGATCGCGCGATCGAACTGACGATCGACGCGCCGGCCGCCGGCGGCCGCATGATCGCGCGGCACGACGGCCAGATTGTTTTTGTCGCCGGCGCCATTCCCGGCGAGCGCGTGCGCGCGCGCGTCGAGCGCCGGCAGCGGCAGATGCTCTGGGCGTCGACGATCGACGTGATCGAGCCGAGCGCCGATCGCCGCGATCCCTCGGGCGACCCGGCATGCGGCGGGCTCGCGTTCGCGCACATCCAACCCGCGCGGCAACGCTCGCTCAAGGCCGAAATTGTCGCCGACGCTTTCCGGCGGATTGCGCGCCAGCCGCTCGATCGGCTGCCGGAGGTCGCCATCTCGCCGGAGCGCGGGTATCGACTGCGTGCGCGCTTGCATGTACGCGAGGCGCGCGCCGGCTTCTTCCTCGAAGGATCGCACACGTTGTGTGACCCCGCAGCGACGGGTCAGCTGCTGCCGGAATCACTGCAGGCGACCGAGCGCGTGCTCGGCGCGCTTGGGCCGCGCGCCCGCGACGTCTCGGCCGTGGTGATCGCAGAGAACGTCGCGGCGACGAGCCGGGTGCTGCACGTCGAGCCGCACGAGGGCCGGCGATGGGATACCGACGTGGCGATCGAGATGCCGGGCGACGTCACCGGCGTCACCACCTGGGCGCCGAATCGCGCGATCGCCACGATCGCCGGCGATCCACGTGTCCACGAGACCGCCGCGGCCGTGTTCGGCGAGGCGACGCCGATCGCACCGGTCACCGCCTGGACGCGCCACGCCCCCGCGTTCTTTCAGGGCAATCGCTTTCTGTTGGGCACGCTCCTGCGGCGCGTGCTGCACGAAGCCCCAGGCGATCGCGTTGCCGACTTTTACGCCGGCGTCGGTTTGTTTTCGGTGGCCCTCGCCGCGCGCGGTTCACAGGTCGTTGCGGTCGAAGGCGATTCGACGAGCGCTGCCGATCTGAGGGCCAATGTCGGCGCGTGGGCCGGGCGGATCGACGCGCGCGAGATGGCGGTCGAGGCCGCGTCGCCGGCAGCGCTTGGCCTCAGCGCCGGCGCTTTCGATGTCGTCGTCGTCGATCCCCCGCGGACCGGGATGACGCCAGAAGCGCTTTCGAGAGTGGTGGAGTGCGCACC
>Ga0111539_10002403_pt1 | contig 24901 bp, 20 predicted proteins | sample RhiMethybrSRZTD1_FD_79667 | JGI IMG/M metagenome (GOLD analysis project Ga0111539, IMG submission 79667) | Populus rhizosphere microbial communities from Tennessee, USA - Rhizosphere MetaG P. TD hybrid SRZTD1 (version 2) (version 2) | ecosystem: Host-associated > Plants > Roots > Rhizosphere >...
CGCCGATCATGTTGAGTCAAACGATGGTGCACACCGTGCTGCAGGACGGCGCCTCGCTCTTGACCAAGGATGCGCAATCGGACGAGCGCTTCCGCGATCATCAATCGGTCGTCTTGCAGAACATTCATTCGGCGATGGCCGTGCCGCTGCTCCACAACCAAGACATCTTGGGTGTCTTGTACGCGGATTCCGCCGATGCCGAGATCGCGTACGAGGAACAGGACTTGCGGGTGTTCACTCTCTTGGGCCAAATGATGGGCGCCAAGCTCGCCAACGTGAAGCTTCTGGAAGTGGCTCGAGAGCGCGAGCGCTTGAGGCACGACATCGACACTGCTCGAGCAATTCAACGCCGTCTGCTTCCACAAACCGTGCCCATGGTCACCGGATACGAAATGACCGCGTGGCAAGAATCCTGTGAAGATGTCGGCGGAGATCTGTACGACTTCGGAATGCTGGCCGACGGCCGCTTGCAGGTCGTCTTGGGCGACGTAAGCGGCAAAGGCGTGGGTGCGGCGCTCCTGATGTCGAGCGTGTTGGGTGCCATTCGAGCATTGCGCAGCGAAGTCGTTTCACCTTCACGTCTCGTTTCGCAAGTCGACCGCCACCTCTTGCAAACGACCGAACCGATGCACTACGCAACTCTCTTTCTGGGCGTGCTCGATCCACGATTGCATCGTCTGGAGTACGTGAACGGAGGGCATCCTGCGGCGACGTTGGTCTCCCCCGACGGCACGACCATCGATCTGGGGCCCACCGATGTTCCCGTCGGTCTCGTGGATCGTCCTGGCGCCACGTTCGAGATGAGCGCGGTCGACATTCCCGCCGGGTCCACGTTGATCGTGATTTCCGATGGAATCAGCGAAGCGGCGAAGACGATCGATGATCCCTTCTTCTCGGAAGGGCCTCTGCCGCAAGTGATCCGAAGCTGCGCCGGATTGCCGGCCGCCGATGTCGTGCAGAGGATTCGCGCGGCGCTCGACGAATTCTTGGGCGAAGTGCCGCGTTCGGACGACGCCACGCTGGTCGTGGTGAGGCGAACGGAGTAGCTCGCGGGCGGCGCACTCTCGCTGCCGCGCTCGTTCTCTCTAGTTTCCCTTCGCGGCTACGAAGGCGGCGAACCCCGCCATGTATTCCGTCAGCAGCCTTTTGATCTTCTCGTCGACGAGCTTGCCTTCGGCATCGAACACTTGGCCTGCTCCGCCCAAATAGAGCTGCTTCCCGAACCACGCCCGCATGCCGAGCGTTCGAAACACCGGCAGCCAGGCCGTCTGAGCGAAGCGCGTCCCGCCCATTCCCGGCGTCGCCCCAATGAGTCCGACCGGTTTGTTGGCAAAGACTCGCGCGGTGTCCTTCGGCGGCCGGGTCGCCCAATCGATCGCGTTCTTGAAAACGCCAGGCATCGAGTTGTTGTATTCCGGCGTGACCAGAAGAAGCCCATCCGCCGCGATGATTTGATCTTTCAGCGTCGTCACCACATCGGGAGTGCCGTGCTCCGCTTCGTCATCGCCGTTGTAGAGAGGAATTCCGGCGATCGACGCAATCTCGATTTCCGTCCCCTGAGGTGCGACTTCCGCCGCGGCACGCAAGAGCGCGGAGTTGAACGACCCTTTGCGCAGGCTTCCGGAGATTCCAAGGATTCTGCTCATGCGGAATACACCACTCATTCTTCCATGGGGCTGAAAACATCACCGCCAGTTTTGGATCTTGCGGGCGTCATTGTAGGATTACGGCGGAAGTCGAGGCCAGACCCTTCTTCAGCAGGGACTCGACATGGTGGGTGATTTCGCCCTTTCCATTCTTTCGGCGGTCATGTTCTTGAGTGCGCCGGCCTTCGATCCCCCAAGGATGCAGGACATCGCTCTGACTCCAAGCACAACGGAATGGCAAATCGGCGTGGGAACTCGAGGCGCGACCGTCACCATCTCCGACGATAACGAACCTAAGTGGATCAAGTACGGACTGGTGGGAGCGGTGATAGGACTCGCGGTGGGAGGCTTCACCGGCTACGCCATTCACTCAACGGAGTGCACCGACGGATTGGGCTGCGATACGGACCGTCACACGATGGAAGGTGCTTTGATCGGCCTTGCCGTCGGAGGATCTCTCGGTGCGCTCGTTGGTCTCCGTGAAGCGCACCGAGAGTGAAAATGCCTTCTACATCTTCGCAAACTCGACGCGGCGGTTCATCGCCCGGCCGGCGGGCGTGGAGTTTTCGGCGACCTTCTGCGTATCGCCCATGCCGTCGGTTGCAAAGCGGTCGGCGGCAATCTTGAATTGCTCGGCCAACACTTTCGCCACGGATGCGGCGCGGCGCTTCGACAAGTCGAGATTGCTCGGTGCCGAGCCCGCGTTGTCGGTGTGTCCGACAATCTTGAGCTTCACGTTCTTGTTCGCATCCATGTACGCCGCAATCTGGCGCATGACCGGCGCGGAATCCGGCAGAACGATGTCGGAACCGCTGTCGAAGTGAATGCCATACGTCACGAGCTTTCCTTCCGCGAGCATATCCTTCGGCGGACGGCATCCTTCCGCATAGCGCACATTCGTGATCATCGGCTTCGTGTTGGCCCACAGCCGAAACTGCAGCGTTGCGGGAGTGCCGAATCGCAGCGAAATCTCCGGAACGTTCACCAGTCGTTCCTGATCGATGTAGGCCTTCAAGGCCTTTCCGCGCGCCATGATCATCACGTGATGGCGTCCGGGAATGCTTCCTGCCTCGAGCGGAGTGTAGGAGGCAATTTCGTCGCTCCGAAAGAACATGTCCCTGGTTGAGGGAAAGGACGTTGTCCAGACGATCTGGCGCTCTTTCGAAAGGGCGTTGACGGTGAGCACGGATTCCATTGGTTCCGTTCCGTAAAAATCGAATTCGAGCGTCCAGAATTCCGGCAAAGTCTCCGTCTCGGGAACCTTCATTTGAATGAAGGCATCGCTGCTCATGCATCGAAGCCATCGTTCGCCGTCCTTCTCGGCAACCTCGAACGTTCCGGTCACCAGCTTCCATTGCGCGGGAAACTCGCCGAGCTCGTCTTGGGTGAAGTCGTCGAAGAGAATCACCTTGTCGCCCGGCACGTAGTCGAACTTCGTCGAAACTTCGGAGACTTTTTCATTGTCGGCCGGCTTGGCATTCGCGCCCTCAGCCGGCGCACCTTCCGTCGATGCCGCGCCGGTCGCTGCGCCGGGCGCTTCCCCGATGACCTCCCCAGTCTTCTGGTCCACCGCGCCTTCGGCAGTCTGCTTTGCTTTGTCCTCTGTCTTCTTCTTGATCTTGTCCATCAATCCGGCGTGACTCACCGGGACTTGTGCGAAAAGCGCTACCAAGATGCCCGAGAAGAGCAGCATGGCGATTTCTTTGCGGCGGCTCATTGGGAAAACCTCTCGTGAAGGGAATCGCATTTGCTTTTGGGATGCGCCGCTCCGGCGATGCGCAATCCTCTATCCCTTCACGCGCAACCGACGCCCCGGAAGGGACATGCTATGATTTGAAGCCTCTTCAAGAAGGACGGGACGCCCCTGTGGACAACCGAGGATCTCTCGACCGCCTCAAGAGCATCCTCGAACGTGCGGCGGCTCTCCCTACCGGCGAACGCGGCAAGCTCCTCGATCAAGAATGCGGACAGGATGCGGAGCTTCGCGCGGAGGCGGAACGTCTGCTCGGACTTCATGACGCCGCGGGCTCATTCCTCCCGTCGCGGCATCCCGATGCGATCTCCGCACCGCTCCCGGCCATTCCCGAAGGCCGGCACATCGGCCCGTACACGATTCTCGAGAAAATCGGCGAAGGCGGTTTCGGAGCGGTCTATCTCGCGCGGCAAGAACAACCGATTCGGCGCAATGTCGCGCTGAAGCTCATGCGCGCGGGCGCCAGTTCCGCACAGGTTCTCGCGCGCTTCGAAGCGGAACGCCAAGTCCTCGCGCTGATGGATCATCCGAACATCGCCGTCGTGTACGACGCCGGCGTCACCGAAGAAGGCGATCCGTACTTCGTGATGGAGCATGTCGCCGGATCGCCCATCACGAAATATGCCGATGACGAACGGCTCGGCGTCGAAGACCGGCTGCGACTCTTCCAGCAGCTTTGCGAGGGGATGCAGCACGCGCATCAAAAGGGCGTGATCCATCGCGACCTCAAGCCTTCGAACGTCTTGGTGACGCGCCGGCGACAAAGCACTCGTCAAAGTCATCGACTTCGGTGTGGCGAAAGCAGTGGCTGGTGAGCGACTCACGCAAGAGACGATGCACACGCAAGCCGGCGTCGTGATCGGTACGCCGGAATACATGAGCCCGGAACAGGCTTCGCTTTCTCCGTCCGGCGTCGACACGCGCAGCGACGTCTATTCGTTAGGCGTGATGCTGTACGAGCTCTTGGTGGGTGCGCTGCCGTTCGACCGGGGGACCGATGATCTCTTGGGACTCTTGCAGCTCATTCGCGACAAGGAACCGCCGCGCCTCACGACGCGACTGGATTCCTTGGGCGCGGCGGCGCCGGAAATTGCCGCGCGCCGCCGCACGGATCGCCACTCTCTGGTGCGGCGTTTGCGCGGCGATCTCGAAAGCATCGTGAACAAAGCGCTCGAGAAGGAGCCGTCGCGCCGCTATTCGAGCGCGGCAACGCTCGCCGAGGACGTGGGACGACATCTCGCGAATTTGCCGATTCTCGCGCGCTCGCCGAGCACCGCATATCAGATTCAAAAGCTGGTCGCCCGCCATCGCGGAGTCGCGGCGATCGGGGCGACTCTCGTCGTTGCGCTCATCTTCTTCGGCGTGGCGATGTCGGTCATGTACAACCAGCAGCGCCTCGAACGCCAGAAGGCCGAGCACATCAATCAATTCTTGCAGGAGATGCTTTCGGCGGCGGATCCCGCCAATGCGCGCGGGGATCAAGTTCTGGCGCGCGACATCTTGGACCGCGCGGCGAAGCGAGTGACCACGGAGTTCGACGACAATCCCAAGGTGCGCGATAGCCTGCTGGAAACTTTGCAACAAGCGTACGACGGTCTCGGAATGTCATCGGAGGCGACCCGATTCGCTCATCTTCGTGTGGAATCCGCCACTCAGTTGCACGGACCCAAGAGCCTGGAAGCCGCCGCTGCGCTCAATCGGCTGGCCGATGCGCTCATCGATGGAGCCCACGCCGATTCAGCGTTGGTCGTGCTCGATCAAGCGACTGCGATCTTGAAAGACAAGCGGTCCGGCTCCCCTCAAATGGCGAGTGCCTTGGGTCTTTCCGCCGTCGCGTTCCATGACCTCGGGAAGTTTTCGGAATCCGAGAAGTTGGCCCGCGAGTCGGTCGAGCTGTATCGCCAGTGCGTCGGGGCGCAGGACACGCTCTACGCGGGTGCGGTCAGCACGCTGTCGGTGACGCTCGAGAAGGAAGGACAGCTCGCCGACGCGGAGGCCGCACAACGCGAAGCCCTCGCGATTCGCAAGGAAGCCTGGGGACCCGACCATCCCGACGTGCTGGTGAGCATGTCGAATCTGGCAAAACTTCTGAAGATGCAGCGCAAGTATGCGGAAGCGGAGTCGCTCTATCGAGAAACCGTTGCCACCGAACGGCGCGTGTTCGGCGACGGTCACCCGATTCTCGCCAAGGGCATCAACAATCTCGCTGTGCTGCTCAAGCAATTGCAACGATATGACGAAGCCGAGCCTCTCTATTTGGAATGCTTGGAAATGCAGCGCAGAATGTTTCCGGGCGATCATCCCGATTTGGCTGCCTCGATCAGCAATGTCGGCGCTCTCTACATGAAGCAACTCCGCTACGACGAAGCGGAGAAGATGTATCGAGAGGCCATGGCGATGAACATCCGGCTCTATGGGGAAGACCATCTCAACGTCGCCCGGACCCAACACATGCTCGCCGGTCTGATGTACTCCCGAAAGAACTACCCGGAGGCGGAGAAGCTGGAGCGCGAGGCGTTGGACAACCTCATGAGGCATCTCGAACCCAGCCATCCGGACATTGCCGTGTACAGCCAGTTCCTGACTCAGGTCCTCTTCAGGCAGGGCAAATACGCGGAAGCGCGAGAAGTGATGGAGCGCTCTTTGGCTTGCCAGATGAAAGCGACCGATCAGGATCCGGTCGGCTTGGCTTGGAGTCGAAATCTTCTCGGCCAATCGTTGCTTCACGGAGGAAATGCGGCGGCGGCGGAAACTCTCATCGTAGGGAGCGTGGAGACGCTTCTTGCGGATGCCACATTTCAACAGCGGTGGAAGGGCGATGCGTTGCAGGCGACCGTCGACGTGCTGACGACACTAAAAAAAGAGAATGAGGCGTCAGCGTATCGCACTCGCCTGGCGGAGCTCAAAAAGTGAGCGGTGCCGAGCGCGCCCACCCCACCAACCCCGGCGAGCCGACTTCCGAAATGCTGCGCGTGCTCTATGAGCAACTGCGCGAGCTGGCGCATTCGCGGCTGCGCAACGAACGCGCGGGGACACTGCGCTCGACCGAGCTCGTGCACGAGGTGTACTTGCGCTTGTCGGCGGAAGGCTCGAAGAAGTGGGCCAACCGAGCGCAATTCTTTTCTGCAGCGGCCGAAGCGATGCGACGCATCCTGATCGATCGCGCGCGAGCCCGGGCCGCGGAAAAGCGCGGGGGAATCGAAGGCCGCCCGCAGCAGAAAGTGTCGCTCTCCGACTTGACCGCGGCCGATCTCGCGATTGATTACGACCTCGAGCAGATTCTGGAGCTGGATCGTGCACTCGAACGTCTGCAGGCGCTCGACGATCGCGGCGCCACCGTGGTCCGCCTGCGCTTCTACGCCGGACTGAGCGTCGACGAGACCGCGGAAGTGTTGGGCGTCACCTCGCGCACGATCAAACGCGACTGGACGTTCGCGCGCGCCTGGCTCCTGGGCGCATTGGGGGGAGCCGCCGCGGGCGCCTAGTTCCCGTGGGGTGCAATTCGGCGCGCATTGATGTATTTTCCTTGGCCCCGGCAGACATTCGGGAGCCATGTTCGGATCGCAATTCGTCCTGAGCCCAAGGTTGCGAATCATCGGGATCACTGCGTTGGTCCTGGTTGTGATTTACCTGCTCTTCGGGTTCTTCGCCGCGCCTCGGATCATTCGCTCGCAGCTCTTGAACGCGCTGCGCGAGCACGTCAATGCCGAGCCGTCCATCGCGCGCGTTCGCATGAATCCCATCAAGCTCACGCTCTCCTTGGAGGGGTTCGCGCTGCGCGATGAAGCGGGGCAAACGGCGGTGGCCTTCGATCGCCTCTTCCTCGGGTTCGATCCTCTCTCTCCATTTCGCCGGGCCTGGACCTTGCGCGAGCTGACCATGGACAAGCCGGCCATCACGGTCGTGGTGCTCGAAGACCGCACGCTCCGGCTGCGCAAGCTTCTGAAGCCGCACCCTCCGGCCGCAGCGAAAGCCCCGGCGGATTCCGCGGAAGCCAACCCACCACCGATCATGATCCGGCACCTGAACATCAACGATGGCACGTTGTCCTACGAAGACCTCTCGCGCCGCCCCCAATATCAGAAGACGCTCATTCCCATCGATATCGAGCTCACCGACTTCACAACGCACCGGGAAGAAGCAAACGCCTATTCATTCAACGCCTCGACCGATACGGGCGAGCGGCTCGAGTGGCAGGGCGGATTTCGAGCACGGCCTTTCTCTTCCGAAGGAACGCTGCGCTTCGAGGGTTTCAAAGGCACATCGATCGATGAGTTCTTGGGTGAAGCGATGCCCTTCATCTTGACGAGCGGGACTCTCGGGATCGCGGCGAAGTATCGAATCGATGCGCGCACCGTGCCGGCCGTCGTGGAGCTGACCGACCTCGCCGCCAATGCATCGGATTTGGCGCTTCGCGATCGGGCGAGCGGAGAGGATGTCATTGCGGCGCAGTTGCTGACGACGCAGGGCGGAACCATGCGCCCCCTGAAGCATCATCTCGATCTCGGCACCGTGACGCTCACTTCGCCACGCATCTTGACGTTGATGGATTCCACGGGCGTGATCAATTTCCAGCGTTGGGCAAAACCGGCGGCGGATTCCACGGCGCCGCCGTTCATCACCGAAATCCAACATGCGACGCTCAGCGGAGTGGAGTTGGACTATCAGGATCGGCGGCTCAAGCCCGCCGCGGCCATTCACATTGCGAACGGGCAAGTCGAGCTCTCCGGATTCAGCACGGCGAAGAGAGACACCTCGCAGATCAAGCTGAGCTGCACATTGGGTCCCGGCCACGAGCCATCGGCAGAAGACGCGAAGGAACCGGCAGCTGCGGACGCGAAAAGTCAGAGAGCAGCGGGAACGCTTTCCGGCGAAGGCATTCTCGTCGCCACTTCCGCCGCAGTCGACTTGCAGGTCGAAATGGCTGGGATCGATGTTCAGATCATCGAGCAATACTTACGAGTGTTCTCGAGGATCGACGTCACCAGCGGAACTGTCGGCGCAAAGGGAAGGTTCGCCTTCAACATGTATGGCCCGCAAGGTCCGCTCGTGCGCTTCATCGGGCAGGCGACGTCCTCGAACTTTGCCGTCGTCGACGACGCGAACCGCAACGACTTGATGAAGTGGAAGAAGCTCGACTTGAAGAAGCTCGAGTACGACTTCAAACCGAATCGCACTCAGATCGGCGCGATCGTCGCCACCCAGCCGTTCATGCGTATGGTCATCGACGAAGAACGCATCTCGAATCTCCAGAGAATCGCCGTCCCCGAAGAGCAGAAGCCGCTCGCCTTCCGGAAGCCGGCGATCGATTCGTCGGCCGCGCCCGTCGATCCGCCTTTGACCACGATCGATCTCGTCCAAGTTGCCGACGGCACGCTCGACTTTTCCGATCTTTCTCTGCAGCCGAACTTTCGTGCCGCGATCCAAGAATTGAACGGCACGATCAAAGAATTGTCGTCCGTGCAAACCGCTCACGCGGCGATCGATCTCAAGGGCAACACCGGGCCGCACGCACCAGTGACGATTTCGGGAACGATCAATCCCTTGAACAGCCGCGGGAAGACCGATGTCGCCATGGATCTGGAGAACATCGAGCTGACCGCATTCACGCCGTATTCCGGAAAGTTCATGGGCTACCGGATCGAGCGCGGCAAGCTGGATCTCCATTTGGGGTACGTGATCGAGGATCGGCAACTGCAAGGCGAGAACAAGATTCTGATGCGCCAACTGAGCTTGGGAGACAAGGTCGACAGCCCCGATGCAACGAACCTTCCGGTGAAGTTCGCGATTGCGCTGCTCAAGGACAAGAACGGAGACATCAACCTTGATCTTCCCGTGAAAGGGAATCTCGACGACCCGAAGTTCAGCATCATGCCGATCATCTGGAAGATGCTGGTGGGGCTCGTCACCAAGGCGGTCACGTCTCCCTTCAAACTCTTCGGCGCGATCTTCGGGGGCGATGACGAGTCGTCGTCGCCGGCCATTCACTTCGCTTACGGCAGCGCGGAGATCGATTCGACCGAGATTCCAAAGTTGGATGCCATCGTGAAGGGACTCGTGGAACGTCCGGGAGTGAACCTCGAGATCGAGACAGTCGGGGATGCGATGCGTGATTCGGCGGCGCTTTTCGACCGCGAGCTGCAAGCGTTGCTGCGCGCCGCGCCCGGGTCAAAGAAAGAGAAGGACGTTGACCCGGCGACGGTCGCGGCGGCGATGAAGCTGGCGCCGGCCGGCTGGGACCCAGCCGTGTACGCCCAATCCCTGGCACGAGCCTACGAGGCCGCATTCAAGAAGCGCCTCGAGGCGGCGCAAAAGACATCGAAGGGAGCACAGCCGGATTCCACTGCGATCGCAGCCGAAGAGAGCCGGCTGCACGCGATGGCCGCGGGCTTGGGCGAACGCATTCGGCCGGTCGCGGATGAAGCGTCCGCACTTCCGTTGAATCGCGCGCGCAATGTTCAGGGATACTTGATCAAGGCCGACAGCTCGATGAGCGCAACGCGTCTTTTCATCGTGGCCGACAAGGGCTCGTTCGCGCCGGATAGCAGCGGAGTGCGCATGGGGCTTGCGTTGCGAGAGTAATTTGCCGCAACGCCTGGGGGAATTGCGGTGTTCGTCGCCTCTCGTGGTACTCTCCCGCGGCCGTTCCGCACGGGATTCATCGCTCACGCTGTCTTCGAGCCGCTGCGCCGCACCGAGGAGGGTCGCTGCATGTCCAAGCACTTCCAGCCGCATTCCCGATTCCCCTTCGTTCCTTCGATCATCATCGCGGCGATGCTCAGCCTCGGGACACCATGGACGGCTCATGCGCTCTTGAAAGTCGTCGGCGTTTCGCCTGCTTCCCATTCGACTGCGGCCGTCACCGCCGACATTCAAGTGACTTTCGACCATCCTGTGCAGACCTCCACGATTACCCCCTCGAGCTTCCGCGTGTTCGGGCGATGGAGCGGCGCCGTCTCGGGCACGTTCACGTTTTCGAATGCAAACCAGACCGTCACGTTCACGCCGGGGCGGACCTTCTCGGCCGGTGAGACCGTGCGCATCAACCTCTCCCACAACATCCAGGCCGCTGACCTTACGTTTCTTCGAAGCGCCGGTTATGCCTGGGATTTCCGGACCGCGGTCGCGCCGTCCGCGCGCGAGTTTCAGGAAGTCGACATCATGTCCAATCGCATCAACAACATTCAAACGCGCATCTACGGCGCGTCCGCGTCAGACTTGAACGAAGATGGCTACCTGGATCTCGCCACCATCAATGAAGTCAGCGCGGATGTCCGCGTCTTCTTGAATCGTGCCGACGGATCCGGTCTTTTCCATGACTTTCTTGCCCCGCAAGCCATCGGCGAGGAAGCAAGTCCGAACGAGCCGGCTGATTTCAACAACGACGGGCACTCCGATCTGTGTGTCGGTGCGACGGAGAGCGGCACCGTGTGCATTCTCTTGGGCGCCGGGGACGGAACGTATTTCTCGATTCAACAGGTTCAGGTTGGACTCGCCGCACATGGAGTTGCTCCCCTGGACGTCGATGGCGATGGCGACATCGACATCGTCAATGCGAACTTCGTGAGCAACAATCTCTCGCTTCTTCTCAACAACGGCAGCGGCGTATTTGGGCCACCGACGTTTTTCGACAGCGGCGCCGACGGAGAATGGGGACTCGCCGCCGGCGATATGAATGGGGACGGCATTACGGATATCGTAGCCGGCGGACAGAATGGCCAGGACATCCGAACGCTTCTGGGCAACGGGAACGGGACCTTTACTCCGGCTGGTCCGGTGCAAGATTCCGGCGGCGCGACGTGGATGGTCGTGCTCGAAGACGTGAACGGAGATGAGATTCTCGACGTAGCGACGGCGAACAGCTTCAATCTGAACTGCGCCATCATCCTGGGCAATGGCAACGGCACGTTCGGCAGTCCATCCCTGATTCCGGTCGGCGCGCATACGCCATCCGTCGAGCTGGGCGACTTGGACGGCGATGGCGACGCCGATCTGGTGTTGTCCAGCTTTGGCGGCGGCTTTTGGCGGATCCACACGAACAACGGCAGTGGCAGCTTCACGTTCGATCAAGAGATCGATGCACCCTCGAACCCGTCCTGTGCCGTCCTCTATGATTCCGACAATGACGGCGATCTCGATCTGGCCTTGTCCGACGAGATTGCCGACGTGGTGGTTCTCATGGAGAACGGTGGACCAACGGATACGTCGATCGCACCCGGTTCGCCACTCACGCTGAGAAACTTTCCAGATCCATTTCGTGGAACGACGCAGTTGAGCTTCAACGTCCCGGGTTCCGTTGCGAACTTGACCGTCTTCGATTCCTCGGGACGCAACGTCGTTCGCCGCCAAATCAACGGCCCGACATTCCTCTTCGATGGCCGCGACGAATCCGGGAATCCTCTCTCGCCGGGCGTGTATTTCTATCGCGTCGAGGCTGCCGAGTGGGTCGCCACGGATCGCATGGTGGTGCTGCGTTAGGGTCGCGTTTCGAGACGCGACACTAAGGCGTTTTCTTCTCGGCTTCTTCGGGATTGTAGGGCGGATCGTCTGGGTTGTAGGGCTTCGTCGGATCGACGCGCTTCCCGTCCACGAATCTCTTCTGGTCGTGAACGTTTTCCACTAATTTCAACTTCCAACCGTCCGCAGTCATGGACCAGGTCTCATCTTGGACCACGGATGTGTCCACCTTGCGCCGCTTGCCTTCCAGGTCTCGGTATCGACTCGCCTCTTGCAGCACCGTGGCGATCGCGATGAGCTTATTCTCGGAGACTCTCAACTCCTGAATCGTGATCTTGATGTTGTAGGGCGGCTCGTTTTTCTCCAGAAACTGCTTGGAGTACTCCTCCATTGTCTTGCAATCCCCAACCTTCCCGTCCGGGAAGATGGCGTGAAAGTCGGCAGTCTTGAGCGCGAGGATCGCTTTGAGATCCCGCTTGTCGTGGGCTTCGCCCAATTCCTTGTACCGCGCGTCGAGCTCTTTGCGGATTTCGGTGTCGTCTTGCGCAGATGCTGGCCCAACGTTGATGGACGACGTGACGAGGAGAAGCAAGGCACTCGCGAACCATTTCATGCTCATTCTCCAATTCAGGGAAGCAGCCAACAATACGGGAAGACCCTCTGAAGCCCAATGATGAGACGGCCCCGGCGGGGGCAAAGTTCAGTGATATGCTCTCCAATACTGTTGGACGGTGCATCCCCGGAAATGGGCGACATTCATGAATCGCGAAACTATCAAGCCTTTGGGGATCCTTTCGTGGCTCGCCGTATTCGCTCTCGCTCTTCTCTTCATGGGATGCGGGCGTGCTGGGGAAAAGCGCCCCAATACCAGACGGGGACGCGACGCGGCCGCGAGCGATGCAGTCCTCGACAGCATTCCGCCAACCGGCCAAGAAACCGCCGGCACGCACACGGAAATGAAGGGACTCTCCCTTCGCATGATGAAGGGAGTCGTCATGGAGGTCCCCTATCTAACGGGTACGGCAACACCACTTCGCTCCGGTGATCCGGTGATCCTCGACGATCCAGCCTCCTACAAGATCCACGTCGATGCCGCGGAAAGTCGGATCGCCTATGCCGATCTTGCCAACTTGATGAACGACCATGTTTTCGCGTACAAGGGCGCTCCGATTCAAAACCTACGAGCGGAGCGCGAGCACGATGAAGGGGAGGAAGTGCGCCTCGAGCTCAAAGGACACTTGGCCAAGCTCGCTGGAATACCGTTCGAGATGGAGGGAACCCCAGAGGTGACTCCCGATGGTCGCATTCGTGTCCGTACGCGATCCATGCAATCGATCGGCATCAAGATTGCCGGGTTGATGGACTTCTTGGGGCTCGAAGCCGAAGACATCATCCATTTGAAGAAGGAGCGGGGAATCGAAGTCGACGGAAACGATATGATCCTCGATCCCTCGCGATTGTTGCCGCCGCCGCAAGCTTCGGGACAAGTGACTTCTGTGGCGCTGGAACCGGACGGATTCGTGATGCGCTTTGGATCGCCTCCTCCCCCATCGCACGAAGAGAACAAGAAGGAGCACTTCATCAAGTATCGAGGCGGAACCATCCGACTCGGCCGCATGACCATGACCGATGCCGATCTGCAAATCTTCGATGCCGAGCCGGGCGATGCGTTCGACTTTTCTCCGTCCGACATCAATCGGCAAATCTCGGCCGGCTATGTGAAAGTGCAACTGCACGGCGGTCTTGTGATCTTCGCTCCCGACTACGCCCACATTCACGAAGCCGACTTGCGACCTCCTGCGACACACTGATCCGATCAGACTGACTCGCGACAGCCTCTTCTCGCATGGGGCAATGCTCAAAATTTGCGGTGATTCGACCGAAGACGATTGGACGGAGGAATCGATGCCTGTCCAGTGGCCTCAATGGTTGATCGGTCTCTTCGGAGGCGCTTTCGTCTGGTTCGGGTTCCGCGCAATCCGAACGCGGGAGGCTCGAGTCGATGCCGAGTTCGACGATCGGCACGGGGCACACGCGGTAGGATTGGGGTGGCTCTGGGTCGTGCTCGGTGCTGGTCTACTCGCTTCCGCCTTCTTCGATTTCCCCGTGCTCGATCAGATGGCCCAATTTTTCATGCAGCACGAATGACGTTGGTGGTGCAGCATGAGGGCGATTTCATGATGCCCTCGGAATGATTCCTGATACGCTTCCGCGGTCCCTTCGGTCTTGCAAGAATACGTCGGGGCGGCAGGATCTGATCGATGGTCGAAACGTCGCAGGTGATGGATCTCCAGGAAATCCTAGTTCGCGCGCGAGCGGGAGACTTGGCCGCAGAGAGCGTGATGTTCGAGCATCTCCACGCGCGAGTTCTTGCGCTCGCCAAGAAGCGAATCTGGGACGAGGAGACGGCTCGCGATCTCACTCAGGACACGATGTCGACGGCCTTCGCCAAGTACCGCGAGGCCGATCTGTCCTATGGGCTTCTCCCCTGGGTGTTCACCATTCTCCATCACAAAGTAGGCAATTTATTGAAGCGGCGCCGGCGGGATCACTGGGCGGGAGTATTCGCCGATCGCGATGAATCCACTTCCAATTCGATTCGAGCCTTCGACCTGGCTGACGCGATCGAGAAGGGTTTGCGCCGGGCAACACCAGAGTGTCGCAAGACTTTTCGTCTCCTGCTCGCCGGCGCAAACCGGGTCGAGATTCAGAGCGCATTCGGGAACGAGCCTGCCGGCACCACGTACAGCCGCATTTCACGCTGTCGAGAGAAGCTCTTGTCGTTCCTCGAGTCGCTGGATCGGCCCTGATTCATCGCAGTACCAGAATTTTCCCGCGAGCTTCGGAAGACTCACTCCCTTCGAGCCGGATTCGATAGAGCATCAGTCCGGTTTGGGAAGGAGTGTTCCATTCCAAGACTCCGGCATCGTTCGCAGAGACGTTGCGCAGCTCGCGATGGATTCTGCGTCCCGCCAAGTCGAAGATCTCGAACGAAAGCATGCCTGCCTGCTTCGTCGAGAAGCGAACGCGAACGCCGTGCGCCGGATTCTGCTCGGGCGCGGCCCGCAGATCGCCGCGACCCGGCGTCACCACATCCACTCCGGTAAGAATGTTCGGCTCGAGCTGATCCGGACCGCGATCGGTGTGCTCGGGGAGTCCGCCCGGACGACCTTCGCGATCGATGTCCAGCACGACGGCGATGTCACGAGGGTGCGGCGCTCCATCGACGGGCAGATCCTGCCCATAATCCGCGGCTCCATCGTGAAGCGGGCCCCCGCCGACGAGCCGGAAGAAAACCGGATTGGCGTCGTAAGGTGGAGCGAACGCCCACATGATCGACATGAACGATGGCGGCGCCGCGGCTCTGGGCAATCCGCCGAATGTTCCGTCCCCGGCATTGGCGATCGAGATTCCACAAGCGATTGACTCGCCGAATCCAGCGGTGGCATAGACGAAATTGTGGGAAGTCGCGACTTCCACCGGCGCGCAGACCTCACTGCGATAGCCGCGGGGCTCGGGAGCGACAACCGTGGAGTTCACAGCGACGTTATTGCGCAGAACCACGAGCCCGCCCAGGATGCCACCGACGGGATTCACTCGGATTCCGCTGAATTGATAGTCGGCGACGAGATTGTTGTACAAGAAGACAGAGCTCGTCGGCTCGGGCATGTTGAACACGTAGATTCCGTGATCGAACTGGGCGGGGCAGAGGGAGAACATGATGCAATTGCGAACCACGATCTCCGTCGGATATTGGATGCGCAGGTTGACCCATCCGTCAGGGCCGGGGGTCGTCCAGTTGAGCCCAATGCGGCAGCGTTCAATCGTGGTGTTGGAGTAGCCTATGACACTCACGACGTCGGCTGCGCAGCCGCTCCCATGATGAAGGATGTCGAGATCCTGCAGCGTGACATAACCCTGATCACTGCCAGGGGCTCCCGTCATCACGATCACCGGAGCGTTGTTCACGGCTCCGACGATGGTCGCGCGCCTGTATCCCGCGCCGTTGTCCGGACGGATCGTGAGGTGGTGATCGCTGTCGAAGAGGCCGCCCAGCGTGTAATTGCCGACGCTCGGTGACGTCCCGAGGTAGATCGTGTTTTCGAGATCGATGGTTCCTCCCGCTGCGGCGATGGCAGCCTGGAGAGTGGGCGTTGCTAGCGAGGGGACGAAGAAATCGGCGGCAAGAAGAGCCGTGGGAACCGCTGGGACGACCGCGAAGAACAGCGCGGTGAGACAAGGTCCGAGGCGCATGGGGCGACTCCTTTGGATTGTTGAAGGACATGGAGTCTATTTCCCCGGACGCATGAGACCTTGCGTCTTGGAAAAAGAAAGTGGGGACGCGGACAAAAAATTTGCGCAGGGAAGAAAAAACTGCGCATGGAAATCGGCCGTCGGGAAATAGGAAATATGAGTCTTGGAACGTTTCGAGGATGATGCTCCCGAGAGGCCGCACGATGGCGCCGGAGCAGCATCGAGGGAATATCGTGGTCGAGCGAGAAACGGATCTTCATGAGCGGTTCATTCGGCTCCTCCTGATCGGCGAGCTCGGAGTTCTTTCCAAGGAGGAACGTCTCGCCCTCGAGGCGCACGCGATAGAATGCGACGCCTGCTTCGAGGCCATGGGAAGAGGAGCGGCCGCAGCGGCAGTCATGCGTGCGCAGAGCGAGCGCTTTCTTTCCATTCTTCAAGATGAAGAAAGCACCGAACAGGCCTCGCGCTCGACCGATCGCTTCTCTCGATGGTTCGCAAGGATTCTCCGACCGCGATTCGCCGTCCCCACGTTCGCGGCGGCCCTTCTTCTTGCAGTGATCTTGTGGCCGCGCAGCTCCTCGGATCTCCGCGATCTCGCGACATTCCCACGGCCGGAATCCTCATCTCTCGCGCTTCGCGGTCCCGCCTCCCGAGATACTCGCCGCGAGCTTCTGGACATGGGGCTCGGCAATTTCGACTTGGGAAAATACGAAGCCGCCGAACGCTCCTTCCGAACCATGCTCGAAAAGGATCCGGATGATCCCGAGGCCGCCTACCTTCTGGGATTGACTCTCGCCTGGCGCGGCCAACCCGAGGCGGCTCAATTGCCTTTGGAACGGGCACGCCAGCTGGCGACGGATGAGCTTCGCCCGCACGCCGAGTGGGCTCTCGCCAATGCTTACTTGGGCGCCGGACAGCATGCGCAGGCGAAGAAGCTTCTTGAAGAGATCGAGACCAAGCGCGGAGAGTATGCGCTGCGTGCCGGGCAACTTCTCCAGCGTTTCAAATGAAGACAGTATTCTTCTCGCGCTGATCCTCGCGATCACACCGCGACGTTACGTCTCTTGTATGCAATGAAGAGGATCGAGGCTCCGAGGATGAGCCCGAACGCCAAGAGCCATGCAAAAGAGTTTCTCTGAGGGATGGGATCTGCTTCCCCGACAAAGAGGAATCCCGCCCATTCCTGCGGCGGATGTCCTGCATGAATCGCGGAGATCTGCGCCTTCTGTAGCGCCACGTCCGGTGCCGCGCGCTCCGAAAGATAGGAATCATAGAAGGCCTGCATGAGGCCCATCGTCGAGCGATCGCTGATCACCCAAAGGGAAAGCATGAGTCCGTGCGCTCCCGCATGAAGAAACGCATTCGTAAGGCCCAATACGCCTTCGCCGCGCAGGATGCGTCCACGGCCCGTCTCGCAAGCGGACAGCGTCACCAGATCCGCCGGGATCTTCATCGCCAAGACTTCATGAGCTTGCAGGATCCCGTCTTCAGCAGGGTCGTTGTCCTGGGCGAGGAGAATCCCGGACAACATCGGTTCGCGCTCATTCAGGATTCCATGCGTCGCGAAGTGAAGATGCGACGCGCGTCCAGCGCGCGACTTCACTGATTCTTCGCTCGCCTGGTCCCCGGTCAACACGGTTGAGTTGCGAAAGCGCGAGGCGACGCGCCGCGCTTCCTCTTCCGCGTAGGGAAGCGGGGCGAAGGCCCAGCGCGAGGCATCTCGCTGCCGAGCGAGGAGCGCGTCTTCGCGATAGGTCGTGGGGTTCCCCACGGCGAGCACCGACAATGATCGCGATCTGCGCCGACCGCGTAACTCGCGATCGAGCGAACCTGCCGACGGCGCGTAGGCGATCGCATCGCGCTCGACCAGAAAGCGCTCCCCATCGTGAAGCAAGGAAAAGGGCAGATGAAGGAGAGGGCCGTCGGGCGAGATGAGAAGCCTCGCGCCCGACGGGATCTGCGCCGCGATGGGTTCGAGAAGCAGACGATAAAGCTCTCGCGCAGTCGACGTCGATGTGGCCGGGGTGGACGCGCGGAGCGAGTCGATGAGTGAGGTGAGCCGCTCTTGCCCCACTTCGAGCCGTGCAAGCCGAAAATCCTTTTGGCTGACGAGAAAGACGAAGGACTCTTTTTCGCCCACGACGTACTCGAGGAGAATCTGATTCCCGCGCAGAACTCGCGCGCGCGCCTCATCGATGCTCAACGGCGACCGGCTCCCAACCAACGCACCGTGCGAGTGATCGCGCGCACCGATCTCATCGAGAAGCTCCCGATACTCGCGTCCAGTCTTGCCAACCAGAGCTTCGAGCGAGTCGGCCGTAGCCTCGCTCCAATTCTCGGCAGAGGCGGCCCGGGATAGAGCGGTTTGCATTCCCGCGAGCTGCGCCGAAATCTCCCGCTCTCGCTCGCGAAGCTTCCCCTCCTCCACTTCGATGTGCTGTCCGCAGAGAGCATCGACGAGGGCGCGGGCTCGCCCTGCTTCGGCAACACGAAACGCTTCCTCGTGGAGTTTACTTCCCCCCTCCGCGGCGCCCAACTCATAGAGCACCGCAACGCGATCGCTGAAGATGGATGCTCTCGCCGCAAGAACGCCGGCGCGCATTGCTTCGCCACTCTGCCGGCCGCGGATCTCTTCCACGAGCGCAATCGCTTCCGTGAGATGCTCATTCGCTTCGCGATTGCGCCCCTCCTCCCGCAGCAATCGCGCGCGCTGCGAGAGCGCGTCCACGAGAAGTGACTGCGACCGATAGCGCCGCCCCCGCTCGACCACCTTTTCAAGAAGCGCCAACGCCTCGCCGGCGCTGCCGCGCTCGGCGAGCATTCCCGCAAATGCCCGCTCCGCATCGCCGATCAAGAACGGGTTCCCGCTCGACTCGGCAACGGCGCGGGCCTTCAGCAGAGTCGATTCAGCGGCGGCAGATTCTCCTGCCCTCACTTGAAGCCGACCCAAACTCGCCAGAAGCTCGGCATGAAGAGAAGGGACCTCTTGTCCCTTGATGACCGCCAGCGCTTCCTCGAGACGACGAATCGCATCGTGATCCCGCCCCAGCTCCGCCTCGGATTGCGCGAGGTCCTTGAGCGCCACACCAACGTGGCGCGGGACCCGTGCCGCGCGGAAGGATTCGACCGCCTTCTCGAAATGTGGGATCGCATCTTCGGGGCGTCCCAACGCGAGGTAGGTCTCGCCGATCTGCGTGCGGAAGACCGCCTCGAGATCGGCGATGCCTGCCTTCGAGGCCGCGTCGAGAGCATCGCGCTGAAGAGCGAGAGCTTGGGAGTATCGACCGAACCTCATGAGGATTGAGGCCATCATGAGACTCGCGTTGAGCTCCGTGCGCCGAGCGAGAGTCCCGGATTCACGTCCCAGCCGGAGCGCGTTCTCGAGATCGGCCAGAGCGCCTTCCCCATCGCCCATTTGATCGCGAAGCGCACCGAGGTTCACCAGGAGACTTACTTGAGATGAGTTCATGGCGCGCGTTTTCGCCAGAGCGAGGCCATCTTCGTATTCGTCGCGAGCCGAGGGAAAGTCGCCGCGCAGCCGATGGCAGTTGCCGAGCATCATGTGCGCCCACACGACCATTTCGTGATCCCCGAGGTCGCGGGCACTCCCGAGAACGGCGCGAATGGCGTCGGTGGCTTCCAGGGTGCGATCTTGATCCAAGAGCAACATCCCCAGCGTGGCATTCGCACGTTCTTCGGCGATCCCGTCACCGGTTTCGTGTGCCCGCGTTCGCGCAATTTCCATTCGAGCTCGTGCGCCTTCGATGTTTCCTACGCCTCGCAGGCACCGGCCCGCCTCATGAGCCGCGCGTATCGAGAGAAAAGGATCGCCGGCGGCAGCGACCGAAGCATCGAGATCGCCCAGCATGGCTGCGGCATCGCCCTGGCGACCCGCATCGTAGAGCTCGCGAGCTTTCGCGAGATTCGACCATCCGAGAGACACAGCCTTCACACGATCGGGAGAGAGCGCTTCATGAAAGCGGACCTCGCGCAAAGTCAGCGAGTCCGCGAAGGCCCTGAACGCAAGCTCCGCGATTGTCTTGGCGTGCGTCAGCGCCACATCGGCCGAATCCGCGCTTCCTGAGACGCGCGCCGCCACCGACTCTCTCAAGAGCGCTTCGACCACGCCGGTGGTCGCGAACCGTTCTTCGCGAATGAGGGCGAGGGCGGAGTCGGCGTGATTCGCCGCGAGGTGTTGGATGACCTGTGTGCGTAATTCGGCGGAAGTGATTGCCGCCGTGGAGATCGGAGATCCCCAGGCGACGGCAAGAAACGTAAGTGCCGCCAGACGATCTTTCATCGCGCCCGAATTGTCGATCGTTCCGACCCGCCGGTACTAGCGGATTCGCGTTCGGAGACGCGATTCCGTTGCGGAAATAACGTGAAGGTCCCCTATCGATACGCCGACTTGATTCGTCCCCAAGAAGAATTGTCGAATGACGGCGGCGCATTGACCGCGGCGCATCCAAGTCCGAGCGCGCCGATGCGCGCCACTCCCCCCGATTCGCATGTGGGCGGCAGCGGCGGCAGACAGGGCGAGTCCTCACGCAACGTGAGATCGAGCCCGGCGAGATCGCAGAAGCGCGGATTCGCGGAGAGATTCGTCGGATCATGATCTTCATTCACGAGCGGACCCACGTAGTCGCCCCCGATGTTTCCATAAACGTCCGTGCAGCTGGTCGCGGGTGTGGCCGTGCCGGCCGTCGCCGCCCCTGATTTGGCAAACGCGAGAATCGAAGACCGAATCGTCGGCGAGCCGCTCGTCCAGAGATGTCCGCCGGAGGGCGCAGTGTTTGCAGCGAACGTGCAGCGGACAAGCCAGAACAGCGAGCCGGTCTCGTGAATGGCGCCGCCGCTTGCACCTGCCTGGTTCTGCGCGAACACGTTGTCCGCGTAGTTGCCCAGGTTGTCCTTGTCCGGTTCGATGCTCACGAGGAGCAGCGCTCCTCCATCCTGTGCGGCGACGTTGTGGATGAACGTGCTGTTCTTGACGAAATCGAACTCGTTCAGCCGCGCGGCGCCTCCCTTCGCGGCGGAGTTCTCCTCGAACCGACAGTAGGTCAACCGCGTCCCGTATAGAAATCCGGGGCCGGTGCTGTAGACGGCTCCTCCTTCCCCTGAGGCGGCGTTCTCTTCGAACAACGTGCCCTGGAAGCCGGGTCCCCAGACGTCGAACGACTTTTCGGCGTACACGGCGCCGCCTCGCCCGGTCGCCTGGTTCTGGCGGAAAGAGCAGACGGAGAACGTTCCGACGCCGCGAGTCCACACAGCTCCGCCGTCGCCGGCCGTTGCTTCGTTCGATTCGAACACGCAGTGCACGAACTGGGGAGCGCTTCCATTTCCTGCACGCGTTACAACTGCTCCGCCATTCGGCGCCGATCCGTTTCGAAAGATGCAATCGGAATAGTCGGCGTTGTGTCCTCCGCCGGTCCCGCCCTGGCCGGCGAGGAGAATCCCCCCTTCGACGGCATGCACTCCGTTCTGGAACGTGATCCCCCGAATGTCGGGAGCTCCCGTGACGCCGGGGCCAACCAGGCAGCGACCCAATCCCTGCGCATCAACGATCGTGTCTTCCGGATTCCCGGACTCGCTCATGAGATCGACGAGCGACTTCATCACGATGTCGTGTTCGTGGTACGTACCGGACCCGAGCACGATGTCGTCCCCGGACTGCGCGATCGCATACGCGGCGGCGATCGTGGGAACGTCTCCAGATCCATCGGCTTTCACGTGAATCACGACCGCGTGCGCGGGCATTGCGGTGCAGGCGAGAAACAGGATGGCTGCGAGGGTGCGCATCGTCATTCCTCCAGGGATCGAGGAATCGTGTCGCAGCAGAAGACTAGCAAGACGGAGGGGGCGAACTCAAACGCGGCGCTTCGGACGGCGAACGGCCCGCCGCGGCAGCGGCGCCAGGACGCTCTCACGGAGGTCGCGAATCACGCGTGCGAAGACGCTCGTGTTGCCCGTGCCTGCACACACGACGAGAGCGCCTTCGATGCGGACCACCAGATCTTCCGCGCGGCGCCGCGCGACCGCGCGCGGCAATCCGGACTCGACGCCGAGCACTTCGACGGCATCGATCCATACGTTGAAGGCATGGCCGAGAGGCCGCCGAAAGCGCCTGGAATCGACGCTGGCACACAGGCGCTCGAGCAGACACGCCCTCTTCCCGCCCTCATAGAAGGTGTCGATCGTGTCGAGCATTCGACCGAGCTTCTTTCTGGGCGCTTCGGTCGATCGCATGGGTTCGAAGAGTGCCCGCTCGAGCTGCTCCTCAAGATGAGCGAGCACTTGGAGGGCGATCTCCTCTTTGCCGTTCTTGAAGTGGTGGTACAGGCTCGACTTTCCAAGACCTGTCGATTCGGAAATGTCCGACAACGACGCGCCGTCGAATCCCTTCTCACGGAAGAGATTCATGAGGCGACCGAGAATTTCGGGTTTGGTCAGAAGAGGCGCGGGCATTCAACACGACCTTATCATTTCCGCGACGTGAGCGGATTGAAGGGTGAGGAATCGAGCAGCTCCCAGCGCAGTGCGGACGGTAGCTCGAATTGAACCCACTCTCGTACTGCGAAATCCCAGTACCGGCCGGTGCCGCCTGTCGGGTGCTGGGGATCCTCAACCCCGAAGTGGAGCTGCGCCGTGCCCGAAAAGGAGACGACCGTTCCGTGCTCGAAATCGAGCGCGGCCAGGCTCGCTCGTGAATCGATCTCGTAGTTGCCCAGCGTCATGAACATGCTGTTTCCAGGGTAATCAGGAACGCGTAGGGTCGTCGCGTCGACGACCTGGATGAATCCTGGTGCTCCGCCTCTGTGTGAGGCATCCACCCCTCGTGCTGGATGAAGGCTTCCGACGAAAGCCGTGTCGACGCGCTCGACCAGCGCCCGCCGCTCGTCATCCACGGTGCGTCCCCATTCACTGGGTCTTGGGCTCGATCGCGTTGTGGAGGCTTCGTGTGAGTGGCGCCGCTGGATGTATTTGGGACAGTTGGGAACGCTTTCGCGGACGAGGATAGCGATTTCGTCCGTCGAGATGCCTTCGACGGTTCCGCTAATTCGAAGGCGACGCCGAGATGAGAAGTCGATGGCGAGGATGCCTAGGTCTCGCCCGATGGTCAGGCGGCGCAGCACGGGATCGTCAGGGGACGCCGCCATCAACGAAGGCAGGAAGCTCACGCGTTGACCATCCGCGCTTCGCATGAAGCCGGGCTCGCCACACCACACCGACGTCCACAGGTGCCCGTCGTCCCCAGCGGCAGACAAGGACACAAGGCGAAGCCCCGCCAGAAACGGCAGGGCACCGGGGATGATCCGAGACGAGATGGCGGCGCCGCGCCGACGCGCGATGTCACGCTCGCCGGCGCGCTCTTGCACGGCGATTTCGCCGTCGTGAAATGGCTGGTTGCACACGTCGTTTCCCTGCGGCGTCTCCATGGTGTTCAGAACGTCACAATGGTGTAGCCGTCCGAGGCGTAGGTCGCGAGACTTGGAAGCCCGGACGTTCCAGGCACAGCGTTCGTCGTAATCAAGGAGAAGCCGTTGAGCTCGGCATCGTGGCGGGCGCCAAAGACATCGGCGCATCCAGACGACACGCCGGCGACCTTGTCTTCAACGGCCTTGTAGAGCGCATGCGCGGGGTGATCGGTCTTGGCCAGCAGTCCTGGCCATCGCGTCCCGGTCCCTTGGAAGACCAGTTGGACGTCGTGGTGCTTCTGCTTGAATTCGTAGGTCGCGGCCAGCGCGTTGAAGAGCCGGCCGAGCGCTTCCTCTCCCCCCCGTGGATCCGAAAGAACGAGAATGGCGGTTTTCGTCGAGGACATGGGTAACCCCTGTGGCCAGAGTGACGGATGGGTCCTGCGGACTTGTGTACGGACCGATCGGTACAATAGCCAGCTACGGCGTAAATGTCAAGGCGACGAGGATGCTTCGTCTTGCTGGGCAATGCATGAGCTCCGCGCTTCCTCGAACTGCTCTTTCGCTGCTAAGACTCCAGCTGGGAGAATTCGGAAGCTGGCGGTTCACCGACAAAACCAATCGTCGCGTTGGAGCTAGACAGCCCCGACAGACGCCTTGAGTTTCTCGAACTCAGCTTGATACCCTTTTGTCAGCCCGCACACAGGAGATCTCGTTGGTCCTGTTCTCTGCAACTCTCGGAAAGCCGTAGATAAACCTGAAAGCGGCCCTGGAGGATGAAGACGCAAAGTTCCCCCAAGCTTCACAACGGCGAATTCTACAGAAGGGCTTGAGGTGAGCGCGAACTGTATCAGCTTCAAACTCGCAAGCTCCAAAGCCCCATCGTCGTGCGTAGCACCACTTTGCCCTTCTGCCAGCCTTAATTGTCAGCATCACATCCGGTGCTCCTTCATCAAGAGCTGGGTGAGTCGAGCTTACAGCTCACTTCACCTGCCCGAATGAGCGAGCGAAGAAGCGAATTTTCAAACATGGCCGCTTTGGTGCGCGGATTGCGACTTCTCCATTGAAGCAAGCACATCCCTCCGTACGACGGAGGAAAGCTCGCTGCGAAAAGGAGAAGCCATGAAAACGATGAACATGATTCGGGCTACGATTCTAGTTGGAATCCTCGGCGCATCTCCTGCTTCTGCCGGCATCTCCACGGTGTCAGGAACACGTGACGCCTACCCGATCCGGAATGAAAAGGTCTACGGCGAAGAAGGAACGCGTGACGCCTACCCGATCCGGAATCAAAAGGTCTACGACGGAGTAAGAACGCGTGACGCTTACCCGATCCGGAATCAAAAGGTCTACGACGGAGTAAGAACGCGTGACGC
>Ga0111539_10002406_pt1 | contig 24885 bp, 22 predicted proteins | sample RhiMethybrSRZTD1_FD_79667 | JGI IMG/M metagenome (GOLD analysis project Ga0111539, IMG submission 79667) | Populus rhizosphere microbial communities from Tennessee, USA - Rhizosphere MetaG P. TD hybrid SRZTD1 (version 2) (version 2) | ecosystem: Host-associated > Plants > Roots > Rhizosphere >...
ATTGGTGGCCTGGGACGGAATCGAACCGCCGACACGCGGATTTTCAGTCCGCTGCTCTACCAGCTGAGCTACCAGGCCGAGGCAGGCGAACGCCCATTCAATCACGGCCTCGACCCGAGGGTCAACGCACGCACATCGCCATCCGTCCCGGGACGGATTGAGCCCGCCGCGCTCAACTCGTTCCGGAACGAGTCGCAAGCGCCTGCGCTATACTGATCTCGGAACCACAAGGAGAGGGAATGGCCTCGCGACCCGTACCGCCGCCCGGGAAGCTTCCGAAGGACTACGACAAGCTGCCCGTACCGCAGCCCCAGGCCACCTCCGTCCGCAAGCGCGACCCCAAGATGCTGGCCATCATCGACCCGGGCAAGTGTTTCGGCCGCGGGTGCGAGTACTGCGTGGCCGTGTGCCCGGTGCCGGACTGCATCACACTCCACCCCGATCCCGCCGCGGGCGCGGACACGCTGCACGTCCTGAGTGTCAACCTCGACACCTGTATCGGCTGCATGGCCTGCGAGAAGTGGTGCCCGGACGACTACGACGCGATCCGCATGGTGCCCTTCGCTGCGGTGGCGAAGGACCGCGTGGCCTACGAGACGGCCACCTTCAGCGCGACGCTCCCCGAGAAGAAGATCGGCGGCTGAGCCGCCACCCGCGGCGCGTCAGGGATTCACCGGCCGCAGCGTGATCTCCGCCGCGGCGGTGCCTCCGCTCGCCACCGTGACCGTCGTCTTGCCCTCCAGCCCGCCTCCGCGCGACGTCAGCTCGATCGTGCCCGCGGGGAGCGTCAGCTCTGCGATTCCGGCCGCGTCGGTTTGTCCGGATCCGAGATTGCCGGGCACGCTCGCGCGCTCGAACGCGGAAATCGCGACGTTGCGTGCGGCCACGGGCGCGCCGTTCGCGTCCAGAACGCGCACCTGGGCCCGCCCGCCCGGGCGCAGGACGAGCGTGATCGGCCGCTCGCTGGGCGTGACGCGCGGCGCCACCGCGAAGAGTCCGCCGTCCGCCTGCGTGCTGATCGCGTAGGCCACGCCCTCGCGGAGGCCCACAACCTCGAACGTCCCGTCGGACTGCGTGCGGCCCCAGCCGTAGAACCCGAAGAGGGCCGCTCCTTCTCCCGTCCGCCCCGCGATGCTGAGGCCGCCGACGCCTCGGCCCGCGGTGTCGACGACGCGGCCCTTGATCGACACGCCCTTGCTCAGAACGACGCGGACTCCCGTCGTCCCGCTCTCGCCGACGCTGATGTCCTGGCTCTCGCCGCCGTGCGTGTCGGACCGAGCCGTCAGATGATATTCGCCCGGGTCGAGCTCGAGGCGGAACCGGCCGTCGGTGTTCGACTCGGCCGAGCCGCCCGCCCCGCTCGTCTTCTTCTTCGGATCCGCGGACTGCGCCGTCAGCCAGGCCCCCGCGACCGGCTGCTCCGTCTCGCGATCCACGACCACGCCCTCGACGAACGCGCCGGACACGTTGAAGTCCGCCACGAAACTGTCCGCGTCCGGGACCGTCACCGTCGGCGCGGGCAGGCGCGTGTGGCGATCGGCGGACTGGATCTCGACGTACGTCTCGCCAGAGTCGAGGGCGGTCAGCTCGTAGCTTCCGTCCTCACGCGTGATGGCGACGTTGGGAGGCAGCGTAGTGGGCGCGTTGCCCACCATCCCGGAATACATCGACATGCCGTTCTGGGCCTGGAACTCGATCCGCGCGCCCACCACGGGTGCCCCCGCCCGCGTGACCTTGCCGCTGACCGCGATGCTGCGGAGCGTGATCTCGACCGTCGTCGTCTCGCCCTCGCGGACCTGTGCGGGCACGGACTTGCCTCCCCGATAGCGGCCGGCCTGCCCGAGCATCAGCGAGACCGTGACCGGGCCCGCGGGGACGTGCTCGATGACGAAGCTGCCGTCCGCCGCCAGCGGCTGTACCCCCGGTCCGATCATGCCGTACTGGTTGCGCGAGCGGGCAGACACCGCGGCCCCCGCCGGCAGCGCGCCGCTGCGCGAATTCACGCGGCCTTCGATGCGGCCGCCCTGGGCCAGGAGGATGCGCACTTCCGCGGGTCCCTTGGCCGGATCGACGTCCACGCCTGAGCTCATGCCCGGTGCGTAGGCCGGGTGGGTGACACGCACCTGGGTTGGTCCCGGGCTCAGCCCGCGAATCTCGAAGGCGCCGGCGGCGTCCGTCAAGACCTCCGACATCGGGCGCGAATAGTCGCGCCCCGCGCCGGACACCGACACGCTCGCACCGGACACAGGTGCGGAGGAGCCGTCCACCACCGTGCCCTTGAGCAGGCCGCCCGCGCCCAGGCGGACGGTGCCGACGTCGGCGTTGCCGCCCGGCGCGACCTTCACGCCGGAGACGGTCGCGGTGGCGCGATCGGGCGCGGAGACGTCGACGACGTATTCGCCCTCGGCCACGTCTTCGAGCAGGAAGCGCCCGTCCGGAGTTCCGTAGGAGTCGCCGCGTACACCACCCATGCTGCCCATGCGCGTGGGGAGACGCGCAAAGACCCGGAACGCCTCGAAGGGCTTGCCCTGGTCGTCCACCACCGCGCCGCTGATGGTGCCGGCGCGCTGGAGGACGAAGTCCGCACCGCTGGTGCCCGCCTCCGCCTTGCGCTCGGCACGTCCCATCCCGGGGGCGCTCGCGCTGAGCGAATACAGGCCGGCGGTGAGTCCGGCCAGCACATACGACCCGTCGGCCTCCGTCTGCGCGCTGAAGCTCTGGTCCGTCTCCTGCGACCAGGTGTAGACCGACGCGCGCTCGATGGCGTGGCCTGCGGCGTCGCGCACGCGGCCCCGGATCGCGATGCCCACCTCGAGGGCGACGTCGCCGAGGTCGACGGTATCGCTGGCCGCCGGAACGTCCACGTCCAGACGACGTCCGGCCAGGCCGGGCGCGCTCGCGTCCAGCCCCAGGTTGCCGGGCCCCACGCGCAGCCGGAAGGCGCCATCGTCGCCCGCTTCCGCAGTGAGCTCGGCGCCCAGGAATTCCGGCACCGGCTCTCCGCCGGACAGGCGCCAGGTCACCGTTCCGCGTGTCGGCTTCTCGCCCGGGCCGACCAGGCGCCCGCGGACGTACGCCGTGGATGGCATCGCGATGTCCGCGCGTGCCTCCGCTTCGCGCTCGACAGGAATCCCCTCCGCGATCCCGGGTGCGAAGTCGGCATGGGTCGCGACGGCCCGATAGGGGCCGGGCGCGACGCCATAGAGGGCGAAGGTCCCCTGGGCATCGGTGCGTGCGGTCAAGAGTCCGCCGCGGCCACCGGGAATGGCCGAGAGCACGCGCACCGTCGCGCCCTCTACAGGCTTGCCTTTCGGATCCGTGACGATCCCCGAGACCGTCCCGCCCGCGAGAAGGCTCAGCTCGACCGCGCGGCCGGTGGGGACGCTGCGCTTGTCCGTGCGCCCGAAGCCGCGCGCGGAAGCGGTCAACGTGTACAGGCCGGGCGCGAGGCCCGGCACCCGGAACCGGCCCTTGGCGTCCGAGGTGGCGCGAGCGACGCCGCCGTCGGGATCACCGGGCGGACGTCCCGTCGTCCGCATCTCCACCCGCGCTTCGATCGCCGCGCCGGGAACGAGCGCGCCGCTGGCGTTGTCGCGCACGGTTCCCTCGATGGATGCGCCGCGCGTGAGGGTGACGGCCAGCGGAGCGCCCGGGCGCGCGTGACGGATGGTCGTGGTCGCGAGGCCGGCGGCCTCGACCTGCACGAGGAACGCGAGCCCCGGGGGCAGGGTCACCTGGAACCGGCCGTTCTCCGACGTCCGCGCGGTCGCGGGCGGGCGCGGGACGACGAACTGCTCGTCGCTGGCGAGGACGAGCGCGTTGGCGACGGGCTGGCCGTCCGGTCCGCGCACCACGCCCTCGAGCGTCGCGGGCACGCGCGCACGCGGCGCCGGCGTGGGCGAAGCCACCGGCCGCGTGGGACGCGCCGACGTTTGCGGGCTCGGTGCGGGAGCGGGAACCGCGGATTGCGGGGGGGTCAGGACGGCGGCGAGGACGACCAGGCTGGGAAGCAACATCGGCGCTCCGTAGTCGAGAACGCGGTCATCGCGTGGACGGTCCGGACTTCGATGGCGCGAGCGTGATCTCGAGCGGCACCGTCGCCCCTTCGGGCACGGTGACGATCGCGAGCCCCTCCAGCCCCCCTTCCATCGTCGCCCGCACTTCCACGGTTCCTACCGGGACGCTGAGCTCCGTATTCCCGCGCGCGTCCGTCGGCATCATGGCGCCGATGCCGTTGACGACCACCACTCCCGACACGCGGCGGACGGCCGTGAAGGCGCCGCGCACGGGATTGCCGTCCGGTCCGAGCACGGTGGCCACGACCCGGCCGCCGCGGCGGAGCGTGAGCGTCACGTCTGAGGTTCCTGCCGTCACGGCCGGGCGGATCGCGAAGAAGCCCAGCTCGGACTGCGCGACGAGGTTGAAGTCGCCCGCGGGCAGGCCGGCGATCTCGAAGGTCCCGTCCGGCATCGACATGGCCGCGCCCCCCCGGCGCGGGCTGTCCAGGTCGCCGGTGACGGCGCCGACGCGCAAGCTTCCGACCGCCTGCCCTCGCGCATCCACCACCCGTCCGCGGATGGACAACCCGCGGCTGAGGGCCAGCCGCACGTCGCTCGCGCCGGAATCCCCGACGTTGAGCGTCAGCGTCTCCGCGCTGAAGCCTTCGGCGCGCGCGGACACCGTGTACTCGCCGGGCTCGAGCTCGAGGCGGAAGCGCCCGTCGGTTCCCGTCATCGAGTTCGCCATCGCGGCCATCGCGACGCGTGCGTTGGGGTCGGGACGGGTGGAGGCCGCGAAGACGTTCGCCTTCGCGACCGGCTGGTCCGTCTCGCGGTCGACCACGACGCCGCTGAGGGCGGCGGTGGGCAGAGCGATGTCGAACGCGAAAGTGTCCGCATCCGGGAACTCGACGAGCTGCGTCGGGTACGTCACCGTGCCGTCGAGGGACTCGATCCGGATCGTCGCCTTCCCGGCGTCGTCCACGAACATCTCGTAGGCGCCGTCGTCGCGGGTGAGCGCGGTCATGCGCTGCGGTCCGGCCGCGGGTGGCGCCGTGGATCCCGCGGCCAGGAACATCGCGTTGAAGCGGTCTCCGAAGACGCGCAGGCGCAGGTTGCCGGCGGCGGTCCCCCCACGCGTCACGCGTCCCGTGACCAGGATGTCGCGCGGCACGAACTCGACGGTGGCCGTCTGGCCCTCCAGCAGCTCGACCTCCCGCTCCTTGCTGCTGCTGAGCTGCCCGCCCGAGCCCTCCATGAGCACGACGTTCACGGTGCCCGCGGCCACGTGCTCCACGACGAACGTCCCATCGGGAGCGATCGGGGTCAGGTTGGTCGTCGCGAAGCTCGGGCCCGAGCGCCGCGAGAAGACGTTGACCGCGCCCGTGACGGCCGTCCCGTCACGGCGGCGCGCGCGTCCCTCGATCCGGCCGCCCTGCAGGAGCGCGATACGCACCTCCGGCGGATCCTTGGCCGGATCCACGTCCGCGCTCGCGCGTCCTTCGGCGAAGGAGGGATGGCGCGCCGTGACCTGGATGGCTCCGGTGGCCACGCCGCGCATCTCGAAGAGCCCGCCCGCGTCCGTCACCGCCTCCGGTGCCGCCGTCGGACCGAAGGCGAAGGTCCGCCCGACGCCCTGCACGGTGACGACGGCGGCGGGGACGGGCGCGCCCGCGGCATCGACCACGCTGCCGCGCACGATGCCCCCCGCGCCCAGGGTGACGCGCCCCATGTCGGTGGCGGCGCCCGCGGAGACCTTGACGTTGGTCACGGTCGAGGTCGCGCGCTCGGGCGCGCTGACCTCCACGACGTAGGTGCCGGGAGCCACCTCGTCCACGATGAAGCGGCCGTCGGCGGACGAGATCGACTCCGACCGCGGCGGTCCCATCATCACGCGGCCGCCCGCCATGGACGTGGGCGGCGGCATGCGCGCCAGGACGCGGAAGTTCTCCACGGGCTGGCCGCGATGATCCACGACGGTGCCGCTGAGGGAGCCCGCCGTCTCCAGCACGATGTCCACGCCCTCGGCGCCCGCTTCGACTTCGCGGTCCACCATCGCATGCCCGGGAGCGAAGACGGCGAGGCGATACGTTCCCTCGCGCAGCCCGCCGATGGCGAACGAGCCCTCGGCGTCCGTACGGCCCTCGCCACGGTCTTCGCCCATCGAACGGTCGCGGAAGGCGTTGATGCGCGCCTCCGCGACCGCGGCGCCCGTGGCCTCGCGGACGCGGCCGCGGATCACCAGGCCCGTCTGGAGCGCGACGTCGCCCACGTCCGCAATCAGCTGGCGGCCGCCCACGACGATCTCCGCGCGCTTCGCGCCGTATCCGGGCGCGGTGGCGGAGAGGACGTAGCTGCCCGGCGACACCTTCTCGATGCGGAACCGTCCGTCGGGGCCGGCGTCCGCGGCCATCGTGGGCGCGAGCGACAGGGGAGGCGCGGCTCCGTCCGCTTCCGCGATGGTGACGCGGCCTGGCGTCGGACGATCCGCGGAACCCACGAGGCGCCCGGCGATGGCGGCGGGCGGGGCCAGGGTCAGGTCCGCGGAGGCGTCGTCCCCGCGCTCGACCGCCACCGTCGCCCATGCCGGCGCGAAGTCCGCGTGGCGCGCGACGACGCGGTAGAGCCCCGGGTCGATCCCGACGAACGCGTAGTGGCCGCGGGCGTCCGTGACCTCGACGTCGCTGGTGCTCCGCGGTCCGAACGGAATCGCGCTCTCGACGGCGACGGCCGCTCCCGCGATCGCGGCCCCATCCGGTCCGCGCACGTTCCCGTCGAGCCCACCACCGGGGAAGAGGTACAGCTCGGTCCGCTTGCCCAGCGCGACCCCGCGTCTCTGCGCGGCGGCGCCCGGGCCGCGAGCGGCGAGGGTGTGCAGCCCGGGGGCGAGTCCCTCGAGCCGGAATCGGCCCTGAGCATCCGTCTTCGCGCGGACGACGCCCGCCCCGCGCTCCCAGACGATGCCCATCCCACGTGCGGTCTCCAGGCGCGCCTCGACGGTGATGCCCGCGGCCGGCGCGCCGGTGGTGCCGTCGCGCACGAGGCCTTCGATGGACCCTCCCTTGTCGAGCGCGATGCGCAGCGATTCGCCGGGGCGCACGCGGGGCAGAGTGCGAGCGGCCAGCCCGAGCGCCTCGACGCGGACGATATGGGTCGAGGCGGACTTGACGGCGATGCGGAAGCGGCCGGCGGAGTCCGTGCGCGCCGTCATCGTCGGCTCGCCGAAGTTGACGGCGGCCGCGAGCTGCACGGAGACGAGCGCGCCCGCCACCGGCTTTCCGTCCGGACCCACGACGGTGCCGTCGACGAAGGGCGTGGCCGCGGCCTTGGGGGACGGAGAGGGAGTGGGCGCGGGGGCCGCGGCGAGGGCCGCGGACGCGACGGCGAGCGCGAGGATCAGGCGGGGAAGGCGGCCCATGGCACCTCCACGATGGAGCCCGAGCCCAACCTATAACGCTGGGATGCCGTCCTGTCGAGCCGCTCGTCTACGGAAACGAGAAGGGAGGGCCCGGAGGCCCTCCCTCGTCACGGACCGGCCGCCGTCAGGCCTTCTTCTTCTCCGGCATGGGCAGGACATCGGCCTTCTCGCCCTTGGCCTTCTCGACGATCGCGTCCGGCACGGGCAGGCCGAGACCCTTGCGCAGCCGGCTGTCGATCTCGTTGCGGATGTCGTGGTTGTCCTTCAGGAACTGGCGCGCGGTCTCGCGCCCCTGGCCGATGCGCTCGCCGTCCACCGCGTACCACGAGCCCGACTTCTCGATGACCTTGTGGTCCACGCCGAGGTCGAGGAGGTCGCCTTCCTTGCTGATGCCCTCGCCGTAGAGGATGTCGAACTCGGCCTCGCGGAACGGAGCCGCGACCTTGTTCTTCACCACTTTGACCTTGGCCCGGCTGCCGATGACCACGTCGCCTTCCTTGAGCGACGCGATGCGCCGGATGTCGAGGCGCATGGACGCGTAGAACTTCAGCGCGCGTCCGCCCGTGGTCGTCTCCGGGTTGCCGAACATGACGCCGATCTTCTCGCGGAGCTGGTTGATGAAGATCAGGCACGTCTTGCTCTTGGCCACGATCGAAGTGAGCTTGCGCAGGGCCTGGCTCATGAGGCGGGCCTGCATGCCCATCTGCGCGTCGCCCATCTCGCCTTCGAGCTCCGCCCGCGGCACGAGGGCGGCCACGGAGTCCACCACGAGCACGTCCACGGCACCGGAGCGGATGAGGACCTCCGCGATCTCCAGCGCCTGCTCGCCGCTGTCCGGCTGGGAGACGAGCAGGTTGTCCGTGTCCACGCCCAGCTTGCCCGCGTAGACGGCGTCGAGTGCGTGCTCGGCGTCGATGAACGCGGCCATGCCGCCGCGGCGCTGCGCTTCCGCGATGACGTGCAGCGAGAGGGTCGTCTTGCCCGAAGATTCCGGCCCGAAGATCTCGATCACGCGTCCGCGCGGGACGCCTCCCACGCCGAGGGCGGCGTCGAGGGAGAGAGAGCCGGTGGGAATGGCGGGCACGTCCACCTTGTCGCGGGTGCCCAGCCGCATGATCGACCCCTTGCCGAACTGCTTGTCGATCTGCGCCAGGGCCGCGTCGATCGCCTTTGCCCGCTCCTTGTCGTCTACAGCCATGAACTTCTCCTTTTCCTTTCCCGCCGCCCGTCTCTTCGCCGGATGTCGACGGCGACGAGGTGGATGTTAGAGGCCGCCTCTGTCGTGGCGGGTCCGGTCGCGCTTACGCGCTGTCTTCACCGTGGCACGTCGCTTGTATCGATCTTCCACGGGACGGCCCACGGGATCTAGGAACGTTCCAACCCAGAACGACTGATCGTATCCAGCGGATTCGTGATTCCGGATTGCGAAGTCTGGAATGGCCAGTCAATGGTCAGACCGTGTTCGCGAGTCCGCACATTCGAGCGATGCCACGGGAAAAGTGCCCTAATGAATGAGAATGAGAGGTACTGTCTAAGATTATGAATGCAAACAACTTGGACCGTAGTATCATCAGCGGCACAAAGATTGGCGGGGCGCCAAAAAAACTCTGTGCACCTCGAAGGCTGTCTGATACAATTCTTTCGGGAAGTCGGCCTCAGGTCTTACTTTATGGTCCCATCGGGGCCGCTGAGCCGGCCAGGGAGAGTGGAGTGAAGGCAGGACGTCCGAAGAAGAAAGCGCGCCAGATCTCGAAGTCGCGGCCCAAGGCGCAGCCCCGGTCGAAGTCCAAGGCGTCTCGGACTCATACCGCCAGTCGTCCCAAACGGAGGAACGTTTCCACGGTGGCCACCAAGCAAGCCCGTTCGAGTGCGGTTTCACGATCCCGTGCGACGACTCCGGCCCGGTCCACACATGGGGGGACGCACGCGCGTCCGACCCACGCGCGTCCGGCGCATGCGCGTCCACGTCCTGAGCCCGTACCGAACCCGATGCCGACGAAGCACGTGGCCCCCCCGCGGCCGGTGCTCGTGACGCCGGCCCGGTCGATGCCGCCGACGCGCGAGCAGCGCAAGCCCCTGGTCACGCCCGCGCGCGGCCCCCTGGCCGTTCCCGATTTCACGGAGGCGGGTGTCGTGCTGACCATCACGTATTCCATCCGGGAAGGGCGGCGCGGCGAGTTCTTCGACCTGATGCGCGAGCTCAAGCCGCTGCTGGCGGCGATCGGCGGCACCGATTGCACGATCTACGAGGACCGCAGCCGGCCGAACTACTTCATGGAGGTCTTCCGCTTCAAGGACGAGGCGGAGTTCACGGCCTTCGATGACAAGTTCCACAAGGATCGCAAGATCGCGGCGATCTACGCGCTCCTCGACGACATCGTCGAGGCCGAGAAGAGCGACTTCAAGATCTTCGAGCGACGGCTCTAAGCCTCGGCTCGATCCGGCGACGCTCTGGAGCGCCGGATCGAGCCGAATGTCCGTTGCCGTTCCTGTTCCGTTCCCGCTCCCGTTCCTTCCCGCCGTTTCCCCCGTGACAGAATAGCCACCTGCCTACCCCTCTCGCGCACGCCCTCGCCGGCCTCATCGTCCACGTGGCGACCGCGCCGTCCGATGAGCTCGCGTCGCGCCGGCGCGCGGCGGTGACGGTCGGGGCCGCCGTGGCCCCTGATCTCGACTTCGCCTGGAGGCTGCTCGACGGGGTGAACCATCATCAGGCCCAGGGCCACAGCATCGGCGTGGGACTGGGGCTGGCGGTGGCGGTCATGCTCGGGGCGGCGGCGGTCCAGGTGCCGCGGCCCTGGGGACTCGGGCTGGCCGCGCTCGGCGGCTGGTCGAGCCACCTCCTGCTAGACCTCCTCAATGTCGATACCTCGCCTCCCATGGGGCTGATGGCGCTCTGGCCGTTCACGGACCGGTACTTCAAGTCCCCGTGGCCGGTCTTCCTTGACATCGGGCGCACACTGAATTGGAGGACGGTCCGGCACGTGACGGTCGCGACGGCTTGGGAGCTGGCGATCCTGTGCCCCCTCCTCATCGCGGCCTGGCGGGGGCGGGCCCGCCCGCGAGCGGGAGCATGGAATGGCGCGAGGGTTCGAGAGCAAATCAGTGGCTGACCAGCAGGAATCCGCGATGAACCCGCGGCCGGTGAGCGAGAAAGGCGTCGATCCCCAGCGGCGCCGGCTGGAGCTCGCGCGCACGGACGTGGCGCGCCGTCTCGAATCGGCCACCAACACCGCGCATCGGGAGATGCTGCAGCGGGCGCTGGCCGACCTCGACGACCGGCTGCGCCGCCTGGGGCCGCCCGCGCGTCAGGAATAGGAGTAGAAGCCCCGGCCGCTCTTGCGGCCCAGCCAGCCCGCGGCCACCATCCTCTTCAACAGCGGGCACGGGCGGTACTTCGGATCGCCCAGCCCGTCGTGCAGCACTTCGAGGATGTTGAGGCAGACGTCGAGCCCGATGAAGTCGGCCAGGGTGAGCGGGCCCATGGGATGGTTCATCCCGAGCTTCATGACCTCGTCGATGGCCTCGGGCCTGGCCACGCCCTCGTACACCGCGAAGATCGCTTCGTTGATCATCGGCATGAGCACGCGGTTGGACACGAAGCCGGGGAAGTCGTTCACCTCCACGGGCGTCTTGCCGAGGGCACGCGAGAGGTCCATGACCGTGCGCGTCGTCTCGTCCGAGGTGGCCTGTCCGCGGATGACCTCGACCAGCGCCATCAGCGGCACCGGGTTCATGAAGTGCATGCCGACGACTTTGTCCGCGCGCTTGGTGACGGCACCGAGACGCGTGATCGAGATCGACGACGTGTTCGAGGCGAGGATCGTGGCCGGCTTGGTGATCCGGTCCAGCTCCGCGAACAGCTCGCGCTTGACGTCGAATTTCTCGACCACCGCCTCCACGACGAGATCCGCCGCGGTCACGTCCGCGAGATCCCGCGTGAACTCGATGCGCTCCAGCGCGGCCGTGCGGTCGGCGGGCGGGATCTTGCCCTTCTCCGCCAGCTTGCCCAGGCTGCGGTCGATCTGGGCGCGGGCCCGCTCGAGGGCGGAGCCGTCCACGTCGCTGAGCACGACGGTGTGAGCGGCCTGCGCGAACACCTGGGCGATGCCGTTGCCCATCGTGCCCGCGCCGATGACGGCGACCTTGAGGGCCATCTGGCTCAGACCCTCTCCACGGCCAGGGCCACGCCGTTGCCACCGCCCAGGCAGAGGGCGGCGATTCCCCTCCGTGCGCCGCGGTCCTTCATCGTGTAGAGCAGCGTGGTCAGCACGCGGGCCCCGCTCGCCCCGATGGGATGCCCGAGGGCGACGGCGCCGCCGTTGACGTTCACGCGGGCGGGATCGAGCCCCAGCTCCTTCACGAGGGCCACGCTCTGGACGGCGAAGGCCTCGTTGAGCTCGTAGAGATCGACGTCCTTGGCCGACCAGCCCGTCTTCTCCCAGATCCGGCGGATGGCGGGCACCGGCGTCATCATCACCATCTTCGGCTCCAGGCCCGCCGTGGCCTGGGCCACGATGCGCGCGAGCGGCGTCCGGCCCAGTGCCTTCGCCGTCTCCGCAGAAGTGACCACGAGCGCGGCGGCGCCGTCGTTGACGCCGGGCGCGTTTCCGGCCGTGACCGTGCCGCCCTCGCGGAAGGCGGGCTTGAGCCGGGCCAGGGCCTCCAGCGACGTGTCCTCGCGCGGCGATTCGTCCACCGCGAACGCCACCGCCTCGCCCTTCTTGGACGGGATGGGCACGGGCAGGATCTCGTCCTTGAACTTGCCCGCCTTGATGGCGGCGACGGCCTTGCGATGGCTCTCCAACGCGAACGCGTCCTGCTGCTGGCGCGTCACGCCGTACGTCTCGGACACGATCTCGCCGCAGCAGCCCATGTGGTAGTCCTCGTAGGCCTCCCACAGGCCGTCGTGCACCATCGAGTCGATCAGCTCGCCGTGGCCGAGGCGCATCCCTTCCCGGGCCTTGGGCAGGAGATAGGGCGCGTTGGACATGGACTCCATTCCGCCCGCGACCACGATGTCGGTGTCGCCGGTCGCGATGCCCTGCGCGGCGAGCATCACCGCCTTGAGGCCGGACCCGCAGACCTTGTTGATCGTGAGCGCGCCGACCTTGGCGGGGAGGCCGCCCTTCAGCGCCGCCTGCCGCGCGGGTGCCTGGCCGAGTCCGGCGGACAGGACGTTGCCCATGATGACTTCGTCCACGCGGCCGGGGTCGACGCCCGCGCGTTGGACGGCCTCGCGCACGACCATGGCGCCGAGCTCGGGCGCGCGGAAGCCCTTCAGCGCGCCCATGAACTTGCCGGTGGGCAGCCGCACGGCGGAGAGGATCACGGCCTCACGCATCGCTTCGTCCTTTCGTTCGCTCGAGGTATCGGGCCATGGTCTCGGCGAACCGCTGTCTCAATTCTGGGTCCGCAATGCTGCCGCCAACGTCATTTATCTCAGGGGGGGAATTCACTGCTGATTTCGAGTGCAGTGAACTCCCCCCCTGAAACCCCCCTCGCGCGTCGCCGCTGCTACGCAGCGCCGCCGTGCTCTGCGGTTGGTCAGAAGGGGCACGCACGGCTTGCGAGATAGGCGTTCGCACTGCGGCCACCGACTGGCTGATTGGCTGCGACCCCCCCTGAAACCCCCCTCGCACGGCGCCGTCGCTGCGCGACGCCGCCGTGCTCTGCGGTTGGTTCGAGATGCCCCCCTCCACGAAGCCCATCCTTTTGGGGGCGAGGTCGCCCGCGATCTCGCGGAGGTGGGCCAGGATCTGGGGCTGCATGCGGTGCAGGACCTTGCGCCAGCCCGCGTCGGGGACGCGCACGCGCAGAGTCCCACCCTCGATGCCGAGCACCTCCGTGCGCCGCGCCAGCTCCGGGCCCACGGCCAGCGGCCAGGCGGCCTCGAGCAGGGCGAGCGTGCGAGCGGGGGAGGCGCCGAAGAGTCGCGCCGCCAGCGAGCGGCCGGAGATCCGTTCCATGCCGAGCCTGATCCCACTCTAAGGCAGGAGACCGCCCCGGCCAACCGGGGCTTCGGCGTATACTCTGGTCAACGGCGCCCGAACCCTCGGGAGAGCCGGAGATCCAGGCTCCCAACACATGAAGTGCCCGCGCTGCCAGAGCTCGATCACCGCCAGTCCCGACCCCGAGGGATTCCTCATCTGCCCCGGTTGCGGCGCCCGCCTGCGCAGCCGCTCCGCTCCGGCGACGGTCGGAGCGCTCAACGCGCGCTCGGCGCGCCCGGCGGCGCCGCTCGCCGAGGGCTCGCCCGACGAGATCCGCGGCGTGCTCACGCGCCTCGACCCCGACGCGGAGCGCTTCCCGGACGCGACGAACCCGAACGCGACGCTGCCTCCAGGCACTCCGCTCCCGCGCATTCCCCGGCCGGGCTCGCCGGAAGCGCGGGCCGCCCTGGCCGAGGTCACGCCACCGCGGCCGTCGCCGCGGCCGGTGGCCGATGACGCGCATCGCGCGATGCGCAGCCCACGCGAGGTGTCGCGCGCCTCCGAGGACACGGCGCGGGTCGCGGTCAGCGACGGAACTACACTCGAAGCGTTGATGGCCGAAGTCCGGGCCATGCGGCGCAACCAGGACGAGATGCTCGCCCTGTTGCGTTCGGGCGGCGTGGCCGGCGGGGGCGTGCAGCCCGGCTTCGACGTCGCTCACGAGCTCGGCTTGCCGGTGCCGCCGGCGGTGCGGGCGCGCCAGCGCAAGACCGTGCTGATCATCGACGACGACCCCGAAACGCGCCTGCAGACGGAAGCCGCCCTCGACAGCGCGGAGATCCCGTTCCGCAGCGTCGCCGACGGACGGGCCGCCCTGGCCGCCATCGCGGACGACAAGCCGGACGTGATCGTGATGGAGCTGGACATCGCGGGCACGATGGCGGGCAAGGACGTCATCAACCTGATCAAGGCCACCATGCAGTGGATCGACGTGCCCATCGTGCTGTACACGCGCGCGCCCATCACCAGCCAGCGCGAGGCGCGTACGGTGCACGGCGCCGACGACTTCGTCTCCAAGCAGGACGGCCCGGAGCCGGTGCTGGCCCGCGTCGTGACCCAGTTCCGCCGCGGGTAGGCGCGCCTGACGCCACGGCTCGTCCTCGCCTCCGCGTCTCCCCGCCGCGCGCACATCCTGCAGACGCTGGGAGTGCCGCATCGCGTCTCCGTCTCGCAAGTGGCGGAAGACCTCCGGCCCGGGGAAGGGGCCGCGGTCGCGGCGGAGCGGCTGGGGCGTGCCAAGGCGGCCGCGGTCGCCGCCCGTGAGGAACTGCCCGTGCTCGGCGCCGACACCATCGTCGTGTGCGGAGACGCGATCCTGGGCAAGCCCGCGTCGGACGCGGACGCGGCGGCGATGCTGCGGAGCCTCTCCGGCCGCACCCACGAGGTGATCACCGGCGTGTGCCTGATCCACGGCCGCGATATTCACAGCGGAATCGAGCGCACCACGGTGACCTTCGCGGCCCTGAGCGACACCGACATCGCGTGGTACGTGGCCACCGGCGAGCCGCGTGACAAGGCGGGCGCGTATCACGTCGACGGGCGCGGCTCGCTGTTCATCACGCGCATCGACGGCTCGCCCTCGAACGTGGCCGGCCTGCCCGTAGGGCTGTTGCGCCGGCTGGCCCGTGAGGCGAAAGTCGACCTCGGGTTCCCGGACGGTGGAGGCCAGCGGTGACCCGGCTCGGGACGTCGGCCGCCGTCGCGCTCATGGCTCTGGCCCTGGGCCTGGCCGTGTCGCCGGACCTGCCCTTCCAGCAGTGGCAACCCGCGGTCGGCGGCGTGGTGGCCGGACTGACCGCCCTCTTCGTCGTCGCCTTGCTCGACCGGCGCGCGCCGCGACGCCTGGTGGCGGTGGGCGCGGCCACCTTCGCGCTGGCCGTGGCCTACGACTCCGTGCGCGGCGAGGAGGGCGCGATGACCCTCGCCCAGGGACAGGGCACGCGCACGTTCGACGAAGAAGGGGCGGGGGGACGCGCCCTCGGCTTCCATCCGCTGGGTGATGCCGTGGTCCTGGAGGCGATCGAGCCGGACGGCACCGTCGTGCTGGCGGAGACGGACGCCAAGCGGCAGGCCCGCGTCACGCCGCGCCGTGCGGCCGCGGTGGCGGGGTACCGCGTCGGCGTGCCGCAGCGCGTGGCCACCGGCGGGGCGCGCCTCGTCGTGCGCGTCTCCGGCGGCGCCGAGGGAGACGTCACGCTTCGCGAGGGCGAGAAGGGCCGCGCGGGCGACCTCGACATCACCTTGACGCAGTATTTCCCCGACTTCGCCCTGGACGAGAAGCAACAACCGTTCTCTCGGTCGGACGAGCCCCGCAACCCGGCCGCGCTCCTCGGCGTCACGCGCGGGACGGCATCCTGGCGCGTGTTCGTGATCCGCGCGATGCCGGGCATCCATCGTCCCGAAGGCCTCGACCGCACGCTCGCGCTCGTCGACGTCGTGGCCGACGAGGGCGTGAGGCTCTCCGTCCATCGCGAGCCCGCGGCGCTGTTGGCCGGGCTCGGTCTCCTGGTGGCGGCGATCGGCGTGGCCTGGAGCCGATGGTGAGCGGCGCGAGCCCGTTCGGCATCGCGGCCATCGCGGCGGCGATCGGACTCCTCGCCGCCGCCATCGTGGCCGCGGTGGGCCGCGCGGCCGCGCGTTCCAGCCTGCGCCCGATCGCGCGCGGCATCGGGATCGTGTCCGTCCTGCCGCTGGTCCTGCTCGCCTCGCGGCCTTCCGCGCAGCCTCTCGTGGCCTTCGCGGTGGTGGCGGCGCTGCCGTCACCCCAGCCCCTGGCGCTGGCCCTGGCCGCGGGAGCCGCGGTCATGGCGGGCCTGGTGCCGCCCTCCGGGCTCGCCTCCATCGCGCTGGTCCTGGGGGGCGTGGCCGCCGCGATGGCGGCGCATGCTCTCGGCCGCCTGCTGTCCGCCTACCTCGCGAAGGACCGCGACGTGGCGTGGCCCGCCAGCGCGGCGGGCGCGGCGGCGACCGGCGCTTTCGTGGCCCTGGACGGAGGCCGCGCGCTCCGTTGGGGCTACGGCGTGGTGTCGGGACCGGCCCGGATCGAAGCGCCCGACGCGGGCCTCGTCCTGGGCCTGGCCCTGCTCGCGAGCCTGGCGGGAACCCTGCTGCTCGGCGCCGACGCCCTCGCGGTCCCGGCCTCGGCGGGGGGGCCGGAGACGACCGCTTCACCTCTGGCGCGGATGCTCGGCCGTCGCGCCTTGCTGCTCGCGGCCGGACTGTCGCTCATTGGCGCCGGCCTCGTCTTCCGCGTCTCCGGTGGCGGCGATCTGATTCCGCTCGACGCCGCCCGGGATCTCGGCGCACTGATGGCCGCGGCCGGCCTTCTCGCCTGCGCGGTGCCTCCGCTGCTGGCGGAGCGGGCCAGCGGCGATGCCGTCGACGAAGATCAGGCCGGGAACGTGATCAGCCGCCTGGTCGTGGTCGTCGCGCTGGTGGCGGTCCTGGCCGCCGCCGCGGAAGGCTGGCTGCGCACGGGAACGTACCTGGCGCCTCTCACCGCGCGCTTGCTCGCGGCGGCCCTGGTCGCTTTCGCCGCGTCGGAGACGACCCATCTGCGCGCCGTGGCGCGCCTGCTGGCGCTAGCGGGGTTGTTGGTCGCGATCCTGAAGCCGTAAGGGTCGCGAGCTGGCTTATTAAGTCAGGGGGGGCACTCGTGCATCGCGAGATGGGCACTCGCGAACCCCCCCTGAAACCCCCCTCGCAACCGCTCGCCTGGTACGCAGCGCTGTTGCGAGCTTATTAAGTCAGGGGGGGCACTCACACATCGTCAGGTGGGTGTTCGCGACCCCCCCCTGAACCCCCCCTCGCGCTGCACCGCCGCTGCGCGACGCTGCAGCGCTCTGCGGTCGGTTTATCGGCCGATTCCCAGACGGTCGGCCAGGGGCCGGGGGAGGCCCGCTTTCATGATCTTCTGCTGGGTGGCGGCGATCTGGTAGGGGATGCGATGGATGGACACCATCCGCGTCGCGCTGTCGAACATCGCGAAGGACGCGAGCGGGTTGCCGTCGCGGGGCTGGCCCACGGATCCCGGGTTCACGAGGTAGCGCACGCCCGGACGCAGCTTGAAGCGGAACGACGGGGCCACGGTCAGGATGGTCGTGATCGCGTCGGGCGAGAGCGCGAAGATCACGGGGAAGTGCGAGTGCCCGAAGAAGGTGATGGGGAAGTCGGTGTGGCGGAAGACGTTCAACGCCTCGATCTCGCCGAAGATGTAGGCGTCTTCGTCGATGGGCGTGCCGTGGCAGATGGCGAAGGTGTCGTCCACCATGGTCGGCCCTTCGGGCAGCTTCTTCAGCCACTGCAGGTTCGACTTCGTGAGCTTCCGCCGCGTCCAGAGGGCGGCCTCGAGAGCCATGCGGTTGAAGAGCTCGCCCTCTTCGATGCCCGAGCACACCTTGTCGTGATTGCCCCGGATGGCGATGAGCGGCTTGAGGGCTCGCACCATGTCGACGGTCTGGTTCGGGTTGGCCCCGTAGCCCACGAGATCGCCGAGGAAGACGCACTTGTCCCAGGGCTTGCGGCGCACGAACGAGAGGACGGCGGTGAGGGCCTCCTTGTTCGAGTGGATGTCCGAGAGGATCAGGTACTTCATCCCGACGCCGTCCCTCCGCCCTCTCTGCGGCCGCTCATGGCGGCCTCCGCGATGATGCGCGCCACTTCCGCGGGCGCGGTGCGCGTGGTGTCGACGGTCAGGTCCGCGAGCGCATAGCTCGGCTCGCGACCCACCAGAAGCGGGGCGATTGTCGCACGATTGGCGGCCAGGGGTCGACTGCCGTCGGCGGGGATGCGCGCCAGCAGCGCGTCCAGCGTGCAGCGCAGCCACACCGTCATCGCGCCTTGCTGCAACACTTTGCGGGTCTCCGGAATGGTGAAGGCGCCGCCGCCCGTCGCCAGCACCAGGCGCTCGCGGGTCGCGGCGCGCTCCGCGGCCGCGCGCTCCGCGGCGCGGAACGCCGCTTCGCCGTCCTTCGCGAATATCTCGGGCACGGGGCGGCCGGCGGCGGCCTCGATGTCGTCGTCGAGGTCGAGGAAGTCCCAGCCCAGCCGGCGTGCGAGCAGCGGGCCCACCGTGCTCTTGCCCGCACCCATGAATCCGACCAGCACGACGCGCGCGGGTGGGACCGCGGTCAACGTTCGGCCTTCCGGCCGTGCTCGAGCAGGGAGGGGAACTCGGGGAAGGACACCGCAATGCAGCCGGCGTCTTCGATCTCCGTCTCGCCGTTCGCGGCCAGGGCCGCCACCGCCATCGCCATCGCGATCCGGTGGTCGCCGTGCGACCTCACGGTGGCGCCGGTGAGCCTGCCCCGGCCGTGGATGGTGAGGCCGTCCGGGTGTTCGTCCACCGCGCCGCCCAGGCGCCGCAGGCCTTCGGCGAGGGTGGCGATGCGATCGCTCTCCTTGACCCGCAGCTCGGCCGCGTCCCGCACGACCAGCTCGCCGTCGCCCAGGGCGGCGGCCACGGCGAGGATCGGTACTTCGTCGATGAGCGCGGGCACTTCGGCCGCGGTGACAACGGCGCTCCCGAGCTGCGATGCGCGTGCCTCGATCCATCCCACCGGCTCCGGGTCCGTGGTGTCGAGCCCCGTCTCGATCTGCGCGCCCATGCGCCGCAAGACGTCGAGGAAGGCGGTGCGCCGCGGGTTGAGCAGGACCTTGTCGATGCGCACGAAGGCCTCGGGCAGGACGAGTCCGGCCACGACCAGGAACGCCGCGCTGGAGACGTCGCCCGGCACGTCGAGGGTGACGGGATGCAGGCGCGCGCCTCCGGAGACCGACACCGCGGACCCCTGCACTTCGACGGGGACGTCGAAGGCCGGCAGCAGGCGCTCCGTGTGATCGCGCGTGGCCGCGGGCTCGACCACGGTCGTGCGTCCCTCCGCCTGGAGGGCGGCGAGCAGCACCGCGGACTTCACCTGCGCGCTCGGGGTCGTCATGGCCCAGTGCATCGCTTTCAACGGGCCGCCGTCGATCACGAGGGGCGGCTTGCCGTCGGCCGACGACGTGCGCGCGCCCATCCGGCGCAAGGGCTCGGCCACCCGCTCGACCGGCCGCCGGCGGAGCGAAGCGTCCCCCGTGATCGTCGTCCGGAACGGACGGCCCGCCACCACGCCCGCGAGCATGCGCAGCGTCGATCCCGAGTTGGCGGCGTCGAGGGGGACGGCGGCCGCCTTCAGGCTCTCGGCCCCGCGGCCCACGACCTCGACCCTACGGTCCTTCCGCCGCGACTCGACCCCCAGCGCTTCCAGGCAGCGCAGCGTGGCCGCGCAGTCGTCCGCGCTCGAGAAGTTCGTGAAAACGCTCTCGCCGTGGGCGAGGGCGCCCATGATGGCGAGCCGGTGGGAAAGCGATTTGTCCCCGGGGAGGGTGAAGCGGCCTCGGAAACGACGTGCCTGGGAGAGTCGCATGGGGTGCCGTGGAGGGGGAGCATCGTACCATCTCCCGCCGCAAGTGTCGGGCCTGCCGTGTGTTGACCGAGGTTTGCGGGCCATGCTACGGTGGCCGCCCCGTGACACCAACCGGTGCGAGCCGCAAGAACTCCCAGAGCCGCACGGTGAAGCTGGATATCGCCAGCCGATTCGAGATGCTGGAGATGGTGGACACGGTGCTCGCGCACCTCGCCCGCATGCTGCAGTTCGACGAAGACGCCGCCCACAACATGAGCGTGGCCGTGCGCGAGTCGGTCGTGAACGCGATCAAACACGGCAACCAGCACGACGAGGCGAAGCGCGTCGCCGTCGTCTTCACGATCCACCCCGCCGCCCTCGAGGTGAAGGTGCAGGACCAGGGCTCCGGCTTCGATCCCGAGACCGTCCCCAATCCGATCGCGGAGGAGAACCTGCTGAAGGCCTACGGCCGCGGGATCTTCTTCATGCGGAACTTCATGGACGAGGTGTCCTACTCGTTCCCGGCGCGCGGCGGGTGCGTCGTACGCATGCTCAAGAAGAAAGCCTGACCAGCCGCACGAGGGTCTGCTCGCGCGGGCCTTCGTCGACGACAGTGGCGGCGTAGCCGGACAGGCGGCGCAAGATCCGCAGTTCGGCCGGCCCACACAACACGAGCGCCGGGTCCTCCGCGGCGACCGCGGTGATCTCGGCGAGGGTCGAGACCTCGCGGACCTTGCCGTCATTGTAGAAGTACCCCGCCATCCAGGCCGTGCGCCACGCGTGCCAGGCCAGCACTTCCTGGCCGCCGGTGTGGCGGAACAGGTCGCGCCCCGATTCGCGGCGGGCGAGGAGAGGCGGCGCGGCGCTGGTCAGGAGCAGCAGGAATCCGGCGGCGCCGACGCGCAAGATGCGCAGGGCGCCCGCCGGATCGACGCCGATGCGCCGCGACACCGCCATCGACACGACGAGGGCCCACACCGCCGGCGGGATGACCACCGTCCAGAGCGGCTCGCGCATCTCGCGCAAGGCCAGCGGCGACGCCGCCGCCACCGCGCCCAGGGCCACGGTGAGAAGACCGACCGCGCGCCCGGCGATTCCCGGCCGGTCGCCCTGGACGAGACGATCCGCCGCGCGTCCGGCCGCGATCGCGAGAGGTGGCACGCAGGGGAGGATGTAGCCGGGCAGCTTGGCGGCGGCGGCGGAGAAGAAGAGGAGCGGCGCGCCCAGCCAGCACAGGACGAAGAGGTCCGCGGGGGCGCGCGGCCGAAGCGAGGCCAGGCCGGGCAAGGTCAGGCCCGGCCACATGAACAGCCCGGCCAGCAGGACGGGTACGTAATAGATGATGGGCCCCGGATGGTTGTGGACGGTCGACGTGAAGCGCGCGACGTTGTGGTTCAGCAGGAACGTGTCCACGAACGCGCGTCCCTGGGCCCGGAGGATCGCGAAGTACCAGGGGCCAGCGACGATCAGCAGGGCGATGATGGCGAACGGCAGGCGGCTCGCCATGCGCCGCCACGCGTCCGCGCGGTCGCGCGCGGCGGCGAGATAGGACAGGGCCACGATCGTCGGCAGCAGCGCGCCCAGCGGCCCCTTGGCGAGCAACGCGAGCCCGGCGCAGGCGCCGCCGGCGGTCACCGCCATCGGCCCCGCGATGCCGAGGAGGCGGAGGCCGACGAGCCCGATCGCGGCCGTGACCGTCGCCGCCAGCAACATGTCCATGGCCGCGGCGCGGCCGTAGGCGAACGTGAGGAGGCACGTCCCCGCGATGAACCCGGCGTGCAGTCCGGCGCCCGCGCCGTACAGCCGGGCGCCCACGAGCGCGGTCAATCCCGTGAGCACGACCGCCGCCAGCACGGAAGGAAGCCGCGCCGCCGTTTCCGTCTCACCCATCAGCGAGAACGCTCCGCCGGCCATCCAGTAGTAGAGGGCCGGCTTCTCCAGCCAGGGCTGGCCCTGCAGCGTCGGCACGATCCAGTCGCCGCGACGGTGCATCTCGACGGCCACGCGCGTGTAGCGCGGCTCGTCGGGACCGACGAGGGGCGCGTGGCCGAGACGGAAGAGGAGGAGCCCGGTGACGAGGGCCAGGAGGAGGGCGGTCCCGCGGGGCGGCAGGGCCGCGTTTGGTGTCATGCGCGAGGGCATCCTACAATCGCCTGTTTCGGAGGAGCAACAACTTGGGCACGAGAGAGGCCGCCGTCGCCGCCGAGGCCGTCCTCATGGCCGGCGCCATCCAGAAGGGACGCTACGGGGCCAAGGACCTCGAGATCGGCTTCAAGGGCGAGATCGATCTCGTCACCGAGGTGGACAAGGCCTGCGAGAAGGCCGTCGTCGAGCTCCTCCGGTCGCGGTTTCCCTCGCACGACATCGTCACCGAAGAGACGCACCTCGCACAGACGGGCTCGCGCTACGTCTGGTTCATCGATCCCCTCGACGGCACCACCAACTACGCGCACAGCTATCCGTTCTTCTGTTGCTCGGTCGCGCTGACCCTGGACGGCAAGCCCGTGGCGGGCGCCGTCTACGACTGCATCAAGGAAGAGCTGTTCACCGCGGAGCAGGGCGGGGGGGCGCACCTGAACGGGCGGCGGCTCCAGGTGACGGGACGGAGCGATCTCCTGCGCAGCCTTCTCACCACCGGCTTCCCGTACGACATGCGGCTCGACCTCGACGCCGCGCTGCGGCTGTTCAATCGCTTCATGGGCGTGGCGCGGGCGATCCGGCGGGACGGCGCGGCCGCGCTGGATCTGTCCTACGTGGCGGCGGGACGCGCGGACGGCTTCTGGGAGGAGCGCCTGCATCCGTGGGACGTGATGGCCGGCGCGCTGCTCATCACGGAAGCGGGGGGCGTGATCTCGCGGTTCGACGGCTCGCCCCTGTCCCTGAAGGCCGACCAGGTAGTGGCGGCGAATCCGGCGCTGCATGCGTTGATGCTCGACGTCTTAGCCGGCCGGAATCCGTAGGGCCCGTCTAGCCGCCCTTTGTCGCCCAATTCAGCGGCGAAGCGCCGCTCGTGGTGTTCGCTTCGTCCGCTGCAATTGGGCGAATATAAGAAGCCGTTGATTCGCTGGTGTAGCCCAACTGGCAGAGGCAGCCGACTTAAAATCGGCACAGTGTGGGTCCGACTCCCACCACCAGCACCAACTCCCGCTCAATAGGGAAAGGTGTGGCAGCCCTGGAGCTGCGCCTGGCACGCCTCCGTCCACGGCGGAATGATCGCGTGGCCGTCGGCCCAGCCGAGCGAGGGAATGCACGTGGTCCGGCGGTCCAGGACGCTTCCCCGCTCGTCGAGGACCTCGCAAGTCGCGGTCACGGTCATGGCCGTGTCGGTCGAGCCCGGTTGCCACGGCGCCTCCCAGTTTCCCGTGGCGGTGCCGACGCCTTCGAGGGTCGTGCAGCGGCTCCCGTAGAGGAGGCTCGAGGACCGGCAATCGCCGAGGAGGTTCGTCACGGTGATCCGCACGGAGGCACGCGTGGTCGCAGAACATCGGATGGCCACGGCGTCGCTCCCGGTGAGCGGGTTGAAGCAAGCCTGGGTCGGCGTGGAGTTGCGCCAGGTGAACTCGTCGATGCGCGTCACCGTCGCCGAGGATGGGGGAGGCGTCGTCGTCGTGGTGGTCGCCAGAGGCGTGGGACCAGTCGCCGCGCAGGAGGCGAGGAGACCACTCGCGAGCGGCAGGGCCCGCCACTTCACGCTCGGCACTCTACCGCCGCCCCTCGCGCTCGCGCAAGGCGATTGCTGGTGTAGCCGATTGGCAGAGGCAGCCGACTTGAACTCGGCACAGTGAAGGTTCAAATCCTTACACCAGCACCATCCTGGCCGTGCCCCCGGGCGCTGATCGCGAACGTGACGTCGTTGAGCTTCTAGTTCTGCAGCAGCTGACGCATACCGCTCCATCCTGGTGCAACCGCTGTCCGGTCCTCACTGCCCGGATGACGGACGCGCGGTTGCCCCAGGAAGAGCGACGCTCCTCTACCGGCCCGACGGGGCCTGGTCAGCGTTGGCCTGCTTGTTCGCGGTCAAGCGAACATTGCTGAGCCGAACGGGAAGGCTGTCGTAGTTCTCGATGGTGAGCGTGTTGTTCTCGGTGTCGTACATGACGCTCGCACGAGGTACGAGCTTACCGTCGCCCTTTCCATCGGCGCCCACGCGGACCTCGCCCAGGAGGTACTCGTAGTCTCGCGAGCGCGTACCGTTCACGCGCTCACCGAAGCTCATCGGCCGGTCGGTGGCGAAGGAGATCCGCCATCCGCCGCCGGGAAGCGCGACGCGCTGGGCGTAGTGGATGTCCCAGCCCAGGCCTCCATTCGTGCTCAGACTGCCCACCGGCTTCGTATGTTGAAGGGCGCTCAGGAGAGCGTCGTCCCCTTTTTCGACAACCGCGTCCTTCAATTTGGCCAGATCCTCAGCGGTCGACCAGCGGTCGATGCGAAGGGTGACCTGCGCCGTCCCACTGCGCAGCGTGGGGCCGCCCAGGCTGACGGCGACGGCGTCGATCGTGACGGGCGCGTCTTGCGCCGTGACGAGGCGCGGAGCGAGCGAAGCGGCCGCGATCAACAGCACCGGGGCCGTCCAACGTGTCACAACGTTTTGCATTCAGGGATCCTTTCGACGATCACGCCCTGATACGAAGCATGAGTTGTGCCAGCAGGAAGGTCACTTCCTCGGGGCGGGAATGAGCACGATCGGGACACGGTTTCGGTCAGGTCGCGGTCGCGCTGCCCTCGACGATCGTCACGTAGCGATTCAGTGGCAGCTCGGTGAAACGCTGCACGCTGGTGCTGGGGAGCGGCCAGCGGACCTCCAGCCAATCGTCTTCTATGGCGACCTGGAGAGAGCGGCGATTGAAAAGCGGCAAGACTTGCAACCCCGACGCCAAAGGTCGCACATCTTTTTACCGACGGGCCGGCAACGGTCCGCGCGCTCTCCCGTCTCAGACTCATTGCGGGAGGTGCCCTGTGCGCTTTGACCCAAGACGTTCGCGTTCCCACGCCCTTCCCGCGATGCTGGTCCTCGCGTTCGCCGCGTCGGCGGCGGCGGATGCGCCCTTCGCCGGATCGATTCGGATCGACAATTTCGGACAGGTGAACTC
>Ga0111539_10002408_pt1 | contig 24879 bp, 22 predicted proteins | sample RhiMethybrSRZTD1_FD_79667 | JGI IMG/M metagenome (GOLD analysis project Ga0111539, IMG submission 79667) | Populus rhizosphere microbial communities from Tennessee, USA - Rhizosphere MetaG P. TD hybrid SRZTD1 (version 2) (version 2) | ecosystem: Host-associated > Plants > Roots > Rhizosphere >...
CCGAGCAGCCGCCGCTCGTGCTCACGGTGCTCATGAACGATGGCGCCGGCGGCTTCGACGTGCACGAGCAGGGCACGGGCTACGTCGGCCGCGGCACGACGCCCCTGCTGGCCGACTTCTTCGCCGTGACCGGCGAGACCGGCGGCTCGCACCCCGACTGCATGCTCGTCTGGCACCAGGACCTCGGGGCGGGCACGCCCAACCCGGGCGCGAACGTGACCTTCCTCGCCGCGCTGCTCGGTGACAGCGAGGGCCATCTCGTCGAGAGCAGCCCGAACCAGTTCGTCACGGGCGAAGCCCCGGGCGACCCGGGACTGGGCGACTTCGACGTCGTGCCGACGGACGGCTCGCTCGGCCACCTCGACGTGCTCGTGCCGAACATGACCAGCAACAGCCTCTCGCTGCTCATGGGCGACGGCGCCGGCGGCGTGCTCGAGACGAACACCTTCGCCGACGTGGACGAGCTCGACCCGGGCACGCTGCCGCCCGGCGGGCTGTGGGCGGGCGGCCCGCGCGCGGTGTTCGTGGCGCGCCTCAACAACGACGACCTGCTCGACGCGGCCAGCTACAACCTCTGGGAAGACCTGCTCGGGCAGCTCCCGGGCCACGCGAGCGTCTCGATCTACACCAACCTCGGCGCGGGCGGGCTCGCCAAGACGCAGTACCTGACGCTGCCGGTGCCCGGCGAGGTCATGCTCGCGGACGTCGACAACGATTCGCTCGCCGACCTGCTCGCCCTGCGCGAGACGGGCGGCGTGCAGGACGAGCTCGCCATCTACCACGGACTGGGCAACGGTACGGTCTCGGGCTCGCCCGAGCTCGTCGCGGTGCCGGCCGGCCACGCCCTGGCGGGCGGCCTGGACGCCGTCGACGTGGACGGCGACCTCGACTCCGACGTGCTCACGACCACGACGGACGGGCAGCTCCTCGCCTTCGTGAACGGGCCGAGCGGCTTCACGACGCCGCTCTTCGACCTCGAGGCCGACTGGAACGGCGTGCGCAGCCTCGACGTCGGCGACGTCACCGGCGACCACGTCGACGACGTCGTGATCGGCGCGGACGACGGGCGGCTCTTCGTGGCCGCCGGCCAGGGCGGCGGGAGCTTCGCGCCGGCCGTCACGAACCCGACCGCGGCGGCGGTCGGCGGCGGCGCGCTGCGCATCGCCAACTTCAACGGCGACGGGCGGCTCGATGTCGTCTCCTCGACCCGAGTCGTCGACGGCACGGTCGACCAGGCCTTCGTGCGCTCGCTGCTCGGCGCCGGCGCGCCCGGCAGCTTCGCGGTGCAGACGCTGCCGGCCCTGTCCTCCGTCGGGCCGCTCGGCGCGCTGCGCCCGGCGGTGGGCGACCTCAACGAGGACGGCGCCACGGACCTGGTGCTGGCGCACGGCGACGGCGACACGATCTCGATCCATCTCAACGAGCTGAGCGCCTTCGAGACCTATGGCGCGGGGCTGCCCGGCACGGGCGGGATCGTGCCGAAGCTGACCGGCAAGGGCTACACGACGCCGGGCGGCAAGGTCGAGCTGCACGTCGACGACGGGCTGGGCGGGTCGCCGGCCCTGGTGCAGGTCGGCACCGGCCAGGCGAACCACCCGTACCTGCTCGTCCAGAAGGTCATGACCGAGTTCCTGGTCATGCTCGACGGTCCGGCGGGCGTGCCGGGCGCCGGGAACTGGTTCGCCCCCGGCAAGGTCCCCGACGTGGCCGCGCTCGCCGGGCTGCAGCTCACCTTCCAGGCCATCGTGCGCGACCCGGGTGCGGGCGCGCCGGCGCAGGGCTTCACCGTGAGCAACGGCCTGCAGATGTCGATCGTCAACTAGCGGCGGGCGGCCGGTGCGTTCAGCGCGCGGCGGCGGCCTGAGCCGCGAGGCGCTCGACGTGCGCGCTGAACGGCGCTTGGTATTGCGGCCGGTCCAGCGGCGGCAGCAGCTCCAGAGCCGATCGCGCAGCCGCCAGCGCGGCGTCGGTGTGCCCCTGGACCTCCTCGACGGCGCGCAAGGTGTCGTAGAACTGGGCCAGATTGCTCAGCGTGTCGTCGGAAAGCTTGCACTCACCCTCGCGTCCTCGCTCGACGAGCCGGATCGCCCGGCGGATCATCGAGTCGGCCTCGCCGATCGAGGCCGAGCCGGGGTCCTGCTGCACCATCAACGCGATGGAGTAGGCCACGTTGTTGAGCGCATCGGGTTGGAGACCGTCGTAGTGCAGCGTGGTCCTGAAGGGATCCAGCATGGTGTTCAGGTCGGCGATCGTGAAGCTCGCCTCGTCCTTCTCCTGATAGAGACGCTGCTGCAGGGCGAGGCCCAGCTCGTAGTAGGACTGGTAGAAAAGGGGATCGAGCTCGATCGCGCGGCGCGCCGCATCGGCCGCCTTCCCGGACTCTTCGCGATCGTAGTGGACGATCGACAGGCCGATGTAGGGCACGGCCGACTCGGGCTTGAGCTCGGACATGCGCTTCCAGATGCTCTCGGCGACCTCGAGACGCTGTCCGTCGCGAGCCTGCACGGCGCACCAGTCGAGCAACGAGAAGTCCGTGAACTCGTGCTGCGCGACCTGGTCCAGGAAGTCCTGGGCGGCCTTCGACTTCCTGCCGAGGACGTCGTAGCGCTCGTGGACGAAGGCTGACCAGGTCTCGCGGCCACCGGCCTCGAGCGCGGCCAGGTGCTTTTCGGCGCGCTGCTTCTGGTCCTTCTTCAGCGCGATGGTGATGCCGACCTCGTTGGCATGCGCGTCCTCCGGCTTCCACTTGATGTAGTCGTCCAGGTAGCTGTCGGACTCGTCGTACTGGCAGAGACCCGCCGACACCTGCGCCATCTTCAGGTTGAGCAGGTCGCGGTACGTCTCGGCGTCGGACCGCCGCGATGCGATCTCGTAGGCTCGACGCGCGTCCGCGTAGCGGTGCACGTCCGAGAGCACGTCGCCGGCGCGGTTCCACTCGGAGCAGCCCTGCTCGGGCGTCGGGTCCTGCCACAGACGCTCGGCCGCCTGCGTCGCGCGCGTGTCGTCGCCGAGCGCGTCGGCGACGGCGAGCATGAGCGCCTCGCTGTCCGGGCTCGCCGCCCGCGCGGCCTCGAGGCGCACCGCCCACTCCTCGGCCTGCGTCGGACGCAGCCGCCTGAGGAAGCCCCGGCCGAGGAGCAGGAAGTCCTCGGCCACCAGCCGACTGTCCCAGCGCGAGGCGAAGCCGAGCAGGTCGTCGACGTCGCGCCGGTCGCCGAGACGCTCGAAGTCGAGCGTGTGCGCGAGCAGGTCGCGCTCGACACGGTGCACCTGGTCGCGCCGCTGCTCGACGATCCGCCAGCCGCCCAGCGCGCCGAGGCCCAGGGCCGCGGCCCAGGCGACGGGCACCGTCCAGCGCTGGCCGCGCGAGAGGCGCAGCCCGAGCAGCGACAGCGGCCAGGCCAGCACGAGCGCCGCCAGCCCCACGACGCCGAGGCGCACCGAGTGCACGCCGACGTCCGCTTCGGCCGCGCGCTGGAGCACGAAGTCGACGAGCAGCCAGACCGTCGGCACGAGCAGCGCCACGACCGCCAGCGTCGAGAGCGCGAGGTGGGACAGCGAGCGGGCGGCCCGCTTGACCGCGCCCTCGGGCCGCGCCACCGTCGGCTTGCCGTCGAGGAAGCGCTGCAGGTCCGCGGCGAAGTCCTTCGCCGTCGCGTAGCGCTCGCCCGGCGACTTCTGCAGGCCCTTGAGGCACACGGCCTCCAGGTCGCGGGGAATGCCCGGCTCGTGCCTGCGCGGCGGCGTCGGCGCCCGGGTGAGGATGTCGCGGAAGAGCGTCGAGAGATTCTCGGCCTGGAAGGGCACGCGCCGGCTGACCATGCGGTAGAGCACGGCCGCCAGGCTGTAGATGTCGGTGCGGCTGTCGACGCCGCCGTGGGCGGCCTCGACCTGCTCGGGGCTCATGTAGTTGGGCGTGCCCATGCGGTCGCCCGTCTGGGTCAGACCGAACAGGTCCTCGACCTTGGCCAGGCCGAAGTCGGTGATCTTGGGCTGCCCCTCCGGCGTGAGCAGGACGTTGCCGGGCTTGATGTCGCGGTGGACGACGTGGCTCTCGTGGGCGTGCTGCAGGGCCAGGGCCAGGCGGCGGCACATCTCGGCCGCCCAGCGGCAGTCGCCGGAGTCGGTGCGGTCGCGCTGGCCGTGGCGGTCCTTGATCGCGTCGTCCAGGCTGCCGCCCGTCACCAGCTCCTGCAGGATGATCCGGAAGCCCTGCCACTCGACCATCCCGTGGACGGCCACGATGTGCTCGTGGTGCAGGCGCTGCGCGGCCTGGGCCTCGCGCTCGAAGCGGTCGATCAGGTCCTCGCTGAGCCGGACGTCCGTCCGCAGGATCTTGGCCGCCACGACGAGGCCGTCGCTCTCGCGCACGGCCTCGTAGACGACCCCCTGGCCGCCGATGCCCAGCTCGCGCACGAGGCGGAGGGGCCCGAGGCGCGCGCCGGGCTGCAGGACGATCGTCGTGTCCGCGGTCGGTGCGGACCCGCGGTCCGGCGCGGTCTCGCTCACGCGGCGCATGATACGGACCGCCGCGGCGGCGGGTACAGTGCCCCCGACGTCGCGCGATGATCAAATACCTCGGCAGCAAGCGGCGGATGCTGGGCTCGATCCTGGAGGCGGTCGCCTCGGTGCCCCGCGCCGGCACGGTCATCGACCTCTTCTCGGGCACCTCGCGCGTCGGGCACGCGCTCAAGGCCGCCGGCTACCGCGTGCGCGCCAACGACCACAACAGCTACGCGCAGGCGCTCGCCCGCTGCTACGTCGAGGCCGACCGCGAAGAGCTGCTGCGCGACGTCGAGCGCCTGGTGGCCGAGCTCAATCGCCTGCCCGGCGAGCCGGGCTGGTTCACGCAGACCTTCTGCGTGGCGAGCCGCTACTTCCAGCCCCGCAACGGGGCGCGGGTCGACGCGATCCGGCAGTCCATCGCGGCACGGGGCCTGCCGCCCCGGCTCGAGGCGGTGCTGCTCGTCTCGCTCATGGAGGCCGCCGACCGCGTCGACTCGACCACGGGCGTGCAGATGGCCTACCTGAAGTCCTGGGCGCCCCGCAGCCACCGGGAGCTCGAGCTGCGGGTGCCGGCCCTGCTGCCGCGGGCCTCGGCCGGCGCCGGCGAGGCCCATGGCCTCGACGCCCTGCAGGCCGCCGAGCGCCTGGAGGGCGACGTGGCCTACATCGACCCGCCTTACAACCAGCACTCCTACCTGCGGAACTACCACGTCTGGGAGTCCCTCGTCCGCTGGGACCAGCCCGAGGTCTATGGCGTGGCCCGCAAGCGGGTCGACTGCCGCGAGCGCATCTCGGACTTCAACGTCCGCGGGCGCTTCGCGGCGGCGATGGAGCGGCTCCTCGACGCGGCGCGGGCGCCGGTGCTCATCGTCTCCGCCAGCGACGAGAGCTGGCTGACGGGCGAGCAGCTCGCCGCGCTGCTGGCGCGCCGCCGCCAGGTGACGGTGCTCGAGTACGAGCAGCGCCGCTACGTCGGCGCCCAGATCGGGATCTACAACCCCCGCGGCGAGAAGGTCGGGCAGGCGGGGCGCTTGCGCAATCGCGAGCGGCTCTTCGTCGCGGTGCCGTAGCGTCCGTCGGAGCGCCCCGCGTGCCCTTGGGGGTCGAATCGGCCGCGAGCGGTCCGGTAGGATGACCGCTCGGCACTCATCCTCACTGGTTCGAGCACTGGAGCGACAACATGGCGGATCTCCCGAAGGACACCAAAGAGGCGACGGTGATCGGCAACGACACCCACATCAAGGGCGAGATGACCTTCAAGAAGAGCGTCCGCCTCGTCGGCTCGCTCGAGGGGCGTGTCGTCGGTGAGGGCGAGCTGCACGTCGCCGAGGGCGCGCGCTGCAAGGCCGACGTCGAGTCGCCGGCCGTCGTCGTCGACGGCGCGATCGAGGGCAACGTGACCGCCCGCGACAAGATCCAGCTCAACGCCAAGGGCGTCGTCCGCGGCGACATCCGCGCCGGCAAGATGGTCATGTCCGAGGGAGCGTCCTTCTACGGCCAGTGCGCCATCGGCCCCGAGGCGATCAAGGACGGGCCGGCCGCGCGCCCGGTCCAGGGCGCGCCGCAGCCTGCGCACGCCGGGGCGCCGGCGGGCAACCGGCCGCCGCTCCGGACGGGTGAGGCCGTCGGCTGACCCGCGGAGCCGTGCAGCGGGTCGTGCAGTGCTACCACTGCCGACACCGCTTCGACGTGAGTCGCAAGGCCGAGTCGGTCAACTGCCCTGAGTGCCAGCAGCGCGTGATCGTCGGTGACGTGGTGGTGCGCGAGCTCCGCCCCGTTGCGCGCGTCCAGACCTGCGGCCGCATCGTCGTGCACGAGAAGGCGCGCATCAACGCCGAGCTCGTCGAGGCGCACGAGGGCCTCGAGGTGCTCGGCGGGCTGAGCAGCGCGCAGGTCGTGAGCGGCGGGCCGGTGGTGATCGGACCCAAGGCGCGCTGGGCGGGCGACTGCTGCGCGCCCTCGCTCGAGATCCGGCTCGGCGCGCGCATCGAGGGCGGGCGCTTCACGGTGCCCGACGACGGACTCGGCCTTTCGGACCTGCCGCGCCTGCACGACTAGCCGGCGTCTCGAGATCCGAAGTCGAGCCCGCGAGGCTCAGGCCGTTGCGCGGCCGCCTGAAATGCAGCGAGCCGCCGCCCGGTGGGCGACGGCTCGCGTGACAGCGGGGGAGCCCGCGGGTGCCGGAGCCTACTCCTCCACCGGCTCCTGCCAGGCGTATCCCGTGACGTCGCTGAGGAGGTGCATGTTCGACCGCGCGTCGTCCTCGGGGATGATGAGCTGGTAGTTCGCGTAGGCCTCGTCCATGCGGCCCATCATCGCCAGCGTGACGGCCATGTTGGCGCGGCTGCGCGCGTCCTCGGGCGCCAGCGACGCCGCCTCGGTGAACTGCTCCAGGGCCTCGTCGTACTCCTTCTCGAAGAGATGGCACATGCCGAGGTTGTTGTGCAGCACGGCGTCGTCGGGCTTGGCCTCGAGGCCGGCCTCGAGGACCGCCTCGGCCGTCTCGACCATCTCGTTGCGCAGGTACAGCTCGGAGAGCTCTTCGTAGCCCGGCATGTAGTGCGGGTGGCGCTTGATGAGCTCGGAGTAGGCCAGCTCGGCCTGGCTGTCCTGGCCGCGAGCCGCGCAGATCCGGGCCGTCGAGTGCAGCGTGCGGATCGTGGGCGCCTCGTTGCCGAGCGAGTCGTCGTTCTCTCCGTAGTGCGACGGGTCGGTCGGGTCGTTCTGCTCGAACTTCGTCGTCGTCTCGCAGCCGTTGAGCCCCACGCTCACCGTGGCCGCGACGATCAGGCTGAGCCAATGCTTCGTCATGTCATGTTCCTTTCGATGTGTGCGGGGGGGGTCGTCGTTGAAGTGGAGGCCTGTCACTGCATGGTCGGCGCCATGCCGGCGCTGGCGCCCGAGCTGCTGCTGCCCGAGTCGCCGCCGCCCTCGGCGCCCGTCGTGCCGCCCGTGAGGACGGCCGGCTCGCGCAGGATCTGGACGACGCGCTCGGAGGAGATGCCGTCGCCGCCCGGGGCCACGTCGGCCACCGTGAGGCGCTCGGTCTCGACGCCCGAGGCCTTGAGCTTGTCGAGCACGGCCGCGACGCGCTTGTCGTAGAGAGCCTGCGCGGCGCCCATGCGGCGCACCGAGAGCGCGCCCGGGTGCTTGCGGTAGTAGTCCGCCAGGACCGTCAGATCGCGCTGGCCGAGCGGGTTGAGCTCGTCCGTGTTGACGACGAAGTGGTAGGGGTAGATCACGTGCTGCGTCACGATCGCCTTGTTGATCGCGGCGGCGCGGATCACGTCTCCGCTCCACTGGCCCGCGCGGCCGGGCATGACCTCCGGATCCGCCGGCGACCAGCAGCCGGCCAGCAGGGCCACGAGGCTGCACGACAGGATGGACTTGGGGTTCATGTCTGAATGCTCCGTACCTAAAGCGGGAGGGGCAACCCTAGAAGATGTAGTTCTTCAGCTGGATGAGTGCGGGACCGACCATGATCAGGATCAGCGCGGGGAAGATGAACATCACCATCGGGAAGAGCAGCTTGACGGCCATCTTCTCGGCGGCTTCCTCGGCGCGCTGACCGCGCGTCTCGCGCATGGTCTTGGCGAAGGTCGTGAGCGCCTCGATGATGCCGGCGCCGAAGCGCTCGGACTGCACGAGCAGCGCCACGAGCGAGGACAGGTCCTCGGCGCCGGTGCGGTCGGCCATGTGACGCATCGCGACGGCGCGCGGCACGCCCAGGCTGACCTCGAGGTTGGTGAGCTCCATCTCGTCGGCGAAGGTCGGGCTCACGCGGCGGATCTCGTCGCCCACCGCGGTCCAGGCGGCGTCGATGCCCATGCCCGACGAGACGCAGATCTCGAGCATGTCGACGGCGTCCGGCAGCACCTTCTTGACCTCGGCCCGGCGCTTGTCGCGGCGGATGCCGACGGCCAGGTTGGGCAGGAAGAACATCAGCGCCGAGCCGCCCACGATCATCGTGAGCTTCATCGCGAAGGCGAACTCGGCCGGGATGACGAGCACGCTCAGCGTGATCGCGCCCGCGATGAGCATCAGGAGCTTGGTGCCCATGTAGATCGCGGCGGCGGAGGGGTTGTGGAAGCCGGCCGCGGCCAGCTCCTCGCGCAGGTTGCGGCTGGTCTTGCCCTTGCTGACCGCCTCGCCCAGCCGGAAGACCGTGCGGATCAGGCGCGGGCCGTCCTCGATGTCCTGGGGCGCGGCGTCCTCCGTCGTGGCGCGGATGCGGGCCGCGGCCGCCTCGCGGCGGGCGTTCTGCACGAGGATCACGGCGCCGCCGAGGGCCATGACGGTCACGGCGACGAGTCCAGCGATCAGCCAGGTGTCCATGGTTGGGCTCCGCTCCTTTCCTGTGCGCTCAGACCTTCAGGTTGGCCATCTTGTTCATGACGAACCAGCCCAGCAGCAGCCCGATCGCGGCGCAGGCCAGCATGATCTGCCCGAACGGGTTCAGGTACATCTGCGCCATGTAGTCGGGGCTGATCATGTTCAGCACGGCGAACATGATGATCGGCATCGCGATGAGGATGCGCTTGCTGATCTGCGTCTGTGCGATGAGCGTGCGGAAGCGGCGTCCGAGGCGCAGGCGCTCGCGGATCACGAAGGCCAGTCCCTGCATGACCTCGGCCAGGTTGCCGCCGCTGCGGAGGTGGATCGCCATCGCCGCCGAGAACAGCTGCATGTCCTCGTTCTTGGTCTGCATGGCCGAGCGGCGCAGCGCGTCCTCCATGCGCACGCCCAGGGCCTGCTGCTGGCAGATCTCGGCGAAGATCTGGCCGACCGGCGCCGGGATCTCGTCGGCGATGAGCTGGAAGGCCGCGAGCAGGGGGTGACCGGCCTTGAGGGCGCGGGCGCAGAGCTCGAGCCCGTCGACGAGCTGGCGCTCGAACTTCTGCGCGTTCCGGTGCACCTTCACCGTCGCCATCCACCACCAGATGACGGGCACGAAGATGAACCCGAAGAGGGCCGGGAACCAGCGCTGCGTGACGACGAAGAGCGCGCCCGCGCCGAGCACCGAGCCGAGGACGATCAGCAGCGCCATGGTCTCGGGCGGCATCTTGAAGCCGGCCTCGGCGCGCAGCTGGAGGAAGCGCTGCCAGGGCGACATCGTCACGCTCTCGTCCACGACGACCGTGGTCGCCTCCTGGCCCTCGTACCACAGGCGCAGGGTCTTGGCGCGCTTGGTCGTCTGGGGGGCCGAGGCGGCCAGGCGCTGCTTGAGCGCGTCGCTCTGCTGCTTGCGCCGGTTGGCCATGTACAGCACGGCGATCGAGAACAGCGACAGGACCAGCAGGCCCGCGGCCGCGGCGCCGATCAGCGTCGAGAGTTCGGTGTTCAACGAAGGGCTCCCCGGGGTCCTGCTGGTTGCTCAGATCACCTTGCGCCGCTGGAACACGCTGGGCGGGATGGCCGTGCCCTCGCGCTGCATCCGGTCGAGCAGCTTGGGGCGCACACCACAGGGTTCGAATTCGCCGACGGCATGCCCCTCCTCATCGATCCCGTCCTGCCGGAACCTGAAGAGATCTTGGAGCAGGATCGTGTCGCGTTCCATGCCCGAGATCTCGGACACGTTGACGATCTTGCGGCGGCCGCCGGTCATGCGCGAGACCTGGATGAGCAGGTCGAGCGTCGCCGCCATCTGGTCACGGATGACGCGGACGGGGTAGTTCAGGCCCGCCATGCTGACCATGTTCTCGACGCGGCGCAGCGCGTCGCGCGGGCTGTTGGCGTGCACCGTGGTCATTGAGCCCTCGTGGCCGGTGTTCATGGCCTGGAGCATGTCGAGGGCCTCGGCGCCGCGCACCTCGCCGATGATGATGCGGTCGGGGCGCATGCGCAGCGTGTTGCGCAGCAGGTCGCGCTGCGTGACCTCGCCCTTGCCCTCGATGTTCGGCGGGCGCGTCTCGAGCGACACGACGTGCTCGCGCTGGAGCATGAGCTCGGCCGCGTCCTCGATGGTGATCACGCGGTCCTCGTTGGGGATCCACTTGCTGAGCACGTTGAGGAGCGTGGTCTTGCCCGTGCCGGTACCGCCCGAGATGAGGATGTTGGCCTTGACCCGCACGGCCGCCTCCAGGAACACGCACATCTCCTTGCTCCAGGAGTCGAGCTGGACCAGCCGCTGGGCGTCGATGGTGACGCCGGCGAAACGGCGGATGCTCATGCTCGGGCCGTTCAGCGAGAGCGGCGGGATGATCGCGTTCACGCGCGATCCATCCGAGAGGCGCGCGTCGAGCATCGGCGAGCCCTCGTCGATGCGTCGGCCGACGCCGGCGGCGATGCGCTGGATCACCGTCATGAGGTGCTTCTCGTCGCGGAACTGCACGCGCGCGGGCTCGAGGCGGCCCAGCCGCTCGATGTAGATCTGCTTGGGGCCGTTGACGAGGATGTCCGCGATCTCGGGGTCGCGCATGAGCTGCTCGACCGGGCCGAGGCCGAAGATCTCGTCCATGACCTCGCGCAGCAGCTGCTGCTTCTCGACGGTCGTGAGCGGCGCCCGCTGCTCGGTGAGCAGCATGTCGACCTTGCGCAGGCACTCGTCGCGCAGCTCGTTGATGGGCATCTTCTGGGCCTGGATCAGGTCCATGCTGTCCATCAGCCGGGCGTGCACCTTGGCCTTGAGGTCCTGGCGGAAGGCGGAATCCCCGACGCGGAGGTCGGTCTTGGGAAGGTCAACTGGTTCAGCCACGAATCACCTCTTGCTCCCGTTCTGACTGATCTGAGCCTCGACGAGGGTCACGATCTCGCGGATGTCGTTGCGCAGCGCGGAGCGAGGCGCCACCTTGGCCACGGGCTGACCGTAGTTGATCGACCGGATCACGCTGCTGAAGTCGTTGCTCACGCGCCCGATCGCGATGCCGCCGAGCGCGTCGCGCGCGTCCTCGAGGCTGAGCATCGGGCTGCGCTTGCGGTAGCGGTTCGCCACCGGCAGCACGCTCGCGGCCGGCACGCGGCGGTCGGTCAGCGCGGTCAGGATCGCGCGCGTGCTGCGGATGTCGATCACGCCGAGCTCGAAGACGATGAGCGTCAGCACGCTGGCCCGCGCCAGGTCGGCGGCCACGGTCATGGGGATGCGCGGTGCATCGATGACCGTGAAGGGGTAGGCCTGCTTGCAGGCCGTGAGCACGCGCTCGATCTGCTTCCACTCGAGGGCGGCGGGCTCGGAGAAGTTGACGCTCGCCGGGCTGAGCAGGACGTGCATGTCGTCGGCGTAGACCGCCGCCGAGGAGCTGATCAGGTTGCCGTCGATCGTGCCGCGCTGGGCGAGCACGTCCGCGATCCCGAACTGGCCCGACAGGCCGAGGTAGGTGGCGACCGCGCCGTAGTGCGCGTCGAGGTCCACGAGCAGCGTCGGCTTGCCGGTGTGCAGCCGCAGCTCCTCGGCCAGGTTGATGGACACGGTCGTCGCGCCGCAGCCGCCGCTGGCGGAGAGGACCGTGATGATCCGGCCCGTCGCCGCGGTGCCGGCCGTCGAGGTCACGTCGGCCATCAGGCGGCGCAGGACGCCGGGCAGGTCCTCGGCGATGGAGGCCTTGACGACGCAGTGCCGGGCGCCGGCCTGCATCGCCTCGAGCAGGACCTCGCTGCGGAACTCGCGGCACAGGACGACGAAGCGCGTGTTCACGTGCTTGGCCACGAGGGGCTCGATGCGCGCCAGCATGGCCTTGGGGTCCGGATCGATGTCGATCAGGACCACCGGCGTCGGTGACTCGTCGAGGCGGTTGCCGAGCTCGCCGAGGTCGCGGCAGCGCGTGACGCGCGCGTAGACCTCCGGCTGGATCTCGGCTCCCAGCGATACGGCTCGCTCCGTCTCGCGTTCCTCGGTCACCAGCAGGACTTCATTGCTGCCGATCACCTCCTCAGCCTCTCTTTCCTCGTTGTCGATCCCGGGTTGGCGCTGCTCCCGAGCCCTCGAGCATGGTGTGGTCAGTACTTCGTCGGAGCATCCGGAGCAGGCTCGGGCGTCGCGGGTGCGGGCGGGGCTTCTGCGTCCATCGCCTCCGCCTGGACTTCCTCTTCGGCCGCCACCGGCTCCTCCTCGAGGTCCTTCGGGGTGTTCCCCGACGGATGGGCGCGAGCGGGCTCCTGCCCATAATACGCCCAGGCGCCGGGGCCCTTCAGGCCCTGCAGGCCGAGGGAGTTCACGTAGGCGCCCTCGGAGTCGGCCAGGCGGCCGGGGGTGTTCGCCTCGAGGCGACCCTCGTAGTAGAACTCCCAGTCGTTCGGCGCCTCGTGGTCGTCGCCCGGCAGCGTCGGCATGACCTGCGCGTCGCTGGCCTCGACGAGGTCGACCGTCACCAGGGCCACGAGCTCGGACTCGAGGTTTCGGTAGCTGACCGAGCGGAAGAGGGGGCCCAGCACCGGCAGGTCGCCGAGGCCCGGGATCTGCGAGCGCGTCGAGAGCACGTCGTGCTGGAGCAGGCCGGCCATCGCGAAGGTCTGGCCGCTCTTGAGCTCGAGCGTCGTCTCCGAGCGCCGCGTCGCGATCGCCGGGACCGGCGGCAGGTCGGGCGAGATCGGCACGCCGTTCACGTCGTCGCGCTGGCTGACCTCGGTGCGCACGAGCAGGCGGATCGTGCCGTCACCGAGCACGATCGGCCGGAAGGCGAGCGCCACGCCGAACTGCTTGAACTCGACCGAGATCGAGGTGCTGGCGCCACCGCCACCGCCCTGCACGACGGGAATGGGGAACTCGCCGCCGGCCAGGAAGCTGGCCTCCTCGCCGCTCGAGGCGACGAGGGTCGGCTCCGCGAGCAGGCGGAGGTATTTGTTGTCCGCCAGGGCGTCCACGAAGATGTGGAAGTCGGACTTGGTGAAGTTCGCGAAGATCGTGGCGCTCGGGCTCTGCGTGTTCGCGCCCAGGTCCGGCGTCAGGATGTTCTCGAAGATCGTCCCCGTGTCGCTGGCCGTGACCGTCGACGTGCCGCCGATCAGCGTGCCGAAGTTGCTGTCCGAGTTGCCGTCGAACATGGCGACCCCGAGCTTGCGGAGGCCAGTGCGGCTGACCTCGGCGAAGCGGATCTTGGCCTGCACCTGCTGGATCCCCGGCAGCATGGAGCGGTCCATGAAGGGCAGGTTGCGCTGCTCGAGGTAGCGGTGCAGCTGATCGGCCTGCTCGGCCTGGGCCATCGAGCCCTCGACGATGAGCACGCCCTCCGACATCTGCACGTCGAGCGTGGCGCCCGGGAACATCTTGCCGAGCTCGCCGCGCAGGCGGTCGAGGTCGATCTCGACCTCCAGCCGCAGCTCGGTCGAGTCGCCCGCGTCGCTCCACATGATGACGTCCGTCGTGCCCACGGCCTTGCCGGAGAGCATGACCATGCGGGGCGTCAGCACCTGCACGTCCGCAATCGCCGGATCGGTCAGGGACACGCCGGCGACGTCCCAGGACGTCGTGATCCGGTGCGAGCGGCCGACGAAGAGCTTGAGCGTCTCCGGCGCCTTGGCCTGGGCCGAGCCGTCCGCGGCCGCGCCCAGCAACATGCCGAGCGTCGCGAGTCCGGCGACGAGCGTGGACCGAAGCGTGTTCTGGTGCATCGAAGTCTTCATCCTCGGGAAGCGGGTGGAGTTCTGCACGTTCAGGGTCTCGATCGGGCTGGCGGCGTTCAGTGCGCCGCCTGCGTTGCGGGCTGCTCGAAGGTCCGGATCTCGGCCACGCCGCCGCGCATGATCACGACGCGGTGCTCCTGGCTGCCGGCGCCGACGACCTTGACGGGGTCGCTCGCCGACTCGTGTCCGCCCAGCAGGGGCGAGAGCGAGGCCATGCCCGTCACGCGGACCGGCACGGCGCTGTCGTCGCGCGGGTTGCGCAGGCTCAGCGAGACGCTGCCCTCCTGCATGGCCAGCTTGAGCTTCTCGGCCTGGTCGGTCTGCACGGCGAGGGCGACCGTCGGGCGGCCCGCGCGGTTGGCCGCGCCTTCGTCGGCCGCGGCGGCGCCATCGGTCTGGTGCACGATCGTCTCGCGGCCGACGGCCAGGACGCGCACCTTCTCGATCAGCGTGATCGCGATCGGCTGGTCGGTGCTCGAGTTCTCGTCGGTGCTGCGCAGATGCATCGAGCACATGACATCGACGAGGCTGCCCGGGTAGAGCAGGGTCTCCAGGCCCATCGAGTCGTTCAGCGCGACGTTGACGCAGCGCTCGCCTTCCTGGAGGGCGGCGGCCAGCTCGGCGGGCGAGCCCTTGGTGTGGAAATCGCTCTCCTTGAGGATCTCGCCCTGCTGGGCCTTCGTCTTCAGGACCTTGCTGAGCACCTGGCTCGTGTCCGTGAAGCTGCCCAGGGGCAGGATATTGCGCTTCTTGGTGGCGATCGTGACGGCGTCCGGCGTGATGATCGTCATCGGGTCGAGCGACTTGGTCGCCACGACCACCGGGACGTCCGGCATCGGCTGGTCCGGGTTGTCCATCCCCTGGTCTCCGCCGGCCGAGAACTTGGCGACCAGGACCGCGGCAGCGACCGCAGCGATCACACCCAGAGCAAACAGCCCGACAATGGTCCACTTCATGGTTCGCGTTCCTCTTGCCCGCAGGCGCTGCGAGTTTTCAGCCGGTCATGCTACTCATCCGCCTGCTGCAAGTGGAGGAAACTCCACCTGCGGCAAGGGTCCCGCCCCTTTCGACCTCCACCTTGGTCGGACGTGAGCAGTTCTGCCCGCGTCACTCGTTCGACGCGAGCCTGCAATTATCGGCTGCGATCGGCCGCGGCTCGCGCGCCGAAGGGCGCGGAGACTCGACAATCTCTCCACAACGGATCGACCGCCGCCGACGCGTCACAGCAGTCACCTCGTCGCGCGGCGCGGGACACCGCTCGCGCGTGCGTCACGCGTGCCAGAGGAAGGACCCTGTCGCGGCGATCACGACGCCGGCGAGGATCGCGAGCCCGTAGGGCATGGTCTGGCTCTCCTGCTCCTGCGGCATGAGGTGCGGCACGTCGCGCAGCGAGCCGGCGCGGAACAAGGGGTAGATCGCGGCGCGAACGAGCGTTCCCATCGTCGCGGCCACGGCGCCGAGGCGCCGCGCGGAGGCGGCGTAGATCAGGCCCATGATCACGCCGGAGAGACAGACCGCGACGAGCGTCGCGGTGCCGTAGACCAGGCCGAGCCAGGCGCCGATCGCGCCCATCAGCTTGGCGTCGCCCGCGCCGCCGCCCGCGAGCGCGAAGAGCAGCACGTAGGGCAGGGCCAGCACGACGCACGCGGCGCTCGCGTCGAGCACGCCGGCGAGCCCGCCGACGAGCCCGGCGTGGACCAGGCCGCCGAGCAGCACGGGGCCGGTCAGCCAGTTCGGGATCCGGCGGCTGCGCGCATCGGTGATCGCGGCGGCCAGCGAGGCACCGAGCACGGTGCCCCACTGGACCGCCGGGATGGATTGGCTGTAGAGCGTCGTCGCCCACATGGCGGGTTTCCACTCCGCCATTCGGCGGGACGCGGACCGTCGGCTCAGGCGCCGGGGAGGTCCTTCTGCAGGTTCGTGAACTGGTTCTTCACCCAGCCGCCGATGGCCACGATGATCGCGACCAGGCCGGCCACGATGAGTCCCGCGATGATCGCGTACTCGACCGTCTCCAAACCTTGCTCATCCGAAAGAAGCCGCTTCGTGAACGTCATGGCAACTACCTCACTGCTTGGGAATGATCAGCTCGACCAAGCTCCCGCGGTCGTTGCGCGGAAGCATGCCGAAGGCAAACACCGGATTGCATATCGTCAAATCGGTCCGCACGACTTCGTGGCCGGCCGGCCGACTGCGCGGAGGCTCGTGAACGACCGGGGAGCGCCCGTTCCGGCTGCGAATTCCGCGTGCCAGTGGGGCTCGATCGCAGAGTCGAATCGGCTGATCTCCATATGTGGAGAGCGGCTCAACTGACCCCAGGCCCGTCGGATTCTCCGCCGTCGAGCCGGAGCGCGGACTCCCGGACCCCGGCGATCGCGCTGCTCGCCGTGGCCGCTCTGCTGTTCCTGGGGGTGTTCCAGAGCAACTTCGTCGACCCGGACGTCTGGCACGAGATCGCCCTCATCCGGCAGGCCCGGCAGGCCGGTCACTGGCCCACGCACGACGCGCTCGCCTACACCGAGACGGTCGACCCCTCGATCCACCATGAATGGGGAACGGGCGCGGTGCTCTTCGCCGCCGGCGTCGGCCTGGGAGGCTCCGGGCTGCTGCTGCTCAAGCTGGCGCTGACGGCGGGCATCGCGATCGCCTGCCTGGCGGCGGCACGCCGGTCGGGCGCCAGCCCGGCCTGCTTCTGCGCCGTGGCGCCCGTGTCGATCTTCCTCTCCTGGTATGGGTTCAGCACCGTCCGGGCGCAGATGTTCACCCTGCTGTTCACCGCGCTGCTCATGGGCTTTCTGGCTCGAGACCGCCAGGGCGCGCGCCGCTGGGTATTCGTATGGGCGCTTGCCCATGTGATCTGGCTCAACCTGCACGCCGGCTTCGTCGTCGGGCTCGCGTTGCTCGCCTTCCACACCGTCGAGCAGGCCCTGCGGCGCCGGCCGGTCGGCCACCTCCTCCTGCTGCTGGCGGTGGCGTCGGCACTCGTCCTCGTGAATCCCTACGGCGCCACCTACCTCGGCTTCCTCTGGCGCTCGCTGAGCCTGCCGCGCCCCGCGATCGAGGAGTGGCTCCCGGCCTGGCGCGCTCCGGCGTCGGTCATCGGCGTCTTCGCGCTCTCGTTGCTGCTCGTCGTCTACGCGGCGGCGCGCGCCGGCCTGCGCGCGCTTTCCGGCGTGCTCCCGCTCGCGGCCGCGGCCTGGGCCGGCCTCAGTCATCAGCGGCACCTCTCGGTGTACGCCGTCGTGTGGGTGAGCCTGGTGCCCGCGTGGCTGGACCGCACGCCGCTCGGCGAGGCGCTGCGCGAGCTGTTCAGCCGGCGCGCCGCGCGCGTGCGCGCCGTGTGCGCGGCGGTGGCCGTGGTCTGCCTGGCGTCGACGCTTTCGCACCGGCCGTGGCGCGTGACCATCCCGTCGCAGCCGGGCGACCACCCCGACCTCACCTACCCGGTGGGCGCGGTGGACTGGATGCACGCGGTCGGCTTCCACGGCAACCTCGAGGTGCCCTTCCTCGTCGGCGCCTTCGTCGCCTGGAAGCTCAATCCCGACGTGCTCGTGAGCATCGACAGCCGCTACGAGGTCGCCTATCCGCCCGCGGCACTGCAAGCCAACCTCGACACCTATGCCGCGCGTCCCGGCTGGGAGCAGCGGCTCGCCGAGGGCGGCCGCACCGACGCCGTGCTGCTGCCGGCCGACGGGCCGCTCGCGAGCGCGATGCCCGCGCTGCCGGGCTGGACGCGCGCCTACCGCGACGACGCCTTCGAGGTCTATCTGCGGCCCGGCCTGAGCCTGCCGGCGGCCGACCGCCGCGGGCAGGTCGCGGCCGGCAGCTTCCCGTAGCCGGAGCTCGCGGCGCTCGCGCCCGTCTCCGGTTGTCCTTGTGTGGTCCGGGCGCCAACGGGAGGATGACCGCGGCTCACGACCGAACGCGGCAACGGAGCCCCGTCGCCTCCTCCCCTGGAGTCGAAGATGTCCACGGCGCTGCTGGTCCTGGTCGTGCTCCTCGCGCTCGGGCTGCTCCTCGTGATCGTGATCGTCGGCATCTACAACCGGCTGGTCACGCTCAAGAACCGCTTCGCGAACGCCTTCGCGCAGATCGAGGTCCAGCTCAAGCGGCGCTACGACCTGATCCCGAACCTGGTCGAGACCGCCAAGGGCTACCTGAAGCACGAGCGCGAGACGCTCGAGGCCGTCATCGCGGCGCGCAACCAGGCCGTCGCGGGACTGGGCCGCGCGGCGCAGACGCCCACCGACCCGGCGGCGATCAAGGCGCTCAACACGGCCGAGGCCGGCCTGAGCGGCGCGCTCGGACGTCTGTTCGCGGTGGCCGAGGCCTACCCCGACCTCAAGGCCAACCAGAACATGATGGCGATCCAGGAGGAGCTGACCTCGACCGAGAACAAGGTCTCGTTCGCGCGCCAGGCCTACAACGACGCGGTCACGGCCTACAACACCTACAAGCAGACCTTCCCGCCCGTCGTGGTCGCCGGCATGTTCGGCCACGGCCAGGACGCGGCGCTGCTCGAGTTCGAGGACAAGGCCGCCATCGCGCAGCCGCCCAAGGTCGCGTTCTGAGCGCGGCCGCGCCCCTCCGGAGGCGCGCCCAGCACCCGGCCGCGGCCCGCGCCGTAGGCTGACCCCACGATGGACTTCTTCGAGCACCAGGACGTCGCGCGCCGCCAGACGGGCCGGCTCGTGCTGCTCTTCACGCTCGCGGTCGCGCTGCTCATCGTCGCCGCCTACCTGGTCGTCGCCGGCGTGATCGTGTGGTCGGACGCGCATCGGTTCCGCAGCGTGTGGGACCCGCAGCTGCTGGCCGCGGTCGGGCTGGGCACGCTGGCGGTCGTCAGCGGAGGCTGCCTCTACAAGCTCGCGCAGCTCCGCGGCGGCGGCGCCGCCATCGCCGAGCACCTCGGGGGCACGCTGCTCAACGCCGGCAACTGCGACGCGCGCGGGCGCATGCTGCTCAACATCGTCGACGAGATGGCCCTCGCCAGCGGCCTGCGCTCGCCGGTCGTCTACCTGCTGCGCGACGAGGGGGGCATCAACGCCTTCGCCGCCGGCTGGACCGCGGAAGACGCCGTGATCGGCGTGACGCAGGGCGCGCTCGAGCGCCTCGATCGCGACCAGCTCCAGGGCGTGATCGCGCACGAGTTCAGCCACATCCTCAACGGCGACATGCGCCTGAACCTGCGCCTCGTCGGCCTGCTGCACGGCATCCTCGTGCTGGGGCTCGTGGGCTACACCGTCCTGCGCTCGATGCGCGTGCGCCGGATCGGCGGCAGCCGCAAGGGCGGCGGCGCCGTCGCGGCGGTGCTCGCCATCGCGCTCGGGCTCATCATCGTGGGCTTCGGCGGCACGCTGCTCGGGAACCTGATCCAGGCGGCCGTGTGCCGGCAGCGCGAGTTCCTGGCCGATGCCTCGGCGGTGCAGTTCACGCGCAATCCCGGCGGCATCGCCGGCGCGCTCAAGGTCATCGGCAGCTCGGGCGCGGGCTCCGAGCTCACGAGCCCGCAGGCCGGCGAGGCCCGCCACATGGTCTTCGCGCGCGGTCAGAAGGCGAGCCTGGCCTCGCCCTTCGCGACGCATCCGCCGCTCGCCGAGCGCATCCGCCGCATCGACCCACAGTGGGATGGAAGCTTTGCGCCGGCTGCCGTGGCCGTCCGCGCCGCGCCCGCCGCACCGCCGCCGGGCGGCGCGACGCGGACGGCCGGCGTCCTCGACCCGCAGCGCGTCGTCGGGCTCGTCGGGCAACTCTCCGCCGCTCGCCTCGCCGAGGCCGGCAGCGCGCTCGCCGAGCTGCCGCCCGTCGTCACCGACGCGATCGGCGAGCCCTACGGCGCGCGCGCCGTCGTCTGCAGCCTGATCCTGTCCCTGGACGCGTCCACGCAGGCCCGCCAGTGGGAGCTGCTCGCCGAAGCCGAGCCGGGCCTGCGCGACGAGGTGCGGCGCCTGCGCCCGTCGGTCGTCGACCTGGGCACGCGCTGGCGGCTGCCGCTCGTCGACCTGTGCGTCGCGCCGCTGCGCGCGCTGACGCCGGCCCAGTGGGAGGCCTTCCGCGCGCTGCTCGACGCGCTGATCGAGGCCGATCGCCGCGTCGAGCTCTTCGAGTGGTCGCTGCGCCGCATCCTGCTGCGCGTCACGCCGGTGCAGGCCCGGCCGGGACGTCCCGCGCCGCCCGTCCAGGACCTGCGGGCCGTGCGCGACGAGTGCGCGCTGCTCCTCTCCAGCCTGGCGCGCGCCGGCGGGACCAGCCCCCAGGCGGCCTTCGACGTGGCCGCGCGCGCGCTTCCGCTGAGCGGTCTGGCGTTGCTGCCCGAGGACCGCTGCGCGCCCGAGCGTCTCGACGCCGCGCTCGATGCGCTCTCCGCGCTCGTGCCGCTGCGCAAGCGCGAGCTCATCGCCGCCTGCGCGGCCGGCGTGCTCGCCGACGAGCGCGTGTCGGTCGAGGAGGCCGAGTGCTTCCGGGCGGTGGCCGACGCGCTGGGCTGCCCCGTGCCGCCGGACGTCGAGCGCCTGTCCTCGGCCGCGCGCACGGCCGGGCGCTGAGCGGCAAACGGCCTGCCCTTTGTGGACAATGCGCGCCCGATCCGGCCGCCGCGGCCGGCGAGCGTCGAGCAAGGAGGCGTCGTGGCCAAGTGCAAGTGGTGCGAGAAGGGCGGCCTGTTCCAGAAGGTCGACCCCGAGGGACTCTGCCCGGCCTGCGCGCCGACGGTGCACGGCGAGATCGAGCGCCTGAGCAACGTGATCTACGAGGCCATGCACGTCTACGAGCGGGCCACCGACCGCGCCGAGCGGCTGCGCGAGTGCGAGCGCGTGCTCTCGTCGGCCGAGACGCTGCTCGGCTACGAGAACAAGGGCCTGACGACCTGCAGCCCACCGGCGAAGCTCCTCGTGGACGAGTATCGCGAGTACCGCGAGCAGTGCCGGAAGGCCTGAGCGACGGCGCCGGCGAGCCCGCCGTCCCCGCGCTCGTCGAGGTTTACCGCTCGGAGGGCGCCCGCGCCTGCCGCGAGCGCTCGCTCGTGCTGCAGGCGGTCGGCATCGAGCACCACGCGCTCGCCGCGCCCGGTGGGCATCGGCTGCTCGTCGCCGAGCGCGATGCGCGCCGCGCGATCGACGAGCTGCGGCGCTTCGAGGCCGAGAACGCCGTGGCCGCGCCCGACGATCGCCTCGCGATCGGCGCGGGCTTCCGGGCCGGCGCGCTGCTCTGGTCGCTCGCGCTGGCCGGGCTCCATGTCGCCGAGCGGCTGGACGCCGGCGGCGCCGCGTGGTGGCCCGTCGGCGAGCTGCGGGCGGCCGCCGTCCGCGCGGGCGAGCTCTGGCGCCCGGTCACGGCGCTCGGGCTCCACGTCGACGCGGCGCACCTGGCCGGCAACGTGGCCTTCGGCGCGCTCTTCGTCGGCGTCGTGTGCCAATCGCTCGGAGTGGGGGCCGGGCTGCTGCTCACGCTGCTCTCCGGAGCGCTCGGCAACCTCGCGGCGGCCGCGCTGCGCGGCGGGGCCGCGACGTCGGTGGGCGCCTCGACGGCGGTGTTCGGCGCGCTCGGGCTCGTCGCGGCGCTGCAATGGCGTCGCCGCCAGCGGCGGCAGGCGTCCGCCCTGCGACGCTGGACGCCGGTCGTCGCGGCCGCGCTGCTCCTCGGCTACCTGGGCGCCTCGGGCGAGCGCGTCGACGTGCTCGCGCACGTGACGGGCTTCGCCTGCGGCCTGGTCCTGGGCGCCGTGGTCGAGCCGCGGCTCGAGCGCGGTCAGGCGAGCGGCGCCGTCCAGCTCGCGCTCGGGCTGCTGGCGGCCGTGCTCGTCGCGGGGTGCTGGGTGTGGGGCTTCTCCGCCGGCTGAGCGGCGCCGCTCAGCTCGCCGGCCAGCCGAGCTCGACGAGCCGCGCCGCGATCGCGTCGGCCACGGCCTGGTGTCCGCGCGCGGTCCAGTGCGGATCGTGGGCGAAGCGCACGGGGCCGTCGCGAGCCGCCGCCTCGAGGGCGGGCGCGACGTCCACGACCGGCCAGGCCGCGGGCTCGCGGAGGCAGCCAGCCGCCGCGTCCTGCCCGTCGACGACGACGAGCAGCCGCGCGCCGTCGGCCGCCACCTCGCTCGCCAAGCGAGCGATGAGCGCGCACTGCAGGGCGGCGGCGGCCGGACGCTCGTCGAGCGCGAGAGGCGGCGTCGAGCGCTTGACGCTCCAGGCCCACAACGAGCGGACGAGGTGCGAGCAGCGCGCCGCCAGCGGGTCGGGGACCGGCGCGCCGCCGGGGACCAGCGCGCCGTCGCGGAGCGTGAAGAAGGGCTTGAGCCGGCCGTAGGCGGCCGGTCGCGAGATCTCCCAGAGGTCGTTCTCGCACACGGTGAGCAGCACCAGGTCCGGCTGCAGCGCCCGCCCGTCGCGCTCCCAGAGCAGCAGCTCCTGGTCGGTGCCGTAGCCGCACACCGCGAGGTCGAGCACCTCGACGCCGAGTCGCTGCTCGAGGCGCGCGGTGAAGCCCTCCGCGGCCTCGACGCCCCAGCCGAAGGTGAGCGAGTCGCCCAGCGCCACGACGCGCGGGCGCTCCGAGCGCGGCTCGAAGGGCGCGTCGCGGAAGCCCTGGGCGTTGAGCTCGATCCCCACGTCGAAGTCGTCGCTGCGGTGGCGGGCGCGCGCCGACGGGCGGTAGCGCCAGCCGAGGGCCGGGTCGGTCGGCACGTAGCGCGGATTCGTCGTCGGCCCGTAGTCGGAGGTGCGCAGTGCGCGCCAGCCGCCCTCCGCGAGCAGCAGCCCGAGCAGCGTCGCACCGGCGGCGAGGGCGACGCGCTGCAGCCGACGGTCCATGAGCGGTGATCGTCGCTTCGCCCGGAGCGACGCGCCAGCAGCGGTATACTCGCCGCCCCCCGCGCCCACCGGAGTCCGCTCATGCGCCGCTCGCTCGCTCCGCTCGCCCTCGCGCTGGCCGCCGTCGCGCCCGCCGCCGCCGCCCAGTCGCAGACCTGGAGCTTCGACCAGACCACGACGGGGCAGGACCTGTCGTGGACCTCGCCGACCGGCGTGAACCCCGGTGCGAGCGTGTACGCGTCGAGCTACGTGATCACCAAGGTGGAGGTCGACGTGAAGTGGAGCTTCATCACCCTGAACGACCTCGACGTCACGAACCAGGTGCCGCCCGAGTCGTTGTCGGGTGGTGGCACGCTGGTGGGGCCCGCGCCCGTCGAGCTCGTGGGTCAGTCGGTCGTCGTGCCGCCGCCGCCGGACCCGCCGGCGGTCTCGGCCCTGCTCTCACTGGGCCTGAACCCGTCGGGCTTCGGCTACATGACCGCGACGAACATGGCGCTCGGCACGATGCAGGTCGACCTCGGCTTCCCCTTCGGCGTCCAGACCGTCACGATCCTGAGCGTCCGCATCGTGGGCCAGCTCACGATGCACGCGGCCTGGTTCGACCTGGGCGCCGGACTGGCCGGCACGCACGGGGCGCCGGTGCTGACGCCGGACGGCACGCTGGCACCGGGCTCGCCGGTGACGCTCTCGCTCGGCGGAGGCCTGGAGAACAGCAGCTTCACGCTGATCGTGGGCATCTCGGCGCTCAACGCGCCCTTCAAGGGCGGCACGCTCGTGCCCTTCCCGAGCGTGCTCATCTTCGGCCTCCCGACCGGGCCGGCGGGCGCGCTGACGCTGTCCGGCACCTGGCCCGGCGGCCTGCCGTCGAACGTCGCCTTCTACTTCCAGGAGTGGATCGCGGACCCGTCGGGGCCCGCCGGCCTCGCGGCCACCAACGCGGTGAAGGCCGTCACGCCCTGAAGCCCGCGCCGGACAGGGCGGCGCGCTCAAGGCCGCTGCCGGCCGGGTTCGATGCAGGCTCGGCATGACCGAGCCCCCGACCGCCGCGCCCGTGCGAACGCCCGCGACCACGCTGCGTCCCGGCCTGACGCTGGTGCTGGGCGGAGGCGGCTTCAAGGGCGTCGCGCACCTGGGCGTGCTGCGGGTGCTGCAGAACGAAGGGCTGCCGATCGAGCGCGTCGTCGGCACGAGCGTCGGCGCGCTGCTCGGCGCGACCTACTGCCACTTCGGCGACGCCGACCAGGCGCTCGAGCACGTCCAGCGCTTCCTCGCGTCCGAGGGCTTCCGGCCGGGCTCGATGGTGGGCTTCCGCCGGCGGACGGGGCGGCTGCCCCTCGTGCACCGGCTCGTCGCCGGCATCCGGCGGCAGGTGGCGCTCGAGCGCATCTTCCGGCGCAGCAGCGCGTACGGGGGCGGGGCGCTGCGCGCCTTCGTGCGGAACCTCGTGCCGCGCGGCGACATCGCCGACTTGCGCGTGCCGCTCGGGATCTACGTGCTCGACCTGCGCGAGGGTGCGCCGCTGCTGCTCACGCGCGGCAACCTGCGCACGGCCGTCACGGCGAGCGGCGCGGTGCCCGGCTTCTTCCCGCCCGTCGCGTGGGGCGACTCGCTGCTCTGCGACGCGGGCATCGTCGACAACCTGCCGACCGGTGCGGCGCGCGACGCCGGCGCAGCCCGCGTGGTGGCGGTCGACCTGTCGCACACGCTCGTGCCGCTGCGGAGCAGCGTCACGGGCATGGAGGTCCTGCTCTACGCGCAGGAGGTCAGCACGCGGCTCGCCAACCGGAGGCGCGCGGCGGCCGCCGACGTCGTCCTCGTGCCCGAGCTCGGCGGCCGGCATTGGCTGGACACGACGCACCTCGATCGCGTCATCGCCGCGGGCGAGCACGCCGCCGTCGAGGCGCTGCCGAAGCTGCGGGCGCTGCTCGTGCAGCCCGTCCACCGCGCGCACTGACGCCGGTCCGCGCGCCGCACGCCCGGACCCGGCCGGCCGCGCCGCGCCGCGCCGCGCCGCGCC
>Ga0111539_10002409_pt1 | contig 24878 bp, 24 predicted proteins | sample RhiMethybrSRZTD1_FD_79667 | JGI IMG/M metagenome (GOLD analysis project Ga0111539, IMG submission 79667) | Populus rhizosphere microbial communities from Tennessee, USA - Rhizosphere MetaG P. TD hybrid SRZTD1 (version 2) (version 2) | ecosystem: Host-associated > Plants > Roots > Rhizosphere >...
ACCGGGTCGTCGCGGTGCGCTTCCACCAGGGCCGCCAGACGCACGTGCCGATGGAGCCGCGCGGCTGCCTGGCGACCTGGCAGCCCGGCGACGAGACGCTCACCTTCTGGCACTCGACGCAGATCCCGCATCCCATGCGCTCGGCGCTGGCGGCACGGCTCGGCATCCCGGAGAGCGCCGTCCGCGTCATCACTCCCGACGTCGGTGGGGGCTTCGGCCAGAAGATCCCGCTCTACCGCGAGGAGCTCACCACGGCCGCCGCCTCCCGCCTGCTCGGCCGTCCGGTGCGCTGGATCGAGACCCGCCGCGAGAACCTGCTCGCATCGCTGCACGCGCGGGAAGACATCGTGGACGTGCGGGCGGCGGTGAAGGCGGACGGCGCCATCGTCGGCCTCGACGTCCAGATCCTCACCGACTTCGGCGCGTACGCGTACTTCCCCGCGAACTACATGGCGCGCGTCATCGGCATGCTGGTGCCCGGCGCCTATCGACTGCGCGACTACCGCTACGCGATCACTGCCGTGCTGACGAACAAGTGCCCGGCCGGCCCGTATCGCGCGCCGATGCTGATCTGCAGCTGGGTCACCGAGGGCACCATCGAGGCGGTCGCGCGCGCGCTCGGTCTGGACCCGGTCGAAGTTCGGCGGCGCAACATGCTCGAGGAGTCAGACCTCCCGTACACGACGGCGACCCAGCTCGTCTATCGGTCGGTCTATCCGCGCGCCACGCTCGAGCGCGCGCTCACGACGTTCGACTACAAGGACGCGCGGCGTCAGCAAGCCGAGGCGCGCGCAGCCGGACGCATCGCCGGGATCGGCGTGGCCACCTATATCGAGCCGAACACGTACGGCTCGGAGTTCTACAAGACGGCCGGCATTCCCGGATCGGGTCACGACGCGGCCATCGTCCGCATCGAGCCGAGCGGCGCCGTGTCCGCTCAGATCGGCGTCGTCAGCCAGGGCCAGGCCCACCTGACGACCGTCGCGCAGGCGCTGGCCGATGCGCTGACGGTGCCGATCGAGAAGGTGCGGGTCCAGTCGGGCGACACGGCCGCCGCGCCGTACGGCATGGGGACGCGCGGCGCCCGCGGCGGCGTGGTCAGCGCGGGCGCGGCGCTCGGCGCGGCGCGCATCGTGAAGGACAAGCTGTTGCGGATCGCCGCCCATCGGCTGGAAGCGCCGCTCGACGATCTCGAGCTGGTCGACGGGTCCGTTCGGGTGCGCGGGGCGCCGGCCTCCAGCGTGACGATCGCCCAGCTGGCCCAGAAGGCCTACCTCGCGCCGACCGAGCTGCCGGCCGGGATGGAGCCGGGGCTCGAGGCGACGCACGCGTTCGACCCACCCCCGCTGACATTCTCGAGCGGCACCCACATCTGCCGGGTGGAGATCGATCCGGAGACCGGCGCGCTGACGATCCAGCGATACACGATCGTCGAGGATTGCGGGAGAATGCTGAACCCGCTCGTCGTCGAGGGCCAGCTGCACGGCGCCACCACGCAGGGGCTCGGCGGCGCGCTCATGGAGGAGATCGTGTACGCCACCGACGGACAGAACCTCAGCGCCACGCTGCTCGACTACGCCATCCCGATCGCCGCGCGCGTGCCCTCGTTCGAGGTCGAGCACCTCGAGCGGCTGGATCCGAACACGCCGCTCGGCATGAAGGGCATGGCCGAGGGCGGCGTGATGGGCGCCGCCGCGGCGATCTCCAACGCCGTTGCCGACGCACTGGCGCCGCTCGGGGCGGACGCTGGTCGCCAGCCGTTCACCTCCGAGCGGATCGCGGCCGCGCTCCGCGCCGCGCGACGCTGACGTGGACGCCACCGATCTCTGCTTCACCTCCGCCGTCGAGCTGGCCGAGCTGGTTCGTCGCCGCGCGCTGTCGCCTGTCGAGATCACGCGTGCTGTGCTGGAGCGCATCGAGCGACTGAACCCGCGGCTGGGCGCCTACGTCCTCATCCACGCCGAGCGAGCGCTGACCGAGGCGCGCGCGGCCGAGCAGGCGGTGATGGACGGCCGGCCTCTCGGCCCGCTCCACGGCGTTCCCGTGTCGATCAAGGACAATCTCTGGACGGCCGGCGAGCGGACCACCTTCGGCTCGCGCCTGCTGGCGCAATTCGTCGCGCCCGAGGATGCCCCGAGCGTGGCGGGGCTGCGGGCGGCCGGCGCGATCTTCGTGGGCCGGACCAACCTCCCGGAGTTCGCCTGGCGCGGCTCGACCGACAATCCCCTGTTCGGGGAGTCGCGCAACCCGTGGGATCTCACGTGCACGCCGGGTGGATCTACCGGCGGCGGAGCCGCGGCCGTCGCGGCCGGCTTGGGGCCGCTGGCGCTCGGCTCCGACGGGGCCGGCTCGATTCGAATTCCGGCCAGCTTCTGCGCGCTCGTCGGCCTGAAGCCCACGTTCGGGCGCGTGCCGATGTACCCGGCCGCCGGCGGTAACGAGCTGGTCGCTCATGTCTGCCCGCTCGCGCGTACCGTGCGCGACGTCGCGCTCATGATGAACGCGATCGCCCGTTACGATCCGCGCGACGCGTTCGCGCTTCCCGACGACGGCGTGGACTACCTGACCGCCTGCAGCGAGCCGCTTTCTGGCGCCCGCAGCGGCGCGCCGCTACGGATCGCCTGGTCGGCCGACCTGGGGTTCGCATCGGTCGAGCCGGAGACTAGGAGGATCGCGGAGGCCGCCGCGCGTGCGTTCTCGGAGATCGGCCCGAAGGTCGAGGAGGCCAGCCCGGACCTCGGTGATCCGAGCACGATCTTGCAGGCGCTCTACGGTGCCGCCCAGGCCGGCGCCCACGCGGCTCGTTCGCTCAAGCAGAAGGCCCAGATGGACCCGGAGCTCGTCCGATATGCGGAGGCTTCGGCCGGCCGGAGCGTGGTCGAGCATGGCCGCGCGATCGTCGCCCGCCAGGGCATGGTCGACACGCTCAGGCGATTCTTCGAGCGGCACGACCTGCTCCTGACGCCGACGCTGTGCCTGCCGGCCTTCCCGCTCGGCCCCGTCGGCCCCCGCGAGGTGGCCGGCCGCGAGGTGACCCACCTGGGCTGGACGCTCTGCTATCCGTTCAACTACAGCGGTCAGCCGGCCGTCTCCGTGCCAGCGGGCTTCACGGCGAGCGGCCTGCCTGTCGGGTTGCAGATCGTCGGCCGGCGCCTCGAGGATGCGCTGGTGCTACGCGCGGCGGCGGCATTCGAGGCGCTGCGCCCGTGGGCGACGCGACGGCCACCCGAGCCCTGAGCGCCTCATCAGGCCTTAGCGCCGGTGTCGTCGCGGGCGCTGCTACGACATGCGCTGCACGAACGAGCGGTCTTCGACCAGGATGACTCCGGACTGGGCGGCACGGCGCGCCACGTCCGCGTGCTCGGAATCCGCGGCCAGCGCCTCGCGGTACCGCTCGTAGGCCGCGAGACTCGGGAAGTCGATGAGCGAGAGCCCGATGTTGGTGGGCCCGGCGAACTTCGTCGGAGCGAAGTAGCCGACGACCTTGCCGCCGCATCGCTCGATGGGACCGGCCACGGCCCGTGCGTAGGTCTCGAAATCGGCGAGCTTCGTCGCGTCCAGCGTGTAGCGGATGCACAGTGTGAGCATGACGCCTCCTTGTTCCGGAGTATGGTCACGCGACACACGTTCGTCCACGTGGAACGCTTCGATCCAGCCCGAAGTGTCCGGACTTGCCGCGAATGGCTCCGACCTCTAGTCTTTCGGTCATGGGCGACACTGACATGCTCTCCACGGTGGCCGCGCTCCTGGGGGAGCCCGCTCGGACCCGCATCCTGACCGCGTTGCTGGCTGGTCGCGCGCTGACCGCGAAGGAGTTGGCCTACTTCGCGGGCGTCACGGCGGCGACGGCGAGCAGCCATCTCTCGCGCTTGCTCGCTGGCCAGCTGCTGGCGATGGAAAAGCAGGGCCGCTGCCATTATTACCGACTGCGGTCCGCGGAGATCGCCCGGGCAATCGAGGGGCTGATGACGGTCGCGAGCATCCCGTCCAACGGCTGGCCGCCACATCATCGCGTCGAGCCGGCGCTCCGTGAAGCGCGCATGTGTTACGACCACATGGCCGGGCGCCTCGGCGTCGCCGTGTGCGACCTGCTCCTGCGCCGCCACCACGTGGTCCTCGTCGACGGCGGCGGGGAAGTCACTCGGGCCGGTGAGCGATTCCTCGGGGGCCTCGGCGTCGATCTTCCGAAGGCGCGCGGCGCCAAGCGCCACTACTGTCGCGGCTGCATCGACTGGACCGAGCGCCGCCACCATATCTCCGGCGCCGTGGGCGCAGCCCTGGCGGAGGCGTTTCTCGCGCGACGCTGGATCGCGCGCGTCCCCGACAGCCGGGCCCTCTCCGTGACCGCCCTCGGCCGAAAGACGCTCGCCACCATGGGCGTGGCCGAGTACCGCCCGGCCCCGCCCCGCACCGCCAGCGCGGGCTAGCGTCGGTAACAACGGGGACATACTTCTGTCGCGTTCGAATCTTGCGCGCCGCCGCTCGGCCTCCTGTTCTCGATCGTCTTTGTGTTCTTGCTCCTGCCGCTTCTTCTAAAGGCCGCCACTAGACATCACGAGGAGGATGGCGGGGGCTGTCCTCCACGACGGGCCTCCGGCCGGGTGCCCTCGACCGCGAAGAGCCGCCATGCGCCCGGCACTCCCTTGAGGTCATGGACACCTCGGTCGCTGAACTCAACCGCGGAGCCGGCCACCAAGTCCTTCACGGTGCTGGAGGCGAGGATCTCTCCCGGTTCGGCGATTGCCGTGACTCTGGCCGCGATGTGGACCGCGATGCCACCGACACGATGTCCGCCCTCCCGCAACTCGATCTCCCCGGCATGCAATCCGGCGCGGATGCCGATCCCGAGAGCGCGGATCGCTTCCTGGATCGTCGCGGCGGCGCGGATCGCGCGCCCCGGTCGATCGAACGTGGCCAGCATTCCGTCGCCGGTGGACTCGATGAACCGCCCCTGGAACCGGGCGACGTGGTCTCGACTGATCTCGTCGTGCGTCTCGAGTACGGCCTTCCACCGACGGTCGCCCATAGAGGCGGCCAGGTCGGTCGAGTTCACGATGTCGGTGAACAGCACGGTGGCCAGGACGCGATCGGGCACGGATCCGCCCGGGATACGGCTTAGGAACTCTTCGATGCGGTCGAGGATCTCGCTGGCATGCTCGGTCACGAGGACCCCGTCCATCCCCGGCAGCTCGACGAGCCTCGCGTTGGGAATATGGTCGGCAAGGTAGCGAGCATGATCCGTCGTGACCATCCGGTACCCGGTCCGGTTGAGGACGAGAGTCGGGCAGTGAATGAGGCCCAAGGCATGCCTGACGTCGGCCCACAGGAGATTGCGAAGCTGGGCGGCCGCCTCACGGGGTCGCGCCGCCGCCCGCAAATACCGTCCGTACCGCTGCCGGAAGCCTTCGTCGTGGCTGCGGCTCGGTGCGGCAATGGACACGAATCCCTCCGTCCCCCACAGCTCCTCGACCATGTGGAGCAGCTGCTCGGCCACCTCGGGAACAAAGCCCTGGGGATAGTCGTCGGCGCGCACGTACCTCGCCGCGGTGTGAGCGAGCACGAGGGCCGCCGTCCGCTCGGGATAGGTGGCGGCGAACAGCATGGCCATCGGTCCGCCATCGAACCAGGCCATGATGGCCGCACGCTCGGAACCGACGGTGTCCAGGACGAGCCGCATGTCATCGGCCCACTGCTCCCAGGTTGGGAGATGGTCGAACGGCACCGGGTCCGAGACCCCGGTCCCGCGCCGGTCGAAGAGGATCAGACGACTGAACGATGCCAGGCGGTGGAGGAAATACTCGTTCAGCGGCTCCTCCCACCGAAGATCGATGTGAGAGGACATGCCGGTGAGGAAGACCAAGTCGATGGGGCCGTCCCCCAGGACCTGGTATCCGACCCGGTCATTCCCGAGCTTGGCGAACTTCGTCGTCGGTCGCAACTGCGGGAACCTGAATCCACACTCTACTCCTTTCGGAGTCACACCACCCCCTTCGAGCCGCCGCCGATTCGCCATGTGTTACGTTGTCCATGGAGCGAAGCGCATGTACCACTTTGATCAGCGAGACCCCAGCGTCCGCCATCATGCGCGGAGAGCTTGAGCGAGGTCGGGAGTGCTATGCGCAGCGACAGTGGGCGGATGCCTACGAGTCGCTCTCGCGCGCCGACCAGGCCACGCCCCTCGCCGGTAACGATCTCGATCTGCTGGCTCTGGCGGCGTATCTGGTCGGTCGCGACGACGAATACCTCGCTACGCTCGAGCGCGCACATCAGACATATCTGGATGCCGGCGAACCCGTGCGCGCTGTTCGCTGCGCGTTCTGGCTCGGCATGCGTCTGCTCTTTCGCGGAGAGACGGGACGCGCGACTGGCTGGCTCGCCCGTGCCCAGCGCCTGCTGGAACGCGAGACACTCGAATGCCCCGAGCGGGGCTATCTGCTGTTGCCCGTCGTGGAACAGCAGATTGACGCCGACGACTGCGACGCTGCATACGCCACCGCAGCGAGCGCCGCCGAGATCGGTGAAGCCTGCGGAGACGCAGATCTGATCGCCTGCGCCCGGCACCAGCAGGGTCGCATTCGACTGCAGCAAGGACAGCTCGAGCAGGGGCTGGCGTTGCTGGACGAGGTCATGGTCGCCGTCACGGCGGCGGAGCTGTCACCGCTCGTCACGGGCCTGATGTACTGCAGTGTCATCCGGGCCTGTCAGGAAGTGTACGCATTCGGCCGCGCCGGCGAGTGGACCGCTGCGCTGGCCCGCTGGTGCGCGGAACAACCCGACATGGTCGCCTTCACGGGGGTCTGCCGGGTCCATCGTGCCGAGATCATGCAGCTGCACGGCGCCTGGCAGGACGCACTGGAGGAGGCTCAGCGCGCCCGCGAGCGTTCCCAGGGGGTCGACCAGCCGGCCGCCGCCGCGGCGTTCTACCAGCAAGCGGAGGTGCACCGCCTTCGCGGGGAGTTGGCGGCGGCCGAGGAGGCCTATCGAAGCGCCGGCCACTGGGGCTTCGACCCACAGCCGGGTCTCGCCCTGATGCGGATGGCGCAAGGACACCACGACGCTGCCGCGGCGGCGATCCGCCGCAGCGCGAGCGCGACAACCCATCGACTGCAGCGCGCGAGGCTCCTGCCTGCCTACGTCGAGATCATGCTGGCCGTCGGCGAGATGCAAGAAGCCCGGGGAGTCTGTCGCGAGCTGGAGGAGATCGCCGCGATCTTCGACACCGACGTGCTCCATGCGATGGCTGCCCAGGCGCGAGGCGCGATCGACCTCGCCCAAGGCGACCCTCGGGCTGCGCTCGCTCCCCTCCGTCGCGCTCTCGACGTGTGGCAATTGGTCGAGGCGCCCTACGAGGCCGCACGCGTCCGCGTCCTGATGGCCATGGCGTGCCGCTCACTCGGCGACTACGATGCTGCAGAGCTCGAGCTCGGCGCCGCCCGAGCTCTCTTCGAGCAACTGGGAGCCGAGCCGGGCGTCGCCCGCCTTCACGCCCTCCCTCAGGGAGCACCGCCCGATCACCGTCATGGGTTGACACCACGCGAGTTGCAGGTGCTGCGCCTGGTCGCCACTGGCAAGACGAACAAGGCCATCGGTACCGAGCTGTCCTTGAGCGAGAGAACGATTGACCGGCACGTGAGCAATATCTACACGAAGCTGGACGTTCCCTCGCGGGCTGCCGCCACGGCCTACGCGTACGCGCACAAGCTAGTCTGACCGAGCCTCGCTTCCCCCACGTGGGGGAACTTACCCACGCGAGCCCGTCGCGAGAATTGGGTGGTTCTCCGGATGCGCGACCCCGTTGCCTGCCTTAGGTTGAACTGGAAGCAGATCCTCGATGGAAGGCAACGGGTGAATGCAGATGAACAACGTTTACGACGCGATCGTCGTCGGCGCGCGCTGCGCGGGCGCGCCGACCGCCATGCTCCTTGCTCGGAAGGGCCACAGAGTTCTCGTGGTGGACCAGGCGACGTTCCCGAGCGACACGCTATCGACGCACCTGGTCCATCCGCCCGGAGTGGCAGCGCTACAACGGTGGGGCCTGCTCGACCGCCTCGTGGCCACCGGATGCCCCCCCATCGGCACGTATGCCTTCGACTTCGGCCCCTTCACGATCTCGGGGGCACCCGGGACTGGTGAAGCGCCGGTCGCGTATGGCCCCCGCCGGACCGTGCTGGACAAGCTGCTCGTCGACGCTGGGTCCGAGGCGGGGGCCGAGGTTCGCGAGGGGTTTACCGTCGATGAGGTCGTCCTCGACGACGGTCGCGTCACCGGCGTTCGAGGCCACGGCAAGAGCGGCAAAAACGTCACCGAGCGCGCTCGGGTGGTGATCGGAGCGGACGGCCGGCATTCGCTCGTTGCGCGAGCCGTCGGGCCCGCTCAGTACGACGAGAGGCCGCCGCTGCTGTGCGGCTACTACAGCTACTGGAGCGGGCTGCCGATGAGTGGTCGCTTCGAAGCCTTCATCCGCCCGCAGCGCTCGTTCGCGGCATGGCCCACGCACGACGATCAGACCCTGCTGGTAGGCGGCTGGCCCTTTGCGGAGTTCGCCGCCAACAAGAGAGATATCGAAGGCCACTTCCTCGAGATGCTAGAACTGGCGCCGCACTTCGCCGACCGGGTACGCGCCGCGCGCCGCGAAGCGCGCTTCGTCGGCACGGCCGTGTCGAACTACTTCCGCACCCCCTTCGGCCCGGGCTGGGCACTGGTGGGAGACGCCGGCTACAACAAGGACTTCATCACCGCCCAGGGAATCCAGGACGCCCTCCGCGACGCCGAGCTATGCGCCACCGCGCTCGACGAGGCATTCTCCGGCGCCCGCCCCTTCGATGCCGCGATGGGCGAGTATCAATCCACTCGCGACCAGCACGTCCTGCCGATGTACGAGTTCACGTGCGAGCTCGCGACCCTTGCGCCCCCGCCCCCCGAGCTTCAGCGGCTCCTGGCGGCCGTGCACGGCAACCAGGAAGCCATGGACGGGTTCGCGCGGATCAATGCCGGAGTCACGTCGCCGGCTGACTTCTTTTCCGAAGCGAGCGTCAGCCGGATACTCGCCGCGGCCGCGAAGGTCGAGGCGAGTTAGCGGTTGCCGCGCCCGCGTGGTAGGGTCCCGAGCAGGGCGGGCCACGAGACTTGACGAGGAGGATCGCACTCATGGCGACGATGGACGTGTACCCAGGCAAGGATCTCGGCACGCTCGAGCTCACGATCACCGACGAGATGGTGCATCACTACATCAAGGGGCTGGACGAGCCGAACCCCTGGTACACGGCCGCTTCGCCCTTTGGCGGACCGGTGGCACCGGTGATCATCTACCAGCAGGCGGACAGCGAGTTCAAGGGCTGGTATCTCGACAACCTGTTCGGCAACCTGTGGCGGCGTCAGGAATGGGAGATCCACGCGCCGACACGGGTCGGCCAGGTCTTGCATTGCAGCGCTCGGGTGGCCGAGCGCTACCGGAGGCGCGATCGCGAGGTCGTCGCCCAGGAGATGTGGGTGCGCGACGAGGCCGGCCACCTGATCGCACGCAGCGTCCATCACCAGAGCTTCCTGGCCGAGCAAACCAGCGGCGAGGTCGCCTTGCGCGACCCGGCGAGCAAGGAAGGTGCGAAGCGCGAGGCTGAGCCCGCCGGGGAGCCGCTGTCGGCCGAGCTCCACAAGACGTTCACCGCCGCGATGTGCGACGAGTTCTTCTTCCGCAGCCGGAACTATCACAACGACAAGGAAGCGTCGAAAGAGCTCGGCTTCGGAGACACCGTGATCGGGGGCCGGATGACGCTCTCGTGCGTCACCGAGCTCCTGACCCGGCATTTCGGCTGCGGCTTTTACCTGGGCGGCCGTCTGGACGTGAAGTTCACCAACGTGCTGTGGCCGAACGAACCCTTCACGACGCGAGGGATCATCACGGGCCGTCGCGTGGAGGGCGGCCAGACACGCGCCGACGTCACGGTGTTCTGCGAGAAGACCGACGGAACGAAGATCATCGTGGCCACCGCGAGTGCTCTCGAAGGGTGTTGATGACCCTGGCGCATGGCACAGACCGGCTGGAGTCAGCCCGCCTGGTGCTGCGCCGGATCGTTCCGGGCGATCTGCCCTTCTTCACGCGCCTGCACGCACTCCCCGAAGTCGCGCAGCATCTCTATCCCGGAGGCCGGCCGCGCGCGCCCGACGAGACGGCCGAATGGTTGAAGTACACGCTCGCGAGCTATGAACAGCTCGCCCTCCGCTATCTCGCGGTCGTTCGCAAGGACGACGGAGCGCTGATCGGCCGCTGCGGCATCATGGACATGGTTGTCGAGTCCGCGCCACCCGAGCACGGGATTCGCAGAGGATGGTTCGGGCGCGAACAGGCGCCCGCCGGTGCCGCGCTGATCTTCGAGTGTGAGCTCGGCTACACGTTTGACCCCGCCGTCTGGGGCCAGGGTTTCGCGACCGAAGCCGCATGTTGTGTTCGCGACTACGCGCGCGACGTTCTGGGATGGTCGTACGCGGTCTCGGCCATTCTTCCGCAGAACGCTCGCTCGCGGCGCGTCGCCGAACGAGGAGGTGCGCGACCCGAAGGCCGGATGGACGTGGTCCGTCTCACGTGGAATCGCTACGTGTGGCCGCTCGCGACAGGCGGCGGCTGACCGCCCTACCGCCACGCGAGAGCCCCAACCGTCGGGCGGCCGCCGAGATCCGGCGGGCCATCTCGACGTCGCGCTGGCTCACCCCGTAGTAGTCGTCGGTGTACGTGATCAGGCGCACGGTCACACCGTCGTGCCGCAGGTCCACATCGGGCTTGTGGTCCTCCACGCCAGGCACCTGGCTGATCTCCTGCACCAGCCGCGCGCTTGCCGCAAACGACCCGGTCCAAAAGTACCGTCCTTGCGACCCCGCAGGGCGATGTGTGCCACACTACCATCTGCTCGCTTGGGCGAGCGCAGAGACCACCTCATGGACGAAGAGCTCCCGATACAGCGCCGGCTCGCCGCCATTCTTGCCGCCGATATCGCGGGCTACAGCCGGCTCATGCATGAGGACGAGTCCGCGACCGTGCGCGACCTCAAGGGCCATCAGAGCGTGATCCTGCCGCTGATCGGCCGGCACGGAGGGCGGATCATCGACACCGCCGGCGATGGCATCATGGCCGAGTTCCCCAGCGTCATCGGCGCCACCGAGTGTGCGGTCGAGATCCAGACCCTGATGGCCGAGCGCAATCTCCAGGTGCCCGAGAGTCGCCGCATGCAGTTTCGCATCGGGATCAACCTGGGAGATGTGATCCACGACGAGACCCGGATCTACGGTGACGGCATCAACATCGCGGCGCGGCTGGAGACGCTGGCTCCGCCGGGTGGGGTGCTCGTTTCCAATACCGTCCACGATCACGTCCGCGGCAGGCTGCCATTCACCTTCGAAGATGTGGGCGAGCGGCAGGTCAAGAACATCGAGCAGCCCGTGCGCGTGTATGAACTCCACATCCCCGGAGCATCATCCAAGGCCGGCGCATCGCCCGTCAGGCGTCCCGTCCTCACGGACCGCAGGCGTTGGATTGTGCGGAGCCTGGCGGCGTTCCTGGTTCTCCTCGCGGCCGGAGCCGCCTGGTGGATGGGCTCGCCCTTCCTTCCAGGTCAGCAAGCCGACAGAACAGAGGCTCCGCGGCTCTCGATCGTCGTGCTGCCCTTCAGCAACCTGAGTGGCGATCCGAGCCAGGACTACTTCGCCGATGGCATAACGGAAGACCTGACCAGTGATCTGTCACGAATAGCTGGAAGCTTTGTTATCTCGAGGAACACTGCGTTCACACTCAAGGGGAAGGCCGTCGATGCCCGGCAGATTGGCCGCGAGCTGGGTGTCCGGTATGTGCTGGAGGGAAGCGTACGACGCATGGGAGGCACCGTTCGCGTCAACGCGCAGCTCATCGACGCGGGCACCGGCGCGCATCTCTGGGTCGAACAGATGGACGTCGACCAAAGCGCGCTGGCCCTCCAGGACAACTTCGGCATCGCGAACCGACTTGCAAGGATGCTCAGTGTTGAGCTCGTCAATGCCGAAGGCCGCCGGGTCCAGCGCACTGACCCGGATGCGATGGACCTCACCATGCGTGGCTGGTCCGTCTTGAATGGAGGCCCGAACAAGGAGGACGTGCAGAGGGCCGTCGGGCTGTTCGAGGACGCTTTGCGAATCGATCCCGAAAACAGTCAGGCCAGAGTCGGGCTCGCTCAAGCCCTCACTTCCGTCTACCGCAACCGCTGGGATCCCGAGCCCGCCAGGGTGCTGGCGCGCGCCGACGAAGCAGCCACGCGGGCCATCGCCGCCGCGCCCAACTATGCCCATGCGCACTACGTGAAGGCCGAAGTTCTCGGACTATCCAACCGGTTCGATGCCGCGCTTGCGGCGTACGACAGGGCCATCGCCCTTGATCGCAACCATGCAGCGGCATACGTTGGACGGGCGCGGAACTTGAATGTGATTGGTCGCGCAGCGGAAGCATTGGCGCCGGTCGAGAAGGCGATACGTCTCAGTCCGCGCGATCCCGAGCTGTATGTCTGGTATTTCGTCCTCTGCCACGCGAACACGCACTTGGCGCGCGACACTCAGGCCATCGAATGGTGCCTCAAGTCGCTTGCAACCGGTAAGACATTCTATTTCGCCTACGTCGATCTCGCCTCAGCGTACGCCTGGCGGGGACAGAGCGCGGAGGCGGCGGCCGCGGTTGTGGAGCTCTTGAAGCTGAGGCCAGGGTTCACGGTGCAGACACTGGCACAGGAAGGATCAGGAACTTCCGACCATCCAGCCTTCCGCAAGGAGTTCCAGCGGATTGTCGAGGGAGCACGCAAGGCTGGGCTGCCAGAACGCTAGCGAACCATTCCGTTCCCGGTTTCCTCCGCCACACCGATGCCGAAGGTTTCCCGGAAACCGCGCTTCCCCAACGGCGTGACCATCACCGCGCCGCCGTGCTTCACCCGCTCCGTCCAGCCGAGATCGAAGCACCGTTTCGTCAATGCGGCCCCGACGACGCCCGCGATGTGTGGCCGTCGTTCGGTCCAGTCGATGCATAGCCGGCAGAGGCGACGGCGTTTTGAACTCAATGCAAACAGGTCGACGCCGAACTCCGTGAAAAAGCGGGTCCCAGCCGGCGTGATTTCGGCGGCCTCGTCGCCGGCCATGATGTATCCGCGCGTGATCAAAGAGTCGGTGAGATCTACGCTGAGACGACCGGCCAGGTGGTCGTAGCAGATTCGGGCCGCGCTCAGCTCGCGAGCTTGACGGGAGAGGGGGCGGTATCGCGGTCTGTTTTCGAGCACCACGCCCATGATCCCGTCTAGCATCTCCGCGACCCTCGGCGACGCGAGGCGGAAATATCGGTACCGACCGTCCCGTATCGGCACAATCAGTCCCGCCGCCGTGAGTTTCGCCAGATGCGTGCTGGCTGTCTGAGGCGTAACCCGCGCCGCCATGGCCAGTTCGGTCGCTGTAAGAGCGCGGCCGTCGAGAAGCGCTGAAAGCATGGTCGCTCGGGCCGGCTCTCCGACCAGCCCGGCAATCTCGGCGATCAATGGGCCAGGAATCATAGGCTCAATGTAGCACCCGGTACGGCAACCGCCTCACCGGGAGACGCTTCGATCACCGTCGAAGTGCGCATCGCCGCGTCGGACGGTTTCGGAGGTAAGATCGCGGAGTCAAAACAGTGGGCCGCATAGCTGGAACTTGAGGAGGTGGCCATGCTGGAGGGGAAAACGCGCATCCCGCCGGTCGATGTCGAGACGCTCCCGGACGACCTGCGCGAAGTGCTCGAGGAACAGCGCAAGCTCCGGGGCGAGCCGCTGTATCCGTACCTCTTTTACGCGCGTAACGCGGCGTATTTCCGCGCCGCGCAGGGGATGTGGACCGCGCTGCAACAACACACGACGCGCGTGCCCGGCGCGCTCAGGGCGATGCTCAACCGTCGCGTCGCCTGGTGGAACGGCTGTGAGTTCTGACAGGACGTCAATGCTGCCGTGGGCAGCAGATTCGGCGTCTCGACGGACAAGCTCGAGGCGCTCAACGATCACGCGGAAAGCCGGCTCTTCAGCGACGCGGAGAAGGTGGCGCTCGAATACGCCGACGCGATCACGGACACGCGCCGCGACGTCGACGACGACCTGTTCGCGCGGCTGCAACAGCACTACGACGACGACACCATCGCGGAGCTGACGATGATCATCGCGTGGGAGAACGCATCCTCGCGCTTCAACCGGGCGTTCCGCATCCCATCGCAAGGGTTCTGGAAGCGGTGAATGCCACCCCATGAGTCTGGGTGACATCCGGAATCTCGACTACACGATTCTCCTGTGTTCCAGGATGCAGGACACGAAGGACTTCTATCTTCATGTCATGGGCTTCCCGCTTGCCCATGACAGCGAGCGCTGGGTGAGCTTCCAGGTCGGCTCCGCGCTGCTGACGTTGAGGCCGCGTGGCCCAGGGTTAGCGTGGGATGATGGTCCGATCCCTCCCGGCTCGGCGGCTGTCCAGCTCGCATTCCGCGTCCCGCCGCATATGGTCGACGCGTGCCATGAGGCCTTGCAATCCCAGGGGGTGGCGATCTTGAGCCCGCCCCGAGATATTCCGAACTGGCGGCATCGCGCGCTCTTCTTCCGCGACCCCGAAGGCAACGTCGTCGAACTCTACGCAGAGATTTGACTATTTCCGCAGTGGTCTGAAGCCCGCGCGAACCTCTTCGACAAAGAGCTGCGGCTGTTCCCACGCCGCGAAGTGTCCGCCCGTCGGGAGTCGGTTGTAGTGAATCAGGTTGGGATAGGCCTTCTCTACCCAGCTCCGCGGAGGGGCATCAATGTCATCCGGGAAGACGCTCACCGCAACCGGGATGGCGACGTTCTTCGGGGTAAAGAAGTGCAGCTTGTTCTCCCAGTACAAACGAGCCGAAGAGATGGCCGTGTTTGTGAGCCAGTAGAGGGTGATGTTGTCGAGTATGTCGTCGCGCGTCAGGCCCTCTGATGTACCGTCAAAGACGCGGGCGATGAGCTCGTAGCTGCGGGTATCGTGGTCGAGTATCCAGGCGGCCAGACCCACGGGCGAATCCGCAATTCCGTAGAGCGTCTGTGGGCGGGTCCCCATCTCCTGGGCGTAGGCGAGGTCGTGCTTGAAGAAGAAGTCGAGCTGGTCCCAGGCGCCTTTCTCCTCGGCCGAGAGCCCGAATGGAGGTGGGTCACCGAGCTGCAGTGCCTTCGCAACGTCGGCCGGAACGGCACCCGCCATATTGGAATGAATGCCAACAAGTCCCGCTGGAGCCTCTACCCCCATCATGTCGACGATCAGCGCGCCCCAATCGCCACCCTGCGCGACATATCGCTGGTACCCCAGGCGCTGCATGAGCGTGGCCCATGCGCGCGCGATGCGAACCGGGCCCCACCCGGTCGTGGCCGGCTTGCCCGAGAACCCGTAGCCCGGCATCGACGGAATCACCAGATGGAACGCGTCCGATGCGCTTCCGCCGTGGGCCGTGGGATTGGTCAGCGGATCGATGATCTTCAGCTGCTCGATGATCGAGCCGGGCCATCCGTGCGTGACGATGAGCGGCAGAGCGTCTTCATGCTTCGAACGAACGTGAATGAAGTGAATGTCAAGCCCATCGATCTCGGTGATGAACTGCGCGAGAGCCTTCAGCTTCGCTTCGCACGTGCGCCAGTCGTAGTCGGTCGCCCAGTAGCGCGCGAGCTTCTGAATCGTCGCGAGCTGCACGCCTTGCGATGTATCCCTGACCGTCTCCCGCTCAGGCCACCTTGTCGCGTCTATGCGCCGGCGCAATTCGTTGAGTTCCGCTTGCGGAACGTTCACGCGAAACGGGCGAATCGCGGCTCTGTCAGCTACAAGCTCACTGCGCTGATCGGCGCCACTGGTTGGGGTCATGCCGTCCTCCGATTGAGTCCCTGTGTCCACCCTTCGGCCATGAAGCACACGTGGAGGATTTGGGACCGGCAACCGAATGTCCAGTTAGACCTTGGTTCTACTTCGCCCTCCGTCCGCCTGAGGTGTAGGACGAAGGTCCCATGGTGGCGCCGGCGCACATAGATACACACTCCCCCTGAAAGACGCGTAACCTTGGAACCGCGAACGGCGATGTCAGCTGTTCGCAGCGATCGGAGGGGACGATGCACAGCCCAATTGGGTTTCGGATGGTCGTGTTGACCTTGGCGATCGCCGTGGCGTCGCTCACTCAGGTTACGCCGAGTTACGCGCAAACCCAGGGGTCGGACCGGCGGCAGGATCGCCGGGATGATCGGGGGGATGCCCGGGACACGAAGCAAACCGGCCGTCAGGACGCACGCGACGGAAAGGCCGAGTGTAAGGAGGGAGACGACAAGAGCCGCGCGGAATGTCGACAGGACAAGCGGGACACGAAGCAGGACGCGCGCGACTCCGCCCGCGAGATAAAGAAGCAATAGTCGACGCGACCCCGCAGCTTGTCGCCGACGTTCACTTGTCCGGTCAGGGCCAATGATCCAACCGTTGCCGCCTGACTCCGAGCTCGAAAAACGAGCCTCGTCTCGCCTTCTCGATGTATTGATTCGCGCCGGCTTGATCGCGGTCCTGGCGGTGCTTTGCTACCTCGTCTTTGCGCCCTTCCTGGCGCTGATGGCCTGGGCGGTCATCCTGGCCGTCACGCTCTCTCCATTGCACCGATCGCTTGCACGCAGGGTTGGTGGGAAACAGGGCCTCGCCGCGACCATTCTGGTACTCGGAGGCCTCGTGCTGATCGTCATGCCGACCGCGCTACTGATGGACTCGCTTGGAAGCTCCATCCATGATCTTGTCGGGGCCGTACAATACAACACACTCGAGATACCGGCACCGCGGGAGGGCGTCAAGGACTGGCCAATCGTGGGCAGCAAGCTCTACGACTTTTGGTCGCAGGCACATACGGACTTACCCGGCCTCGTCGGGAGCTTGCAGCCCAAGATCGGCGAGCTGACCCGGACCGCTCTCTCCGCCGTCGCCAGCATTGGTCTCGGCATCCTGCAGTTTCTGGCGTCATTCATCGTGGCCGGCGTGTTGATGGCGTACGGTGAGGCGGGCGCGCGCGGGAGTCGAGCGATCTTCGAGCGCATCATCGACCGCGAACGAGGCGAACCGTTTGCCAGACTGTGCACGGCAACGATCCGTGCCGTTGCTCAGGGGGTCATCGGCATCGCCTTCGTTCAGGCCATCCTCGTCGGCCTTGCGCTCCTCCTGGCCGGCGTCCCGTGGGCCGGTGTTTTGGCGATGATCACTCTCGTGTTGAGTATTGCTCAAGTGCCGGCGCTCATCGTCATCCTTCCGGCGATCGTGTACATCTGGTCGAGTGGCCACTACAGCACCGGCGCGGCCGTCGCCTATACGATCGTCTTGCTCCTCTCAGGGATGGCCGACAACGTCTTGAAGCCGCTGATGTTGGGGCGCGGAGTCGATGCCCCGATGCCGGTCATCCTGCTCGGGGCATTGGGTGGCATGGCGACCGGCGGAATCCTGGGCATGTTCGTGGGGGCCACGCTCCTGGCTCTCGGCTATCAGATTTTCATGGGCTGGGTCGCAACCAATCCAGACTCGACCTGAACCCCCTCACCTCGCGGTCGGCCACACCGGCCTCGAGGAGTAAGATAGTGCGGTCGCCACCAAAGCTCTCCGGAGGCCCGCCATGCAGAAGTCCGAGTTCAGGCAGTCGCTGCTCGTCAAGCACTACGAGGACACGAAGTTCGAAGCGTTAGAGGCGAACAACGGCGCGCCACGGCCGCAGTTCCTCTACCGCCGGCTCGGCGTCGAGGAAGCCACGGGCGGCGCGTACGACGCGCACGTGATCCAGGGTGTGGCGGGCTCGAAGCCGCCGATCGCCGAGCACAAGCATACCGAGCTCGACTTCCTCTTCGTCTATGTCCTCAAGGGCTGGATGAGCTTCCACTATCATGGCCACGGCGAGCACCGGCTGAAGGCCGGCGACTGCCACATCATCCCGCCGGGGCTGTCGCATACGGTGACCGGCTGGTCGGAGGACGTCGAGCTCCTCGAGATCACCGCGCCCGGCCACTACAAGACGACCGACACGGTGAACGGCGTGGAGGTCGCGCCAGCAACCGCCTAATCGCCACCGTCCCGCGAGCGGGGCAAGGGCTCAGTGACCTGCCGATTCTGTGGACACGAGAACCCCGCCGGCGCGAGGTTCTGCAACGACTGTGGCGCGCAGCTCGCGGCGCCCACCATCACCCGCGAGCCGCGCTCCTACACGCCGCGGCATCTCGCCGAGAAGATTCTTGCGTCCCAGAGTGCGCTCAGGGGCGAGCGCAAGCTGGTCACCGTCCTCTTCGCCGACGTCGTGCGCTCCATGGAACTCGCGGAGCGCGTCGACCCCGAGGAATGGCATCGCCTGCTCGATCGCCTGTTCCGGGTCCTCACGGGCAGCGTTCACCGATACGAAGGCACCATCAATCAGTACACCGGTGACGGCATCATGGCGCTCTTCGGCGCCCCGATCGCCCACGAGGATCACGCCCAGCGCGCCTGTGCGGCCGCCCTGGATCTGGCGCGCGAGCTCCGCGCACTCGCCGACGACGTCCGGCGCGAGCGCGGGCTCGAGGTCGCCGTGCGGATGGGCCTGAACTCCGGCGAGGTCGTTGTGGGTCGGATCGGCGACGACTTGCGCATGGACTACACCGCACAGGGGCACGTCGTCGGGCTCGCCGCCCGGGTGCAGCAGCTGGCGCCACCCGGCGGCATCACTCTGACCGAGCACACCGCCCGCCTCGCGGCGGGTTTTTTCGATTTCCTCGACCGTGGCGAACATAGTCTCAAGGGCGCCAGCGTTCCCGTGCGCGTGTTCGAGCTACGGGGCCCGGGCCAGATCCGGAGCCGCCTCGAGAGCTCCCGGGCGCGCGGCTTCTCGCCCTTCGTCGGCCGCGCGCACGAGCTCGCGCGGCTCGAGCGGGCTCTTGACGAGGCGCAGTCAGGTCGACCGAGGGTCGTCCTGGTTACCGCGGAGCCGGGCGCGGGCAAAAGTCGCCTCTGTCACGAGTTCGTCGAGCGCGCCCCAGGCGTGACGCTTCACTATGCCCGCGCGCTCTCCCACGGAGGCACGCTTCCCTTTCACGCGATGGTCGCTCTTGCGCGAAGTCTCTTCGATGTCGGCGAAGGTGCGCCGCCTTCGGACGTCCGGGACGCCGTGAGACGCGGTCTCGGACACGTGCCGTCCGACCCGATCGCTCTGGATTTCTGGCTCGACCTTCTCGGAGTGTCCGATCACGTCCCCGCTCCTTCAGGACTCGAGCCTGAAGCACGCCGCACACGTCTGTTCCGGTCACTTCTCGAACTGATCCGGGCTCGCGCTCGTCGCGAGCTCACGTTGCTCTGGGTCGATGACCTGCACTGGCTCGACCCGGCGAGCGACGTGGCGCTGGAGATGCTCATCGAGGGCCTCCTGGCACCGGAGTCTGCCGGTAGCAGGATCTTGCTGCTCGCGACCACGCGGCCTGAGTATCGGCCCGCGTGGTCCTCCCGGGTCGAGGGTCTCTCCCTTGCGCCGCTCCGTGCCCAGGATTCTCAGATGTTGCTCGACGACTGGCTCGGATCCGACGACATGCTCGCACCGCTGCGCGCCCGCATCGAGGCCCAGGCTCGCGGCAACCCACTCTTCGTCGAGGAGATGATTCGCTCGCTCGCCGAGCGCGGCGTGCTCCGCGGTGAACGCGGCGCCTACGGGCTGGCCGCCCCGATCGAGGAGATCACGCTGCCCGAGACCGTTCAGACCGTCCTGGCGTCGCGCATCGATCGGCTCGCGGACCGGGACAAGGCCGTGCTCCAGGCCGCGGCCGTGATCGGTCGAGACGTGCCGATCGAGGTGCTGCGCGCCGTCGTCGACCTGCCCGCGCCCGAGCTCGCCGCGTCGCTCGAGCGCCTTTCGACAGCGGAGCTTCTCGGTCCCGCCGAGTCTCCGGGGGAGCACGCGTTCCGGCATCCCCTCGCGCAGGAGGTCGCCTACCGAACCCAGCTTCTGGATCGCCGGCAAGGAACCCACGCCGCCATCGCGCGCGCGTTGCTCACGATCCATGGACCGGCGGCGGGTACGCACGCCGCGCTCCTCGCCCATCACTTCGATGAGGCCGGCGAGCACCTCCCGGCGGCACGCTGGCACGAGCAGGCAGGCCGACGCGTCGCCCGCAGTGACCCGGCGGATGGGGTGAGACACTGCCGTCGGGTCACCGCGCTCCTCGTCGCCGTTCCGGAGTCCCGCGAGACCCTGATGCTCGAGCTCACCTCGCGTATCGCGCTGCTCGAGATCGGCCGCCTCGCCGGCATCGAGGAGCGTGAGGCACGGAGCCTCTTCGCCGAGGCGCGTGCAGTCGCCGAGCGACTTCAAGACAACGCCGGCCACGCGTTCCTGCTCACCTCGTACGGACGCCTGTGCGGGCTCGCAGGCGACGTCGGCGAGTACCTCGCATGCGCGGAGCGTGCGACGGAGCTCGTCGAAGGATCCGACGCAGTGCTCGAGTTCGAGATGCGCTCAGTGCTGGCTCACGCACAGCTTGCGGTCGGCCACCTTGCTTCCGCCCGTGCGACCGTCGAACGCGCTCTGACCGAGGTCGCGCAGGTTGCCGGACTGCGGGAGGCGATCGGTCTTTCCACCGCACCCGGCTTGTGCCGCGTCTGGTGGGCGCTGGCGAGCGCACACCTCGGGCGCACGGCTGAGGCCGAGGCCGCCCTGAACGCACTCCTCGCCGAGGAGCGCGAGCCCACGCTCCAGGCCCTCTACGGAACGCACGCCATCCTGTGCGAGGTGTTGCGCCTGCGGGGTGATCTGCCCGGCGCGCTCGCCCACGGGCACCATGCCGTCGAGCTCGCGGAAGACCGCGGAAGCTTGTTCTCTCAGGTGGAGGCCGCAGCGTTTCTCGGCGCCGTGGAGCTCGCGGGCGGCGACCTCACCGTGGCAACGAGGGTGCTCCAAAGGGCGCTCGCCCTTGCTCGCAACCGGCGCACCGCGCTGTGGTACGAGCCGCGCATCCTCGCGACGCTCGCGGACGCGAAGGTCACCGCCGGTGACCTCTCGGAAGCCCGCGCGCTCCTCTCTCAGGCGCGTGAGCTCATCGACCGGGGACGAGGCTGGCGGCTTGGCGCCTTCGACGTCGCCCTGGCGTGGGTTCACCTCCTGGCCTCGGAGCCTGCCTCCGACCGCACCGCGATCAACAGTGCGCTCGGGTCCCTGGACGCGCTCACGGCCGAGCTGGGCTCCGATCCTTATCGGCGCATCGCTGCGCTCGAGCGCGCACGCCTCGCCACATAGCTTCGCCGCCTGGTATACCTTGTCGAGAAAGACGTGAACGCGATGTCCAGGAGGAGAATGCGATGAAGTTCATGTTCACGATCTACCACGACGAGCAGGTGCTGGACGCGATGCCCGAGAAGGAGATGCGGGCCCTTGTCGACTCCGCGATCGAATACGCCGAGGAGATCCGGCGGAGCGGCCACTACATTGCCTCGGACGCCCTGCAGGGGGCCGGGACGGCCCGAACCATCCGCGTCCACGCCGGTAAGGTCTCCACCACCGCCAGCCCCTTCGCCGAGACCAAGGAACAGCTGGGTGGTTTCTTCGTCATCGAAGCCAAGGACATGGACGAGGCCTGTGCGATCGCCGCGAGGTTCCCGCCGGCTCGCGTTGCGGTCATCGAGGTCCGGCCCGTCCAGGAGCTGAAGCACTCTCGTGATCACCGCGGTCTACCGCGCTGACCCGCGCGCTCTCCTCGCGCGCTCCTGTCGCGCGGGAACCTGACGTAGCAGGTCAGCGCTGCAGCAGCGAGGCGTGGAGCCCTAGCCCGGGCGCAGAGTCGCGAGAGCTTGAGGAGGGTGGATCACATGGCAACTCACAAGGTGGTGAACCACGACGAGTGGCTCAAGGCACGGAAGCGGCACCTGGCGAAGGAGAAGGAGTTCACGCGGATGCGTGATCAGCTGAGCCAGGAGCGGCGCGATCTGCCCTGGGAGCTCGTCGAAAAGCCATACACCTTCCAGGGCGAGCACGGGACGCAGACGCTCAGCGACGTCTTCGAGGGACGCGGCCAGCTGGTCATCTATCACGCGATGTTCAACCCCGACACCGCGGGACCTCGTACGACCTGGACAGCCGATGCGCCCTGCTTCGTCTGCTCCTTCTGGATGGACAACTTCAACGGCATCACCGTCCACCTGAACCACCGCGACATCACCATGGCCGCGGTCTCACGGGCTCCTTACCCGAAGCTTGCCGCCTACAAGACACGGATGGGCTGGGGCTTTCCGTGGCTGTCATCGCTCGGCAGCGACTTCAACTTCGACTATCGCGTCTCGTTTGCCGAAAAGGCCGAGAAGGTCGACTACAACTACCGGCTCCGCCCGTGGGGGGTGACCGAAGCGCCCGGCATCAGCGTGTTCCTGAAGGACGGCGGCCAGATCTACCACACGTACTCAACCTATGAGCGTGGGCTCGACATGTTGAACGTCGCCTATCACTACATGGATCTCGTACCGAAGGGCCGCGATGAGGGCGACTCCGCCGCGACTGGGTGGGTTCGCCGTCGCGCCGAGTATCAGGGCTGATGCACGGCGGCCGACTCCTGCTGGCGATCGGGCTCGTGAGGCAAGCGAGGCCGGCCGGATTCTGTCCAGCGTGTCGAGTGCTGATGAAGGCCCTCGACGCCCGGCCGGAGCTGGCCAGACCTACGGTGGCCGCATTGGCCGTCCTCGCTATCGCCGGCGTTGCGTGGGCGGCCATGATCCAGGAATCGCGCTCCATGGCCGGAATGGACGGAATGGACATGGGCCTCGGCCCGATCGAGTCCTTCACGGTGACCTGGGTCGTGATGATGGCGGCAATGATGCTGCCCTCGGCGATCTCGGTGGTTCTCGAGTTTGCGCGAAGGGCCGAACGGCGACGCGGATGGCAGATCGCCACTGGCGTGCTCGCGGCCACGTACCTCGGCGTGTGGCTGGTGTTTGGCGTCGTGTGCTACGCGGTCTACACCGCCCTGAGAATGCCCTGGCCCAACCAGGCTGTGGTCGTTGGACTGGCGCTGGCTCTGGCCGGCGTCTACTCCGTCAGCCCGGTCAAGCGGGCGAGCCAGGCCCGGTGTCGCGAGCTCTGCGCGTTGCATGGGCCGCTGCCCTTCAACCTGATGCGGAGCGCCGCTGTCTCAGGCGCGCGCTACGGCCTCAGCTGCCTTGGATGCAGCGCGGCGCTCATGGTGGCCATGGTCCTTCTCGGGATGTCCAGTCTGTGGTGGGCGGTGGTCCTGGGCACCGTCGTCCTCATCTACAAGTTCGCGCCTCCGCTTCGAATGCGATCCGAACTGGTCCTCTCGGCCGCTCTGGTAGCGCTCGGCGTCGCGTACGTGATGGTGGCTTAAGAGGTTCCCGATTCAGTTCAAGGGCCGGTCATCCTGGGCCGCCCCAGCTCGGATACCGCGTGACCGAAGCTACTTCTTCGCTTGCCGTCGAAGGCAGCTGCCCAGGAATGTCCGGACCATCAACGCAGAGCTCTCGTCGATGTCGACGCTGACGCCAATCGAGGGGGCATGGCTCGAGGGTTTTATGAGATGACCGATCCGCTTCGCGGACATCGCGAGACGGACCAGGTCAGGCGGCACGAGGAACGTCGAGCGAACGATGCCATCCTTGCTGGACACCCCGAGCGGCTTCACGGGAACCCCGTCGTAGCTGTCGATCGTCACCACGTGACGCCATCGCCGCACGGCAGCGGCCTCGGGCTTGCCGGCGGCTTCGTAGGTCGAGCCAAAGATGGTCTGCTTCTCATCGCACGAAAAGAACACCGTTCCCCGTCCGTCGGCGGTCGCCTGCCGACCTTGCAGCATCGTGCCGCCCGGAGATGGCGCGACGCTCCACTCCGGCGGCTCTCGGCCGTCATTGACGACGCGTAGAGCCTTGGCTTCCTGCTGGGAGAGCACATACATCTCGTCGGGCGCCGCCTTCGCCCACAGCTCGAGGAGGCGCGCATCGACACCCATCTCGCGCACATAGCTTTCAATCGCCGGTGAGAGGTCTTGCCCCAGATCGCGCTCGCCGGTCGCTCGCTGGACCGGAAGTGATGCACGATGAACGCCGTAGCGGGCGCCATTGTCGTTGAAGCGATAGACGCCGCCCAGAAAAGCCAGCGCGCAGGCGCTGTAGCACTCGCCGGGAAGGAGCGTGGCGGAGTTGATGATGTGGGTCGTAGCGCCATGCTCGCGGATGATCCGGCCCAACTGCATCCCGGCGAACAGGTTGCCCCCGGGAGAATTGAGCCAGATCGCGACCCTACCGCTGATCCCGCTCAGGGCCTTGGAAAGCCGATCAGGTGCGCCCGCGTCGATCCGTCCGTCGAGATATACGAGCGTAGTATCCGGAAACGCGCCGGACCCTGATCGAGGCCCGACCTTGACGGTCATCGGCACCGTGGGCTCGGCGGCCTGGGTGGCGATGACCGGCTGACCGCCGCCACCGATCGACAGGAGCACAGCCGCAAGTAAACCTACGCGAGTCATTCGGATCCGATTCGGTACGGGACCGCCGACGCCTCAGAGCAGCATCAGGTGCCTTGAGTTTTGAAGGCGGATCCTGAGGTCGCGGTCATGGCGGTTCAGCGAGTGTACACTCGGACCTTGTGCACGTCGGCGTCGACATCGGCGGGACCTTCACGGACATCGTCTTGCGGCTGCCCGACGGCACCCTGCGCGTCAGCAAGGTCTCGTCCACGGCGGAGGATCCCGGCCTCGCGGTGGTGACGGGTTCGCGCCTCCGCTTCGAATGCGATACGGACTGGTCCTCCCGGCCGCTCTGGTAGCGCTCGGCGTCGCGTACGTGATGATGGCTTGAGAGGAAATCGCATGGCCGATAACGGATCGATCCTCGTGACC
>Ga0111539_10002410_pt1 | contig 24878 bp, 19 predicted proteins | sample RhiMethybrSRZTD1_FD_79667 | JGI IMG/M metagenome (GOLD analysis project Ga0111539, IMG submission 79667) | Populus rhizosphere microbial communities from Tennessee, USA - Rhizosphere MetaG P. TD hybrid SRZTD1 (version 2) (version 2) | ecosystem: Host-associated > Plants > Roots > Rhizosphere >...
ATCCAACATGACTTCAATACCAAAAGTCTCGATGAGCTACGAGCTGTCCCGTCCCTTGCCCGCTTCCCCCGGCCCCGCAGCCGCGAATCCACCGCAAGAAGCCGATTTTCTCGAAAGCTCACTTCTTCGCGCGGCGGGCTTTCGGCACGCCTTCTTCACGCGGCTGGGCGGCGTTTCGAGCGGTCCGTATCGCTCCCTGAACTTTTCGGTTGCAGTCGGAGACGCCGAGGAGCACGTGCTCGCGAACCTGGAGCGGGCGGCCGCGGTGCTGGGCGTCGATCCGCGCCGGATCTACTACCTGTCGCAGGTCCACGGGCGCGAGGTGCGAGAACTCGCCGGCAGCGAGCGCCGCGAAGCCGTGCTCGAGCAACGGGGCGATGCGCTGGTCGGCAGCTCATTGGACTTGGCCTGCGGGGTGCGCAGCGCCGACTGTGTGCCGATCCTGATCGCCGATCGGCAGAATGGCACCGTGGCCGCGGTTCACGCCGGCTGGCGCGGCGTGGTGGCGGGCGTGATCGGCGCGGCCGTAAGCAGCCTGCGGGTGCGGGCCGCAGCGCCACCGGAGCTGATCGCCGCGATCGGACCCCACATCTCGAGCAGTGCCTTCGAAGTGGCGCCCGAGGTGGCACGGGAGATCGCCGACGCGTGCGGAGATGCCTCAGTCGTCGATCGCTCGCGCGGTGCGCGGCCCTTCGTCGACTTGCGGCGCGCCGTACGGCGCGGGCTGATCGAGGCGGGTATGAGCGATTCCGCCGTGGACGACGTCTACGGCTGCACGGTCGGCGAGCCGGAGCGGTTTTTCTCCTACCGCCGCGACGGGCAGAAGAGCGGTCGCCACCTGTCGGCGATCGTGCCAAGACCTGCTTGAGACGAGCCGACTCGGCGCGCCCCTTGCGCGGCTCGCGTTGCCGGTGCAAGACGAAAGGATGATGAAGGGCGCGGTCGAGCACATCACGGACGCGGTCGGGCACACTCCGGTCGTGAAGCTGGGGCGGGTGGCGGAGGGTGTTTCCGCCGACATCTACGCCAAGTGCGAGTACCTGAATCCAGGCGGAAGTCACAAGGATCGGGTCGCCGCCAACATGCTCCGGCGCGCCGAAGAAGCCGGCCTGATGCCGGGCGGGACGATCGTCGAGGCCACGAGCGGCAACACCGGAGCTTCGCTCGCCCTTCAGGCCGCGGTCAGAGGTTACAAGTGCATCTTCGTAATGCCCGACAAGATGAGCCAGGAAAAGATCGACAGCTTGCGCGCGTTCGGCGCTCGGGTGGTGGTCTGCCCGACCGCGGTCGAGCACGAGGATCCGCGCAGCTACTATTCGGTCTCCAGACGCTTGGCCGAGGAAACGCCGAACTCGTTCTACGCGAATCAGTATCACAACCCCGCCAACCCCGAGGCTCACTACCTGTCCACCGGTCCCGAGATCTGGGACCAGTGCGGGGAAGAGCTCGACGTGTTTTGCGCCGGCATGGGCACCGGAGGCACGGTGAGCGGGATCGGCAAGTATCTGAAAGAGAAGAAGCCGAGCATCAAGATCGTGGGCGTCGATCCGATCGGTTCTCTCTACTACGACTTCGTGAAGACGGGGCGCCTCACCAAGGCCTTCTCCTACAAGGTGGAAGGCATCGGCGAGGATTTTTTGCCGAGCACGATGGACTTGAAAATCCTGGACGACGTGGTGCGCGTCGACGACAAGGAATGCTTTTCGATGACGCGCGATCTGGTCCGGCTCGAGGGCTTGTTCGTCGGCGGATCGTCGGGCGCGGCGGTCGCCGGAGCGCTCAAGTACGCGCGACAAAGCGGCAAAAGAGAGAACATCCTCGTGCTCTTGGCGGACAGCGCCCAGAAGTACCTGTCAAAGATCTTCAACGACAACTGGATGCGCGAAAACGGTTTTCTCGAGGACTCCGGGCTCGGCACCGTGCGCGATTTGCTCGCGGGGAAAAGCACCAACATCGTCACTGCACGCGCTCAGATGAAAGTGCGTGAAGTGATCAACACGCTGAAGTCGCTGGGCATCAGCCAGCTTCCGGTGGTCGAAGGGGACCAGCTGCTCGGGCTGGTTCACGAAGTCGACCTGTTGCGCCACCTGGTGTCCGGCGGCGGCACGCTCGATTCGCCGATCCAGGCCCTGATCGAAAGCGACTACGCCACGGTTTCCCCGGACACCAAGATCGAGCTTTTGCAGGGCGTGGTCAGCGACGCGAAGATCGCGATCGTGCTCGAAGTGGGGCGCATGGTCGGCCTGGTGACCAAAATCGATCTGATCGAGTACCTCGCGAACCGAGCCACCACCGCGACCCCCACGCTGCCCCCGCCGAGGCGTGCCTGACGCCGTCCCGCCCGCCCCGCGCCGCCCGCTCCGCGAGGAGCCCGGAGGGCGACCGCGTAGGGAACGAGACCGCGTAGAAAGCCGGCAGCTTTTTCGACTTGACCGGTTTAGACTCCACGCGGCGGAGAAAGATGCCTTTCCGAGTTACTTGCACTACCTGCGGTACGCGATTCGCGCTCAATGACGACCTCTACGAGCGCAAGATCAAGAACCGCATCGTGACGATCCGCTGCCGCAGCTGCAGCGCCGACATCAGCGTGGACGGGGCGGCGCTCGAAGCGGGCACGGCGGGTGAACCGACGACCAGCCCGAGCGATCGCCCACTCGACTCGGACGCCGTGCCTTCGGCGGCGCCGCCCGCGGACTTCACGCCCACGCTGCCCTTGCAGGGCACGGCTGCCGCCGCTGACGGCCAGACCCCGACGCCTGCGCTCGATTCGCGTGCCAAGACCGCGGGCCTCTGGGTCGTATGCTGTCCGGATCAGGACGATCGGGAGCTCACGCTGCCGGAGATCGAAGCGGCGATCGCAAAGAACGAAATCAACGGTGATGCCATCGTGTGGCGCGACGGCATGGCCGAGTGGCTGCCGATTCACCAGGTGCCCGAGCTGCGCGTGCTGCTGAAGAAACCGCCGCTGCCCAAGCCCAAGCAGCGCACGCTGCTCGGTATCGGTGTCAAACCGGCCGTGCCTGCGGCAGGAGCTCCGCCCCCGGGCAAGCCAGGTGCTCCGCCCGCGAGCAATCCCGACAGCGAGCCGCTGAGCGTCGAACCGGAGCCGCTCAGTGCTTCTTCGGAGATTCTGCTCCAACAACGGCGCGGCAGCGCCGTCGCGCTGTCGCCCGGGCTGCTCTCGGTCAAGGAAGGACCGAAGGCGGAGCCGCCGCCGCGCAAGCGGCTGGAGTCGATTCCCGATGCGCCGCCGCGGCCGAAGCTCGATTCGAAGCCGGAACCGCCGCCCCGCAAGCGCATGGAATCGGTGCCGGATGCGCTGCCGCGCCCGAAGCTCGATTCCAAGCCCGATGCCCCCGCGCGCCCGCGGATGGACTCGCGGCCCGACCGCGTGCCGAAACCGCCGACGCCGGTGCGGGTGGTAACCAGGCTCCTGATCGAAGAGCGCGGTCCCGACTCGGCCCCTGATTCCTCTGGTACACCGAACTTGCGAGCGCTGGCGTCGGTGGGTCCGAAGAAGCCACGGGACGAAGGGGACAAGCGCACCGACGATTTTCTCTGGCAGGTGAGCCCGGAGGGAGCGGGGAACGAGTTGCTCGGCGCGCCGACGATCGACGTCTCGGGACTCTCCGGCACGGCCCAGCCCGCTGCCGAGCCCGAACCGGCGCCCTCGCCCTCCGAGGCGCCCCCCTCGTCCACGGCGAAGAAGAAAAAGAAGAAGAAGACGTCGTCGCGGCCGCCGGCCGCGAAGCCGGCCGTCCAGTCGGCGGCGGCGGAGCAGCCGCCCGAATCGAAACCCGAGGCCGAACGGAAGGGCGGCATGCTCTGGGCGGTGCTCGTGGTCGCGGCGGTGCTGGGGGGCGGGTTCCTCTTGCTGCGCGGGAAAGGCACTCCCGCGCCGCCGCCCGAGCCGGCGCCCCCCGCGCCAGTGGTCGAGCAGCAGGCGGCTCCTCCCACGGTGCCAGAGCCCGCCGCGACCGCCGCGCCGGCTCCGATCGAACCGGCGCCGAGCGAGCCGGCAGCCCCGCCGACCGCTGCGACGGAAAAGCCCGCACCCGCGAAGAGCGAAGAAAGCCGCGCCGAGCGCAAGGCCGCGGCGGAACGCGAGCCCAGCGCACGAGAGCCGGCCCCGACCGAGCCAAAGGCCGCCCCCACCGCGGCTCCGACTGGCACTGCGACCGCAAAGCCCGAGAAGACTGCAGCCGCGAGCACCGCGGCAACGGCAGAGCCGCCCGCGGAAGGGGCTCCGGCCGCTCCGTTCGATCGGGCGGCGGCAAACTCAGCGCTCAACGCCGCGGCGGCGCAGGCTTCCTCCTGCCGCAAGGAGGGGGATCCCACTGGCGCCGCTTCCGTGGTCGTGACCTTCGCGCCGTCAGGTCGCGTCACGAGCGCCAACGTCAACGGGCCTCCTTTCGCGGGCACTGCGACCGGCGGCTGCATCGCCGCCGCGATGCGTCGCGCCCGCGTTCCACCGTTTAGCGGCGATCGCGTCACCGTTGGCAAAACGGTCGCGATTCGCTGACTGGCTCTCGAGCCGGCCGGCGCTAGGTTCTTCCGTCAGTCCCTCACCGAGGAGATCCCATGGGTGACGCCTACATCATCGACGCTGTTCGAACGCCGCGCGGACGCGGTAAGGCCGGCAAAGGGGCCCTGAGCGGAATTCACCCGCAGGAGCTCCTGGCTCAGACTTTGAACGAGCTCGCGCGGCGCAACGGGCTCCGCCGCGAAGACGTCGAGGACGTGGTGATCGGCTGCGTCAGCCAGGTAAAGGAGCAGGGCGCCTGCATCGCGCGCAACGCCGTTTTGGCGGCGGGTTGGCCAGACGACGTCACCGGCGTCACCTTGAATCGCTTCTGCGGCTCGGGGCTCCAGGCGTTCAACTTCGCGGCGCTCGGTGTGATGAGCGGGCAGCAGGACCTGGTTGTGGGTGGCGGCGTCGAAAGCATGTCGCGCGTGCCGATGGGCTCGGACGACGCGATGATCGACGGGCACAACCTCAAGCTGCGTAGCCGCGTTTTCCAGGTGCCGCAGGGCATCAGTGCCGATCTGATCGCGACCATCGACGGGGTGACGCGTGAGCAGGTGGATCGCTTCGCGGTCGAAAGTCAGGCCAAGTGTGCTCGCGCGCTCGAAGAAAAGCGCTTCGCCAAGAGCCTGTTCGGGGTCGTCGACGACGCCGGCAAAGTGATCGCCGATCGCGACGAGCATCCGCGGCCGGGCACGACGCTCGAGTCGCTGGCCACGCTCGAGGCCTCGTTCGCCATGATGGGAGCGGCGGCGATGGGCCCGAACGGCGAAACGCTCGATCAGCTCGCGCTCAAGCGCTACCCGGAGGTCCGGGAGATTCGCCACGTGCACCATGCGGGCAATTCCAGCGGGATCGTCGACGGCGCGGCCGTGGTGCTGGTCGCGTCGGAGCGTTACGTGAAAAAGAGCGGGCTCAAACCGCGCGCCCGCGTGCGGTCGCTCGCGACCGCGGGCGCCGAGCCGGTGATCATGTTGACCGCGCCGACCCCCGCTTCCGAGCGAGCGCTCGCCAAAGCGGGCATGAAAGCGAGCGACATCGACCTCTGGGAGATCAACGAGGCGTTCGCGGTCGTCCCGTTGAACACGATTCGCCGCCTCGAGATCGACCCGGCGAAGGTCAACGTGAACGGGGGCGCGATTGCGCTCGGCCATCCCCTCGGCGCGACCGGCGCCATCCTGCTCGGCACCGCCCTCGACGAGCTCGAACGGCAGAACCTTGCGACCGCCCTGGTCACGCTGTGCATCGGAGGCGGCATGGGCGTCGCCACCGTGATCGAGCGCCTCTAACCCCCCGGAAGGGCGCAAAAAAAAGGCCCCGGTCAGGGGCCAGAAAAAAGGCCGGCGCCGCGCCGGGCTCGGGTGGGGTGAAGCGCGGAGGGTGCGCTCGACAACCCCACATGCGGGATGGGGGCGGGATGGGTGCGAACTGCCGGCGCGGCACCGACATCCAGAGCGTAAGACGGAATTTTCTGAGCGCCAGTCCCGCCCCCCCATCCGAGAAGCCGCGTGGAATGAGAGCAGTGCTGAGGGCGCAGCTAGGCCAAGAAGGGGCGTAAGTGTGGCGTTTCGCACCGAAATTTTGCAGCCGGTGTCCGCCGGAACCGCGAAAAAACAGCGGTCGGATCAGGGAAAAGCCGGACCTTGGTCAGGCCCACGTGCGGCGGTTGATAGATCCTTCGCAAGCTGGCTGCGAGCCATCACCCCGGATGCAGCGGTCAAAATGTCGACCCGGGCCGCAATCTCCGACTCGTAGCCCGAGACGGAGCCATGGCAGCCCGCGCAGAGGCCGTTGAAAAAGTCGCGACGGAATCCCTGCCGAGCCACCTCGCCCGGATAAAATTGCATTTCCTCGCGCTGGTAGTGCTGAATCGGCTCCGAATCGCCGGCGAGAGCAATGCGCGTCTCGAGTGTGAACGGCATCCCGCCCGGCATCGTGACCTTGGCCGAATTGTCGACCTGAACGCCCACGTCCCCGAGCAGGCGCCGGCGCACATAGAGCTCTCCGAAGTCGTCCTGCGTCACCCAGGGCGCTCCGGAGGCGAAGCTCGTCACGCCCGGATCCGGAGGCATGTTCTCCCAGATGGCGAGGTTGATCAGGCCGCCGGGGATGCGCCGCCCCGTGCGCGTGTTCTGGAACAGGAGGCTCGAGCTCAAGCCGGTGTCGAGATAGAGGATCTCGGCGTCGGTTCGGCTGGGGTCGATGCTGGTGGCGCCGTTCGCTTCGTCCAGGCGTGAACGAAACACGCCGTGGTCCTGCCGAGCGTACACCGCAACCGGCCAGAGCTCGTCGGTGGCGTCGCTGGTGAGCGCGGTCTTGGCGAGCGAAATCGGATCGACCTCGTACAGGTCGAAGTTGCCGCTGAAGCTTGCCAGGTTCGCGACGTTGGAGGCGTAACTGACGAGAAGCCGCCCGTTAGGGAGCGGCGCCGGATTGCGGTACGCGCCCTGAGTGCTGTCGAGGCGCCCGGTCGCTGCGGGGTCGACGATGTGCATCGAGCGCTGGAAAAATACCGGATTCGGCCAGCCGATCGCGCCGGGGTCCTGGAGGTAGTCCTCGGGCACCTCGCTGCGCTGATCCACGCCGATGCTGCGGTTGATCAGAACCAGCGTGCCGGCTTCGTGGGCGGCTTCCTTTTCGCTCAGGATCGCCGCCAGGTTCTTGTCACTGAGCTCGACGACGTCCGTGAACTGCGTGTAACCGATCGTGTTCCGCTGCCCGAACAACGGATGGTAGTCGCCGCCGTCGAGGTTCATGCGGCGCCCGGCGAGTTGATAGAAGCCCGGCGCCCGCTTCTCGGCCGTGAACATCAGCCGGCCGTCGCTCATGAAGGAGGGCGTGATCTCCTGATTCAGCAGGAAGGTGAGCTGGCGCACCGCGCCATTTTCCGCGACGTACAGGTTGGCGTTGAGCCGCGAGGGATCGGCCGGTGTGCGCTGCGGACCCGCGTAAGCGAAGATCCCGGCGTTCGTCACGTTGCCGCGCGTGGAGGCGAAAACGATGCGCCCGTCCGGAGCGAAAGCGGGGTCGAAGTTGTGGACCAGCTCGCCGTTGTCCGGCACGCCGGACGGGGCGTCGATGGTCGGCTCCACCTCGCAGCTCGAGCCGTCGACCACGTAGATCTTGAAGGGCGCAGAAGCGCCGCTGCGGGCCGCAAACGCGATGCGAGTGCCGTCCCACGACACCGCGGGGCGGCGCGCCTCGGAGCTGGCCGGGTTGAGGCCGCAAAGCTGCGACAGACTGGTGGTCGCGCCCAGCGTCACGGCGCCGGACGCGTCGAGCGTCGCGCTCGCGCGCACGACTTCCGCGCCCGATTTGAAGGTGCCCCAATCCTGAGGCCGATCGGGCAGCGGCGCCGGCGGCCGCTTCACGTACACGATCGCGCTCAGCCCCGCCGCGTTGCCCATCCGCGCGGCGCGCTCTTTCGCGATCCAGGTGACCAGCATGCAGTACGGCGACACCTCCTCGATCGCGCCAGTCTCGGCGAGCGCGGTGTCACAGTCGCCCGGGACGTTGCCGCCCGCGGCGAGCAACGGGCCACCGCGGTGCGTGATGCCTGCGCCGTCGGGAGGCAGCGGCAGGTTCTTGCGGATCAAGCGGCTGGCGTTGGGATCGGGCGACTCGAGCGCCAGCTGTTCCAGCGTCAGCCGGTAGTTGCGGCGGGTGGCGGGCAGCCCGAAGTGGCCGCCGCTGCCGCCGCGCAGGCGATAGTCGTGGAACATCGCGGCGGAGTGACAGCCGAGCATCATGCAGCCGCGACGCACCAGCGTCGGCTGCACGCGCTTGGCGAAAAACTCGAACCCCGGATCGGTGGGTAGATTGGTCGGCCCGCCCTTCTGGGTCGCCCAGTTCAGAATCGCGACGTAGCCCGCGTCGGCCTTGGTCTCGAAGATCGTGCCACCTTCGTGGAACGTGCCGCCTTGCGTCGGAGCCAGTGTGCGACGCAAGACCTCGCTCGATTCGGGCTGTTGCGAAACGTAGTCGCTGACGACGAAGTAGTTCCACCGCACCATCTCGGGCGTCGAGCCGCAGGTCAAATAGAGCGAGTTGGCCGGGGAACCGTGGCAGTTGCCCGCTGCGCAGTTCTTACTCAACACGGGATTGACGTTGCTGGCAAAGTCGTTGAAGTCCGCGCTGCTCGGGGCCGCCGCGGGATCGAAGTCGGGATCCTGCCCGACCACGGTCGAGCAGGGTTGGAGCGGCGGCCTGACTACTTCGGGCGGGGCGTTGTTTTCGGCCGCGCCGTTGTCGATCCAGCGCTGGAGCTGCGTGTAGGAGGCGCTGGTGAAGTCGAGCAGAGAGCCGCCCGCGTGCGCGATGTCGGTGTGCACGGTGACGGTGGTGTTGTCCCAGTAGGTGAGCCGCAGATCGAACGCCGGTACGACCTTGAGCAACAGGCCTGGCACCCCGTAGGGCCCGTAGTTGACCAGAAGGTCGCGCCGCAGGGTCAGCGTCTGGTAGCTCGTGATGTTCAGGTTGCCGAGCGCGTTGCCGCGGTCGTCCGCCGCGACGTGGCAGCCCGAACGCGTCGGACTGGTTGCGCAAGAACCCTGGAGAACGGGCGCGATCTTGCGTTCGTAGAACGTCGACTGCGCCGGTTCCTCTTCGCGCGTACACGCGCTCGTGGCAAAAACCATCACCCCGAGCCAGGCCCAGCGCATCGCGTTTCGCATCTACCGCCTCTCGTTGGCCGCTCGCTGGCGATCAGCGGCGGACCAGTATTCGTGGCGCACGTTGCGAGCGATCTCGATCATGGCGCACACCGACCCGGATCTTCGCTCAGCAGGCGAAAATCGGCAAGCACCACTCGGCGGGGGGCGCCGAGTGCGATCCTCGAATCCTAGAGGCGGCGCAATGCGATGATGGCGGCGTCGCGGACGAACTGATTCGGGTCGTTGACGGCTTCCTTGACCGCGGCCTTGCCGCCCGGATCGGCGATCTTGCCGAGGGATGCTACCGCTGCGGCCCGCACCGCGGGGTCGGATTCGTTCAGCGGCGAGCTGATGGCGACCAGCGGCACCACCGCGTCGGCGGCACGCATCACGCCCAAATTATCCGCCGCACGCTTGCGCACGCGCGCCGACGGGTCGCTGATCCGCGAAACCACCGCGGCATAGTCGTTGAAGACGTTGACGCGGATCGAGGCGAACAGGCCCGCCATGCGCACCTCCTCGTCGGCGTCGTTGATGGCGAGCGCGATCTCGCCGTTCGTGCCCTGGCTGTTCAGGCGCATCAGCGCGAGCGTCGCGCTCTTTCGCACCATCGGCGATGCGTCGGTCCTGATCGCGGCCGACACGAACTTGATGCCCGACCCGGTCAGGAACTCGCCGAGCGCTTCCGCAGCATAGGAGCGCTGCCTCTCGTTCGGATCGTTCTTCAGCGTGTCCACCACCTGCGAGTACACCTGGCCCGGCCCGAACACGCCGAAGATCCGGCGCCGCAGCCACCACGCGCTGATTTCGCGCGTCTTCGGGTGACTGTCCCAGAGCAACTTCGAGACGTAGGGAATGCAGCTCAGGCACTCCACCTTCTCGCCGTGCTCCAGCACGCGCCAGATCTCGGTCGGCGCCGAGTTGCCGAGCGTGACCTTCCTGATGCGGTCCGGCGTCGAGGTCTGCTCGAGCGACTCCGAAGGCAGGTTCCGGTACACGGTGGCGCGTCCAGCGTGTATCGAGGGATCGGCCGGGGTATCCGCTGAACCGAGCGCGCTCACGAGCAGCGCGGCGCCCGCGCTCAGCGCGCCGATGAAAACGTGGCGGAAGTTGGTGTGCATTTTGGTCTCCATGTTCCGCTCCATCAATACTTGGGCCCGGTGCTGGAGACCGGGTCTGTGCTGTTGGGGACGAAGGCCGAGTTCTGGCGGGCGTAGTACTGTCCGCCCATGTCGATGGCGCGGACCAGCTTGAGCAGCTCGTCGCGCGTCAGGTTGACGGTCTTGGCGTGATCGGTGCGCGTGCCGCCCTGGACCGTCGCGTTCGAGAAAGCCGTACCGAGTGTCCAGGCGTACTTGTTCTGGTCGAGCGCGGACACGATGTTCAGCTTCTCGAGCACCACGCTGTTGCGGGCGTCGCTGGGCAGCGCCCAGTGCGGCGGAATCTGGCCTTCCACCGTGATCTCCACGCCGGGGCGGTTCATCTCCATCTCGAGCGCCGCGGGGTAGAACAGCGACACGTACGAGGCCGGCCAGGGCTGTGTCTCGTTGTCGTACGTCACCGTGATCTCGCGTGCGGTCAGGTCGAGACGCGGAATCGGCGTCTCGCTCAGCACTTCACCCGAGGTCGTGCTCTCGACGGTCACCGTGTAGAACGTCTGCGCCTGACCGCCGTTGGTGGTCTCGTTGTGGCAGCTGACGCACTTGGCGTCGAAGATCTTCTGGATCTCGTTGACGTTGCCGCTGTCGTTCGCGCCGTACCAGGGGTACTCGGTGCGGCTCGCGACCGGGATCATGAAGTTCTCCGGACCACGGCCCGTGGCGACCGTGATCTGCTGGCCGCCCGGCAGGTTCGGGCTGGTGCGGCTTTCGTGGCAACCGCCGCAGACGCGATCCTCGCCCGGCATGCCCTGGATCCAGGTGGTCTGATTGCGAATCGCCAGGTCGAACTCGTCGACCGGCTGCAGGTGCACCGGCACGTACGGCGGGATGTGCGCGAGCCACGATCCGTCGCTGTACACCTGAGCTTCGCCCAGCATGGCGGCGCCCTCGGCCATGGTGAGGCCGAACATCATCGTGCCCGGCGCGCCTTCGCTCGAGAAGCCCTCGATGATGCGCACCTTGACCGCCTGCTTCAGCGCATCGTCGAGCGGCGTGCCGTCGAACTGAGCGCCGCTCACGGTGTTGCCATGCTTGCTGTAGAGCGAGGTGTTGCGCACGTCGATCGAACCGAACATGGCGGGGACGGTCGCGTCCGCCGTGTCCTGAATCGAGCCGATGATCGGCGGCGCGGTGCGAGCGGCGATCGCCTGCCCGTAGAGCTCCCAGGTGCCCTCGTGGTTTACGACCAGCTCGTTTTCGCGCGTGCCCATGTTGTAGATGTAGATGCCGAAATCCGGCGGCGTCAGCGTAAACTCGTTGGAGTCGTTGACCTCGCCCTTGGCCCAGGACGTCAGGATCTTCCCGTTCGGCAGCGCGCGCGGCGTGCGGTACCTCCCGACCGGAGACGGCTCGGAACCGGTCGGCACCGCCGGCGTCAGCACCGTGTACGCCTGATCTCGCGAGCGCTCCTCGTCGACGCGGGCCGCATTGCCTTCCATGCGTGCGTCAATCGTCACCAGCGCGCCCGCTTGAATCGTGTTTTCGCGATCGGTGACGATGCCGAGGAACACGTTCTGCGTGTTGGTTTCGCTGACCTGAACCACCGAGTTGCCCGGTTTGCCGTGCTGCCCGCTGAGCGCGACCATCTGCGTGCAGTCGGGGTTCATCGCGAACAGCTTCACGTCGTTGACGTTCTCGAGATGCTCCCAGCGCGAGAACCCGACGCGCCCGTCTTGCAGCGGGAACAGGTTGATGGTGTGAGACAGGTTTTGCGAGCACAGCTTGCGGTCGGAGTCGCCACCGCCGAGCGTGATCGTCGCCATCTGCGTGACCACGCGCGAGTGGTTGTACTCGTCCGCGCGCGTCCCCATCTCCGTGTAGCCCTGATTGGTGATGAACGCGATCCGATCGCCGGAGAGCCAGATTGCGTGCTCGTCGTCGTTCGGTCCGAACGTGAGCTGGTGAATCTCGAACAGCCCGTCCGACCCGCGCTCGAGCGGCGACCAGTAGACGTGGTAGTGTTCGTCCTTGTTGACCTTCATCGTGAAGACGAGCTTCGTCGCGTCGTAGCTGACGTGCAGGCTCGAAACGTCCGCGGTGTGCTGGAACGACTGACCCTCGAACAGATTCTCGGTGACGCCGGTCCGGGTATCGAAGATCTCGATCGTGCCGCCGGGGTTGAACCGGTTGTAGTCCATGACCTGGCCCATCCCGCCGGCCACGTCGATGCTGATCCGGTCGCCGTCGACGACGGTGTGCTGTCGCACCGCGTACACGAGCCTCTCCACGCTTCGCCCGGAGTCGGGCTCTTCGGACGGCTCGCCCGAGCAGCCCAGAGTTGGTCCGAGCGCCACCAGCAGCGGCAAAACGAACGCCCCGCTCAGGGACGCAGAAGGAGAGAGCTTACGAGCCATGGTTTTTCCTCCGGGGAGCACGGAACCGCTCACACGCCGAGCCCGCGTTCGCACTTGCACGTTCCGCACCAGCTAATCTCGCTAATTATTTCAGCAGCTTGAGAGATGCCTGGGGCGGCCGCGCCCCCCCAAAACCCCAAACCACGGGGGCGCGAACACCCTCTTTCGTTATCGAGTGGCTGCTAGTACTAGGCCCTCCCAGATGGAGATTTCCCTCGGTTTCGACGAAAAGGGACTGGTCGTTGCCGTCGCGCAGGACCGGTTGACGGGGCAGGTGCGCATGGTGGCCTGGATGAATCGCGAGGCCCTCGAGCGCACTCTCGCGACGGGACGGGCGACCTTCTTCAGCCGGTCGCGCGGGCGGCTCTGGGAAAAGGGCGAAACCAGCGGCAACGCGCTCGAGGTCCGGGAGGTCCATGTCGATTGTGACGGCGACACGTTGCTGCTCCTGGTCGATCCCGCGGGTCCGAGCTGCCATACGGGCCGCCCGGCCTGCTTTTTCCGTCGGATCGACGCTGCCGGCGGTGTCACCGAGGAGGCTACCGAAGCCGAGCCGTTCCTGCAGGCACTGGAAGGCGTCATCGGTGCCCGGGCGAGCAGCACCGCAGAGCGAAGCTACACGAGGAGCCTGCTCGACGCGGGCGCGGAGCGAGTGGCGGCCAAGCTGCGCGAAGAGGCCGACGAGCTGGGGCGGGCGCTTGGCGGCGAAAGCGCGGAGCGCGTCGCTAGCGAGGCGGCCGACGTCATCTATCACCTGCTGGTGGGACTGCGCCTGCGCGGGGTGAGCCTGCGCTCCGTCCTGGCGGCACTTGCGGCCCGTGCGGGGACGAGCGGCCATGCCGAGAAGGCCGCCCGAACCTCCGGAAAATCAGAGGTTTGACCGCTTTCGTGCGGCTCGATATCGTACGAGTTTGCCGGGGCCTCCGGGTCTTGGTGCGATGAGCACGATGTCGACGAAGGTCCTGGTTTTCGAGAGCGACGCTAGTTTTGCCGACGAGGTGCGGAGTGGCCTCGCCGGTTACGGTTGCCGGACCAGCGTCGTCGAGGACGCCAACGCCGGTCTGTTGGCTGCGGCCAGCGAGAAGCCCGACTTGATCTTGCTGTCGATCGAGCTGCCGCGCATGAACGGCTTCTCGGTTTGCAACAAGCTGAAGCGCGATCCGGCGCTCAAGGCAGTGCCGCTGATCATCATGAGCAGCGACTCGACCGAAGAGACGTTCGAGCAACACCGGCGCTTGCGCACGCGGGCCGAGGACTACGTGCACAAGCCGATCGGGCTCGAGGATCTGGTCGGTCGGATTCGCCAGTTTCTGCCGCTCACCGAGGGCGTCGAAGCGGGCGGCGAGGAAGAGGACGCAGTCGTCGTCGACGAGGAGATCGAGCTCGACGAAGCGGCCGTGCTCGCGAGCGTCGCGCCCAAGCCTGCATCGGTGATTCCGGAATCGCTGCCGGCGGAGTCGATGCCGCCCGACGTGATCGACGAGGAGGTCGACGACTTCACGGAACAGGCTTTCGGTGCGCTGCTCGAATCGGAAGCTCCGCCGCCAAAGGCTTCGGAGCCACCGCCGCCGCGGGCCAGCGAACGGGCGGCGGAAGAGGAGGAAGTGGTGATCGCGGCGCCGAGCTTCGCGCCGCCCCCGCCTTCGGCGCCGCCCCCGGCTGCAGTCGACGACGAAGCAGCGAACCTGCTGCGCGCCGAAGCGGCGCAGTACGCGGCGCAGGTGGAGGCGCTAAAGGCCGAGCTGGCGTTGGCACACGCCGAGCTCGAGCAGGTCTCACACCGCGGTCAGGCGCGCGACGACGAAGTACGGCGCCTGCAGCGCGAGCTGGACGAGATCAAGGCCAAGGCGACCACCGGCAAGGGCGGCGCGTCGGCGCGCGAGTTCCTCGACCTGCGCGAGGCGCTGAACAAGAAGGACAAAGAGATTCTCGATCTGCGCGACCAGCTGACGCATCGGGACAAGCAATTGCTCGGGCTGAAAGACGGAGCGCTCGTGCTGGAGCGCGAGAAGGCCGACCTCGTCGATCGCATGGAGGATTTCGATCGCAAGTTCAGCGAGCTGAACCGCGCGACCGAAGCAGCCCGCGCCGACAAGGAACAAGCCAGCAAACGCGCCGAGGACTTCCGCAAGAAGGCCGAGAAGCAGCAAAGCGATCTCGAAGCGCGCGGGAAAGAGATTGGCGAGCTCAAGCAGAAGCTCGACGCCGAAGTCGGGGGCCGTGAAGCGCGCGAGGCCGCGTTGCGCAGCGAAGCCGCAGCGGCGCTCGAGGCCGCGGGCGAGGAGCTGCGCAGCCGGGTCGCGGCCGCCGAGGAACAGGGCCGCCAGAACCAGGCGCAGGCGGTCACCGCCGCCGAGGAGCGGGCCAAGAACGCGCTCGAGCAAGCGCTGGCCGAGGCCGCGGCGAATGCGGAAAAAGCTCGGGCCGAAACCGTAGCCGCGGCAGAGAGGACCGCGAGCGAGCGCCTGTCCGTGCGCGAGGGCGAGCTGCGGTCAGAGCACGAGCAGAAGCTCGCGGCGCTCCACCGCGCCAACGAGGACGCGCTCGCCAAGCTGCGTGCGGATCAGGCGCAGACGCTGGCGGAGAATGAACAGGCCGCGCGGCGCGCGCTCGAGGCTCGCGAGCGCGAGCTCGGCGAACGCCACGAGGCGGCGAGCAAGGAAACGGCGTCGCGCCACGAGACCGCCCTGCAAGAGCTGATGGCGGCGCGCGACGCGCAGGTCGCCGAGCTTGCGTCGCGCCACGAGACGGCCACCGAAAACCTACTCGGGGCCCACGAGCGGAACCTCACCGAGCTGCGCGCGGAGCACGAAGCGGCGCTTGCGGCGCTGCGCGGAGAGAAGGCGAAAAGCGAGGCGGAACGCGATGCTCAGCTCGCCGCGCTGCGGGATGAAAAGGCGAAAAGCGAGGCGGAACGCGACGCTCAGCTCGCCGCGCTGCGGGATGAAAAGGCGGCCGGCGAGGCGACGCGCGACGCGCAGCTCGCCGCGCTACGGGCCGACGTGGCCGATCGGCGCGAGCAGCTCGAAGCTTTGCACAAGACGCTCGGCGAGCGCGAATCGAGGCTCGCCTCGCTCGAAAGCGAGCTCGCCGAAGCGAGCAGCGAGCTCGGCAATTTGCGCTCGAATCTCGAAGCCCGTGACGCTCGGCTCGAGATCCTGGAAACCGATCTTTCGGTGATTCGCGGCGAGCTCGCCACCACGCGCCAGACGCTCGAAGCCGAGCAGGCCAAGGTCAATCGCGCGCGCGAGAAGTGGCAGGAGGATCGAGCCTCGCTCGATCGCGCGAAGGATGCCCTCGCCGCCGCGCTGCTCAAGATCGAGGAGCCCGAGGGTCGTCCCCTCGAGTGAGCTCGCCCGCCAGACACTGGGCGACAACGTTCCGCAGCGCGCGGTAGCCGTCCACGAGTCGCGGCCCGGGCCGGCCCAGGTACGCCTCGGGCACGCAAAACACACGGTCATTGCGCAGCGCGGGCAGATCACGCCAGCGCGGGCGGCGGTAAACGATGTCGGGGCGGTACTTCTCGGGGCGCACGCCGCACCACGAGATCACGACCGCATCCGGCGCAAGCGCGCACACTTCGTCGTCCGACAAGGGCTGGCTCTTCACCTCGCGATCGGCCAGCGGGTTCACTCCGCCCGCTGCGTCGAGCAGCTGATTGACCCAGCTGTCCCGGCCCGGGCAAATCACCGGCTTGGGCCACCATTCGACGAGCACACGCGGGCGGCGGGCGTCGGGGTCCGGCGCGCGCTCGAGCTCGGCGCGCATGTTTGCGACCAGCGCCTCGGCGCGCTCGGACACGCCGAGCTCTGCGCCGATCAGACGAATGTCGGCGTACACGTCGGCGAGCTTGACGGGTTCGGGCGCAAGATGGGGCAAACCGGCGGCGGCGAGCGCCGCCACGATGCGCTCGTGGCCCGGCACCGTCAGCGAGGCCAGCACCAGATCCGGCTTCAACGCTGCGACACGAGCGATGTCGACGCCGAGGTCCGGCCCGACGCGCGGGAGCTTTGCGACCACCGCTTCGGGCCAGTCCGAATGGTCGTCCACGCCGACCAGAAGCTCGGCGCACCCGAGCGCGCAGACGATTTCCGTGTTCGAGCAGGTCAGGGAAACGACGCGCCGGTTCAAGGCCTGCCTCGTGCCATCGCTCCGCTCCTGCCCGAGCCAGGCCTTCGACCTTCACCTCGGCCTGGCGGCCTCGTCTGCCGGTTCAACGCTCGAAACGCGTCCAGTGGCCGTCGATCAGCCGTTCGTGCGGCAGAAAGCGCGCCTTGTAGCGCATCGCCGTGCAGTCACGGATGTAGAGGCCGAGGTAGAGATGATCGAGCGACCATTTTCGGCAAAGCTCGAGCTGCTTCAAAATCGAGAAGGTCCCGATGCCGAGCTTCGCTCGTTCCGGAGCGTAGTAGCAGTACACCGCCGACAGCGTGGAGGCGCCGCGGTCGACGATCGCCACGCCAACCAGCTCGCGATCGATGAAGTAGCGGAGCTCGAAGCTGTCGCAGCAACTGGAAACCAGGAAATCTCGGTAGCCTTCGAGATCGATCGGCGGCTGCCCATCGCCGAGGCCGCGCCCCTGCTTGTGCCGATTGTAGAGCTCGACGCGGCGGGCATCGACGATCGGCGTGCCCATCTCCACGCGCAGCACGCGATCAGTGCGCTCGAACACGCGGCGCTGCGAACGACTGGGCGTGAAGCTCGGCGCGTGAATCCGGATCGGCTCGCACGCCTGGCACGACGGACAGGCCGTGCGGTAGAGCACGAAGCCCTGACGCCGATCGCCGGCGGCCAGACGTTCGTCGAGCTCCGCTCGCGACAGCGGGCGCGCTGGCAGACGAAGCGGCAAGCGCGCGACCCGTTCAGCGATGTACGGGCAGCGCTGCGGCTTGTCGTAGACCACGAGCTCGGGCGGCTCGCTAGGTAGCAAACGCGAAACCTTCACGTTGTTTTTTGTACCCAACACGCCTCAGGGAGCGTAGCTCAGCTCGCGCGCTTGCGCTCTCCGTACTCGTCCGATCCGTACACCGATGACCGCACCCCCGGAGCTCGGGCCGCGCAAAACGACGCTGCTCGGCCGCGCCTGCCGGCGGAGCGATTTACGCGAGCACGAACGGTTCCGGCAGCAGCGCGGCCAGCGTCGTGCGGCGCACGGTCGTCGGGCCCGCGACCACGACGGTGAGCGCGCGGCCGAACTCCTGGAGCACCTGGCGGCACAGGCCGCATGGCATCGCCGGCGGCTCCACGTCGGTGTAGACGGCGATCATGCTGGCGGCGCGGTCGCCGTTCGCGACCATCTGGGCCAGCGCGACGCGTTCCGCACACAAGGTCGCCCCGTAGCTCGAATTTTCGATGTTGCACCCGGAGTAGATCACTCCGCTGGCCGATCGCAGCGCGGCGCCGACCGCGAAGCCCGAATATGGAGCGTACGCATTGGCGCGAGCGGCCCGCGCCGCCGCAACCAGCTCGGCGACCGCCGCGTCGTCGTTCTCGGAGCTCATTCAGTGACCTCCCGGTTCGGCGCCCTGAATCCAGCCGGTGAGCAGGCGAGCGAAACGCGGTGCCGCGGCCCGTGCGACCGCCTCGACCTCGGCATGATCGAGCAGCGCGCCAGGCAAGCCCGCGGCGACGTTGGTAATGCAGCTGACCGCTCCGACGCGAACCCCGCGGTGGCAGAGCGCTATCGTCTCTAGCACCGTGCTCATGCCCACGGCGTTGGCGCCGAGCGTTCGCAGCATGCGGATTTCCGCCGGCGTCTCGTAGCTCGGACCGAGCATCGCCGCGTATACGCCCTCTTTGAGCTCGACGTCCGCTTCGCGGGCGGCGCGGCGTGCGGTGGCGCAAAGCTCGGGTGCATAGGCGCGACTCAGATCGGGGAAGCGAGGCCCCATGCTGTCGTCATTGTCACCCACCAGTGGATTTTGGCCGGTAAGATTGAGGTGGTCGACGATCAACATCAGGTCGCCGGGTGCGAGGCCCTCGGCGATGCCGCCGGCGGCATTGGTCAGCAGCACCGACGAGCAGCCGAGCGCGGCGAGCAAACGCACACCGAACACGACTCGGTGCGCACCGTGTCCCTCGTAGAGGTGAACGCGCCCTTCCATACAAGCCACGGGCGTGGAGCCGACCTTGCCGAAGCTCAGGTTACCGGGGTGACCCGGCACCGTGGAGCGCGGCATGTGGGGAATGCGCTCGTACGGGACTCGAGACAGCTGCTCGAGCGATTCCGCAAAGCCGCTCAGCCCCGAACCCAGGACGACGCCGACGCTCGGCTTCGGCGCGCCGAGCCCCTCGAGATAGCGTACGGCTTCCTCTAGCGGATCAGATCGGGGCATGTTGACTCGAGGAGTGTGGGTGATCGTAGCCGGTTCCGGGCAAGGGCTCCCTGCGCGGGTGAAACATGGCCCGTGATATGCTCGTAAGCCGTCGAGTGGAGGTAAGGATTGGCCAGCAAATTCTCACAGTTTATCAAGGACAACGGGATTGACGCGCGGCGCCTTCTGGTCGCATCGAAACGTGTCGAGCGTCTGACCCCGGAAGATCGCCTGCTCAGGGGCGCGCGGCGTCGCGGCAAAGCGGGAGGAGAGAAAGCGGCGGAGGGTGCCGCAGCCGCCGGCAAGCCGCGCTCGGGCAGGCCGGTCACCCGCCGGCTCCTCGACTCGGCGACCGAAGGCAAGCCAATACCCGGTCCTGCCAAGACACGGCTGCTCAGGGCGGTGAACCGCGTTCTCGAGCAGAAGAAGAAAAGTGGCGTGGAGCTAAAAGCGCTGTTCTGAGGGGCAATCGAGGTCCAGGGGATGAAGCCCGAGCGGAAATGCCGCACGGCGTTGCGTGCGTGTGCGCACCCGCTCACTTTCTTGAGTTCCCCTTGAAGATTCACGAGGCACATCGCACCGAACCTCACAGATGTCCTCGGCAGCCGCGACGGTTTGCCTCGAATGGCCGCATGGCTCGAAGGGCGGGAGCGCCCTGCGGGCCGTAGTGGCCCCGGCTAAATTGGCGCTCGTGACCGAGCTCGAGGAATTGGTAAGGCTCTGCCAGCGCGGCGACGCGGCCGCGTTTCATGAGCTTTTTCATCGCCATCGAGCCGACGTGGCGCGCCTCGTGCACCGCATGCTCGGCCCATCGGGCGAGCTCGAGGACGTCGTCCAGGAAGTCTTTCTCCAGGTCCACCGCAGCATTCGAGATTTCAAAGGAAACTCGCTCTTTTCGACCTGGCTCTATCGCGTGACGGTGAACGTGGTGCTCATGCACCGGCGGGCCGCGAGGAGTCGGCCCGTCTTCGCCGAGGTCGCTGCGGCCCATCCACCGGCTGACGTGCGGCCACTTCCGGACGAGCAAGTCGCGCGGCTTGCGCGAATTCGCGCATTTTATCGAGTTTTGGATCGCTTGAGCCCGAAGAAGCGGGCGGTGTTCGTGCTGCACGAGCTCGAGGGTCTTCCGCCCGCCGAGATCGCCCGCGTCGTGGGCGCCCCCGTGCTTACCGTGCGCACCCGGTTGTTTTACGCACGTCGCGAGCTCTCGGAGATGCTCCGCGACGAACCCGCACTGGCCTCGCTCGCCGACGAAATTGCGATTTCCGCCGAGAGCAAAGTGCCAGAGGGAGGCGAAGAGTCATGAGCCCCGGCGACGAGCATCGCGATCCCCTGTCGCGCATGATTCGCGAAATCAAGAGCGAGCCCGCACCCGAAGTCGACTGGGATCGGGTCGAGAGCTCGCTGCTCCGGCGGATTGATGAACGCGGCGCGGCGCCGGTGAAGTTTCCGGTCCGGCTCCGTACTCGAACGGCGCTGGCTGCGGCCGCTGCGGTTCTCGCGCTGGTCGGCGCGCGTGAGCTGATCTTGCGAGAACCGGTTCACGCGCTCCACGCGAGCGCTCAGCGCTGGGACTCCACCGGTCGGATCACGCTGGATGGCTCGCGCATGGCGGTGGGACAGCGCGTTACTTCGGGTACTGCGGAAGTTCGCGTGGTTCATCCGGGGCGTGCCACATGGACGCTCTCGCCGAACAGTCGTGGTTTGATCGCGTTCGGTGGCGATCTGCTCACGGTGCAGCTGGAGCGCGGGAGCGCCCTGGCAGAGGTCGTGCCCTCGAAGCGCAAGGAGTCCTTCGCGATCGAGGCGGATGCGCTGCGTGCCGCGGCGCACGGAACCGTTTTCCGCGTCAGCCGCCGGGCAGACCGGGTCCACGTCGAGGTGACTGAAGGCGTGGTCGCGGTCGGACCGGCGAGCACGCGCGGCGACACCAAGGGCTGGCTCTTGACCGCGCCGACCAGCGGGCAGTTCACGCTCGACGGCGCGTCGGGTGAGGTCGCGACGGCGTCGCGAGCGCCGGAGCGCGGGGCCGCCGGCGTTGCCGTTGCCGGCAATGCAGCACCTCCGTCCGCCCACGGAACGCCGGCTCCTGCCGGAGCGGAGCCAGGGGAGGCGGCCGCGGAATCCGAGCCGGTGGAGCTACCCGAGAAGCCGACGATGGACTCGGTCCAGTCGGTGTTCGGAAAGTTGATTCCGCTCGTCAATCAGTGCTTCGAGCAGCACACGCGGGCCGACGGCGACATGCAAGTGACGGCGAGCACGCGTTTGACGCTGCGCGTGGCGCCCGACGGCACGATCACGGGACGCGACTTCGCGCCGCCGCTCGCTCCGGCCGTGCTCGCGTGCAGCGCGCCGAAGATCGACGCCATGCGCTTCGCGTCTTCGAAGCAGGGCATCACCGTCACGCGCTACATCCAGCTGGAGCTTGGTAAGTAGGCTTCACTCGCGACGCATGACGACGGCGCGGCCGTCGTCGAGCATCCACCGCATGCTGCGCTCGTCGTCGAGCTTGAAACGGACGCGGTCGACCGCGCCGTCCTTCCTTTGAATCGACAGCTCGACGTCGCTGTCGTGAACGCTGACGACCTTGTATTTCCCGCTGCGAGGCTCCTCGGCCGGGATCGTGACCGTGACGCTCGAACCGGCGAACTCCATGCTGGCGCCCTTCGCCCATCCGGTCGCGGAAGCCACCGCGTCATCGTCGAAGTTCTCGACCCCGTCCCCCAGCCAGCGGCCTTCGAGCTTTTTTTGCACCGGGTGGCCGCACCCCGTCACCCCCGCGGCGAGCAAGAAGGCCATCGAAAGGCTCGAGAGCAGCCGTCGAGTCGAATGCATGCGCATGGGAAAATGGTACGATAAACACCTACATTTGCCTACAAAGCGGCGTAGTGGACGTTGCGCTGTCTATAAGTGTTAGAAATTACTTATATTTCAGCGACAGCAACGCACGCCTAGGCTGTAGTCGTAGTAGTCGCGGGGGTGAGCCGTGATGCGGGCGTCGCAGCCTTCCTTGGTGGCCCGCGAGTAAAAACCGCCCGCGAACATCCCGTCTGGGTCGTCCACCCACTCGTCGAGATTGCCGGCCATGTCGAAGGCGCCGTCGCCGCCCCAAGTGCTCTTGCAGGCGGGGGTAGCGCCGGTGTGCCGGAGCAGGGGTGCTCCGTTTACTCGCACCAGATTGAGCCGGGGATCGGAGTGATTGATCGACGCATTCTGGTGAAGAACGGCGGCCGGGTGTGCCTCCCGATGGACGTTGCAGCGCGTTTCTTCGTAGAGGTCTCCGTACGGGAACTTTCGATTTGCTTCGCCGCGACAGGCGAGCACCCATTCCTCGATTTTGCACAATCGTTTGCCCGCGTTCCGGCAGGCTTGCTCCGCGAGCACGCCAGTCAAATACCCGTTCGGCACCGCGTCGGCGCGCACCGTGGCCACCGGCTCGAACTCCTCGGTGAGCTGCCAGCCGGGCGGTTCCGGCACGCTCAGCGTTCGGCCCTGCGAGCCCGCGGATTCGGGTGCATCGCGCAGCCAGCGTTCGCGGAGCGCCTTCGTGAGCCGCCGCGTGGGCGGATAGTAAGGCGAGATCGCGCGGCCGAGCTTCTTGTCGACCAGCACGGCTTCGTAGCGATCGATGCAGAACTGACCCCGAACATCCACCATGTCCGCCCCGCACCGCCCAGGCTTGCCCCAGGGACCGGGAAGGAGCTCTTGCTCTGGAGCCGTGCTCGGAGCGAGATCGCCTCCGTCGGGCAAGTACAGCAGCTCGGGCAGCGGTTGCGCCGAAGTCACCGGCGCCGTACTGCGGACGCTGGCTGCATCCGGCGGCGCAGGAGCCCTGTCTTCGCAAGAGCAGCTGGCGAGAACGCTCGCCGCGAGACCGAGCAGGAGCCCGCGCCCCGCTGCGCCGATCACTTGCCGCGATAGACGATCAGGCCGTGCGTGAGATCGTAAGGGGATACGGCGACACGTACCCGATCGCCGGGGAGCACGCGAATGTGATGGCGGCGCATCCGGCCCGAGAGCTGCGCGCGCACGATCGCGCCGCCCTGGTCGACCTTGATGTTGTACTGGCCGCCGCCGAGGGCGTCTTGGATGACGCCTTCCATCTCCAGCAAATCGCCTTTGCTCATACTTGTAAGCCCGTCGGTAACGCGAGGCGGGCGAAAGCTGACATAGGCCGCGGGTCAATGCAAGCGCACGCGTGCGCTTTGCGCGGAAAAACCCCATAATCCGGCCGCCCGTGTTCCCGGTCACGCTCTTCGACTACAACGGCGTGCTCGTCGACGACGAGCACGTGCATCTCGCGGCGTTTCGCGAAGTGCTCGCGCCGCTCTCGATCGAGATCTCCGACGCCGAGTACTTCGAGCGCTATATCGGTTTCGACGACGCAGGCTGCTTTCGCTGCGTGCTGGCCGATCGCGGGCACCCCGCCGACGCCGCCGCGATCGCGGCGCTGATCGAGGCCAAGCGCCCGCTCTACCTCGAACGTGCGCGTCGCGAGCTCAAGGCCTTCAGCGGCGCGGCCGAGCTGGTCCGGAGACGCGCGGCGGTGGGGCCGGTGGGCGTGGTATCCGGCGCGCTCTACGACGAGATCCTGATGGGACTCGACGTGCTCGGCGTGCGCGACTGCGTGAAGGTGATCGTCGCCGCCGAGCACATGAGTCTGCCCAAGCCCGATCCGGCGGGGTACCTCGCGGCGCTGGCCGCGATCGAGGAAATGTCCGGACCGGAAGCAGTGCGGCGCGCGCTGGTGATCGAGGACTCGGTGGCGGGCATCGCGGCCGCGAAGGCGGCAAAGCTAGCGTGCCTGGGCGTCGCCCACAGCCATCCGAAGCCCGAGCTCGAACGCGCCGGCGCCGACCTGGTCGTCGATCGCATCATCGACGTGGACGACGCAAGGCTAGAGGCGCTCTACAAGCGGCTTCATGGGTGAACGCGCCGGACGCTCGAAACGAGCGGGCTCGGCGCTCGCGATCGGCCTCGCGCTCCTGGCCGCGCCGGCCGGCGGGCGTCCCCGCATCGAGCTCTCGCACGGCGCCGACGCCTGGCAGCTGAGCGGCGCGGGCGCGGTACGGGGGGTCACGATCGGCCCGATCGAAAGCGCGCTGCACCCGGACAAGGGTTACGGCTCCGCGGCTTGTGCGCGCACCATGAGCGAAGCGCGCCGGCTCGGGGCGACCTGGGTCAGCCTGACGCCGTTCGGGCGCGTCTACGACCTGACTCCGAGCGGCATTTCGCTGTCGTTCGAGCAGCCGTTCGTCTCGAACCGCGCGGCCGTGAAACGCGCGGTGGCGCAAGCGCACGCGGAAGGGCTACGCGTTTTGATCGTGCCGCACCTCTGGGTCGAAACCGGCGGCTGGCGCGCCGAGATCGATCCAAAAAGCGACGCGGCCTGGGAGGAGTGGGCAAAGAGCTATCACGCGTTCTTGCGCGAGTGGGCGGCGCTGGCGCGCGACAGCGACGCGGAAATGCTCGCGCTCGGCGTCGAGCTCCGAAGCTGGCTCACGACCGCGCGTGCGCCGCGGTTCCTCGAGATCATTAGCGACATTCGCCGCATTTATCCGGGTCTTTTGACCTACGCCGCGAACTGGGACGACGTCGAACGCACCGTGATCCTCGGCGAGCTCGACGTGATCGGGCTCAACGCGTTCTATCCGCTCGCGCAACAGTCCGGCGCTTCGCTCGCCGAGCTCGTGAACGGCGGCCGCACGATCGCGGGCCAGCTGCGCGAGCTCGCCCAGCGCTGGGGCAAACCGGTGATGTTCACCGAGTTCGGCTACACGACGCGCAGCGATCCGGCGGTGCGGCCCTGGGAGTGGCCGGAGGCGCTAAAGGACGTGGTCGTCGACGAAGTGGCGCAGGCAAACGCCTACCGC
>Ga0111539_10002411_pt1 | contig 24872 bp, 26 predicted proteins | sample RhiMethybrSRZTD1_FD_79667 | JGI IMG/M metagenome (GOLD analysis project Ga0111539, IMG submission 79667) | Populus rhizosphere microbial communities from Tennessee, USA - Rhizosphere MetaG P. TD hybrid SRZTD1 (version 2) (version 2) | ecosystem: Host-associated > Plants > Roots > Rhizosphere >...
AGTCGACGGGCGGCACGGGGAAGTAGCCACCCTTCACCGGCGGACGGTGCGCGAGGTTGCCGCCCTCGAGCTTGGAGTCGGACGCCCACGGCGACTCTTCGGAGTAGATCTTCACGAAGCTGCCCGACATGTCCACTTTCCACTCGACCGCGTCGAAGACGAAGAACTCGGGCTCGGGGCCGAAGTAGGCGGTGTCGCCCAGTCCGGAGCTCTTGAGGTAGGCCTCGGCCTTCTTCGCGATGGAGCGCGGATCGCGCTCGTAGCCTTTGCCCGTCGAGGGCTCGAGCACGTCGCACGAGATCGCGAGCGTGGGCTCGTCGTAGAACGGATCCATGTGCGCGGAGTCGGGATCCGGCATGAGCAGCATGTCCGACGCTTCGATCCCCTTCCAGCCGGCGATGGAGGAGCCGTCGAATGCGTGGCCGTCCTTGAACTTGTCTTCCCCGAATGCCTTCGTGGGAACCGAGACGTGTTGCTCCTTCCCCTTGGTATCGGTGAAGCGCAGGTCGACGAACTTCACCTCGTTTTCCTTGATGGTCTTGAATACGTCTCCTGCGGATGCCATACGCGTCTGTCTCCTGGTTGGGGTTGTGCCCTGAAATGGGGAATAGGCGGCCGTGCGGGCCTCCTCGTAGCTACGGTAGAGCTAAAACCGTGCCACGGAGGGGCTCTACAAAGCATTGATTTTACGAAACTAAAAGAGCAAAGCCCCGAATTGGTGCACCATCGGGGTGCGGCAGGAAAAACTATGCACCGTTACGGCGCATTTGGCCAGCCCCGGCCGCATACTATATAAGTGGGGTCCCCATGGACCGCTACGCCGTCTTCGGAAACCCGATCTCGCACAGCCTTTCGCCGCGCATCCATGCGCGTTTCGGCGAGCTCACGGACGACCGCATCGAGTACACCGCCATTGCGGCGCCGGTGGGCGCGTTCGCCGAGACCGTACGCGCGTTCTTCGCGGCGGGTGGGCGCGGCGGCAACGTGACCCTGCCATTCAAGCTCGACGCATTCGAGCTGGCCGCGCATCGCAGCGAGCGCGCGAACCTCGCGGGCGCGGCGAACTTCCTGCACGCGCGCGCGGACGGCATCCACGCCGACAACACCGATGGCCTGGGCCTCGTCGCCGACCTCGAAGGCAACCTGGGATTCGCGTTGCGTGGCGCCGAGGTGCTGTTGCTCGGCGCCGGCGGCGCCGCGCGGGGCGTTCTCGCACCCTTGCTCGCGCGCGGTCCACGCCGCATCGTTCTCGCCAATCGCACCGAGGTGACTGCGCGCGCGCTCGCGCAGCGCTTCGCCTCCGTCGGTGCCGTCGAGCCCGCATCACTTGCGTCGATTCCCGTCGCGCCGTACACGCTGGTCCTGAACGCCACGTCGACCTCGACGCGCGGCGAGGCACTCGCGTTGCCCGGCCACGCGATTCCGGCGGGCTGCCTCGCCTACGACATGGCCTACGGCGCCGGCGCCGAGCCGTTTCTCGCGCGTGCCCGGGCTGCCGGCGCGCGCGCCGCTTCCGATGGGCTCGGGATGCTGGTCGAGCAGGCCGCGGAGTCCTTCGCCATGTGGCGCGGCCGCCGGCCGCCGACCGGGCCGGTGCTCGCCGAGCTTCGCGCGGTCCGATGATGCGCAGGTTCGGGCGCTTCGCTGGGTGGCTTGCCCTGGCGCTGGCGGCGATATTCCTTGCCGTCCAACTTTCCTACCTCGTGCGTGTCTGGTGGTGGAGGGACCATAATCCGCAGGCGACGGCGTTCATGGAGGCGAGCCTCGAGCGGCTGCAGGCGAAGAGGCCGGACGCGAAGCTGAAGCACCAGTGGGTCCCGTACGACCGCATCGCGCCCACGCTCAAGCGCGCGATCGTCGCCGCCGAGGACGCGCGTTTCGCCGACCACGAAGGCTTCGACTGGGAAGCCATCGAGAAGGCGCTGGAGAAGAACCGGAAGAAGGGCAAGGTGGTGGCGGGCGCATCGACGATATCGCAGCAGCTGGCGAAGAACCTGTTCCTCTCGGCCGACCGCACGCCGTGGCGCAAGGGCCAGGAGGCCCTCATCACGGTGATGATCGAGCACCTCATGGACAAGCGGCGCATCCTCGAGATCTACCTCAACGTGATCGAGTGGGGCGACGGCGTCTTCGGCGCCGAGGCGGCCGCGCGCCATTACTACGGAACCAGCGCCGCGGCGCTCGGGGCCGAGCCGGCCGCGCGCCTCGCGGCGATCGTGCCCAACCCGCGCTTCTACGACCGCAACCGCAACACGCCCTGGATCGCGAAGAAGACGCAGATCATCCTCGCGCGCATGCCGGCCGCGGAGGTGCCGTGATCGAGCGCGCCGAGCCCGCCAGCACGACCCCGCAGGAGCACCTCGAGGCCGTCGAGCGGGTGCTCGGGCGCATGCGCGTGGTCGAGGACCTGACGCACCGCCAGGCCGACGGCGACCCGTCGCGCCAGCAAGGGGTCGAGAACCTGGTCCACCGCCAGAACCTCGCCGACCTGCAGGGCCGGCTGGAGACGCTGCACCCGGCCGACGTGGCCTACATCCTCGAGAACCTGCCGCTCGAGGACCGGACTCTCGTCTGGGGCCTGGTGCGCAGCGATCGCGACGGCGAGATCCTGCTCGAGGTCTCCGACGCCGTCCGCGACACGCTCATCGCGGACATGGACAGCGCGGAGATCGTCGCCGCCACCCAGAACCTCGATGCCGACGAGATCGCCGACCTCGCGCCCGACCTGCCCGAGGAGGTGGTGCAGGACATCATCGAGGCGCAGGACGTCGAGGACCGCGCCGAGCTGCAGGCGGCGCTGTCGTACCGCGAGGGCACGGTCGGCGCGCTCATGGACTTCGAGGTGGTGAGCATCCGCGAGGACGTGACCTGCGAGGTGGCGCTGCGGTATCTCAGGCGCTACGACGAGCTGCCCCACCAGACCGACGCGGTCTTCGTGGTCGACCGCGAGGACCACCTCCTCGGGGCGCTTGCGCTCAACCGGCTGCTGGTGACCGACCCGGATGTCGAGATCGCCGGGCTCTACGACCGCGAGGTGATGCCGTTCGGCCCCGACGACGACGCCGACGAGGCGGCGCAGGCCTTCGATCGCTACGACCTGGTGTGCGCGCCGGTGGTGGACGCCAGCCGCAAGATGGTCGGGCGCCTCACGGTGGACGCGGTGCTGGACTACGTGCGCGATCGACAGGAGCAGCAGGCACTGGGCAAGGTCGGCCTGCGCGAGGAGGAGGACATCTTCTCCAGCGTGTGGGCGAGCGCGAAGAACCGCGGGCCCTGGCTGGCGCTCAACCTCTGCACCGCCTTCGTGGCCTCGCGCGTCGTGGGCGCCTTCGAGGGATCGATCGAGCGCCTCGCCGCCCTTGCCGCCCTCATGCCGATCGTGGCCGGGATCGGCGGCAACTCCGGCAACCAGACGACGACCCTCATCGTGCGCTCGCTGGCGGTCGGGCAGGTCACCGCTGCCAACGCGCGGCGCCTGCTGATCAAGGAGCTCGGCATCAGCACGGTGAACGGGGTGATCTGGGGCGGCGTGCTGGGCGTGCTGACGTTCATGCTCTACCGCAGCGTGGCGCTCGGCGGCGTGATGGCGCTCGCGATGCTCCTCAACCTCGTGGTGGCGGCGCTTGCCGGCATCTTCATCCCGCTCGCGATGGAGCGCTTCGGCCGCGACCCGGCCGTGGGCTCGAGCGTGTTCCTCACGTTCATGACCGACAGCATGGGGTTCTTCATCTTCCTCGGGCTGGCGACCGCTTTCCTGCTCTAGGGCCTCATTCACCACCATGCGGCTCTTCTTCGCGCTCTGGCCGGACGAGCCGGCGGCGGCGAAGCTGGCGGAGCTCTCCCGGGAGCTGGCGACGCTCAGCGGCGGCCGGCCCGTCGCGGCGGCGAAGATCCACCTCACCCTCGCCTTCCTGGGCGACGTCGAGGATTCGGCGCTCGAACCGGCAAGACGCGCGGTCGAAGGCTCGAGGCATCCGCCCTTCGAGGTCGCGCTCGACCAGGTCGGCTCGTTCAAGGGGGCGCGCGTGGCTTGGGCGGGGTGCGCCGAACCGTCGCGTGGACTGGTCGATCTCCAATCGGAACTCGATTCCCGGCTGCGGCGAGCCGGCTTCGCGTTGGACGAGCGTCCCTACACGCCGCACGTCACCCTGGCGCGGAAGGTGACGCGGGCAATCGGCCGCACGCCGACCGAGCCGATACGCTGGCAGGCGCGATCGTTCGCCTTGGTGAGATCCGAGCTGGGGAGGGGGAGTTACGCCACCCTGGAGGAGTGGGCGCTGGGGTAACCCGCTTGCGAGGAGCTACCCGGCCGTCTCCGGTCGGGTAGCGCCTCGTATTCGGGGCCAGCCTGCCTGCTTGAGAGGGCGAACCCTCTCAGCTCATCGGCTTGATCAGCGGCGTGATCACCGGGGTGACCGCGGGAGCCATCGGCCTCATTGGCGCCGGAGCTTCCGCTTTCATCGCGGGTTTACGCTTTGCCGCTTTCCTGGCCGGCTTCCGCTTCTTAGCCGCCTTCTTGGCCGGCTTTCTCTTCTTTGAAGCTTTTTTCTTGGAAGCCTTCTTCTTTGCAGTCTTCTTCTTTGCTACGCGTTTCTTTGAAGCGCGCTTCTTAGAAGCGCGCTTCTTAGAAGACTTCTTCTTCGCTTTTTTCGCGGATTTTTTCTTCGCAGCTTTTTTCTTCGCAGCCATGTTCAACTCCTTTCAATGTTGGACTCGTCTTTGTCGTGCGGACTATCGTGTTACCCGCACTACCAAGCTTCGATTCGCATCGAATGCAGTTGGTGAGCGGATTGTAGGCACAACGAATAATGTCAAGCCTGACTATTTGGTGTGACTCATGCCCTTTTGGTGTCGCCCCGACACCAATCGGGCCTCCAGCGACGCTTTTATCGCACCCGCGGCGATCTCAGCCGCCGGGAAGGCGCTTCTCGAGTGCGAAGAGGGAGTCCACCGCCTCGCGCGCGCGCACTTCGTGGGCCTCGCCGCGATCGATCAGCACCTCGCAGGGACGCGGGCGCGTGTTGTAGTTCGACGCCATCACCATCGCGTAGGCTCCGGCCGACAGGATGGCGAGGAGGTCGCCCGCGGCGACGGCGAGATCGCGGTCCTCGCCGAGCACGTCGGTCGACTCGCAGACGGGGCCGACCACGTCGTAGCGCGCCGCCTCGGCGCGCGCCTTTCCGGCCTGGACGATCTCGTGCCACGCCTGGTAGAGGGCGGGGCGGATGAGCTCGCTCATCGAGGCGTCGACGACGGCGAATCGCTTCGCCTTGTCCACCTTCAGGTACTCGACGCGGGTGAGCAGCACGCCGGCGTTGCCGACGAGGCTACGCCCCGGCTCGAGCAGCACTTCATAGCGGCCGCCGGCGAAGCGCTTGGCGAGGCGTTCGCACCAGGCGCGCACGTCCGGTGGTGTCTCGTCGCGATAGCGGATGCCGAAGCCGCCGCCCAGGTCGACGTGGGCGATCGGGATGCCTTCGCCCTCCACTTTCTCCACCAGCTCCATCACGCGCTCGAGCGCGGCGTCGAGGGGGCCCGTGTCCAGGATCTGCGATCCGATATGGCAATCGATCCCCACGACCTTCAGGCTCTTCAGCCCTGCGGCGCGCCGGTAGGCGCCGACGGCGCGCGCGTGCGGGATGCCGAACTTGTTGCCGGCGAGGCCGGTGGAGATGTAGCGGTGGGTCTTCGCGTCGACATCGGGATTGATCCGCAGCGACACCGGCGCCACCGCGCCCATGGAGCGGGCCACGGCATCCAGGCGCTCGAGCTCGGGCTCGCTCTCCACGTTGAAGCAGCGGATGCCGGCTTCGAGCGCGGCACGCATCTCCCATTCGGCCTTGCCGACGCCCGAGAAGAGGATCCGGTCGGCGCGGCCGCCCACGGCCAGCACGCGTGCGAGCTCGCCACCCGAGACGATGTCGAAGCCCGCGCCAAGTCGCGCCAGCACCTCGAGGATGGCGAGATTGGAGTTGGCCTTCATCGCGTAGCAGACGAGGTGATCGACACCCGCGAGGCCCTCGTCGAACTCGCGGTACGCCGCCTCCACCATCGCGCGCGAATAGACGTAGCAGGGGGTGCCGAAGCGCTCGGCCACGCGCTCGAGCGGCAGGCCGTCCAGGGCGAGCGCCCCGTCGATGCGGGAAAGGCCGGTCATTTCGCCGGCTCGGCCGGCTTCGGCGCTTCCGGCAGCTTGAGCGGGCCCTTCTGGCCGCAGGCGGGCAACGCGATGGCGAGCGCGAGCGCGAGGGCTGCAGCGAGAGAGGCGCGTATCATTTCCCGCATTATGAACGAGACCGAATTCCACGGCGCCGTCGACGCCGTGCTCGCGCGCATCGAGCGATCGATCGAGGTCACCGACGACCTCGACTGCGACCTCGAAGCCGGCATCCTCACCATCACCTGCCCCGACGAGTCGCGCGTGATCGTCAACCGCCAGACGCCGAACCGCGAGATCTGGGTCGCGGCGCGCTCCGGCGGCTTCCATTTCCGCTGGAAGGAGGGCGAGTGGCGCGACACGCGCAGCAACGAGGAGCTGTTCGCCTCGCTCGCGCGCATCCTCGCCTCGCAAGCGGGCGAAAACATCGCGTGGAAGTGATCGGAAGGCGCCGGAAACATCGCCAAAAGGGTCCGCCAGCGGGTTGGTAGCGGATCGACACGATTATTCCTGCCGCAAAAAGCTTGACAAACCAGTAGCGGGCCGATACTAATTCGTGCACGCGGGCCTGTGCCGCGTTGAAAGGCGCGAGATGGACAAGAACCCTCTGGTGCTCCTGGAGCTCGTCGAGAGGCTCGGCAACCTGATGCGCAGCGAGCTGCGCAAGGCGGGCGCCGACGAGTCGCTCCAGCCCGTCCACGTCCAGGCGATGCTCTACCTCGCCCACGCCAACCGCTATTCCAACACGCCGCAGGCCCTCGCCGACTACCTCGGCCTCACCAAGGGCACCATCTCCCAGACGCTGCTGCTGCTCGACCGCCGCGGCCTGGTGGAGCGCTTCGAGGACGAAATCGACCGCCGCGTCGTGCGGCTGAGACTCTCGTCGGCCGGCGAGCAGCTCCTGGCCGAATCCCAGCCGACGCTCGCTTGGCAGAACGCCACCCGCAACATCAGCCCCAACCGGATCCGCAACGCCACTTCGGCGCTGCGCGAGGCGCTCGTGACCCTGCAGGAAGACAACGAGGGGACGATCTTCGGCACCTGCAACGGGTGCGCCCACTGCCAGAAACTCTCGCAGCGGGTCTATCGATGCGGCCAGATGGGAGATCGGCTCTCGACGCCGGAGACGCGCAAGCTCTGCCGTATCTACGTCGCCAAGTCTGAGGAGGCCGCGTAGGGGTCAGACTCCAATTCGCGTTTCTGTCCGAATCTCAGGACTGCGAATGGGAGTCTGACCGCATCTATTCCCGCGCCAGCGCTTGCCGAGCCCGGGCGATCGCCGCCCGCACCGCCTCCGGCGCCGTTGCCCCGATGTGGGAACGGGAGGCGACCGAACCTTCCGGCGTCAGGAACTGGTGGATGTCGTCGCCGACGAGCGGCGAGAATGCGCGCAGGTCGGCCACGGAGAGTTGCGAAAGGTCACGGCCGGACTGCTCGGCGGCGCGAACGGCGCGGGCGACCGCTTCATGGGCGTCTCGGAAGGGCAGCCCCTTGCGGACCAGGTAGTCGGCGAGGTCGGTGGCGGTGGCGAAGCCTTCGGCAAGCGCCGCCTTCATCCGCTCGGGCCGCGGTTCGATCCCGCGCAGCATCTCGGCAAGGATCCTCAGGACGTCGCGCAGGGTGTCGGCGGCGTCGAACAGCGGCTCTTTGTCCTCCTGGTTGTCCTTGTTGTAGGCGAGCGGCTGCCCCTTCATCACCGTGAGCATCGTGACGAGCGCGCCGTAGAGGCGGCCGGTCTTGCCGCGCATGAGCTCGGCCACGTCCGGGTTCTTCTTCTGCGGCATGATCGAGGAGCCGGTGCAGAACCGGTCGGCGATCTGGACGAAGCCGAAGCGCGGGTTCATCCAGAGGACGAGCTCCTCGGCCAGGCGCGAGACGTGCATCATCGCGACCGAGCCGGCGGCGAGGAATTCGATGGCGAAGTCCCGGTCGGAGACGGCGTCGAGCGAGTTCTCGCACACCCCGTCGAAGCCCAGCTCCTTCGCCACCGACTCGCGGTCGATCGGGTAGCTGGTCCCCGCCAGCGCCGAGGCCCCGAGCGGCAGGCGGTTGACCCGCTTGCGGCAGTCGGCGAGGCGCGCGGCGTCCCGGGTGAACATCTCGAAGTACGCCATCAGGTGGTGGCCGAAGGTGACCGGCTGGGCGACCTGGAGGTGGGTGAAGCCCGGCATCAGGACCTCGGCGTGCTTGTCGGCGAGGTCGACCAGGGTCGACCGGACCGCGCGCAGGAGCTCCTGGATCGCATCGATCTCGGAGCGCAGCCACAGGCGCATGTCAGTGGCCACCTGGTCGTTGCGGGAGCGAGCGGTGTGCAGCCGCTTGCCGGCGTCGCCGACCAGCTCGGTCAGGCGCGCCTCGATGTTGAGGTGCACGTCCTCGCGCGCGATCGTCCAGCCGAACCGCCCGGAGCGGATCTCGTCCTGGATCGCGGCCATGCCGCGCTCGATGGCCTCGAGGTCTGCGGCGGAGAGGATTTTCGCCCGCGCCAGCATGCGCGCGTGCGCGAGCGAGCCCTGGATGTCGAACTCGGCGAGGCGCCGGTCGAAGTCCACGGAGGCGTTGAAACGTTGGGTCAGGGCGTCGAGGGGTTCGGCGAATCTTCCGGACCAGGCCTTGCCCGCCGCGCCGCCCGGCTTGTCGTCTTCTTGCATGGATACGGCGGCAATGCCCAGAATGGCAGACGTGGCGAGTATAAATCAGACGGGTTCGGGCATCCGGCTGCCCAACTTCTGCAACCTGGGCGTGATGCTGCGCTCGCTGCTGATCGCGAACCTGTTCGTGGTCGCGGCCGCGCTGGCTCGCGCCGCCACCCTCGACGCAGCCTGGCTGGAGTTCCTCCTCCTCGCCGCTTTCTGCGAGCCGATGCTGATCCTGAGCCTCGGCCTGCTGTGCGCAGCTCGCAGGCCGCTGCATCGCATGGGGTACGTCCCGGCGCTCGCCGCGATCGGCGTCCTCGAGGTGGCGCTCGCCTGGGTCGCGGTCCAGGCGGGGGCGGGTCTCGTCCCGGGCGGCAGCCCGCCCTTCGCCCAGGTGGCGCTGCTCACATTGCTGGTCACGGCGGCGGTGCTCTTCTACTTCGACCTGCGCTCACGGGCCCTCTCGCCGGCGGTGGCGGAAGCGCGCATCCAGGCCCTGCAGGCGCGCATCCGGCCGCACTTCCTCTACAACAGCATCAACGCGGTGATCTCGCTCATCCGCTCGGATCCGAGGGGCGCGGAACGCGCGCTCGAGGATCTGTCCGACCTCTTCCGCGTGCTGATGGCGGACAACCGCACGCTCACGCCGGTCGCCCAGGAGATCGAGCTCACCCGGCAATACCTGGCGATCGAGTCGATCCGGCTGGGTGAGCGCCTGCGCGTGGCCTGGCGCACCGACGGTGTTCCCGCGGACGCCATGGTGCCGCCGATGGTGCTGCAGCCGCTGGTCGAGAACGCCGTTTACCACGGGATCGAGCCCTCGCCCGGCGGCGGCGAGATCGCCATCGAGATCACGCGCGCCGGCCCCCAGCTGCACATGACGCTCACCAACCCGATGCCGGCCGAGAACCGGCATGCTCCGGGCAACCGCATGGCCATCGCCAACATCCGCGAGCGCCTGCAGCTGCACTTCGACGCCGAGGCCACCATGAAGTCGGAAGTCCGCGACGGCATCTACACCGTCACCATCCGCATGCCCTACCTCACCGGGGCGGCCGCGTGAGCCTCGCCACCCCGGAGGTCCCGCGCATCCTCATCGCGGACGACGAGGCGCCGGCGCGCGCGCGCCTGCGCGACCTGCTCGACGAGTGCCGCGACACCTTCCCGCTCGCCATCGTGGACGAGGCGCGCACCGGCAAGGAGGTCCTGGCGGTGCTCGAGCGCGAGAAGGTCGACGTGGTGCTGCTCGACATCCGCATGCCCGAGATGGACGGCATGGAGGCGGCGCGCCACATGGCGGGGATGGAGCAGCCCCCGGCGATCATCTTCACGACCGCGTTCGACAGCTACGCCATCAAGGCCTTCGAGGTGAACGCGATCGACTACCTGCTCAAGCCCATCCGGCGCGAGCGCCTGCTGGCGGCGCTCGGCAAGGCGCGCTCGGGGCCGGGGGTCTCGCGCCAGGCGCTCGACGCGGCCGCCAACCAGCCGAGGCGGCATCTCTCGATCCACGAGCGCGGGCGCATCCACCTGGTCCCGGTGGGCGAGATCCTCTACCTACGCGCCGAGCTCAAGTACGTGACCGTCAAGACCGCCCAGCGCGAATACCTGGTCGAGGAGTCGCTGCAGCACCTGGAGGACGAGTTCGATCCGGCGTTCGTGCGCATCCACCGTAACTGCCTGGTGGCGCGCGAGGCGATCTCGGGCTTCGAGCGCAACTCCGAGGAGAGCGAATCCGGCTGGGCGGTGGTGATCCGGGCTACGGGGGAGAAGCTGCCGGTGAGCCGGCGGCAGCACGCCGTGGTGAAGCAGTTCAAATGAGGGTTTGGGGGCCTTGAGGGGAGGTGCCTCTCTTTTCTGGATGGCTGCCTGAGGCAACGAATGTCGTTCTCAATTGCGCGGTGCGACTGATGGCCACTATTCGTTGCCTCAGGCAGCCATCCAGAAAAGAGAGGCACCTCCCCTCAAGACCCGAAAACCTTTCTATTCCCAGTAAGGAGGATCCCCGAACGTCTTGCGCAGGAACTCGATGAAGAACTTCACCTTCGCGGGCAGCAGGCGCCGCTCGGGGTAGACGGCGTAGATGTTGTTGCCGGGGAAGGCGAACTCGTCGAGGACGCTCACGAGGCGGCCGCGCTTGATCTCCTCGCTCACCTCCCAGGCGCTGCGCCAGGCGAGGCCCTCGCCGGCGATGGCCCAGCGCGTGAGCACCTCGCCGTCGTTGCATTGCAGGTTGCCGGAGACCTTGACACCCATCTCCTTGCCCTTGTCCTGGAAGTGCCAGGAGTCGGAGGCGCCGTCCTCGGTGCTGGTGACGAGGCAGTTGTGCTTGGCGAGCTCGGCAAGCGTCTTGGGCTTGCCGGCGCGCTTGAAGTAGGCGGGCGAGCCGCACACCACGCGATGGTTGCGGGCGAGCTTGGCCGCGATCAGGTCCGCGCTCTTCATGTCGGCGATGCGGATCGCGAGGTCGAAGCGCTCGTTCTTCAGGTCCACGAGCCGCTCGGACAGGTGCATCGTGATCTGCAGGTTCGGGTGCTCGGCGATGAAGGCGGCGAGGTGCGGCGCGATGTGACGGCGGCCGAACGACGTGGGGCACGTGATGATGAGCCGCCCCGAGGCGCTCCTCGCCCCGACGGAGAGCGCGTCTTCCGCCGCTCGCAATTCCTCGAGCAAGCGGTGGCAGTCCTCATAGAAGGTGGAGCCCTCGGGCGTGAGCGTGACTTTCCGCGTCGAGCGCTTGAAGAGCTTGACCCCCAGGCGTTCCTCGAGCTGGTCGATGCGGCGGCCGACCATCGCGGGAGTGATTCCCTCCTCGCGGGCGGCGGCCGAGAGGCTGCCGCGCTGGGCCACCTCCACGAACGTCGTCAGTTCCTTGAATCGATCCATGGGCTAGAAGTATAAGACGCTTCGAGAATTGGCGCTATTCATGCCATCCTGGTATGGGAATAGACTGGGATCCTGATGAAAATAGAAGCGTCCCGTCCCCCCGACTACGGGCGGATCCTCACCGCGGACGCGCTCGCCTTCGTCGAGAAGCTCTGCCGCCGGTTCGAGCCGCGCCGCCAGGAGTTGCTCGCCGCCCGCGCCGCGCGCCAGAAGGAGTTCGACTCCGGCCGGATGCCGGACTTCCTCGCCGCGACCGCGCAAGTGCGGGCTTCCGAGTGGAAGATCTGCGACCAGCCGAAGGACCTGCTCGACCGCCGCGTCGAGATCACCGGTCCCACCGACCGCAAGATGGTCATCAACGCGCTCAACTGCGGCGCGTCCACGTTCATGGCGGACTTCGAGGACGCAAACTGCCCCACCTGGGAAAACATGGTCGAGGGGCAGGCGAACATGATGGACGCCGTGCGCCGGACGATCGCGTTCGAGCAGGGCGGGAAGCAATACCGGCTGAACGAGCGCACCGCGGTGCTGATCCCGCGTCCACGCGGCTGGCACCTCGACGAGAAGCACGCGACGGTCGACGGCAAGCCCGTCTCGGGCTCGCTCTTCGACTTCGGGCTGCTCTTCTTCCACAACGCGGCCGAGCTCCTCGCGCGTGCGAGTGGTCCGTACTACTACCTGCCCAAAATGGAGTCGCGCCTCGAGGCGCGGCTCTGGAACGACGTGTTCACTCTCGCGCAGGAGGAGCTGGGCGTTCCCCACGGCTCGGTGCGCGCGACGGTGTTGATCGAGACCCTGCCCGCGGCCTTCGAGATGGACGAGATCCTGTGGGAGCTGAGGGATCACTCCTCGGGCCTGAACATCGGTCGCTGGGACTACATCTTCTCGTGCATCAAGAAGCTGCGCTCCCACCGCGACTTCTGCCTCGCGGACCGCTCGCAGGTCACGATGACCGCGCCCTTCATGCGCGCGTATGCGCTCCTGCTGGTGAAGACGTGCCATCGCCGCAACGCGCCGGCCATGGGCGGCATGGCCGCCCAGATCCCGATCAAGAACGACCCGGCGGCCAACGCCGCCGCGATGGCCAAGGTTCGCGCCGACAAGGAACGCGAGGCCACGGACGGCTGCGACGGCACCTGGGTCGCGCATCCGGGCCTGGTGCCGATCGCGAAGGAGGTCTTCGACAGGCACATGCCCGGCCCCAACCAGTATTCGAGGCAGCGCCCGGACGTGATCGTGTCGGCGCAGGACCTGCTCGACTTCCAGCCGGAGAAGCCCATTACCGAGGCGGGCCTGCGCAACAACATCCAGGTCGGCATCCAGTACATCGGCGCCTGGCTGGGAGGCAATGGGTGCGTGCCGATCTTCAACCTCATGGAAGACGCCGCCACCGCCGAGATCTCGCGCTCGCAGGTGTGGCAGTGGATGCGCTCGCCCAAGGGCGTGCTCGCGGATGGGCGCAAGGTGACGCGCGAGCTCTTCCACGCGCTGCTCGAGGACGAGCTCGGCAAGATACCCTCCCTCTTGGGCGCCGAAGCCTACGCGGCCGGGAGGTACGAAGAGGGCGCGCAGCTCTTCGAGGAGCTCTCGGTCTCGGACGACTACGTCGAGTTCCTGACGCTGCCCGCCTATGGGCTGATCGACTGACGCCTGCACCGGCGAGGCGGAGTAGCATCGAGTTCTCCCTGGGAGAAGCACGCAATGCGGCTCGCTGGTTCGAGATGGGGGCTGTTCCTGCTCGCTGCGGCGGTAATTTCAACCTGCGTGCACGCCGGCGAATACCCTGAGCGGGCAGTTCGCATCATCGCCGCTGGCCAGGGCTCCCTGATGGATGTGGTCGCCCGCCAGCTGGGACGACGGCTGAGCGAGCGTTGGGGCCAGCCCGTCGTGGTCGAGAACAAGCCCGGCGCGGCCTTCACGATCGGCACCGCGGTTGCTGCGCACGCCAAGCCCGACGGCTACACCCTCGTCATGTCCGACCGCACCGCGCTCGCCGCCGCGCCACACCTGTACAAGGACCTCGCCTACGATCCGTTCAAGGATTTCGCGCCGGTGAGCCTGGTGGCGGTCGCGCCCCTGGTGCTCGTGGCGCACCCGTCGTTTCCCGCCACCACGATGCAGGAACTGGTCGAATATGCGCGCCGCAACGCCGGCCTCCAGTTCGGCACGCAGGGCATGACCACGACGGCCCACTTTGCGGGGGAGCTGTTGCGGGTGGAGACGGGAATCTCGCCGCAATACGTGCATTACAAGGGCGCCGCGGAGTCGCAGCTCGCCATGCTTCGCGGCGAGGTATTGGTCGGCTTTACCAACGGGCCTTCCACCTATCCCCTGATCGCGGCGAAGCGGCTCAAGGCCTTCGCCGTGACCTCCTCCACGCGCCTCGCCGCTGCGCCGGAGATCCCCACGACCGCGGAGGTGGGTTATCCCGGCGTGGAGCTCGAGTACTGGGTGGGCATGCTGGCCCCTGCGGGAACCCCGTTGGCCGTGATCGCGAAGCTCAACACCGATATCGCCTCGGAGCTCAGGACCGCGGACATGCAATCGGTCCTGCTCAAGCAGGGCGCCGAGATCGCCGTCGGAACGCCGCAAGAGTTCGCCGCCAGATTGCGGGCGGACCATGCCCGCATCGGGCACGACGCCCAGAGAATCGGGTTCAGCGTGGAGTAGGGGCCGGCGCGGCCTGCTACCGGCGGATCGGTTGCGGGCCGTACTGCGGCAGGTGGGTCACCGGGCGGGCCGGACCGTACCAGCCACGCGACCATCCATAGGCAATGGCGTATTGCGGCTGCGCCTGCGCAGCCAGCAGGGCCAGGCGTTCGCGCTCGGCCTCGCGCTCGGCGCGCGCCTCGCGCATCTGCTGCTCCACGAGCTCACGGTCGCGCCGCGCCTCGAGGCGCTTGTCCAGCGCCGCCTCGCGCTCGAAGATGCGCTTGCTCTCGGCCGCGTTCGGCGCCGGAAAGTCCGACGCGATGCGCGGCCGGCTCTCCTCGGTGCGATCGGGGCAGGGCGCGGGCTGGTAGGTGATTGCGCCCCGGGCGTCCTTGCAGCGGACGATGTCGTTGGCCAAAACCGCCTCGGCCGCGAACGACAGGGCGGCGACAAGGCAGGTCGGCAGGATGCGGGTCGTCACGCGGGCATTCTATGCCTGCTCCGGCGTGCGCGTGTTACTCGGGCATCCGCCAAGCCGTGCCGCACATGTTGCACTGCACGCGCAGCCACGCGGCCGAGAGCGGGGCCACGGTCTCGGCGACGCGGCCGGGGTCCTCGTCCATGCCCGTGGAGAGCACCTTGAAGCGGCCGTATGCCTTGCACGAGGGGCAGTTGGAGCTCTCGCCGTAGAACTCGGCACGCGTGAGCAAGGTGATGTACGAACGCCACGAGATCCAGCCGATCGCCCCGGCGGCGAACGCGATGGCGAGCATCGAGACGAACGTCCAGCCGGTGGTGCCCACCAGCGACTCCATCATCGCGGCAAGGGTGAGTCCGGCCAGGAGGCACGTCACCAGCGCGCCATGGCTCTTGATGAGCTCGCGCTCGTACCAGCGGCGGAAGCCGAGCTTTCGGATGCTGGAGGTTGGATCGATGACCCTCTCCCTCGCCCTCTCCCGAGGGAGAGGGCGTGCGGTTACACGCCTTGTGCCTGCCGGTCCGCGTGGTAACTCGATCTGACCATGGGCCCGCAGGCGGCATTCACGAATCCCATTTTCGACGCTTCTTCCTCGAACATGCGGAATTCGTCGGGGTGCACGAAGCGCGTGACCGGCAAATGGTGCTTCGAGGGCTGCAGGTACTGCCCGACCGTCAGCATGTCCACGTCGTGCGCGCGCAGGTCCCGCATCACGTCGAGGATCTCCTCGTTGGTCTCGCCGAGACCCACCATGAGGCCGGACTTGGTCGGCACGTGGGAGTGGCGCGCCTTGAACTGCTTGAGCAGCTGCAGCGAATGCGCGTAGTCCGAGCCCGGGCGCGCCTGCTTGTAGAGGCGCTGCACCGTCTCGAGGTTGTGGTTCATGACGTCGGGCGGGCCCTGGTCGAGGATCTCGAGGGCGCGGTCCAGGCGGCCGCGGAAATCCGGGGTGAGGATCTCGATGCGCGTCTGGGGCGAAAGGCTGCGCACCGAGCGGATGCACTCGACGAAGTGTCCCGCGCCGCCGTCGCGCAGGTCGTCGCGGTCCACGCTCGTGATCACCACGTACTTGAGGTTCAACGCCGCGATGGTCTCGCCGAGATGGCGCGGCTCGTCGGCATCGAGGGGATTGGGCCGGCCGTGCGCCACGTCGCAGAACGGGCAGCGGCGCGTGCAGAGGTCGCCCATGATCATGAAGGTCGCCGTCCCGTGGCCGAAGCACTCGCCGATGTTCGGGCAGGAGGCCTCCTCGCAGACGGTATGCAGCTTCTTCTCGCGCAGGATGCGCTTGATCTCCTGGAAGCGCTCGCCGCCGCCGGCGCGCACGCGGATCCAGTCGGGCTTCCTCAGCGGCTCGGACGGCACCACCTTGATGGGGATGCGCGCGGTCTTGAGGGAGCGCTTCTGCTGGAGCTTCAGGTCGCCTTCAGGCATTTGGAGATCGACTCAGCGAGGCTTTGCTGCAGGGCATCAATTTTACCACCCGCCCCGAGGGCCGCGAGGCTGGTGGCCGCGAGCCCGGGGTAACCGCACGGGTCGATGCGGCCGAAGGGCGCGAGGTCCATGTCCCCGTTCAGCGCGACCCCGTGATACGAGCACCCCCGCGCGACCCGCAAGCCGATCGCCGCGATCTTGGCCTCGCCCACGTACACGCCGGGCATGCCGGCGCGCCGGACCCCTTCGACCCCGCGCTCGGCGAGCACTTCGATGATCGCGCCTTCGAGGCGGCGCACCATTTCCCTCACGCCGTAACCTGCGCGGCGCAAGTCGAACAGGACGTACGCCACCGCCTGGCCGGGCCCGTGATAGGTGACCTGTCCGCCGCGATCGGTGGCCACCACGGGGATGTCCCCGGGCGCGAGGAGGTGCTCGCGCCGCCCGGCGAGGCCGAGGGTGAAGACAGGCGGGTGTTCGAGCAGCCAGAGCTGGTCCTGGGTGGACGCGTCGCGCGCGGCGTTGAAAGCCTGCATCGCGCGCCACGTCGGCTCGTACGCGACGAGCCCCAGGCGCCGGACGATCACAGCACCATCGTGACCATCGGGTGCTTCGACAGCTCGGAGTAGAGCGCGTCCAGCTGCTCGCGCGACTTCGCGTTGATCGTGACGGTGAGCGAGAGGTAGCGGCCCTGCTTCGAGGAGCGCATCTCGATGGTCTCGGGGTGGAAGTCCGGGGCGTGCCTGAGCACGATCTCGGAAACCACCTGTGCGAAGCCGTCCTCGCGCCGCCCCATGACCTTCATCGGAAAGACGCAGGGAAAGGTGAGGAGGGAGTCGGGCTGCTGCGGCTGGCTCATGGTCGTTTGCATCCCTCCCAATTGGGGGCGGGATGCGGCGAACTCAAGCGGCGACCGTACCGCGGTCGCGGATGCGCGCCTTGTGCTCCTGGAAAAGGGCGTGCATGCGTTTGAAGAGCGGACCGGGCTTGCCCGATCCCACGGGCTTGCCGTCCAGCGTGGTCACCGCCAGCACTTCCTTGGTCGAGGAAGTGAGCCACACCTCGTCGGCGGAGCGCAGCTCGGCCTCGGGGATGGGCCGGATCTCGAGCTTCACCGTGCCCTCGCGCGCGAGCTGGACGAGGAGGTCGTAGGTGATGCCGAGGAGGATCAGGTTGTCGCGGGGCGGTGCGGCGACCACGCCGTTCTTCGCCACGAACACGTTGGAGGCCGAGGCCTCGGTGAGGAAGCCGTCGCGCAACATCACCGTCTCGACGGCGCCCACGTCCGCGGAGAGCTGGCGCGCGAGCACGTTGCCCAGGAGCGAGGTCGACTTGATGTTGCACTTCTCCCAGCGGAAGTCGCGCGCGGTGATGCAGGCCACGCCGTTGTCGATCGACTCCTTCGGGGGCGAGCGCAACGGGTAGCACATCAGGAAAACGGTGGGCGTGATGCCCGTGGGCAGCACGTGGTCGCGCGTGGGGGGCGCGCCGCGCGTCACCTGGATGTAGACCGACTGGTTGCCGGGGTGGTGCGCGAGCAGCGCCTGCGTGAGGCCCATCCACTCGTCCACCGTATGGGGATTCGCGAGCCGGATCTCGTCCATCGAGCGCTGCAGCCGCTCGAAGTGCTCGCGCCCGCGCAGCATCACGCCCTCGTACACCGGGATCACTTCGTAGACGCCGTCGCCGAAGATGAAGCCGCGGTCGAGCGGGGAGATGGAGATCTTGTCCAGCGCAAGGAGCTGGCCGTTGAAGTGAGCGATGGGCGAGGTCATGGATCGAGGAAGATGAGTTTCAGGGTGTCCCAGCCGCGCGAGAGGAAGCCGGCGACGGGCACGTCCTCCAGGGCGACGACGGGAAATTCGGCCACCGTCGTGCCATCGCGCATGAGCTTCATTATCCCCGCTTTCTCGCCTGCGGCAAGCGGCGCCACGAAGGGCTGGCGCGTCTCGAGCGTGGCCTTGAGCCCCTCGAATCGCTCGCGTGGCAGGCTCACCCACACGTCGCGATCGAAGCCCAGGATCACCGAGTCGGACGTTCCCTTGTAGACCGCCGGCTCGGCGACGCGTTCGCCGCGGCGGTACAGGCGCCGCGTCTCCCACGCCTGGAAGCCGAAGTTGAGCAGCTTCTGCGTCTCCGTGATCCGCAGCGTGTCGGACTGCGCCCCCAGCACCACGGAGACCAGGCGCCGATCGCCGCGCTTCGCGCTCGCCGCGAGCCCATAGCCCGCCGCTTCGGTGAAGCCCGCCTGCAGGCCGTCGACCGCGGGATCGATCCAGAGCAGGCGGTTGCGGTTGGCCTGCTTCATGCCGTTCCACGTGAGCTCGCGCTGCGCGTAAAGGGCGTAGTGCTGCGGGAAGTCACGCACGAGCGCGGCGGCGATCGTGGCGATGTCGCGCGCGGAGGCCTGGTGGCCCGGGGCGGGCTCGCCGGTGCAGTTCGCGAACCGGGTTCGCGTGAGGCCCATGCGCTGCGCCCGCAGGTTCATGCGCTCCACGAAGGTGGCCTCGGTGGTGGCGACCGCCTCGGCGAGAGCCACGGCGGCGTCGTTGGCCGAGATCGCGATGAGACCCTGGAGGAGCTGCGCCACCGTGGCCGACTGCCCCGCCGACAGGAACATGCGCGTGCCGGGCGCGGCCACCGCGTTCACCGATGCGGTGACCGTCCGTTCGAGCGAGAGCTGTCCGTCGCGCACCGCCTCGAAAACGATGTACGCCGTCATGAGCTTGGTGAGGGAGGCCGGTTCCAGCGGTTCCGCCTCGCCGGCAGCGGCGAGCGTGCGGCCGCTCAACGCATCGACGAGCACGTAGGCGCGCGCGGCCACCGGGGGCGGCACCGGCACGGGCCGGGTGGCCGCGGTGGCCGCGGAGCAGATCAGCAGCAGGGCGAGCAGGCGCGCCGTCATCGCAGGCCGGCGGCGCTCAGTGCAGGATCGCAGGCGCGAAGCCGAGCGACTCGCGCACCTTGTCGGCGATGGCCGCTGCCTCGTTGCGGTTGCGATAGGGGCCGAGGCGCACCCGGTGCAGGCCGTCGCGCGAGCTCACCTGGAGCGGCTCGAGCATCCATGGCAGGCTCGCCGCGGCGCGCACGCGGAACGCCTCGGCGTTGTCGGCGCTCGAGAAGGCGCCGAGCTGCAGCCAGAGCGCCGCGGCTTCGGGCGTGACCATCGGGGTCTCGATGTCGGGCGCCGGTCGCGGCGGATGCGGCGCGACGGCGACGGTCTCCCGTTCGGCGAACACCCGCTCCACATCCACCAGGCCGCTTCCGACCGCGGCGATGCCGATGCGCGCGGCCGCCGCATAGGACAGGTCGATCACGCGCCCGGCGTGGAACGGGCCGCGGTCGTTGATGCGCACGACCACCGACTGCCCGGTCTTCACGTTGGTCACGCGCGCGTAGCTCGGGATGGGCAGGGTCTTGTGCGCCGCCGTCATCGCGAACATGTCGTAGGTCTCGCCCGAGGCGGTCTTGCGGCCGTGGAACATGCGGCCGTACCAGGATGCGACGCCGCGCTCCTTCGTCGGCTCCTTGTCCACGACCGGCGCGTAGGCGTGGCCGAAGACGGTGTAGGGGCGGTTGGCGTAGCGGTGGAAGGGCTCGTCGCGCGGCACCGCGTCGGGAATCTGCGCGAGGTTCTCGGGGACCTTCTCCGGCGGGCCGTCGTCGGAGTAGTACTTGCCCATCGGCCCGGGCTGCGCCGGTCCGCCCTTCTTCGGCTCGGTGCCGCAGCCGGCGATCAACGCCAGGGCAAGGAAAATTCCAGGGGTCAGAGCCCACTGTCGTGAACCGGCGTTGCGAAGGGTCGGGTCGGCGCGCATGAATCGGGATCCGACCCCTAGCTCTGCACCAGCTGCTTGTGCGTCGAGATCGACATCAGGATCCCGAACCCGGCGAGGATGGACAGCAGCGCCGTGCCGCCGTAGCTGATCATCGGCAGCGGCACGCCCACCACCGGCAGGATGCCCGTCACCATGCCCATGTTCACGAACGCGTAGGTGAAGAAGGTGAGCGTGATGGCGCCCGCGGTGAGGCGCGCGAAGACGGTCGAGGCGTTGGCCGCGATCATCAGCCCCCGGCCGATCAGCAGCACGTACAGCAGCACCAGCAGGACGTTGCCCACGAGGCCGAACTCCTCGCCGAAGACGGCGAAGATGAAGTCGGTGTGACGCTCGGGCAGGAAGTCGAGCTGCGCCTGCGTGCCGTTGAGCCACCCCTTGCCGAGGATGCCGCCCGACCCGATGGCGATGGTGGACTGGATGATGTGGTAGCCCGCGCCCAGCGGGTCCTGCATCGGGTCGAGCAAGGTCCAGATGCGCTGGCGCTGGTAGTCGTGCAGCATCCCCCAGAGGAACGGCAGGCTGGCCCCCCCGGCGACCGCGAGGGTGCCGAGGATCTTCCACGACAGGCCGGCGAGGAAGATCACGAAGAAGCCCGAGGCGAAGACCAGGATCGCCGTTCCCAGGTCCGGCTGGCGTGCGATGAGGGCGGCGGGAATGGCAAGCAGCAGGCCGGCGACGAAGTAGTCCTTCCACCGGAGTCCCTGCTCCTGCCGGTGGAAGTACCAGGCCAGCATCAGCGGCATCGCGATCTTCATGATCTCGGAGGGCTGCACGGTCGCGAAGCCGAGGTTGAGCCACCGGCGCGCGCCGTTGCGCACGTCGCCGAAGAGCGCCACGCCCACCAGCAGCGCGACCCCGGTCGCGTAGAGGGGCAGCGCCAGGCGCATGAGGACCTGCGGATGGACCTGCGCGAGGAGCCAGAGCGCGGCGAAGGCGATCGCGAGGTTGCGCATCTGGTCGAGGACGCGACCGACCGAGGCGCCCCCCGTCGCGGAGTAGATCACCGTGGCGCCGAGCGCCACGATGAGCGCGAGCGTCGCCATGAGCGGCCCGTCGAGGCGGCGGGAGAAGAGGTCGAAGGCGCGGCCGATCATGTGTCGGGGTCCAGGGCCTGCTTGACCGCGGGGCGCTTGCCGAGCAGGAAGAAGTCGAACACCTCGCGCGCGATGGGCGCCGCCGTGCCGCTGCCGCTGCCGCCGTTCTCCACCAGCAGCGCCATGGCGAGCCTGGGATCGTCGGCGGGCGCGAAGGCGATGAAGAGCGCGTGGTCGCGGTGCTCCTCGCGCAGCTTGCTGGCGTCGTACTTCTGGTCCTGCTTCATGCCGACGACCTGCGCGGTGCCGGTCTTGCCGGCGATGGTGTAGGAGGCGCCGGCGCCCGCCTTCACCGCCGTGCCTCCAGCGCTGGTCACGCCGACCATGGCCGAGCGCACGAGCTCGAGATGCTCGGGCTTGATCGCGATCTTCTCGCCCAGGGCCGAGTCGACCGACGTGACCTCGAGCGTGCGCGCGTTCTGCACCGCCTTGAGCAGCCGCGGATGCACCGGCGTGCCGCCGTTGGCGAGCGTGGCGGTCATCGCGGCGAGCTGCAGCGGCGTGGCCAGCATGTAGCCCTGGCCGATGCCGATGCTCACCGTGTCGCCCGCGTACCACTTCTGCTTGAAGCGGTTCCACTTCCACGACTGCGAGGGTGCGAGCCCGGGGAGCTCGCCCTCGATGTCGATGCCGGTCCTCTCGCCGAGGCCGAACCGGGAGAGGTAGTCGTGGATGGCGTCCACGCCGAGGTCCACGGCCAGCTGGTAGTAGTAGGTGTCGCAGGAGATCACGAGCGATCGGTGCAGGTTCACCGACCCGTGGCCCTCCTTCTTCCAGTCGCGCCAGCGGTGCGTCACCCCGGCGAGCGAAAAGAAGCCGGGATCGGAGATGGTGAATTCGGGCGTGCGCTTCTTGTACTCGAGCGCGGCCAACGCCATGAACGGCTTGATGGTCGAGCCGGGCGGGTACTGGCCGCGCAGCGCCCGGTTGTTGAGCGGGCGCGCGGGCGAGTTGTTGAGCGTGTCCCAGTTCTGCGGGTCGATGCCGTCGACGAACAGGTTGGGGTCGAAGCCGGGCTTGGATACGAGCGCCAGGACATCGCCCGTCTTCGGGTCGAGCGCGACCAGGGCTCCGCGATAGTCCTGGAACGCCGCCTCGGCGACCTTCTGCAGCTCGAGGTCGAGCGTCACGACCAGGTTGTTGCCGGAGGCCGGCTCGCTGCGCGACAGCGACCGGATGGCGCGCCCGCCGGCGTCGACCTCGACCCGCTCGGAGCCGGTGGCGCCGTGCAGCTCGCGCTCGTAGGCGCCCTCGATGCCGAGCTTGCCGATGTGGTCGGTGCCCTTGTAGTTGGTGGTGAACCCCGCCGCCTCGATGCGTTTCACGTCGGCGTCGTTGATGCGGCCGATGTAGCCGATCGCGTGCGAGGCGATCTCGCCCTGCGGATAGGAACGGAAGAGCCGTGCCTTGATCTCGAAGCCGGGGAAGCGGAAACGGTTCACCGCGAAGCGCGCCACCTCCTCCTCGGTCAAGCGCGTGCGGATCGGCAGGCTCTCGAAGTTCTTGCTCTCCTCCTGCAGCTTCTTGAAGCGGCGCCGGTCGCGAGGCGACACCTCCATCACGGTTTCCAGGTCGTCGATGGCGCGCTCCAGGTCGGCGACCTTCGACGGCGTGACCTCGAGCGTGTAGGCGGAGTAGTTGGCCGCGAGCACCTGGCCGTTGCGGTCGAGGATGAGGCCGCGGTTGGGCACCACGGGCACCACCGAGATGCGGTTGGCCTCGGCGAGCGTGTGGTAGTACTCCTGCTGGAAGACCTGCAGCCACGTGAAGCGCGCGAGCAGCAGGCCGAAGCCCACGAGCATGCCCAGGCCCGCGAGGAAGAGCCGCGAGCGGAAGACCGTGAGCTCGCGCTGCTGGTCGCGCAGGGTCTGGCCGAACGCGATGCTCATGGGCGCCTCATACGGCCCCGCTGTCGCGGCGCCGGCGCACCGCGCCCGAGTACAGCAGCCAGTTGACCGGCGCCCAGAGCAGCGCCGTGACCACGGGCGAGACGAGGTAGGCGAAGCCGGGGAAGTCGGCGCCGAGCAGCAGGTTGAGCGCGAGCGTCACGAGGCTGGCGGCGACCGTAAGGCCCAGCAGGTGCAGCGTCTGCTCGGGCAGCGGGAAGGAGAGGATGCGCACGCGCAGCACCTGGGCGCCGAACACCGCCGCCACGTAGGCGAGCGCGTGCTGGCCGAGCAGCATGGAGTCGCTCACGTCCATCAGCAGGCCCAGCGCGAAAGCCATGCCCTGGCCGATCGAGCGCGGCTCGTTCATGGTCCAGAACAGCAGCACGATCAGCACGAAGTCCGGGCGGGCGAGCATCCACTGGCCCGACCACGGCAGCACCGACAGCAGGAACGCCCCGAGCGTGGAGAAGAAGATGAGCCCGGCGCTCGCCGGGAGCTTCATCACATCGCGGGCGACGGGGGTGAGGTCAGCGGGGCGCATTGGGCTTCTGCGGGTCGCGGCGGGCCTTGCCGCTCCCCCTGGCGGGTTTCTTCTCCTCGGCGCGAGCCTCGGGGCGCGCGGGCGCGCCGGCGGGCAGCGGCAGGAGCATCACGAAGCGGTGGTTCTCAACGCCCGCGGCGGGACGCGCGGCGATCCGGGCGAAGACGCGCGCCGCGTTCTTCTCCACGCTCGTGACCTGTGCGACCACCAGGCCCGAGGGGTAGGTCTGGTCGATGCCCGAGGTGACGAACACGTCGCCGGCCACCACGTCGGCGGAGACCGGCATGAACGGCACGTCGATCGAGCCGTCCTTGCCGGAGCCCACGGCGACGGCACGCAGCCCGTTGCGCAGGAGCATCACCGGCACCGACTGGTCCTTCTCGGTGACGAGCGTGACCTCGGAGGCGAACGTCCCGACCGAGGTGACCTGGCCCACCACGCCGGTGCCGTCGATCACCGGCATGCCGGCGACCACGCCTTCCATGACGCCCCTGTCGACCACGATCTTGCGGGTGAAGGGATTGCGCGCCGTGTAGAGCACCTCGCCCAGGATGCCGCCCTCGTAGCGGCTGCGGGCCGCGGCGAGCGTGCGCAGCTTCTCCTGCTCGGCGCGCAGCAGGCGCACCTCCTGCGCGGCCGACGATTGCTCGAGCACCTTGGTCTTGAGCTCCGCGTTCTCACGCACCAGCCGGTCCTGCAGCGTGAAGTAGTCCGCGAGCCGGCCCAGCGCCTGCGAGGGCATCGCGGCGGCCTGCTGCAGCGGGTGCACGAGGACGGTGAGCGACAGGCGCACGCGGTCGAGCGCCTGGAAGCGATGGTCGGCGATCATGAGCGCGATCGCGGCCAGCGTGAAGAACGTGAGGCGCGCGAGAGGCGATGGCCCGCGGTGGAAGAAGGGCGGGGGTTCTCTGATCATCGCCTAACGGCGGAAATAAACGGGGTCAGACTCCAATTAAGTTAATCACGGGTTTTTCGCCTCGCGAAAAGCATGCGATTAGCTCAATTGGAGTCCGACCCCATTAGTCGTTGGTGAAGACGGTGCCCAACTTGTCCATCTCTTCCAGCGCCCGCCCCGATCCGCGCACCACGCAGGTGAGCGGGTCGTCGGCGACGATCACCGGAAGACCGGTCTCCTCCATCAGCAGGCGGTCGAGCTCGCGCAGCAGCGCGCCGCCGCCGGTGAGCACCATGCCCTTCTCGGCGATGTCGGCGCCCAGCTCGGGCGGGGTCTGCTCGAGCGCGCTCTTCACCGCGGAGACGATGGAG